>Ga0193752_1000017_pt1 | contig 332898 bp, 266 predicted proteins | sample H1c1metaG_FD_144924 | JGI IMG/M metagenome (GOLD analysis project Ga0193752, IMG submission 144924) | Soil microbial communities from a riparian zone of the East river system, Colorado, United States - H1c1 | ecosystem: Environmental > Terrestrial > Soil > Riparian zone | place: USA: East... | reverse complement strand
AACGGTGTGAACCCGGCACAATGGTTCAATCTCGTGCTGGAGGAAATACCTAACCGAACCGTTAACAATATCGAAGACCTCTTACCTGCCAGATCCTAATACGCAGTTGGTCGGGTGGATACGCTTAACAAAAGTTAAAAGCAATTGTGGGGCTCGGTGGCGGCAAAGAAGTTTTTTATACCTAGTTTTATTTGCAACGTGGACATTGAAGCAGCTTTTAACCACAACTGCGTTTAACTAGACGTTAGCGTCAATGCTGATGGACAAGATTATAACCCTACTATTAACGTTGACAATAACTCGGTGTCTTGGACAAGTGACGGTTAATCGACATGACAAGATTTTAAAAAAACATCACAGTTATGGCCTACAATATTTTAAACGGAGATTCTCTTGCTTACAGTTTTCCTGACACCAGAATTGAAGGAGACGTAATCGTTGTTAGGGAAGGGCTTATTGATGGAGATTTATCAGGTGACAATCTGCCTGACTTGTGGCAATCAAGAGCTAAATACATGGGCTTGACAGAAGCCGAATATCACACAATGTCGTAAATGAATTTGCAAAAATATTGAACGCTCCTGACGATTCCGAATTCAACCTTTGGTTTGAGTATGACTTGTTCTGCCAGGTTAATATGTGGTTCGTGACTTCAATTATCAATAGTTTGTCAATCAAGAAAAAAGTTTATGCTGTTTATACTTTCCATTTAGACAGAACCAGTAAACAGTTTTGGAATGGATTCGGACCAGCAAATTCAAGTGAGCTTGCAATTTGCTTTGCTAAAAGAATTTATTTTAATGATTTTGACTTACAATTAGGGCAAGACTTATGGACAGCTTATAAAAGAGGTAGTCTTGAAGAGCTAATTTGTCTTGCAAATAATCAGTCGTCGGCTTTCCCATATTTGCAGGAAGTAGTCAAAGCTCATGTTGACCGTTTTCCAAAAGATGGGACAAAAGGAAGGCCGGAAAAAGTTATTGAAGACATCACAAAGAATGTTTCTACTGACTTTCATAAAGTATTTAGAGAGTTTTGGAACAGAGAAAGTATTTATGGCTTTGGCGACATTCAATTGAAACATCTTTATGACAAAGTAATGCACAACCGCTAACAAATTGTTTATGCCAGCTTGGGGTGATGTGTAATTTTGAAGTTTTGTTTTTTAATTTCGTTCTGCAACGTGGACAGAGACGCGCTTCGAAAACCCAAGCCGTCATAAACATAAATGTTATGGGCAATTTTAGTGACACCTACAAGCAGACAATTCCGACTCCCAGGAAAACATTAAAAATAGAAATATGACTACTCAAAAAATCACACCCTATTTGTGGGTAGAGAAAGATGCCAAAGCTGTGGCAGATTACTACTTATCCATTTTTAAAGACGGTAGGCTGAGAGATTTTCGCAAGTTCGATAGTGACGAAAGTGGAAATGACGCAGGAATAGAAACAGCTGTAATTGAAATAGCAGGAATGGAGTTTAGCATATTAGCAGCAGGCCCACTATTCAAATTTAATGAAGCAATTTCTTTTGTTATCAATACAAAAGACCAAGCTGAAACGGATTATTATTGGGAAGCTCTTACTAAAAATGGTGGTGAGGAAGGCTCGTGTGGATGGTGTAAAGATAAATATGGATTATCATGGCAAGTTGTACCAACTGAATATTTTGAATTAATACATAGCGATGACCCAATAGTAAGGGAAAAAGCAATGAAGAACACATTAATGCAGAAAAAATTGATACTTTCAGAACTCAAATGAACAGATGTCATTATTTGGCTCCAATCCCAACGTCACATACACGAACGGTAGCGGCAAGTTCATAGGACAATGACAACTAAAGAATTTGGATTTGTATCGTGATCACGGCGTTTTCGAAGGCAACAGTCTGCAATTGGAGTGCGCGATGACGGGATGGTGCGAGTATCATCAAATGTGACGGCGGGTTCTTCGGAAGTACCTGCAACGTGCACAGATTAATCAGTGATCCCTCACGGGGCCAACCGATAAATACGCACATACCCGGTATCGGCAACCAACGGAAGGTCCGGACGCACATCGCCGTACATCTCCGGAAGAATTACAACGTACTTCATTCCCAATGAATAGTACCGCTCCCGGTACGAAGGATCTTCGAATACGGTGTTGGCAACCGCATAACCCTTCCTGTGGGCAAAGTACATCGGCGTCGGGTCGCCCGTGGCGGTTCCGTTAATTACGATGCGATCGTCGCGGTCTGTGTGTTTGTCCAGAACCGATTCTATTTCCGTCATGCTGATGTGCGGTTCGCGAATTTTGAACGTGTGAATCTGATTCCCAATACCTTCCCCTATGATCGCCAGCAACAAGATCACCACGATCCATGGCTTGTGAATCGACGCCAGCCCGGTAGCGATGACGAACGCCATGGGGGGAATGAAGACGATCACATAATAGGGATTCAATTGAAATCCATAGCCCGATTTCAGCACGACGAATAAATAGGCAACGAAGGGCAGGCCAAACGCCAGCGCGCGCACACGCATTTTGTTTTTGATCACGACAAACAAGCCATAGAGGAACAGGATGAATCCCGAATACTTGAACGGCGTGACCACAAAGCGTTTCAATGTCGGTTGCCACAGGTCGACAATTTGCTGCATGCCTTCGACCAACGGTAGTCCCATGAAGAAGTGACCGTGAAATCCGAATTCATTATTCAGATAGGGTACCCAGGTGAAATACCAAAGGTAAACGGAGATCAGGATCACGGCGGATGATACGCCGACCCAGATCTTACGGTCGAACGCGACGCCCGGTTGAAAGAACGGTATGGCCATAACGGTGAGGGTAGCGGCGACTGAAATTTTATTCATACACCCGAGCCAACCCAGGATGGCATACAAGGCCAGGCGCCCGTAGCCGCCGTCATAAAGAAATCTCACTCCATAGTACAGCGCGATCAGGCAAAGGGACGTGCTGAATGTGTCGGGTATGTTGGTGCGGCAATAGGTAAACCAGTGCGAAGCCAACACGACGACGCCCGTGTACAAGGCGGTTTGTTCGTCTACATACTCCCTGATAAGCCGATACAGGAAATACACGCCGATCGAGGATACGATCAGGTCGATGAGCCGGCCGTACCAATGCTCATAGCCAAAGACAGCAGCAACCAGATAGATCAGGTAGTTCAGGAAAGGAAATTCACAACCCACGATACCGCTCTTCTCGCCTGCCAAGTCTACGCGCGGGTACATGATGTTGGCGTCCACCTCATAAAAGTTGCGGGCCACCATAAGTCCGTCTGTTTGTCTCCACGTGGAGGCCGGTTCGAGCGGCGGCAGCGTGATGGTGCTGAGATGAAGCAGGAAAAATATGACGATCCAAACACGGATGTCTCTTGTATATCGCGAGATCGTATCTCTTTCGGGCATAAGGCAACAGATGGGGCATGAAATAGTGTAATTATATGCAATTCGACAAGTCAGATGCCGATGAATCGCACGGATGAGGGGAGGTTGGTCCTGGTCATAGCTGCTTTGGTGGTGATCGAAAACCACCGCACAGGTTTGTTGTCAAAGTTGTCATGTTATATCCCGAAGTGGCCGTGGCCAAACAAAAGCTCGACTTTAAGTAGCTTACTAGGACGCCCGCTTCGACCTCATGGCCTTCACATGGTTGATGGATTTGTCGTTGATAAACTTCTTGTAGGCTGCAGATTCGCGGGCGTAAATAGCAACTTTGCTGTTTTCATTGTGATGAATTCCCCAGCCGTAGCGCTTTCCCAGGGGCGACGACCGCATACATGCCTGTCCTTTCGAAAAAAACGTGGCCTGCGCCTCTGGCCATTCATTCTTTGGAATTTCGTGGCGTATTGCATGAGTGCCAAATATCACATCGTCTGAAGTATAGCGGTACGGGTGATCGTAAATCATATCAAAATGCAGGTTTGCAACCGTCGACTTTTCGTCTTTTTTTGGGGGTAATTCCGCTTTGGCGGCGGGACAATCGTCAGCTACTTCGATAAAGGTGTTTACGTAATTGGTCGTATGCATACGCTCAATTTACGCCTACTGTCTATAAATCCATACCGCGGAGATACCTTTCGCGCTGAGAAAAATGCCGTATGGATATAACAGCCTGAGAGAGCTTCCCGGTAGCTGCAACCATCGTCTGGAGTGATCTGGCAGCACCCAGCCGCGTGTTAGCGGCAGTTTTCAGCATTATCCAAAAAAATATTTCACGCTCCACAACCGATTGAAAGCAGTCGATTTAAGCAGTCTTATGAGGCTCTGTTTTAAACGCTTGTTTAAATTTAAACACGTGTTTAAATTTGAACCCAAGATGACCAGCGAAAAAATCATATCGGCCGCCCGAAAGCTATTTGAGCAGAAGGGCTATGACCAGACCAGTGTTCGGGACATTGCGACCTTAGCAGATGTCAACGTCGCCCTTATTAACTATCATTTTGAGTCGAAGGAGAACCTGTTTTTTGCCATCCTTGAGGAGTCGATGGATATGACACGGATGAAACTCACATCGATTAACGACAGCGGTGATTCTGCGGATGAGAAGCTGCGAAAAGTGGTTGCTATGTATGTTGAAAAGATTTTTGACCACTGCCAGTACTTTCATTTCGTTCAGCGGGAATTAGAAAATCCGACACGTCAGAAACTGCGTGAACACATCGCCCGCGTCGTAGGCAAGAACAATAAAGAGCTCAAGAACTTTATAGAAGGTGCACAGGCGAGCAAGGAATTCAGGAAAGAGGTGGATGTAGACCTGATCATCGCAACCATGTTCGGCATACTCCATCAAACAACCCATGAATTTATATCGAAACGATACCGAAAGCCGGGCGAGAAGGATGATGCCTTCCGCGCGCGCGTCGAGAAATACTTATACCAACTGCTTTTGCAACAACTTAAGAAATAGACGGATTTATGAATAAAGTAGGATTATTATCAATCTGCGTATTGTTGGCCACGGCTTCCGTAGCCCAGGATGTACGCACCATAACACTCAAGGAGGCTATCGATTTGGGGTATGCGAACAGCAAACAGCTGGCGATCTCAAAGGCCAAGGTACAGGAGGCCCAGGCAAAACTTGACCAGGCGAAGGACCGCGCGCTACCCGACGTTTCGGTAGCAGGCACGTACCTGCACATTAATACACCGACAATCGCGTTTGCCGGGTCGGCGGACGGTAGCGGTAGTGGCGATGGCAGTTCAGGAGAGTCGCCGTTAGCGTCATTTGCCAACCTGCATGACCTCGGCCTGGTGCAGGTAAATGCAAGCATGCCGATATATAACGGCATGAAGATCCGGAACACGAAGGTGATGAATGAGTACCTGAGCGAAGCCTCACGCTACGATGAGCAAACCACCAGAAGCGAGGTATCCCTGAACACCATCAAGGCGATTTATCAATACTATGAATTGCTAGAAAGTCGCAAAGCCATCGAAGAGAACCTTCGCCAGGAAAAACAACTGGTTGAGGAGTTCAAGAACAAGGAGGCACAAGGTTTACTGGCAAGAAATGATCGGTTGAAAACTGAATTGCAGGCCAATCGTGTAGAGCTGGCGTTGACAGAAGTGAATCACACGGTTGAACTGGCTGCTTATAACCTGAATATTCTTCTCGGTCTTCCTGAGGATATGGCTATCCAATTGGACACGACGGGAATGTTCTCGCTCAAGCCGACCGATACCTGGGACAGCTACCTCACCGCCGGGCTTGCCAATCGCAGTGAGATCAAGTCGGCCGGTCTTCAGGTGAAGGCGTCTGAAACGAATTACAAGATCGCGAAGTCTGCGCGATACCCCACGCTGGGTGTTTCGGCGGGCTACGTAAATGCCTATCTCCCTAATGTGTTGACCGTGACCAATGCACTTAATGCAGGCCTTTCCCTTAAGTATAGCATAACAGGAGCTTTTCATGCGACGCATGGAGTTCGTGAGGCCAGGGCCCGTGCGGATCAGGCTGCTTCCGGCCAGGCGATGCAGGAAGATGCCATCCGGGTACAAATTCGCGGTAAGTATCTGCGTTACCTGGAGATGCAGGACAAACTGGTTATCAACGATAAGTCTATTAAACAGGCGGCGGAAAACTTCCAGATCTCCGATAACAAATACAACCAGGGACTCATGATCCTTTCGGACTACCTCGACGCTGATGTGTCGTTGCTGCGTTCACGCATTGATTATGCGACGAGCCGTGCCGAAACAATGGTAGCCTACTATGAATTACAGGAGTCGGTTGGAGCCCTTCAATAAGTAAAGAATCACAACAGGATATGGAAACGAATAAGAAGAATAAGAAGTTTGGAATTGTATTGGGAATACTGGTCGTGGCCGGAATCATTTTTGGAGTGAACAAGTACATCCATGGACAACATCACGAAGGAACAGACGATGCCCAGGTAGAGGGTGATATCAGCCCGATTATTCCGAAAGTGTCGGGATATGTCGACAAGTTGTTGGTCGACGATAATTCGATTGTACAAAAGGGGGATACCCTTGTCGTGCTCGACGACCGCGACCTCAAATTACGTGTCCTGCAGGCGGAAGCGGCCCTGGAGAATGCGATAGCGGGCATTGAAACTGCGCGTGCCAACAAGATGACTTCATCGGAGAATGTCCTTACGTCGCAGTCGACGCTGCAGGCTTCCGAATCGTCTATCGATATTGCTGAAGTACGTGCGCGCCGGGCGGAACAGGATTATAAGCGCTATGGTGAACTCGTCAAAACACATTCCGTAACGCAGCAACAATTTGATCAGGCTGAGGCCGATCGCGATGCAGCATTGAAGCAACTTGAAGTCGCCAAGCGTCAGCGTGAAGCTCAGTTTCGTGAAACATCTTCGCGTCAATCGCAACGTAATGTTGGCGACAAGAATATTGCGTTGGCCGGGACCGTCGTGAAGGAACGCCAAGCGGACTTGGAATATGCGAAACTGCAATTGTCTTATGCGTATGTACTGGCTCCTGCATCGGGTGTCATCTCGCGCAAGAACGTACAGCCCGGTCAGTTCACGCTCGCGGGACAGTCGTTGTTTGCGCTCGTGAGTGAAAAGCAGAAATGGGTGATTGCCAACTTCAAGGAAACACAGCTGACGAAAATGAAATCGGGGCAACACGTCGACATTGAAGTAGACGCATTTCCAGGCGAGACTTTTAATGGCTCGATCGAGTCGATATCTCCCGCCACGGGTGCGAAGTTCGCCTTGCTGCCTCCCGATAATGCCTCGGGAAATTTTGTCAAGGTTGTTCAGCGCGTGCCTGTCAAGATTACACTCGAAAACGGTGACCAGGCGAAGCTTCTCCGCGCCGGTATGAACGTGGTGGTTGATGTGCACCTCGACTAACCAACATCATGCAATTGCAGGAATCATTAGTTGAGCACGGCTGGAAACGCGTGATCATTACGATCACGGCGGTGATGTGCGCGCTGCTCGAGATCATTGATACCACCATCGTGAATGTGGCACTCAATGAAATGCGGGGAAACCTCGGCGCGACGCTGAACGATGTGAGCTGGGTGATTACAGCCTATGCCATTGCTAACGTAATCATCGTTCCGCTCACAAGCTGGTTGTCACAGCAATTTGGTCGTAAGAACTACTTCGCGATATCGATCGTGATCTTCACCGTATCGTCGTTCTTATGTGGTAATTCCACAACCATATGGGAACTGGTTTTCTTCCGGTTCATACAGGGTCTTGGCGGCGGTGCCTTGCTGGTTACGTCCCAGACGATCATTACGGAAGTGTATCCGGCTGAAAAGCGCGGTATGGCCCAGGCGTTGTATGGCATGGGCGTGATCGTGGGACCGACCTTAGGTCCTCCGCTTGGAGGATACATTACGGATAACTTTTCCTGGCCGTATATTTTCTATATAAATATACCGATCGGTATAATTGCTACATTGTTAACGCTTTCTTATGTAAAGAGTCCAAACTACGGAGGCAAGCGCTCCTGGTCGGAGGTCGACTGGCTGGGAATCTTTTTATTGATCGCGGCCGTTGGAGCACTTCAATTTGTGCTTGAAAAAGGACAAGAGCACGACTGGTTTGAAGATGGATGGATTATTACCTTCGCCGTTGTTGGGGTTCTCGGCCTATACCTGTTCATCTGGCGGGAATTGGTGGCGCGTAACCCGGTCGTTGAGCTGCGGGTATTGAAAGACCGCAACCTCGCGATCGGTACGATTCTCTCTTTTATACTGGGCTTCGGTCTCTATGGGTCTACTTTCGTATTGCCGCTGTTTACCCAGAACGCCCTTCGATGGACGGCCTATCAGTCCGGACTGATGCTTGTTCCAAGCGCTGTTATGACTGGTTTAATGATGCCCATCGTGGGGCGCGCCGTGCAGAGTGGATTTCCGCATAAATACCTTATTGCCCTGGGGTTTTCAATTTTCTTCGGATACAGTCTCTGGTCATATACGGTCATCACGCCGTTTACCGGCGAAGGGGACTTCTTCTGGCTGTTGATGTTGCGCGGTGTAGCACTTGGTTTCTTGTTCGTGCCTACTACCACGCTGGCATTATCATCGCTGAAAGGAAAAGAAATTGGACAGGGTGCCGCATTTACCGGGATGGTGCGCCAGTTGGGCGGCTCATTCGGAATCGCCCTGATCAGTACCTACATCAGCCGCAGAACGGTGCAACATCATGCTGACCTGGCGAATCACGTTTCCGCCTACAGCAGCGATGTACAGAATCGATTGGCAGGTATGAAGGCAAACTTTATAGCTAACGGGTTCACGCCCGACATAGCTGCGCAGAAGGCATACAAGCTGATGGATGGCATGGTGTCACAACAGGCCCAGCTGCTAACGTACATGGACGTTTTCGTGGGCATTGGGATATTCTTTTTGATCTGTATTCCGTTTGTGCTTATTCTCAAGCCTGCCAAGAACAAAGTGGATCTGAACGAAATCGGCCATTGATATGAAGTTGAAGGAGGGTGTTGGTTAATCAATGGTTAGAGGCTGTCTCAAAAGGACAGCCTCTCGTTATTTTTCAGAAGTACTCAGATAAAAGAGTTTGCTTCCTTCCGTGTGGTCGACTGCACCGCTTATGTCACGGTGAATTGATAGCCAATCCCTTTGATAGTAATAATGGACACAGCCGGGTCCTCCCTCAGGTACTCCCGAAGCTTTGTAATATAGACGTCCAGATTTCGCGAATTAAAAAACGAATCGTCGCCCCAGAGCTTCAGCAGGATGTCCTTTCGTTGGATCGTGGTGTTTTTTGATTCGCTTAGAAATTGAAGTAAGGTGCTTTCGCGATGGGAAAGTTTTCGTACCGAATCACCGCATCTCAATTCATAAAGCAGTGGGACAAAGTTGAATCTTCCAATGTCGATAGTGTCGGGGCTTTTGATTGCCGCTGTTCCAGCTGTTAGCCGCAGCAGATTCTGAATACGAAGGATTAATTCCTCCATGCTGAACGGCTTTCGAAGGTAATCGTTGCCGCCGGCGTGAAACCCTTTGACTACGTCTTCTGTCTGGTTCTTGGCGGTGACAAAAATGATTGGGATCGACGTGTTATGCTGGCGGATCTCACGCGCAATCGAGAAGCCGTCTTTTCCCGGAAGCATCACATCCAGCACGCAGATGTCCGGCAAGCTTTCGTGGTAGGCTTTGGCAACGGCCTGCCCATCCGCTATCATCGTAACAGCAAAGTTGCGGCTCTCCAGGCTCTCCTTTACGATCTGACCCAGGAAGGGTTCATCTTCTACATATAATACTTTAATGGCCATGCTTCCTCGGAAGTTGAAGGATGAAACAACTTCCCGCACCGAGTTGGCTCTGCACCGTAACCGTTCCGTGGTGACTGCGTACCACGTCGGCCACATAGTTTAGCCCCAGGCCATAGCCTCGTGTGTTGTGCACGTCGCCACTGGGTACACGGAAGAATTTCTCAAAGATGCGCTTGTGATGGATGGGGTCGATGCCCAGACCTTCGTCGTGTACCGTCAGTATTACTTCATTCTCAGCACCTTTCAGATCAATCTTAATCGTCTTGTGGTCAGGACTATATTTGATGGCATTATCCAGCAGGTTGTAAACGACGTTGATCATGTGCATGTCACTGCCCTCTATTTCAAAATATTCACCGTCAAGATGCGTGGCAGCAGTCAGGTGTTTCTTCTCAAGGATCACGGTCAGAGATTCCACCACCTGCCTAACGATTTCATCGAGTTTAACCACGCCTGGGATAAACGTTACGCCCTGCTGTTCAAACGCCGAGGCTTTCAGGATTTTGTCAGTCATCAATGACAGTCGGTTCAATTCGTGTTGGGCAATTCCCAGGTATTCGGCAGTACGGATGGGATTTTTCAGCGCATGAAAGTCTTTCAGGGCCTCGAGGGCGACACTCACGGTGGCTATGGGCGTTTTCAGTTCGTGCGTTACGTTGCTGATGAAGTCATTCTTCATTTCCATGAGGCGTTCCTGCGATCGGAGATTTCTGTACATGACCACAAATGCAGCAATCGTGATGATGGTAAGAAATCCGCTGAACAGAATTTGGGGAGCGATCTTCCTTAGTATGTTGGCGCGCATCGCTGGAAAGACTGCCGCGTACGCATGGATAGGTCCCATAGGCACGCGCTCCGTAACCAGTGTGTCACCGAAGGCATTTAGGCGGAGGAGTTTTCCTTTCACAAGCGGTTCAAAAGCAGGAAAGTCCAGGGGCGCCATAGGCGAGGTGTCATTCGGTTCTCGAATCAGGTGTCGTATCGTAAACCGATACGGATATCCAGCATGTGCGATCACCACGTCGTATTGTTCACGCAATGCATCCATCGATAAGGTATCTTCAGGTCGAATGTGAATGACAAAATTTCGTTGTCTCAAAACACTGTCGATAGGTCTGTCCACTATACCGCTTAACAAGGAGCTGTCCGTCCATGCGACGCGCCCGTCGGACTTCCTGACAATCGTTATCTTCCTTTTTTGTCCGGCTAATTTCCCATTGTCCGGGGTTAAGTCGTTGCGAACTACCAAACCCTGAACGACATCGCTTTGAAAGAGAGAATCTCTTAATGAAAATACGGTGGAGCGTAGTAAAGCACTCGTCTCCCGCCGGAATCCGAGAAATGATTGTTCATATGAATTGGCCAGCCAAAAGGATTGCAGCAACATCAACAGCGCGATGCTGCTTACCATCAGTGCAAGACGCACAAAGTGAGTGGACGATCGTTGGTTACCCATTTTCGAAGGACTTACAAATCTCCGGTGAGTTTCGTCATCAAAGTTAAAGGTTATGTCGTAGCCTGTACGCGGCATTAACCTTAATTAACATTGCTTTAGCACCGATTAACCCCACGCCTCGCATCAGGCGCGTACATTGGTGTAAAAATTGACTGCTATGAAGTCGTTCTGTACCTATCTTATGGCCCTTGCGTGCCTGTTGCTGCCATTCCCTGAATTTGCTCAAACCCCGGAAGGCGTGATCGAATACGAATTGAAAGTGAATCTGCACCGTACATTGCCACCCGACCGCGCGGAGATGAAGAATATGATTCCCGAATTCAGGACGTCGAAACATCAATTGTTTTTTAAGGGCCAGGAATCTTTATTCAAGGCCGTGATCGAGGATGAGGAACCGATGGAGGTCAACGGTGGTGACGTGCGCATTCGACTACAGCAGCCCCATATGGAGATCTATTTTGACGCCGCTAATCAACGACGAGTCGTTGAACAAGAATTTATGGGCAAAGACTATCTGATTGAGGACTCGATTTCAGTAACGCCCTGGAAATTCAGCGCCGAGACACGCAAGATAATTGGCTACGATTGCCAGCAGGCGACTTACTACGATGAAGTGCGCAAGCAAAAGATTTCGGCATGGTACACACTCAAGCTTCGTCCGTTCCTCGGTCCGGAGACGGTGAATAGTTTACCCGGCGCCGTCCTGCAGATCGATATTAATGATGGCGAGCGTATGGTAACCGCCAAGTCGATAACCATGCGATCCCTGAAGAAGAACGAATTGAAGGTTCCTGATAAGGGTATAAGAACTACCCAGGCAGAATTTCAAAAGATGCGTGAAGAACAAATGCAGCGCATGCGGGCCAACGGTGCGAACGTGATTATTCGAAACTAGCGTATCTAAACGGCATGCTCATGCGGAAATTTTTGTGGTTAGTCATCTTTATTTCATCTTCTGCACTCGCCCAAAAGATGAACATTCAAGGTCAGGTTGCCGACTCACTCGGTAGTCCTCTGCCGGGTGCGACGGTTATCTTGCTTAAACCTTCAGACTCGACACTGGTGAACTTTGGCATTACGAATGCAAAGGGAGCATTTATTTTAAATGGTTTATCCCGGTCGAGATATTTATTAAAGATCACTTTTGTTGGTCAACGCACGTATTCCGCTACCGTTGATCCGCCCATTGAAGGCGGTGACGTGCAATTGGGTATCATCCGGATGCGCGAAGCAAAGACGCAGCTCGACGAGGTTGTGGTGCAAGACGTTGTGCCGGTAGTGGTTAAAAAGGATACCATCGAATACAACGCCACCGCATTTAAGACCAATCCCAACGCAGTGGTCGAAGATCTGCTAAAGAAGCTGCCCGGCGTCGAAGTTGATAACGACGGTAACATCACCGCGCAAGGCGAGCAGGTTCGGCGCGTTACGGTTGATGGCAAAGATTTTTTCGGAGGAAGCGATCCGAAGATGGCGACACGCAACCTGCCAGCCGACGCCATTAAGAAGGTGCAGGTGCACGATCGAAAATCGGATCAGGCCCAGTTTACGGGCATAGACGATGGGCAGCGTGAAAAGACCATCAACCTGGAGTTGAAGCCCGAGAAACGACAGGGTGCATTTGGCAACGCGCAGGCCGGATACGGCACTGACGACCGATATCAGGCGAAGGCTGGTTTGAATAAGTTCTCGCAGGCACAGCAATTGTCGTTTCTGGGTATGGCGAACAACATCAATGAGCAAGGTTTCGGAATGGACGACTATATGAACTTTACGGGCGGATCTCAACAGATGGCATCGGGGGGTGGCATGCGCATTCAAGTTAACGCAGGCGATCAGGGCAGTGCGCCTTTGAATATGGGTAACCGGGCTAATGGCATCATGAATACCTATGCCACCGGATTAAACTTCAGCAAAACATTTAGCAAAAAGACTGAGCTCACCACGAGCTACTTCTTTAACCACCTGGATCACGATAAGAAGCAGTCCACCTATCGCCAGAATTTTCTGGAGGACGGCGAATACGTCTATCAGGATCTTTCTGAACAGAACAACACCAACAACAATCACCGGCTGAACGTGATGCTGGACCACAAGATTGACTCTATGAACTCGATTCGATTCACGGCCGCTGCGACCTATAGCCGGACCGATATGAACGTGCGAACAGCAAGTGAGAACGTGGATCCGGAGGGAGCCATGCTCAATAGTAACGTGAGTACTTCAGACACGCAGGGGGAGACGTTCTCCATGAATTCCAATCTGCTGTTCCGGCACAAGTTTGCCAAGACAGGACGAACGTTTTCCACAAACTTGCTCCTCAATGTCAGCAACGACGATCGCGATGGTACGCTCGAAGCAGACTACCGCAATCGGGATGCTGTCAGCCAGTTTATTCGCCAGCGCAATGAGCAGCTAACTTCAGGGCTGTCTATGGGGGCCACGGCTTCGTATACAGAACCATTGGGTGATCGGAAGTATCTGGAAGCATCGTACAGCCTCCGACAAAACAGGAACGATGTGAACCGTCCCGTATATGATGTCGACGAAGCGGGAGAGATTTTTAACGATAGTTTGAGCAACCAGTACAGCAGCGGATATACTTACCAGCGAGGCAGCCTGAACTTCCGAATGAACCGCCGCAAATACTCGCTCACGATTAGCGCAGCGGCTCAAACGACACAGCTGGTCGGCAATCTCAGCCGGCTAGACACACAAATCAGTCGAAGCTTCCTCAATGCGGTGCCTGCAGTACGGTTTAACTATGATTTTTCAGGAACGCGACATTTGCGTTTCGACTATGAGACGACTGTGCAGGAACCCACTATTCAGCAATTGCAACCGGTGGTCGACAATCGCGATCAACTGAACCCGTATCTGGGTAACCCCGCACTAAAGCCAGCCTATCAGCAAAGCTGGCGACTCAACTTCAATGCGTTCGATCCGGGCACAATGATCACTTTCTTCACCTTCGTTGACATCGATTATACCAGAAATGCGATTACCAACGCCGTATTTAACGATGATTTTATCAGAACTACGATGCCGGTAAACGTCGCGAGCAATACGTCGGTAAATACCCATGCGACCGTTGGTTTTCCCATCAATCCGATCAAGAGTCGCGTGAGCATTACCGGTACATGGAGACAAACACACGGTCAGAATGTAATTGATGCGGCGAGTTACGACATCACACAAAGCCGAACGGGAGGTAACGTGCGTTATGATTTCCAATACCGGGAGCTGTTAATGATCAACCTGGGCGCTAGGCTCAATTACCAAACCACTTCGTATGAGTTCGATCAGCCTGATCAGCGCTATTTCAACACGACGTACAACGCTGAGGCAACCCTTTCCTTCCTGCGCAACTATCAGCTCGTTTCCTCCTGCGAATACCTCATTTACGAAAATCAATCTACCGGCTACCATCAGGCGATTCCCCTGTTCAACGTATCGGTATCCAGGTTTCTACTGAAGAACAAGACTGGTGAACTCAGGCTCTCGGCCAGCAATCTGCTGGATAAAGTGCTCGGTGTAAGTCAAACTTCGAGTGTGAATTATGTAGAACGGGTAACGTCTAATTCGCTCGGCCGATACTTTATGGTAAGCTTTATCTATGCACTCAACAAACAACTCAATCCAATGTCAGGACGCCGCGGTGGACCAGGTATGCGGATCATTCGCGACTAACGTTGCTTGTACCTCGTAACAAAATAGCCGTGTCTTCCTTTGACTAAACTGTCCCGGCAAACTATTTCCGTGTTTCCAGGTGCTTCTTGATTTCGATCGTTTTTTGCTTTGACGTACTAGTTGAATCAATCAAAGTCATCAAATCGGCGATTGACTTGACGATATTCAAAGAAGCCATCCGTATTTTGACGGTTCAATACGTTGATAAAGCTATAAGTTCAGCTGCAAAGTGTACGAACATGCTACAAAGTTTGTATTCCATCATAACTACACTATATTTGTATGTCTGTTTAGCATGACTTTGTTATGCTTGAACAATAAATCAAATGTTTAACTAAAATCTTTGAACGCTATGGCAAAAACAGCGAAGAAGACTGCAAAGAAAGCAGCCAAGAAAACTGCAAAGAAAGCAGCTAAGAAAAAGAAGTAGTTCGTTTTGAATTACAGCAAAAGGCCGTCTCACAAGGACGGCCTTTTTTGTTATACGTCTCCCGGCTGCCCTTTCTTTCCTAACAGTAGTTCGTTGGCAGCGCGTGTTTTATTCATAACTTAGTCCGTCGTCCCTATCACGCATGTCAGATAAAGGCTTTAAGATCTTTGGCAAGCTGTTCATTTCTCACAGCTCAGTCGGGCTAATAGCAATCATCGCCGCGTCCGTCATCTTTTACTCCATCCTTAGGATTGCGCTGATAAACCGGGCGCTGGATCAGCTTTCGTCCATTAATGTGCTCAAGAGGCATCTCGTCGAAGACTATCTTTATCGTTCCAGACTGAATCTTGAAGCGCTGCAGGTGGAAGAAAAATTTCTAAACATCTATTATGACGTAACCAACTATCGCCGGTCCCAGGACCATCGCGACATCAAGGATATTTACAGTCTGTGCAAGCTGTATGATTTTACCAACCTTCACATTTTTGACACGCATCACCGTCAGTTGTTCAGTACGGACGAAGAGATGTATCCGGACAGTCTGTTGCATAAGATTGACGACGCCATTCAGGAAGATCGTAAGCGTCTTCACGTAATCGATGCGTCTGTCCACTCGATGAAGGGGCCGTTGCTCTTTTATTATGTTCCCATCGTAGCAGGGGACTCACTGATGGGAATCGTGCTGGTGCAGGAGAACTTCGAGAAGATTCAGCAGATACTACTGGAAAACACCGATATGGGCTCTACTGGCGAATCTTATATAGCGGGGGGTGACTTTTTGCTGCGCTCTCAGTCCCGTTTCTTTCCCGATAGTATACCGGGCAGCATTCTGGCGGAAACCGAGGCCATGAAGAATCTGATAAAGGGTCAGGAGGGGCGTGGCATCGTAAAAGATTATCGTGGCGTTTCCGTATTGAGCGCGTACCGTAGCGTGAGGAACGACGACCTCAACTGGTTTATTCTTTCGGAAATGGATGAGGCTGAAGCCATGCGTCCCATCGTAGCCCTCCGCAATTACTTCATGCTGATCACGGTGTTGATCATGTTCCTGGTGTTGATCGTTACCTTTTTCATCTCAAATGCGATTGTTAATCCCATTGTCGAACTGCAGCATGCCATTCAGACTTTGTCGCGAGGGATCATTCCATCGCCCAAGCCGAAGGTCCTGACGGCCGATGAGATCGGCGAAATGGGCGTAGCGATCGGTCAGTTGATAGAGGGTTTCGAGCGCACTACCCAGTTTGCCAGCGACATTGGACGCGGTAATTTTGACGCCGACTACGTTGCCTTGAGCAAAGATGATTCCCTAGGTCATGCGCTGATCAAGATGCGTGAAGAGCTAAAGACCTTTCATGCCCATGAATTGAAATCTGCGCGATCACGTGCTGCGGCTTTGCTAGAAGGACAAGAGTCGGAGCGCACACGAATAGTAAAGGAACTGCACGATGGTGTGGGTCAATTGCTGACGGCAATCAGCATGCAATTGGATATGCTTGATGCGGCAGCCGATCGAAAGTCTGATTTGAAAAAGTACATTCACGAAGCAGTCGCCGAAATCAAAAGAATATCCTATAACGTGATGCCACAGGCTATCGTCGATTTCGGCCTCGAAGCCGCGCTAAACGGTTTATGTGAATCTGTACGGAAATACGCTTCTGTAGCAATCGATTTTCGTTACATACGTGAGTCAGATCACGAGCTTGACTTCGATATCAGCATCGCGGTGTATCGAATCATGCAGGAAGGATTGAACAACATTGTGAAGCATGCGCAGGCCAGCCACGTGAACCTTCACATTCTGGATAAGGTCGACGAACTTTACTGTGTCCTGGAAGACGACGGGCACGGCTTCGACACAACGATGACGAATGGCACCCCGGCAGGCAGCGGACTGCGCAATATCCGTGAACGTGCCCAACTCATGAATGGCACGGCCGATATTCAATCAACGCCGGGGCATGGAACGTTGATCGAAATTCACATTCCGATACCAGAAACTGCCGCGAACACTTAAATTTGAAAGCTGTACCATGACCCCTATACGCATTATCCTGGCCGACGATCACACACTCATCCGGGAGGGATTCAAGGCCATTCTGGGCCAAAGCGACCGATTAGTTATCGCCGGTGAAGCACACGACGGAGCAGAGCTGGTCAACATGGTGCGCGAAACAAATCCCGATGTCATACTTACCGACCTGAGCATGCCGCGCACCAACGGATTTGAAGCCATGCAGGAAATAAGAAAGACAGATCTTGTCGTGAAGTTCATTATCCTCACCATGCACGAGGAGCGCGAATACATTTTGCGGGCCATCAAGGCAGGCGCGTCCGGATATTTGTTAAAGAATACCGAGCGCCTAGAACTTGAACAGGCTATCATTACCGTTCACGATGGAGGGAAATATTTTAGTCCATCGATCAACAGCATCCTGGCAGAGGCTGTCATGAGATCCGATGGTGGTGAAGTTGGGGAACTCACTGCGCGGGAGAAGGAAGTACTGGAGTTGGTGGCTAATGGATACAGCACAAAGCAAATTGCCGACTTGCTCAAAATCAGTATACGTACCGTTGAATCGCATCGGATTAATATGCTCAAGAAAATGAAAGTGAACAACTCAGCTGAGTTGATTCGAAAGGCCGTCGAGCTCAAATTGCTTTGAACCCTGGCCTACCGTTCGCGTTCTCTTAAATCACTCCTGATATTGAACCACTCCTGTACATTAGCTATCAGTATGCTCCATAATCAAGTGTGGGGCAACCGAAGCGCCGCAATACCATTGGGTGCAGGGTTTATAGTCAGGGTAAATACGGATACCCTTCCCGTATAAGCACGGAGGCACCTCCAGACTCATTCTTCGTTAATTTGTATAATACCAAACAAGCGGAGTTATGAGATACAAGGCAAACATTTTCACGGGAGTTTTGGCAGCAATGTTTTTCGTAGGAATTGCGGTGGCAGCCAGCGCGCAGACCGCCGGACAGTCGGTATGGGCGTCTACGAAGGGTGTGCAAAAAGTAGCGAACAAGCAGCTTTTTGAAGACAAAAGCATCCAGGGTTCGCACATTCATGCGATTGTTCTCAGCCCGACCTGGAATATTTCTAAAGGGGTAGCGGGCATCAATCGCAGTCAAGATGTGACACAGGCTAATATTGTTGGAGGATCTTCAGATTGGCAGATCAGTAAGGGCGTTCAAAAGATTCAACGGAAGAAGTCTACAGCGGTTGATAAGGACTATTTCAAGTCGAAAGACCAGATTAGCCGCAACGGCGAAAAGAAGTAATTTCTAAGTGTGTAAAATAGGAAGGGCCATCTATTCGGATGGCTTTTTTTTTGTGCCTGCCCGCGTGTGCCAGTAACCCAGGGAAAGTCTGCCGGAGCTGAGATAGCCTCGGAACAGTTCTTGTTTTCTCCTTTTTGTACAGATCAGTTTGTATCTTTATCGTCGTTGAATATTAATCCTGCACTATGCGCGATGAGATAGGAAGGGCCGACCATAAGTACGTTGAAGTAGCGGATCGGATTGAGACGCTAATCGAAAACGAGGTATTGAAAGTCGGGGATAAACTTCTTTCCGTGCGTGCCCTGAGCAAAGAACAAGGCATTAGTTTAAGCACTGCATTTCAAGCGTACTACGCGCTCGAAAGTAAAGGACTTATCGAAGCCCGTCCACAGTCGGGATACTACGTCAAGCACTCGTCGCGATTTACAAGAGACCTTCCCCGAACATCGGAGCCCGTCGACGAAGCGGTGCCCGTCACAATTGACGACATGATCAACAGCGTGTATGTCAATCTGAATTCCGGCGGGCTGCTAAACTTCGCCATGGCCACTCCTGCGATTGAGCTATTGCCGGTGGCCAAGCTGAATAAGGCAGTAGCGCACGCGTTGCGAGAGTCGGAGACCAGCTGCCTTCACTATGAACACATTCAGGGCAGCGTGGCACTCAGAAAGCAGATTGGAAGACAAGCCTTCAACTGGGGAGGTACGCCGGGTGAAAATGATATTGTGGTAACGGCAGGATGCGTCGAAGCCCTGTCGCTCTGCATAAAAGCAGTGACCCGGCCGGGCGATGCGGTGGCGATCGAGAGTCCCACCTACTTTGCCATCTTTCAGCTCATGCAGAGTTATGGTTTAAAGGTTGTCGAGATTCCAACGGATCCGGTAGCCGGTATGGACATCGATCACCTCGAGCAAGCGATTTCCCGATTCAATATCAAGGCGTGTCTCGTAGTAAACAACTTCAACAATCCGTTGGGTAGCTGCATGCCTGATGAACGCAAGGAACGACTGGTGCGTATGCTGGAACAAAAGGAGATTCCGCTCATCGAGGATGATATCTATGGCGAATTGTATTTTGGCAAGAGGCGACCGAAGACGTGCAAGACCTTCGACAGGAAGGGGCTCGTATTACACTGTGCATCGTTTTCAAAGTCCCTGGCTCCGGGTTATCGGATTGGCTGGACTATCCCCGGACGTTACAAAGATGCCGTCGTGCGTCTGAAGCGCATGCATACCGTCTCGACGAATAGCCTGGCACAGGCGGCGGTAGCAAACTTTCTGGCGAACGGCCGCTATGAACTTCACCTGCGCCACCTGCGCAGGGCGCTTTACACACAGTCACTCCGTTATCTTCAGGCGGTATGCGAGTACTTGCCGGAAGACACGCTCGTCACGCGACCACAAGGAGGTTTCACGTTGTGGATAGAGCTGAACAAAAAGATCAATGCATTCAAGCTTCACAAGCGCGCACTTAAGCACAATATTGGCATAGCGCCTGGACAAATTTTCTCCTCGCAAGGCACCTATGAGAATTGCTTCCGTCTGAGTTACGGCGCTCCCTGGTCGCCTGAGATTGAAAGTGGCATCAAGACGCTGGCGAAGATCATACATGATTGGCGCTAGCGCATGCCGAGAAAGACTTCCTCGGGATCAGGCGGAATTTCTTCAAAACTGCTACAAACTCTTTACAAAATGATGGGAGTGTTCGGCATAGCCGTGCTTGCGATAAAATTCGGGAGTGAGAGAACGCCTCATGTTCGTGGTGACTTCTATTTCCCGGCAGCCGTATTCCTTTAAACGTTGTTCCGCAGCCGCGAGCAGCAGGCCGCCGATTCCCTTAACGCGCACCTGTTCGTCGACACAAAGCGCCGTGATGCGTCCGGTCTTTCCGATGGAATGAAATTTATCGAACCAGTGCAGGGAAATAAAGCCAACCGTTTTACGCTCGTTTTCACAGACGAGCAGGCAGTAGTCCGGAGTGTCAAACAGCTCTATTTTCGTGCTGACCTCCTCTTCATTCAACGGATGCCCTAGTTGCCTGAGCAAGTCCACCAGGGATTTTGCATCTTCTTGTCGGCCCGGTCTTATTATCATAGTTTTATTGACGAAGGTTTCTGATAGGCAATAACCCGAGGATCATTAATAACCAATCCCGTTGTCATTCCACTTACCGGAACGGTTGTCGAATCCGATTGCGCTGCATTTTGCTAATGAAACCATCCGGAAACATGGTTGAAGCCAATATTTCATGCCCTCTTATCATGCCAGGCCGCATCAGTTCATAACTTTTTTATGCAATCGTTGTAAGCGTAAAAAAGCAAGATAAAATTACATTTTCAAACCTGTTCCTTCGCCATGCGTTATGTTTGTATGGTTGATGTTATGAGTTATTTATCCATAACATCAGTAGAAACAAATTATGGACTCGATTCAACTGATAGGACTTGCGGCTGGAATGTTAACGACTATAGCTTTCCTGCCGCAGGTTGTCAAGACCTGGAAAAGCCGTTCGGCCAAGGACCTTTCCCTGGGTATGTTCTCACTTTTTTGCCTTGGCGTGGCGATGTGGTTGGCATACGGTATCCTGGTTTGGGATATACCGGTAATTGCTGCTAACCTTTTAACGCTCATGCTCGCGTCGACGCTTCTGTTCTTTAAGCTGAGGTTCAAAGACTAGCACGACATAGTAAAACAGCCGTGCCTTCCTTTTGACGTGGAATCTGGCCCGTCAAACTATTTGCCTGCTGTTAGCCGTTGAAGCAGGACGCTATAGAGCGTTCCTGCGTTGAACTTCGACCGCTCTGTTCCTAACAAAAGAATGTCGAGACGCAGCCCTGCCGCCAATTCCTTCATACGATCGTAGGATACCGGATACGGTACCCACTGGTTACCGGTATTGGTATCATACTCGATGATGATCAATACGCCATTGGGGCGAAGCTGACCCTGGAGCCTTTGAAGAAATCCGGGCTGGTCAGGCATGTAGTGAAGAACGTTCGCGAGCAAGGCGCCATCCAATTCAGGTAGCGCCAGATTCCCCCCGATGTCTGAATTCACGCGCACGAGCGATTTGTCGGTGTATGCCCAGGGGATTGCGTTCAGGGCTGCGCTGTCCCGATCGACCGCGTATATTTTACTTGCGGGCGGCAGGAGCGTTGCCAGCGCCTGTCCTGCCCCTGGATGACGGAATCGGTCAGTTTGTGAGGTCTCTCGTGCGTGGGATGCAGCGTGTGCTTCTGGTGAGATAGGAATTGCGCCACGGTTTTACTTAATTCATAGTCCCCAATTCTCCCCTGCATGAAAAGCTTTCTGGGTGCAATCGCGCTAACCTTGATATTCTCTCGTGTCAGTAATGCTCAACAGCCGAGTCTTCTGTTTCAGGATGAAACACCGCTGGAAATCTCCTTCGCTGCACCCCTGAGTGAATTGAAGCATGAGGATGAAGATTCAGTATACTTCGCGTCCGTGTTGTTGTATAAAAAGCCTGACGGTTCATTGGACAGTGTTCGCATTGGACTCCGTGCGCGAGGCAATTATCGTCGCAAGCACTGCGCCTTGCCGCCATTGCGAATCAAAGTCAACAAGGAAGATAGAAAGAAAGAAGGACTGTTCTCCGGCGTGAAGAGCCTGAAGCTTGTACTTCCCTGTCAGAATACACGCAACAGCAATGATTTGATATTGAAGGAATATCTTTGTTACCAGTTGTACAAGCCGACCACGCCCTACGTGTTGAATACGCGACTGGTGAACATTACTCTTACTGAGACTACCGGCAAGCATGAGGTGTTAAAGCTTGCGGGGTTTCTCATTGAAGACGATGATGATGCTGCGCGGCGTCTCAATGCCAAGGTGGTTAATTCCGAGAAAGTGAACCCTTTCATGCTGCAGGACACCTGTGCCATTCGTTTTGATGTATTTCAGTTTATGATCGGTAACACCGATTATTCAACCGTTTACTTTCACAACGCGAAGGTGCTGCGCACAAAATCTAACGTACTCCTCCCGATAGCCTACGACTTCGATATGTCGGGCTTTGTGTCTGCGCCTTATGCCTCAGTTGACCCAACACTCGGCATCGAAAGTGTACGCGAGCGTGTTTACCGGGGTTTTTGTCGGGGCAATGCCGTCGCGGAGAGCGTGCGACGCGAATACGTGGATCTGGAGCCGACGATATTGGGAGTTATCGATAAACATCAAGCGCTGTTTAGCGAAAAGGAGTCAACAGGAATGAAGCGATATCTGAAGGAGTTTTTTACGATTATGCGCAGTGACGGCATATACAAACAACGCATCGGCCAGGCATGCCGGACGAACTGATGTCTCAACGTTCATACCTGATATGCTCGCCGTGGGCCAGTATTTTGTACGGTTGACCGAGGCGCTTTGCCGAGGCGGCGAACGTTTCCGGGTCGGCCGTGTTGAACGCAAACATATGATAGTGATGCGGTATCGCCAGACGCGCATCGATGGCCCGGGCAAGCCAGGCGGCCTCATCTGCATTCATGTTCCCCGCGACGCGTCTGGCCGGTACGTTGCCATTAATGGGCAACAAGGCCACATCTACCTGGAAGGGCTTAAGGAGCGGCGCCAATTCATCATATAGTAAGGTATCCCCGCTGTGGTAAACAGCAAACGGTCCGAACCGGATCACGTAACCCATAAACTTGCAGCGGCCTTCCGCATCGCGCTCGATCTCGTTGTGCGCGGATGGAATGCCGTGGAAAGTGAAGGGATGAATGACTACGCGCTCGCCATCGGTCAATCCAACAGGATAGCTACTGGCACACTTTACGCGTTCAGCCACAAAGTCGCGGTTGGCCTCCGGAATGAGAAACCGGATGCCTGGATTTTTTCCGAGTAGTGGAATGAGTGTGTCCGCGTCCAGGTGATCGGTATGATTGTGACTGGAGGTCACGATGTCTATCTGATCCAGCATCATGGGATCGATGACGCGCTCGCTCATGCGCGTGTGCGGTTTGTCAGTGTTCTCATACTTAGTCGTGAGTGAATCCGACAGGTAAGGATCAAGTAAGAGGCAATGACCATTCCAATGGATCAGGAAACCACTTTGGCCCAACCACCAAAGATCAAACGCATCTTCTTGTGGATCGCGTTTGTATTCATCGATCTGCTGGCACAGTTTGCTTCCGGAGTTGAAGGCGGGTATCAGCGGCTCACCCATTATTTTAGGGATTCGCGTACTTTCCGGGCACCCAGTACCATGTTGGCCAGTTTCTGTCGCGACGCCCAACGCGCCGTCTGACTAAGTCCGCAATCAGGAGCGACGGCGAGTTTTTCTGCGGGCACAAACTCAAGGCAACGCCGGATTCGGGCAACGACGTCGTCTACCGTTTCGATGTAATAGTTCTTTACATCGATGATGCCAACGGCAACATCCATGCGCGTGGCGAACTCGCGCAGCAATTCAATTTCGGAAAATTCCCGGTTTGCCATTTCGACATGTACTTCATCGACGTGCAGATCGAGGAAATTGGGAAGCATGGGAGCAAGGCTGCGGTATCCAACCGGACGACCCTTGTAATTTCCAAAGCAGAGGTGCGTCGAAAGTCTGCACTTTCCGAACACGCCAGACACCGTGCGATTGAATAGGTCAACAAATTTGCGCGTGTCTTCTTTGTAGGCATAGCAACTCATGGAGGGTTCATCTATCGTGATCTCGCGACATCCTGCCGCTACCAGGGCTTCGAGTTCCTTTTGAACAAAAGGCAAGAGCGCTTCGGTGATGGCATATCGGTCAGGATACTGGCTATTCGGCAGCAGTCGTCCGCTCAGCGTATAGGGCCCGGGCACGCTGCACTTGAGTACGGGCCCAACAGGGGCCAGGCGCTGCAGCCGCTTGAATTCCTTCACGGCGCCCAGGCCGTTCGGTGCGCTTAGCGTCTCCGTTATTGTATTTTTTCCACGTTGATCGTGAGCCGCAGGTCCAAACCTTCGAAGATCGTCGGTATTCTCCCGAATGCCTTTGATGTAGCCATAGAACGATAGGTTGAAGTCCAGCCTGGTCTGTTCGCCATCGGTAATGACGTCGAGTCCGGCTGAAACCTGGTCGTGAATCGCGGCCACCACGGCATCGTCGACCATTTCTTCCTTGTCGGCATTGCCAAATTCATGAAGATTGCGAACGGCAAACTCCAGCCAGCCGGGAAACGGATAGCTGCCAATCACGGTAGTACGAATAGGAATGGGCTGCATAGGTGAAAATTTTAAGAACGTCCAACATGTTGATATAATTTCGCAAGCCGATGGGCGTGTTCGTCATAGGCAGCCTCGAAGAGATCTTTGGCCCGTGCTTCACCGGCGACGACACCTGCCGTAAGGACCAGCGGAGGACTGCCTGCCCGCGTGAGACGCAGCGCCACTTCGGCCTTGATTGAATTAACGATCATGGCGCCTCCAACGGTTGAGCCAGGCGCCACAGGCTCATTGAGGTTGTCGACGCGAATCATCGCGTCGCCCACCGGCGCACCAGTGTCCAGCACGAGGTCGGCAAAATCTTCCAACTTCTTTCCACGGGTATCTTTGCTCTTGCTTGCAGCCGCGTGTGCTTTCGTGATGAGCGCCACCACTTTCACTCCTCTTTTTTGAAATTCCTCAGCCATCTCTATGGGCACGATGTTGCAACCACTGGACGAAATCACCAGGGCTGTGTCGTTCGGCGACAAGTCAAAGTTCCTGAGTATTCGTTCGGCCAGTCCCGATACATTCTCCAGGAACATCGCCTGCCTTTGTCCATTTGCCCCTACCACGAGGTTGTGAAAAGTGAGCGACAGTTCGACGATTGGATTGAAGCCCGGAAACGAACCGTAGCGTGGCCACATCTCTTCGACCATAATTCGGCTGTGCCCGGATCCAAATACGTGAACCATTCTACCGGCCAGTATACTGTCAGAAAACCAGTCAGCTGCCTGTTCGATGAGCGCTTGTTGCGTGCCAATGGTTTCGATAAGCTGCCTGCAGCGGTCAAGATATTGTTGTGCGGGAGTCATGTTCATTGTTTTTTGAGAGCGCAAATCCTGCCGCACCGATGGCCCCGGCGAGATCCGAGAAGTGCGCCAACCGTATTTCTGTTTTCCTGGAAGCGGGACGCCATTCGTACAGGTCCATGAAAGATTGCAACGGCTTCAGCAGCGCATCACGGGCCTGCGTGACGCCACCGCTGAGAATCACCACTTCCGGCGACAGGGCGTTGATCGTTGAGGCCACGGTAGCGGCGAGTTTTTGAACTGCCGACAGCCACCACCAGGTAGCCAGTACGTTGCCGCCGAGGTAGTCGTTCACCAGGTCATCCGTTGTCGCATACCGGCCGTACGTGCGCGCTTGAAGTGAAACATTACCGATGGCATCTTCGATGCTGCCCACCATATTCGTCACATCCCGCGAAACAGCATGGGCATCTACTGTCATATGACCGAAATGTCCTGCCATCTGGAACGATCCTTGAAAGAGTTTGCCGTTAATGAGTACCGCGCCACCCACACCGGTGCCCAGGGAAAAGAGTACGGCATGCTGCACATCTTTCGCGGCGCCAAAAGCCGCCTCAGCCATCAAAGCTGCATGGCCGTCATTCAGTACGTGGACGCGTCGCGCAGCTATCGTTGACCAGTCAAAGTTCTCGAGGCCAGGTAATCGTCCCGGCATAAACGCAATGCAACTATTGTCCGCATTCGCCAAACCCGGTGCAGCGAGTCCCACATGGAGCACCTTCTTGGCTGCCTTTGACTCCAGCAACGAAATCATTTCGACTACGGCTTGTTTCCAATGCCGATCGTCGTGCTCATGGGTTTGCGCCTTATGTTCGAGCAGCACAGTGCCCGATTGATCGACCAACACACCTTTGATGTTGGTACAACCCAAGTCGATGCCGATGGATAATGTCTTATTCACGATGTGTATTGTCCTTCACTGACTGACCACCCACCATCAACCGTTAACACCTGTCCCGTGGTAAAGGACGATTGATCTGACATAAAATATACGGCTGCTCCAGTCAAATCGCTGGGACGGCCCATTCGCCCGTGGTCCAATGGCTGCTTTGTCTTGATGAAGCTCATGATGGCCGGATCGTTCGCTGCCCGCTGTGACATCGGCGTTTCAGTAAGGCCTGGCGCCAGGGTATTAATGCGAATTCCGTGGGGTGCGTAGTATGCGGCGATTGACCTGGTAAGCCCTTCAACGGCAGCCTTACTGGTCGCGTAGGCATGCGTGACAAAATATTGAGGCGATGGTGAGTTGCCCAGTACGGATCCCACGTTTAGAATGCTTCCTTGCGTATTCAGTTCAAGGAATTTTCTGATAGCCGCCTGATTCGAAAGCATGAGCGACGTAAGGTTTAAAGTCAGTGTCTGATTCCACCCTTCGAGTGACAGTTCATGCAGTGGCCCATCGCCCAACTTACGACCACTGCCACCGGCAACGTGATAAAGGCCATCGAACGTGCCGAAAGATTCCAGGCACTTTTTGACGGCACCCTCGGCTGTTTGCGGGTCGGTCGCATCTCCGTGTGTGGAGATGGCATGAGCTGGGAGAGAACGCTTCGCTGTCGCCACACTTTCCTCATCGATACCAACGACCAGCACTTGCGCCCCTTCATCTATGAAAGCATGAGCTGCTGCGAGTCCAATTCCGGAAGTTCCTCCGATGACCACAATTGATTTCCCTTTCAGCCAATGCGACATAATACCAGCGTATTATACAAGAGTAGTGAATCGATGCGGAATTGGGAAGGCAAACTCCCGAACTTACACGTGTGGATTCCGGGTGCCGGTACTGCTGGGGAAGAAGCGATGCCTAGTTGGCATTCTTCGCAATGGCAAGTTGCTGTTCCCGGATCCAGGTGTAAGCGTCGTGTTGATTGGAAAACACACCGAGATGCACATCAAAATTCTGAAATTTTTGTTCGGCGTCCAGCTTAAAATTCTCCATCGGATAGTCAGCGTAAATGCTGTTGCCAAGAATAACTGCGTGAATTTTTACTTCGCGCTGGGCAAACAAGAGATCCTCCCACACGTCCACCAGCCACAGTTCCGTTTCTTCGTCGAGTTCGCCAAGTAGTGTGGTGTCGGCCAACCAAGCCAACATTGAATAAGAGTGCTTGAGTTTCTTGTACTCTTCAAGAACCTTCATCAGGTAGTTTCGAAAAGGCGCACCTTCCATATTGTGCTTCCAGCGATGGCGGAGCACAGGCAATGAGTCATCAAGCTCACAAATGATAGACTTGTCTTCAAAGATGTTGATGATCATGCCTAAAATTAGGCGTTTCTCGGCTCACGAGGCGTTCGTCTATAAAAAATTTATCAACCCTACTCCTTGGTCCCCTTTGTGCTGGGAACCAAGGTGTTATAAGGATTTATGATATTTCAACGGCCGCCAGGGCACGATCCCACTTCAGTTCCATGACGATCCCGGAGCCCCCGGTCTTGAAATCGATCGTGAATTGGTCCACAACGGAACTGGACTCGTTTGACGGAACCTCTACGCTCACAACGTCAAGAGTTTGGTCCGGAAGTTCGGCACCACTTTGCCCCAATGCGCTATTCAACGTTACCTTCCACGTCTGTGCGCCAGGCACGGCATACATGCGATATGTTCCAGCCTTCACGGCCGCTCCTGCGAATACCACATCCTTGTTGAAGGTTATCTCTGTAGCTGCGTTGGCACCCAGGCGCCAATATTGGCCGTAGGGTTGAAGCGCTCCCGTTGAAGCGTCTCCGAATATCACGCGACCCTTCTTGTATGGTCTGCTGTACGAAACAGATACCTCGAGCCCGTTGTGTGACACAGATGACTTGCCGGAAGGACTTGCCGGTCGCGTAAACCACCAGCCAAGAGCCACAAACACGACCACAACGACGACGATGAGAATGAGCTTCTTACTTTTCATGTTTTGAAAGTTTGCTGAGTCAGATAAAGGTAGGAATATTTCTTCCAGGGCGCTCCGGTACTTTGACCGATAGCGTCGCCTTTCTAACGCCCCGATACGATCCCCATGCCGTGAAGTTATTGAAACTCGTTATTTTAGCCCCTCAAATTGCCCTATGGACCTTATCAAAACGATCATTGATTTCATCCTCCATATTGATCATCACCTGGTTGAGATCGTCAATGACTATAAGACCTGGACTTATCTCATATTGTTCCTGATCATTTTCGCAGAAACAGGGTTGGTAGTCACACCATTTCTGCCCGGCGATTCGCTGCTGTTTGCCGCGGGGGCAATCATTGCAAAGCCTGAAACTGATCTCAGTGTCTTGCTGATGTGGATGCTGCTAATCATCGCCGCCGTGCTAGGTGACCTCGTGAACTATCACGCAGGAAAATACATTGGGGTCCGGGCTTTCAGCGGCCGTTACAAGTTGTTGAAAGTGGACTACCTTACGAAGACCCAGGCTTTTTACATCAAGCACGGCGGGAAGACAATCATTTATGCGCGATTCATACCCATCATCCGAACTTTCGCGCCCTTTGTTGCCGGCATTGGCACTATGTCGTACGGAAAATTTGCAACCTACAACGTAGTCGGAGGCATACTATGGGTGACGTTATTTCTCTTTGCCGGATATTTCTTTGGCGGACTGCCGATGATCCGGTCAAATTTCACACTGGTGATATTCGCGATCATATTTCTCTCGATACTTCCGCCGATCATCGAGTTGATTCGCGATAGACGGAAGCAGCGAGCTCAGTTGTAGGACCATCGGCCAGGATCCATCTATCCAGCGTGCGGGCAATTGGTGATTTGGCTACTGTATCTTAAAATCGATATCGTCCACCAGGGCGCCGTTCCCTGTGCGCACGGAAACTTTCAAGGCGCCCAGTGGACCAGTCGGAACTAAACAAACGACTTTCGTTTTGCTGATTAGCTTCAACTCGGCGGTGATGTCGCCGAAGAGAACCTTGGTTTTTGAACTATTCAGATACTGGCCGGTGAGGGTGACTTCCGTTCCGGCGATCGCTGATGCTGGAGTGATCGATTGAATCAGTGGCGCCTTCAACAGGAACTTGTTTGTGATAGTGGCAGTTTGTGATCCCAACAATAGGGCTATTGCACTTTCCTGCTGGTCCAACTCATAGGGCACTTTAACAATTAATTCGTCGGAGCTGGAGTGTACTACAAAAGCCTTGTATTCACCAAATTTGAGGATGACGTTATTCTCAATAGCTGAAAAATTCTTGCCCACGATCGTAATTTCATCGTCCCACGTAGCCTCTTTTGGATAGAAGTCCGTAATAATCGGGGCTTCCGCACCGCGGCTCACAAAAGTCATAAGGTCGCCATATACCGCGTGGTCATCACTCTTGGCATAGGCGCGGACGTAATAGGTTTCCCCTTCTTGCAAAGCGTATGTACAAGGGACAGAGAAAGCACCAGTACCCGACTTTGGGCCGAGCGACAATTGATCAGCCTGGTCGGGCTCAAAGTTAGCCACATCGGACCACACAAACCCATGATCGACAATAGGTACTGATGTATACGTGACTTCGCCATTGAAAACGGCGCCTCCATCGGTAATCTGCGTGATCGCGTGAGTATCCAAACGCGGATAGCTGCGAGGTGTGGGTTCCTCCTTTGTGCAGCCCAGCAATAGTGCAAAGGTCAGGAGAAAAAGAGTTTTGAATGTTCCCATCTTAGTTAATTCTCAGGCCAAACATTACGCTGTAATTGGTCAATTCAGAGAAGCTCTGTATGGCAGTACCCACAAAGCCTTCCATGGTTTCATACCGCCCCTCCACAAAGAACTTCAACTTTCGGGAGAGTGACTGTTGATAGCCTATTCCCAGATAAAAGCCTTTCGGGCCCTTAACCTCGTAGCCGCCGGTCGATTCGTCAGTCATGATGATGCCTTCGGAATATTCCTTCTCCGCCACGGAATGAATGTCGTCGTCGATCACGCTGTAGTAGGTAAAACCAACCTTGAGGTAAGGCGTGCGAGAAGCCTCGAGCAGATTGTATCGCAATGCCGCCGCAAGGCGAATACTTTTAAAGCTCATGTAAACATCTTCTCGCAGGTAATAGCCCGAACTGGGGCCATCTATCAGTCCTTGATAAAACATGTCGGCATAGGCTATCTCAAGCGAGAGAAAAATTTTGTCATTGATACGTGGCGAAGAGAAGTCTGCGCCGATTCCGTACGCCATGAACGTACTTGGGCTCATGGATGCATGGTCATATTTGAGGAACATGTCTGAGTACATATACGAAGCAAAGACATTGAGTCCGGTCTGTGCGATCGGCCTGCTCTGTATACTTTTGTATTTCGGATCTTTGCAAAGATTATATTGATCAACGGCGTGGGTAAGTTCTTTTTCGCTGTATGAGACATCATCATTTGACTTACTGCAATCAGCCATCTCCATATTTAAAATAGCGGCGTAAGGTCTTTCTGTCCGGAAGGCCTCGCCGTTATTCACGGCTATCGTTGTCCTTGTCTCGGGCGGCAAGATCTGTACACGGTCTGTGTTCAGCAGGAACTGTTTCCCCCTGCGAAAGAGATCCATGTCGCCGGATACGACCACCCTGGCAAAGACCTTTTGGCCAGGTTGTTTGGGATCGTCAATTACCGTGAACGACCTATCACCGAAAATGCCATAGCCGGTTAACTGTCCGGCGGAATACTTTTGTTTCGGTGTACCGCGAGAGGGTTTGAAGGAACACTCGCGTTCGTTTCGCCTCGCCGATCCGTATCGAACATGGCCTTTCACGGAATCGCCGCTGAGTGTAATAATGTAACCGGGCCTGAAATCCTGGGCGGTGACGAATTGTGAACAGATTATCAGCACTGCAAGCAATAGCGGCCCGCGGCCAAACTGACCTTTTATCATAGGATGTATAACGTTTCTAATGCCTATCGTCAAGTGCACAACGGGTAGCGCCGCAAATCCATCGGAGGTTGCTTGCACTTAAAGCCTTTAAATAAAGTTAGTGAATTTGTGAACCTTTAATTGTTACAATATTGATGTAAAACATACATAAGCTGCGGCGGCCCCGGCGATTGCCGCCAACTATCATCTCCTTTTGACAGGTCGCTGATGAAGAGGGCAACCTGCTAATAACCGATAAAGGAAACGGCGTAGTCCGAGAGGTGGCAAAGGCTGCGAACTGATTTGGAAGTCACCAAAGATCGTTAGATTTGTGAATATGGCTTCTACGGGCCATCGTACCTGTCTATGAAATTTCGAATCTTATGGTTTGCTTTGATGCTGCTGGGCGGTTGTCAGGAGAATCACCAGCACGATGGTGTGTATATAGCCAAACAACCGGTGACGGGCGTGATGAAGACCTGGATCGTTGAAGGTAACGCGATTACCTACTACCTGATGGGTGAAGTGAAGGTAGCCAAGTGCAAACAGTACGACAACCGGATCGAAACCTCCAATGGCGTTGTCTATCCTATTGATGATGCCGGCGACCTGATTATTCCCGGAAAAGCGGGAAAGACAGTCGACGAGAAGCTTATCAAACGATCGGCGAATACGAAATTTACACCGGCGGAACTAGAAAAGATGATCGACAAGGCGATGCCGCCCCCTCCCGCAATGAAGGACTCCAGTGCTACACATTGAACCTTACAACGATTCGCATTGCGCCGCGTTTCATGCTTTGAACATGGAGTGGCTGCTCCTCTACAACTTGGCCGAAGAGCCGGATTTCCGGGTACTGTCAGATCCCAGAGGACAAATTATCGAACAAGGAGGATTCATTTGGGTCGCTACACTCGACGGGGCAGTGGTTGGAACAGCAGCGCTGATCAAGGAAGCTGATCATTGCTACGAGCTTGCCAAGATGTCGGTGGCTCCGGACTACCGAGGCCAGGGCCTTGGAAGGAGGCTGATCGACACGTGTCTCGACAAGGCGCGCGCACTTGGAGCGGCTAAGGTTGAGCTATTCTCCAATCACCAGCTCGCATCGGCTTTGAAGCTTTATGAACGCGTTGGATTTCGGTACGTGCCAGTCAGCAACAGCCCTTTTGAGACGGCCGACATTAAGATGGAGCTACTCCTGACCACCTGAATCGTTGCGGTGACGCTGACGAACATAACGTGCAGGGTTTTTATTCCATTTGTAACGGCCGAGGCTCGCTCATAGAATATTCATGCAGGAGAGCACGGGCTTGTGCATAATTTCAATGTTTGCGGATTATGGCATGCATAACCGCGAATGATTTCCACGTTTAATTTCCAATTCACCCTATGAACAGGCGCAATTCTCTGAAGGCCCTGATGGCAACTGCCGGCGCAATGGCTACTCTACCTGCCTGGGCGCACGAATGGACGCGCGAGACGATTCCATTTGCGTCGGGAGCGTTCAGCACAACGGAACAGCAGATGATGGGGGCCATCGCTGACACGATCATTCCACCGGGAAAGGACGCCGGCGCTTTGTCGGTTGGTGTGGATAAGTTTCTCGCGGGCCTGCTGGAAAACTGCTATGAGCCGGAAGTACAACAGAATGTGAAACGGCAAGTTGCTGAATTGAATGCCAAGGCGCAGTCGGCGAGTCAAAGGGATTTTGCCGCATGTGATCAGGCGCAACGGGAGGTGCTGCTGTTGAGCTTCGCTACCTCGTCCGACAAGGCAGCCAAGGATTTTTTTGACCTGATGAAATCGGAGACGATTCGCGGCTTCAATACTTCGAAAGAAGTGATGCTCGGATATTTGAAATATAAAGTAGTTCCTGGCCATTACTACGGCTGTGTGGATGTAACTAATTGACCGATGGCAAACTTCCTGATTGATTCCGAAGATAAGCGAACCTACGATGCGATTGTTATTGGATCGGGTGCGAGTGGCGGCTGGGCTGCCAAGGAGCTGTGCGAGAAGGGACTAAAGACGCTCATACTGGAGCGCGGACGCGATGTCCGGCACATCAAAGACTATCCAACCGCTGGGAAGGCGCCCTGGCAATTTGAGTATAGGGGTACCGTTACACTGGAACAGCGAAAGGATCATCAATTTGCGCGTTTCATGCGCGAAGAAACCATGCATTGGGCAATAAAGGACGATGAACAGCCCTTTGTTGAAGAGAAGCCGTTCCGTTGGGTGCGGGGATATCACGTGGGTGGAAAATCATTGTTATGGGCTCGCCAAACACAGCGCTGGAGCGACTTTGATTATGACGGCCCGGTACGCGATGGATTTGCCGTCGATTGGCCCATACGTTACAAGGACATGGAGCCCTGGTATGCACACGTCGAAAAGTTTGCAGGGATTGCGGGTAGCCGCGATGGGTTGCCTGAACTTCCCGACAGCGAATGCATGCCTCCCTTTGAAATGAGTTGCATTGAAACCTATTTCAAAGAAAGCATCGGGAAGAACTATGACGATCGGCACCTGATTCACGGTCGGTGCGCACATTTATCTGATCCGCAGAAGATCCATCAGGAGCAAGGGCGACACAAGTGTCAGAATCAGGCCATGTGTAATCGGGGATGTCAGTTTGGAGGCTACTTCAGCAGCAACAGCAGTACGCTGCCCTGGGCGATGAAGACGAACAATCTAACGATCAGGCCACACGCCGTCGTTCATTCCATCCTGTACGACGACAGCAAACAAAAAGCGGTTGGCGTGAGAATCGTGGATGGTACCACGCACGATACCCTGGATTTCTTCGCGAAAATAATCTTTGTGAATGCGTCGGCACTGAATAGCAATGCCATCCTGCTAAACTCGATCTCGCGACGATTTCCTGCCGGATTGGGAAATGATAGCGGATTGCTAGGCAAGTTCATTGCCTGGCACAATTATCGCGGTAGGGGGAGTGCCACATACGATGGTTTTCAGGATAAAATGACGGACGGACGCAACCCCAGTCACAGCTATATTCCTCGTTTTCGGAACGTCAAAAAGCAGGACACTGATTTTCTACGGGGATATGCCATTGGGATCGGCGGAGGACGAGGACGAGGTTCCGACACTTCGATGATTGGTGAACAACTGCGCGAAAATTTACTCCACCCTAAACTTGGCAATTGGCACATCAGTAGCTGGATGATGGGTGAATCTGTTCCCCTGGAAAAGAATCACGTGCGGCTTCACCCGGAATTGACAGATAAGTATGGTATTCCGCAACTCGTTATTTCATGCGAATGGAGCGAAAACGACGATAAAATGGTGGAAGATTACCAGCAGCAGCAACGGGAAATGTTCGAGAAGGCCGGATTTACCGATATTCAGGTAAGCGATTCAAAATCACCGCCGGGCTCCGACATCCACGAGATGGGCGGCGTGCGAATGGGACGCGATCCGAAGACTTCGCTGTTGAACAGTTGGAATCAACTGCATCATTGCAAGAATGTATTCGTTACCGATGGCGCCTGCATGACGTCGACTGGCACACAAAATCCAACCTTGACCTACATGGCGATGACCGCCCGCGCGGCTAACCATGCCGTTGAAGAACTTAAGAAGCGAAACCTTTGATGTTAATATTGAGATAAACTAACAAAACAACATGAGACTAACGGTTAGACTATTGGTTGCCCTGGCAATAATGGCTGGTGGCGTGAGTACCGCGACAGCACAAAAGGGCAAGCCACTCTATACATTTCCTTTTGGCGTGCAAGCGTATACTTTCAGGAAGAGTTTTCCCAAGGGAGTGGCGGAGACGCTCGACACAATTAAGAGCATGGGAATCACCGAGATCGAAGGATCAGGTGGAAGTATGCCGCCGGCAGAATTCAAAAAATTGTGTGCGGACAGGGGAATTTCAATTCCGGCTACCGGTACCAGCTACGAGTCGCTTGTAAAGGATCCGCAAGCTGCAGCCGACATGGCGAAAGCGCTGGGTGCCAAGTATCTGATGGTGGCGTGGATTCCGCATGAAAAAGCCAAGTTCAATCTTGACAATGCGAAGAAAGCAGTTACCGACTTTAACACAGCCGGCAAGGTGTTGAAGGAGAATGGTATCACGTTCTGCTATCACATTCACGGCTATGAATTTCAGCCCTACGAAAAGGGTACGCTGCTCGACTACATGATTCAGCAATCGAACCCTGAATATGTATCCTTTGAAATGGACGTACTGTGGACACACTTCGGCGGAGGCGACCCGGTAGCGTTGCTCAAGAAATACGGCAAGCGATGGAAACTTTTGCATGTGAAAGATCTTAAGAAGGGAACTCCGAAAGATCTTTCCGGTGGTACATCACAGGAAAATGACGTAGCTCTGGGCACGGGTGAAATCGACATTCCTAACATTATTCGCGAGGCTAAGAAGATCGGCATAGAGCATTATTTTATTGAAGATGAAAGTAGCCGGGTAATCGCTCAGGTGCCGCAGAGCATTGCGTACCTAAAGAGTTTGAAACAGTAAGCTACGACGGCGTTGATTAGCGTCAGCAAATGCCGCCCCGCTTCAAGGGGGCGGCATTTTGTTTTTTTTCGCAACCCGCCGGGAGCGCTAAAGTGCCGACGAACAGCGTTTTAAAGCCCCCGGTGCCAGGAGGGAATTAGCTAACTTTACCATTGCGGCTATGGAAAGTTGCGGTGATGCCGCGATGCTTAATACGAAGGTGATGGTAAAGGGATTATGTTGCTGCTTGCTAATTTTTTGCAGCATTTATGCAGTTGCGCAGAAGAAGTACACGACCGATCGTGGCAAGATCAAGTTTATTTCAAACGCGGAACTCGAGCTCATTCAAGCCGCCTCAGACAACCTGCAGGGTATTATAGATCCCCACAGCAATCAATTTGCGTTCACCGTACAGGTGCAGACTTTTCAGGGTTTCAACAGTGAGCTGCAGCGCGAACATTTCAACGAAAAGTACATCGAGAGTGAGGCTTACCCACGTATGGCCTTCTCCGGGAAAATTATAGAAGTTGTCGATTACGACATCAACGGCATATACGAAGTACGCGCAAAAGGCGAACTCAGCATACACGGGCAAAAACAAACGCGTATCATCAAAAGCACGATCACCATTGAAGATGGATCCCTGAGTATCGAAAGCTCATTCAGGGTTCCTCTGGCCGACCATAACATCGCTGTTCCCCGTATCGTCAATCAGAAGATTGCGACGGAGATAGAAGTCACAGTTAACGCGGTGATGTCGCTTCATTGACAAGCTATGGGAAAATGGATTGTCACGTGTTTAGTCTGGTGTTCAGCGTTCAGTGCTTTGGCGCAGGTTCCCTTCTTTCAGCATTACCGGCTACTCAAGCGCAGCGAGTCGGTACAGGTTAATGTAATTTTTCAGGATCGATCGGGGTTCATTTGGTGCGGCACCAACCAGGGTTTGTTTCGCCTCGATGGTGTGGACATCATCCACTATGACAAACAGGATAGCCTGCCCGATAATCACGTGACGGCTATTGCTCAGGATTCTCTCGGACGCGTCTGGATCGGCCACCGAAACGGCAAGCTCGCTTACTTGGAAGAGAATAAAATTGTGAATTTCGAGCCCGACGAAGGACCTTCTGATCACGAGGTGTCAGACATCTTGTTTGACCGCGCCGGCCGCCTCTGGTTCTCAACGCTCGATGATGGATTGTACTATCTTGACAACGAGCGACTATTCAGGGTGGATGAAGAAGAGGGCATGCCCGACCTGTTTGTCTACGACCTGGTAGAAGATGCTCGTGGTAATATTTGGGCAGGCACTGACGGCGGCGTAGCCATTTGTCGGTTAAAAGGTGGAAAGGTTCACATTCGCGTACTCGACCATCGCCAGGGCCTAACGGATAACATCGTTAAGAAGATCCTCATAGACAAGAACAACATCGTTTGGCTGGGCACGGAAGATGCAGGGCTCGTTTCCTATAATCCCGTCACCGGCAAGACTGTACCCCTGGTTAAAGAAGGATGGAAATTCGGTTCACTCACTGACTTTGTGATACTGGAAGATCAGCTGTGGATTACCTCCGCGCAGGGTGGACTGGTTGTTTACAACACAACCACCAGACAACAGAAGTTATTTCATTCGACAGGTAGCTTTGACCTCAGCGCGGCCAACACGATCATCGCCGATTTTGAAGGTAACATCTGGGTCGGATCGAAGTCAGGGCTGATCAGAACACTTGGCGATCAGGTTGACTACGTCGACTCGTTTTATCCTTTCAAGAGCACCAATGTGCTTGCGCTTACGGTTGATCAGGGAAATAATCTTTGGTATTCTACAGGGGAAGGCTTATTCAAACAGAAACTCGATGCTTCGGGTGATCGAAGGATAGTGCAACCGTTGCTGCATACGCCTTTTCAAAAGTATATCGCGATCAGTCTATATACCGATGAACAAGGGTATGTGTGGGCGGGACTTTACGGCGAGGGAGTACTGCGTATTGAACCGATGACCGGAAGCACGCAATACTTTCAAAAGCAACTGGCCAATGGCAATGTGCTGAACATTACCGGAAAGGGCGATACGATATGGCTCGCTACGCTAGGTGGCGCAACCAGGATAATTGAGGAAGAAGGCCGACTGCGATTTGAGAATTTTGGACGCGCCGAAGGATTGGTGTCCGACTACATTTATCAGGTGTTTATAGACAGTCAGAGCCGCGTCTGGTTTGCCACGGACGGAAAGGGCGTGGGGATGCTCGACACGAAGGGCTTTCATCATTTTGAAAAAGGACTTACGTCGAAGGTCGTTTACGGTTTTGCCGAAGACAAGAATCACGTGGTATGGGCGAACGTGCAGGGAGAGGGGCTTTTCAGCTTCACTGAACGTGGTTTTGAACCCATGAAAACCGAAACCCCCTTGCGCGAGAGGAATATCAATTGCATCTCCAGCGACCGGCTGGGTAACCTGGTTATCATGCATGACCTGGGAATTGACATATACGACGCCGATCGAAAGAAGGTGCGATACTATGGCGACGAAGTGGGCATTCACGACAAACGACCAAACCTGAATGCCTTGACAACTGATCCAACCGGAAGGGTATACGTTGGAACGGACAAGGGAATTGTAAGATACGCCAACCTCTCTCTCGACTTACTGCCCGCGCCGCGCCCGCTAATAACGGGAATGCGTGTACTTGACCAGGACGTAAATCTTGCGGGTGACCTGCGGCTGGAACACGACGAGAACAGTGTGGTAATTCAATACCTGGGTTTTTGGTTTCAAAATCCCGCCAATCTTAACTTTCAGTATAAGCTCGAAAATTATGATCGCGACTGGATACGCAGCCACGATCGGTCCGCCACCTATTCAAGTTTACCGCCAGGCGAATATGTCTTCAAGGTGATGACGAGTGATACGGAAGATTTCACTGATGCGCCGGAAGTTTCGGTGGCGTTCACCATTCGGCCACCCTTCTGGAAGACTGGTTGGTTTGTTGTATTGGTCGGAATCGGCGCGATTGCAGCGGGTGCCGCATTTGTGAGCAACCGAGAGCGAAAGCTGATCCACGACAATCGTGTCCTGGAAGAAAAGGTGCTGCAACGAACGATGGAAATTCAGAAACAGGCCGAAGAGATCCAGGCACAAAACGAGGAGATCCAATCGCAGGCAGAAGAGATCCAAGGTATAAATGACAATCTGGAAATGATCGTCCTGGCACGGACGCAGGAATTGGAAAAGAAAAACAAGGCTTCAGAACAGGCAGCATTTATTATCGCTCACGAGCTGCGCGCACCTGTGGCCAGTGTTCTGGGCTTGATCAACCTTATATCGAGAACCAAGCTCACGAAAGACGCACGCGATATTGTGAAACACATGGAAGACTCCGGAGAAAAACTCGACAATGTGGTGCGAAATATCACGAAGGCTATCGAGCGGGGTGACCGCTAGTGTCTGCTGCAAATAACCGTAACGTCTTTGGCGCCATAATTTCGACTATTTGGCACCGGACAAAGAATTGAGCCAAGATTTTTTGATCCCAGAGGTTTCGCAAAGAAATCCCTCTATGGGTTCATCAAATTCAATGATGTTATTCAACTTAAAAAAAGGGAGATTGATGATATAAGGCTCGATTTACAAATGACAAAACAGAATCCCACCATTGAGAGAGTCCGAACCAAATACAATGAGGTTTACAAGATTGCTCCTGTAAATGAAAACGAGTCAGCACTCTTCTACTGGCCGGTCAAGAGGTGGATCAACGCCGAATGCTAGGTTGGGTTTAACCGCCTTCCTATTACTTGGTTTTAACGCGTTCTCTGCATAGAGAAGTGCGCTGTTACCTCCAATGGAATGTCCCCCGATTACAAAGTTATCGGGGGGAACATCGTATTTTTTGATAACTTCTATAATTAGTGTTGTTAGTCGGCTTTGTGATATCGAATCACTGGTATTCGTCTGGAATGCTAAATATGGGATTATCACTAGATATCCCTCTCTCGTAGCCTTAGATGGAAGATCGGTTTCTTTGAGCATATCTCTGGGCGCCCCACCAAAGCCAGGAAGAATTACAAGTAGTCCTTTCACTGCTGTCATAGGGACAAGCGCCAAATAGAAATTTTGTGTCGAGTCTGTGGTCCGGAATACTGTCTCCACTTCTTCGCTGAAGATTATTTCCTTTTGTGCCGATGAGCAAAAAGGTATTATGAAAAATAAAATAGCAATAGTCGCCTTCAAATCTTAATGTTTGATAAATTCCTCATTGTTCTGTGCCTGCAAATTAGCATGCGCGTACAGGACCAGCAACCTCGGCATCGTGAAGGTCTTTTACAAGAACCTCAACGGCATCTCAAATCTCTTAAATAACCTTTCTAGCACCGATGGGTAGGCATTCAAGTTCAAGGTCTGCATCATAGCTTGCCCAAATTCCCGATTTACCTTCGATTTGGACATAGTAGTTGAGAAAGCTATCCGGCCGATTCTGAAGCTGGTTCTTACCAACGATCAATGCAAATTCATTCGTCTTTTTTAACCATACCACAACCCTCAATTTCCAGCTCCCCTAGTGCCATACCAATGTCAGTGACAGATGACACAGTTGGTTATTGAGCCGATAAGAACTGCCCGCAATTGAACAAAACCATCCGGAAGAGGACACAACGTCCGGTACAGGATGCCAAATAAGGTTGAACAATGAATTTGACTGTGGCACATATGTTGGACTATATTTTTTGTACCCGGACAACAATTCCTCTTAAATCATAAGCACTATGTTGAGAAATTACATACTCATCACTGTCAGAAACTTGCTCCGTCACAGGTCCTCATCTCTTCTCAATATAAGTGGCCTGGGTATTGGGATGGCCACAAGCTTACTTATCCTCCTTTGGGTTAATGATGAGGTCTCATTCGACCGCTTCCACGCTTTTTCACGAAATCTCTATAGAATAACGGTAGATGTGAGTGACGTGAAAGTAGCGCTAACTCCTGCTCCTCTGGCCGAGGCGTTGAGAGCTGAGATTCCGGAGGCAATCAACGTCACACAGATTGCAGGAACTACGAGGCTGCTTACATCTGGAGTCAAAAATTTTGAGGAAAAAAGAATTTTCTTCGCGGACACATTCTTTTTGAAAATGTTTGACTTCCCACTAGTAAAAGGTGATACCAGGACTGCGTTGGATCAACCAAATGGTTTGCTCATGACGGAAGACATGGCCATCAAGTATTTTGGTGACGCCGACGCGGTTGGAAAAGAAATCCAGGTAGATAAAACACACTCGTTTATCGTAAAAGGTGTTCTAAAGAATATTCCTAGAAACTCGCACCTCCAGTTTGACTTCCTCCTTCCGATGGCTTTTTTGGAAAAGGATAGTGAGTTCCGGAAATACTATTTGTGGGATTATTACAGTAACATTTACACGTATATACAGCTTCGTCCTACCCGGGCAACTGATTCAGACGAATTAACAAAGATCGCGGATCGTGTTAACAGAATGTATTCTAGGGTTGAGCAAAATATGAAGGCAACGTTTGTGATTCAACCGCTTGCTGATATCCATCTTGCATCAGGGACACTGATGGCGGACGTGGCCGGCCATGGGGACATTCAATACGTCCGCATTTTCAGTTTGGTATCAATCTTTATTTTAGTAATTGCCTGCATTAATTTTGTGAATCTCGCAACCGCTAGCGCGGTAAGGCGGTCCAGGGAAGTAGGCATGCGTAAAGTTTTAGGTGCTTACAAACGGCAATTGATCGGACAATTCATGGGTGAAACCCTTTTCACCTCGGTAATTGGCCTACTCGTAGCGCTTGTCCTGATATTCTTATCATTACCTGGTTTTAATGAAGTCATGGGAAAGGATCTCAGCCTCATGCCAGAACCGCACATTGTCGGGGGAATGATTGTTATAATTGTTGTTACAGCAGCCCTGGCCGGCGGCTACCCAGCTTTTTATCTCTCATCTTTTCACCCGATTCAATCTTTGAAAGGTACGTTTAAGACTGGGACGACGGGTATATGGTTACGCAATGGACTGGTTGTATTTCAGTTTATGATCACATTCTTGCTGATAGTAGGAACATTGACGATAAACCGTCAGGTTCAATTTATCAAACGTCAGAATCTGGGGTTTGACCGGGAGAATCTATTATACATCCCGATGAAAGCTGATTTGTTTTCACGCTACAACACTTTGCGCTCAGAACTTGAAGCCAGTAAGGTTGCAAAGTCGTTTACCGTTACATCCGACTTACCATCCAACCTTAGTTCCGCTACTTATGACGTGGAATGGGATGGGAAAACGGCGAATGAACAGATTGTCTTTCCGTTGATAGCGGTAGACGAATACTTTTTGAAAACAATGGGAATAGATCTCGTCGCCGGACGAAACTTTGCCGCTGCATTTACCGCTGATACCTCCAGCTACATGATTAATGAAACGACTTTAAGAATTATGAACCTGGGGCCGGGGGAAGCCATAGGAAAAAGAATTTCCGTGAACGGGAGACAGGGGACAATCATAGGAGTAGTCCAGAATTTTCATTTCAAACCAATTCAACAAGTAATTGAGCCATTGATTATGCAACTGAATACCTTTGGAGGTTTCGTAATGGTGAGAACAAGGCCACAAGACACAAAGGCTATTTTAACAGAGTTGGAACTCATTTTTAAGAAATTGACCCCAGCCTATCCTTTTGGGTATAGCTTTCTCGACGAGGATTTTGAGAGGTTATACCTTACTGAAAATAGGATAAGTATTTTTTCGAATGTATTTGCAGCATTGGCAATTTTTATCGCGTGCCTGGGCTTATTCGGTCTGTCAACCTTTATTGTAGAAAAACGCGTGAAGGAGATCGCAGTACGCAAGGTGGTCGGAGCTTCGATGGGCACCATCATGGTCCTGCTCTCAAAGGATTTCGTTCGCCTCCTGTTGGTTGCAATCCTCCTCGCAACACCCCTCTCATGGTATGTCATGAACTTGTGGCTGGAGAACTATGCATATCGTGTTCCCGGAAATGCATGGCCATTTATCGCAGCTGGAATGACGGCTCTTTTTATAGCATTGTTAGCCACCGGGTCTCAGACGTTCCAAGCTGCGACGATGAGTGCCGTGAAATCATTAAGAACTGAATAAAGAAAGGTAATCGAAGTCCTTTCCAGCAATGCATCATTGAAAATAATGCAATCGGCTTATTCCACCCGGAGACTATTTACGGGACTCATCAATGCAGATTTAAGTGATTGACAGCTTACAACAAAAACGGCGATGAACAAAGCTGCACCACCGGCAACCAGGAACGTCCACCATTCCATGGCAACGCGGTATTCATATGCTTCTAGCCATTGATTCATTCCGTACCACGCAATGGGTGTCGCTATCACAAAGGCTACAATCATCAGGCGTACGAAATCCTTTGAAAGAAGGGCAAGGATACTTAGGACCGTAGCACCAAGGGCCTTACGTATACCGATCTCTTTCGTGCGCTGTTCGGAAGTGAAAACGGCGAGACCCGACAATCCAAGGCAGGAAATACAAATCGCCAGTATTGCAAACGCATTGAACAGTGTTCCCATCCGATACTCTAACTGATATAGCTTCTCAAGATCCTGATCAACAAAACCATATTCGAAATGATACGACGGGTTTAGCTGGCCCCAAATTTTTTCCAGTTCTGCGATCGATTCAACAACGCGGGCGGGTTGTGTGCGAACTACTGCGTAGCCGTACCGCGGATTGATGCGAAGAATGATCGGGTCGACAGCCTGGTGTACCGGTTTAAAGTTAAAGTCTTCGACAACCCCAATGATTGATCCCTGGACGCCAAAAACTGCGAGTGGCTGACCAACTGCCGAATCCAGGTCGATGCCCATTGTCTGCAATGCCTTTTCATTCACCACATAATTGATCGTATCACCTTTAAATTCTTTTGAGAAGCTTCGGCCAGAGACCAGCTTCATTTTAAAGATATCGTACGAATTCTCGTCAACGCCCATGATTGAAAATGGCAGCCACACTTCAGGATCTTTGCCCTCCCATATGACACCACGGGTTGCTGCTTCCAAATCGGTTGGCAATTCGGATACGACCGAATAATTATTCAGGTTTGCGGCATTATTTAACGCGGCGCGGAGAACACGAACATTTTCCGTCAGATCGCCTTTCAGTGGAATGTAGAGAAGATTCTCTTTATCGTAACCTAATTTCCTATTTTCAATAAAGTGCAACTGATCGTAGATGATGATAGTGCAGGCCATCATCACTATTGAAACAACAAATTGCAATACGACTAGCACATTTCTAAATAGAATGCCGCTCTTTTTTATTCCACTCGCACGGCCTTTCAGAGCAGTGACCGCCTGCAAAGACGAAAGGAAATAAGCAGGATATAACCCAGAAGCAAGGCTCGTGATGATAACCATTATTAACAGGCCCGCGAGCAGGAAATGGTTATCGAACGAGATGACCAAATTTTCACCAGACACTTCATTAAAGGTGGGGAGCATAAAGACCACAAAAACCATTGCTAGAATCATTGCAAAAAAAGTAATGAGAATCGTCTCGGCCATGAACTGGTACATTAAACTGGACCGTTCAGCCCCAACTGCCTTTCGCATCCCGACCTCTTTACTTCTCCGGACCGAAATAGCGGTGGCAAGATTCATGAAATTGATGCACGCTAGGCATAGTATAAAGGCGGTAGCTATGGAAAAGATCTGAACATAGCGAATACTTCCCTGACCGACGACATCGTACCTAAACTTAGAGTACAGGTGTATCCGGTCCAGGCGCTGCAATTCAAAAGCGGCTTCGAAACTTGAAGTATTTTTTTTGAAGATCGCATCCATCTTACTCTGGATCGCAACGATGTCACCGTCGGAAAAAGTCGGGTCGAGTTCGACGTAAGTATAAAAGTCGAAGTTATCCCAAAGGTTTTTTATTATAGTTTCGTCGGTACGCGCACGATAAGACATAGGTAACAGAATGTCGAATTGCAGGTGGGAATTGCCTGGAACATTTTCTATAACGCCGGCTACTGTAAACAGATGGTCGTCATCTACATGGATCTCTTTACCCATAGGATTCTCTGAACCAAAATATTTTACAGCCATGCGCTCGGTAAGCACCAAGCCATCTGGACGAATAAGCGCCGTTTCGGGCGAGCCTTTAACCAGGGGAAAAGTAAAGACTTTGAAGAAATTAGAGTCTGCGAATAACACTGAAGTCTCATCGAACTTATGATTTCCAACCTGAAATAGAGTTTCACTGCCAGAAGTGCTTCTTATACGGACTGCACTTTTGACCTGGGGGATTTCTTCAGATATTGCTCCTGCCAGCGGGTAAGCCGAAGAAATTCCTTTTTCAGCTCTAACTTCCGACGTGATGCGATAGATAGTTTTGAAGTTTTCATGAAAACGATCATAGCTTAACTCATTTTGCACCCATAGCAGAATAAGGATACTGCTAGCCAAACCGGTCGACAAACCGATTAAATTGATGAAAAAGGTGATTTTGTTTCTTTTCAAGGTCCTGAAAGCCAATTTCAATATGTAGTGTAGCATAGCGATTTGGGTTACAATGGTTTACCCTTCACGGAGAGACCGATCGTAATTTTAAAGGTTGCACCTAAACTAGCTGCCTGAGTGAGAATTTTCTAACGGCAAGTATTGCAGCGAACGTGTGACGGTGACGTTGAAGAAGTACAAGACAGGACGCGATGCGTAAAATATACAATAGAACGAAAGTAAATCAGATTTTACTTGATTTAGTGCGCTTACTTAAATTCTTCTAGTTTCTTATCAATCTTCATTCACTGAAAAGACCGGATGCCTGATTCTCCGTCCCACGTTATTGCTTCTTTAGTCTTGATATTATCAATAGAATAAAGGCTTCTCTTCTTTATCGGCATTCCCTCCATGCCCATGTAAGATATGAATTGTGAATTTTAGTTAAATTAGTCCAAACATCAATTATCGTTATGGCTAAGAAAATCCGCCGCGAGTTCTCGCCGATGATTAAGTGCGTCGGTCAGTACTTCAATATTTTTATGATCGTCTTAAAAACGCATCAAGTCTTCGCGGAAAGAAGGGAGTGGCAGTTAAAATGCAGGACGTTAAATCTGACCTTAAAGCACAGCATGGTTTCAAAGACCAGCAAATTGTAAGTTCATTAGCGTACCTAATAGACCAGAAATTAATTGGAGAAGAAGCGCAAAAATCTTCATTTACAAAGGGCAAAATGAGTTTCGAGCGGGAAACAAAATTTTGATGCAATAAAGGCCGCTGAGTGGATAAAGTAGACGGCGCTAGCGCTTTCACTCCAAAGATTTTTGAGGGAATCAATATCACTGCCATGGGAAGTGTAGTAACAGTCGGTGACCATAATCAAGTAAAGGTAAAGTTCCAGCAGCCTGCAGAAGCGCTTAACGAACTTCGCGAACATATAAGGGCCAGTAAGGATATCAATGACACGACGAAGTTAAATGCAATAGCGGATATTGAAACCATCCAAACGCAGCTCGCAAAGCCCGAACCGAATAAGGGTGTAATCACTGCTGTGTGGCAGACTATTGAGAAAACTGTAACGATGGCCAGCGCCGTGGTCTACGTTGCTAAAGCTGCGCTTCTGATACAGCAATTTTTTTGATAGGAGGCATTGCCGTTTTTTGTCCCCGGAGGCTCATTCGGGGATAGAGGACACACTATATCCCAGTGGGATCAACGGCTACAACCTAGGACCGAAACAACACATTGAAATAGAACGAAGGGCTGACGAGCCACCTCTTCTTATCTGGAAATGCGAGCGCTTCCACCAGCGTCCGGTGGAGCTGGGCATTTCGGTTGGCCTTGCCCACAATGGTGTTCAATAGCCAGGGGTATTTGCATAGCCTCAGCATCGTGTAGCTCACACTGAACTCGTTCCTCAGCATCATGTTCATGGTCATGTCGTAACGATGCAATTCTTGTTCGCTAAAATCATTTTTGCTGAAACTTTGTAGAACCTGTGCCGCAGCAAAGCGACCACTGCGGATAGCGTTGCCGATACCCTCTCCCGAAAATGGGTCGATCAAAGAAGCGGCGTCGCCGGTCAGCAGGAATCGATTCCCCGACATCGCATGGTTCGTTCCGCCCAGGGGCAGGCCATGTCCCCGCGGCGCTTCGAGGGCTACCGCATTACCGAATCTGTTGCGCAATAGGGGATCCGTTGACAGCAACCGCCGGAACGTTTTGGTCAGATTCACTTTTTTAGCTGAGATTGCCGAAGTCAGCATGCCGATACCAACATTCGCATGGCCCTCTGGTAATGGGAATACCCAAAGGTATCCAGGCAGAATGTCACGCAGAAAATATAACTCAATGAAGTTTCCCGCGGTAAAACTGTTCACGTGTTGATGATACATGCGTAAGCCGGCACTGTGATAGCGAGGGTTGATTTTCGACGAAGCCAGTTTTCGCTTGACAATCGAGTGTGCGCCATCGGCGCCAATGATCATCTTCGCGACGATCGTGCCCTGTGTGGTTTCGACTGTCACCTGGTTTGATGCCACGCGAATATCATTCACTTCGCATGCTTCTAACACAGTTAGGTTGCTGCTTTTACGCGCTTCGGTAAGCATCAGCCTGTCAAAATCGGCGCGCCGGCAAACGTATCCCCGTTGTGCTTCATGACCTGCGTGAAAGGGAATATCAATGGCCTGGTTGCTGGGCGCAATGATGCGCACTCCTGCTGACGGCGTTTTAAATGCCAGTTTGCTGAAGGACTGTGCTAAGGTTGGCGACAATTTTGGGAACTGGTTAATCACGTCGACACTAATTGCATCGCCGCAGATCTTATCACGCGGAAAGGCGGCCTTGTCGACCAGGGCCACCGACAAGGAACTACCGTTCAACGTCATGGCTGCCGATGTTCCGGCTGGTCCGGCGCCAACAATCAACACATCATAGGCTTGGGTCGTCATCATGGCTTGCGTACTATACGCAAGGCGATGTCATAATCGTAGGCAGGCGACTGCAACGAATAGTCGCCACCGCCGTGCTTGACGAGGTCCTTTGCCAGGCTTCTTCCGGAAGCGGGATCAATCCAGCTAACTTCATAGCGACCAGCTTGAAGCGGTAGCGCGACCGTGGCACGTTGCCCGTGCAGGATGTACGCAGCATATTGCTTTCCCTTTTCCGACAACAGGTGCATCCGTGGCATATTCAAGGCTGTGATTCGAAAATTGCGGTCTGGAGACATCGCAACAAAGTTGAAACCCTCCATGAACTTTCTCAACTGCGTCAGTTGCTGTCGTAACGCAATGCTGCCACCACCGGGTTGCTTGTCGTGGTATTTTAAGGTGCCGTCTTCATAGCCTGGCGCGAAAGAGTAGTCGAGATTGTTGTACAGTGCGCCTCCTGCCAGAATAATTTCCCAACCTTCCTTGCGGTAAGTACTGTCGGCTTGTCCCCGGAATCCGGTCTCATTATCGCCGATCACCTTGTTGAGATGGTAGTTCTGTTTGACCGCGGTGGGTGGTGTTGCATAGTGAAAATTGAAAACCGATACACCAGGATGCGGGCCGGTTATCCGTGCCGAGTCGTTCGCAATGTTCTGCGAGATTAAGTGTTTGTGAGGTAGTTTTTTTTCAGCATCTCCGATGGCTGTAGCTATATGATGTTGCCAATCCAGGGTGACTCCGCCAAAGTAGGGTTCGTTGCAGATTTCAAAAATTACATTACTGAAGCCATTCAATTCTAACACAAGTCTGGCCACCAAGTCTTCCTGAATACGCAATAACGGTCCGCTGTGATCCAACGTGTAAACACTGTCTTTTCCCGTTTCAGGGATGTTGTTCACATTGTTATCCGGATGCATGGGACTTAACACCCATTGCATTTTTTCGTAGAACGGGCAAAACAGCGTCAACTCCACGATGATGTTTCGCTGTTGCGCTTCGCCAATAAATTGCCTGAGCCTGGCAAAGTAAGCTTCGTCCCACCGCGCGAGATCGAACTTGTTTCCACCTCCACGAAAACCTGGCTGTGTCGATCTCGCCCAGGGGCCTATATAGCGACCGGAAGCAGGTGCGAGTACGTTCTTCTCGATGTTGAAAGCGCCAAGCGGCTCGATGTAAGCACCCGTAAACACCCGTGTGAGATTGAGGTTTTTTGAAGCCAACTCATTGAGATACTTTACAAAGTCAAAGTCGAGATTTAATACTGCTCCATAGTGCTCTCCACTGGTGATCAAGATCAGGGGTTTATTCTGATATTGAAAATAATGCGGATTGGCAGGATGCAGCGCAATAGGCTTTACCTGCCCGACGGAATGTTTGAACACTCCCAACAAGACAAAAAAGAGTGAATAGATGACTGTTTTCATAGCAGAATCGCAAGCATTGAATGTATTCAATAGCCCATGCAATATCAAGCTTTCTTGCGATCATTTACAGCCGTTTTGCAACTGCTACGATATCAACAAATCAAAAGATCAACAAATGAATCAATAGATCAGTCTACCTTTACGAACTGATAATCCATGGATTTGCCGTTACCGGAGATTGTCACTTCAAGTTGCTTCATTTTACGCCGATAATTAATCCGCTTAGGGAAGTCGTGTTCTGCATTTTCGCAGGTGAAGTCATTCTGGTGAATGGACGTGATGCGGAAATATACCGGTCTGGGATTCTCGATAACATCGGCGACAAAATAAAGCGCATTGTTGTCGCCGGGTACGATGCGCATCTTTTCGATGAAGAGCGTGTCGTTTCCTTTCATGGTTACACCGAATCCTCGCAGACCGATTTCAGGGTCGATGACCCATCGTTCGTTTCCCGCTTGTCCAGGTTTGCCGTTGGTGCGTTTCCAGGAGCCGACGAGCCAGCCAAGGTCCTCGATATTTGATGGCGTTTGAGCCTGCGCAACGAGACAACATATCGTCAGAAGCGCGCCGATCGCGTGGCGAATTGTTTTCATAGCATTATAACGTTAATCGGGCGCCTGTGTTGTGCGCTGATTTCTGGGACATGGAGCAATTTGATACTGGTAAGTTACCGAAAGTGCACGAAAGGTGTGACAACGGGGGTTCGAGACGATGGTCCAGACGTGCCTTCAGACACAATCGTGGAAAAAAAATCTGTGGCGACGTGCTAACTGCGAAAACGCAATCTTCGTATATTGATACTAAGCACCGCCTATAGCCATAGAATTTGAGCATTCAGAAGTACTTCATACTTAACGGCGAAGCACCCTTGTGAAAAAACAGACCCTCAATAATATCGGCAATATCTGCGATATGCGTACGATAAAAATACTCTGTTCGTCGGCTGCTTTGCGGCGAACCGGCAACCTGCTCGCTCTACTGGTATTGGGTGTGGGAGTCATCTCCGTCATGTCGTGGCGCAAAGGGGCCAAGCCAACGGCCCGGCCCCCCGCAGAAGTGACGATAGCGATGTGTGGAGAGTTTATTATCCAGGATGATTACTTCTCTTCGCCGGTGAAGTTGCTTGAGGGACTCGGCCAGTTACATTATCGCATTTCAACACGCGATAGTGCGGCGCAGAAATTCTTCAATCAGGGACTTCGCCTGATCTATGCCTTTAATCACGTGGAAGCATTGCGTGCTTTCCAGGAGGCCTCGCGCAGGGATCCTGAAAGTGCTATGCCTTTTTGGGGACAGGCATTGGCGCTGGGCCCGAACATCAATGATTGGAATCCCAAGGATCGCGAAGCGATGGCGCATCAGGCGATTTCCAAAGCCCTGGAACTTTCTAAAAATTCAACAGCCAAGGAAGCCACCTTCATCAAAGCGATGACCAGCCGCTATGATGGCAAGGTTCATGATAATCGCGACACTTTAAATTTCGCCTATCTGCACGCGATGGAAGCACTCGCTGCACAGTATCCGAATGATCCCGAGGCGCTGACATTATACGCCGACGCAATCATGAACAGCATGCCCTGGAACTATTGGAACCACGATGGTACGCCAAAGGACGGCACACTGAGAGCCAGGATTGCGTTGGAGTCGACGCTGAAAAAATTTCCCAGGCATCCCGGTGCACACCACCTTTACATTCATTTGGTAGAGGCGTCGAACAAGCCGCGCGACGCCTACGCGAGCGCCCAGTTTTTGGAGACAGCCATGCCGAAGGCCGGTCATCTCGTTCACATGCCGTCGCACATCTATGCGCGCGTCGGGGAATACGATCGCTCGAATAACGCTAACGTAAAGGCTATACGCGCTGATGAGGAGTTTCTTGCCGAGTCGGAAGACCAGGGCTTTTATCGCATAGGGTACTATCCCCACAATATTGATTTCCTGGTATTCGGAAGCATGATGAACGGCCGCTATGAGCAGGCGTTTCGCGATGGTGCAAAGCTTTCCTATCATATGAAAGCGATGGAGAACATGATGCCGGTATACTATGATTTTTTTAGTGTGTCACCTATCATAACCTACATCCGCTTCGGCGCCTGGAATGATATATTGGCGTTGCCACCGCCGGACCCACGCTATTACCACATGCAGTCGGTGCAACACTTTGCCCGTGGTATGGCATTTCTGCGCAAAGGGCTGCTGTCAAATGCAGAAGCGGAACTGAAAAAGCTGGACTCCATCAACAGCCTGGATACATTGAAGACCATTTATGCTTTCTACAGTTCTGCCTTTCAGATTTCAAATGTAGCCACGCATATGTTAAAAGGTGAAGTGATGATTCAGCAGCGACAACAGGAGCAAGGACTGAAGGCTTTACGTCAGGCTGTCGCGGCAGAAGACACGATGCGTTACAATGAACCTGCCGACTGGCGTCTGCCGTCACGACACTACCTGGGAGGCGCGCTGTTAGAATTGGGACAATACGCCGAGGCTGAGAAGGTGTTTGAAGCTGATTTGCTACGCAATCCTGAAAATGGTTGGTCATTGCAAGGGCTGCTTCAAAGCCAGAAGAAGCTTGGGAAGAAAAAAGAGGCAGCGGCCACACAGCAACGTTTTGACAAAGCCTGGAAGAACAGTGACGTCAGGATTTTGTCTTCGCGATTCTGATGACAGCGCACGTGAATGCTTTGGACAGACCGTCACCATTGACAACAGTTTCGTCCATGGTCATGAAACTTGGCCACGAAAGAAGAACAGCACAACCGTGAAAGCGTTTTTATGAGTGAGCGGTTGCCGTTCTACGAGCAACCAACTTTGAAGATTACTGATTTCCAATGATCGCCAGGATGCCGGCAATAATAAGAGCGGCAATTACCGCCAGCGTGATCTTGATGGCACTATAAGGTCGTTCGCCCTGTACTTCACCGGTACGGGCGTTCACCAGGAACTGAAATACCTTGTTGTTGTACCGATAGGCACTTAACCAAACAGGAAGCAGGATGTGCTTGAATGTCGGATCGTGATACGTCGTGTTTACGAACTGGATCATCTGTTGGTCGCCACCGATGTCGGCGCGTATGGTCGCGTGAATGCGTGGTTCCATCACCTGCTTCCCTTCCTGGTAGCCTCCCTTCACATCGACGGAATAGGTTTCTGCCCGGAAACCACTGAGGTAGCTGTCGTTGTACGTGACCAGGTTCTTAAGGTCCCATGGTTCAAGGGCGCGGAGTTTATCCTTTCGCAGCGACGAAGTAGCCTCAATTAACACATCGTCGAAGGTATTGTTTACGCGCCCCGAAGCAGGATACCAGCGCGTTTTTACTACCTGCCGTGTGCGATTCACGTTGCGTCCATTCTCAACAGCGGTGTATGATTCCGTTGTCGTGTAATTTTCGCCGCGCTGTCCGGTATATGACGAGTCAGTTTTACAGTCGAATGTCCAGTAGGGAAGGTACATGCCGGACAGACGGTTTGCCGAGTCGGCGTAGTGTTTGAGATCGCTGGGGGCAAACCAAAGGCTTTTTAGCCAGCGCTTGAAATTTCCGGTGGCCTGTTTGTCATCAATTCCAAAGGGCAGCACATATTGCGGTTTGTGAAGCGTGGCCGTAGTGCCACTCTTAACGACCAGGCTGGACGCGCAGAAAGGACACTGGTCGGAACTGATCCGTGCATTGAGTGTCGTTGTGGCGCCGCAGCTTTCGCATTTGACCACGGCGATTTCCACTTTTTCCTCGTTCTTGAAATTCTTTTCAAGAAAGTCGTCGAGGCTGATTTCCTTCAGTTCACCTGTGGATTCCGGCTTTGCAATCTCGTTACGGGCACCACAATATTCGCACACCAGATGGTGCGTTCCCGGCTTGAATTTCAGCAGGGCGCCGCATCCACCGCAGGCCAGTTCATTGCTGATGGAACGCGTGGGTTCCGAAAAATCACTCATAGGCTACTGGCAGGAAAGTCCTATTTTGGGGGTAGGGGTGGCGGAGTAGTACCAAATAAATTGTTAAGCTCAGTAGCGTCGCCTGCCTTCATCCACGATGTGAGGCCTTGTCGCCAAACGAGCGAATCGCGCGTGACTGTTCCCTGTTGAACCATTTGTTGCAAAGTCGATACTGGAAAGGGACCCTGCTGCTGTCCGTTTACTGCGACAAAGAACTGGGCGCCTGCTCCGGGTAACGGCGGGGGACCTCCTGATCCTGGTGCATTGCCTTGTTGATTGAACATCTGCCCCATTTGTTGGGCCATGGCGAATCCCATACCCAAACCCATGCCGTCACTCGCCCCTCCACCGGGATTCTTCGCGGCAGCTTCCATCGCATTGGCCGCCTGGAACTGAGCATATTGACTCAGGTTGCCCAGGATTCCCATGCTACTTCGCTTGTCCAGCGCCTGTTCTACTTCTTGCGGCAACGAAATGTTTTCAACGAGGAATTTCGTGACCTTCAACCCATACTCGCCGAATTCAGGATCGATTTTCGCCGTGATGAACTTAGAGAGTTCGTCGTAGTTGGCGGCAAGGTCAAGAATTGGAATTTTGCTTTCCGCTACCGCATCACTGAAGCGCGTGACGATCATGTTTCGCAACTGTTCGGCTATTTCTTCTGTGGTGAAATGTGCCTGCGTTCCCGCTATTTCCTTGATGAACAACGCTGCATCAGAAACCCGAATAGCGAAAGAGCCGAAGGCCCGCAGCCTGATCGGACCGAATTCCGCATCACGCAACATGATGGGATTCTTCGTGCCCCATTTTTGGTCAGTGAAGTTCTTTGTATTGACAAAGTATACCTCAACTTTAAAGGGGCTGTTGAAGCCATACTTCCAACCGCGGATCGTCGTTAGCACAGGCATATTCGCCGTTGTCAACTCGTAACGACCGGGCTGGTACACGTCTGCAATCTTTCCTTCGCTAACGAAAACAGCGACCTGACTTTCGCGGACTGTCAACTGCGCGCCATTCTTGATTTCGTTTTGAAATCTGGGGAACCGCCATACCATGGTGTCGTTGCTGTCGTCGGTCCATTCAATGATGTCGATCAGCTCATGCTTGATCCTGTCCCATATGCTCATAATGCAGGGGGTTGATGAACTCCGAAGGTAGGAAGTTCAATTCTAATAAACCTTCAGCAAATGAAAATTTAACCGCCGGCCTATCCCTCCCGAAACGGGTTACCGGAAGCAATGTGCGTTACCTTAATGTCTTTCAAGCGCGTTGACAACCAACCGACCAGCCATTCCATTCCTGGTTCTTCGCTTTCTGCATGACCTAACACGATGAGAGACATCCGGCTGCCTGTAGCCTGGGCATCGCGGACGTATTCGGCCGTTTCCCATTCGTGCACTTCGCCTACAATGAGCACATCCGGCTTCTCTTTCATCAGCAGTTGCATTTGGGCACGGCCACCCGCTGCTCCGGGAATCAGGGCGATTCGCTTACAGGTCTGTGCGGGATCTCCGATGTACCGTACCTGTCGGATGCCCAGACTCTTCCTGCTGTGTGTTACCAGATCTCCCAGCGTGATTCCTGCGTGATTGATCATCGGTGGATTCGCAGCATTGTAAAGCTTTTCCCAACCCATCTTCGTGAGCACACCCATCAGCACACCATCCGGGCGATGCGTATGCCAATAGTCGTGAAATCGCCAGACTGCGATCTTGTGTTTGTTCAGAAGTTCGCGTTTGTATTGGTACACGGAATCAGTTTCGAGCCACGCCGTTTCATCCGTGTGTCCATAAAAAGTGGGCTCATGTGCGATGATAAAATTGCTCCCCACAGCCGCCGTTTTTCGAATCACTTCCACGGTCGAAAACATGGTCGTTACAATTCCAGTTACCACTTGCTCGCCAGTGCCCGACTTTAAGGTGTCGACCGTTTGTTGAAATGGAGCTCCGGGAATCTCTTTGAGAATAAGGTCGATCACTTGTTGAACGCTCATCCCCGGCGCGGATGCTGGCTCATTGCCGCCAAAGATCAGCGATGGTACAAGGGCCATCCCAACCGTTGAGGTAAGGGTAGTCAAAAACTTGCGGCGTCCCGAAGTATGCTCGGGATATGGATCGTAAGTAGGTATCATGTTAGTTTAAGAGTGATGTATTTGGTGGTGTTAAATATCACTACATTCGGTCGAAATCAATAGCCTTACAATGAAACGGTTTATGCTACGGCTCTTCGCGTTGATGATCGGAGGATTTCTCACCACGAACGTCCTCGTCGCACCAAAGAAATCGACCCGCCTTCTGTTCGATCAAAGGAATCTTGTTGCCTGGTGTATTGTCCCATTTGACAGTAAGAATCGCACCCCTGAGCAAAGGGTTGAGATGCTCAAGCGCCTCGGGTTCACGCAATACGCCTACGACTGGCGTCATCAACATCTGGACTCGTTTGCCTCTGAAATTGAAATCGCCGGAAAGAACCACGTGGCCATATCTGCCGTTTGGCTTTGGATCGATAAGAGTACAGACAAACCCGGTCAACTCAGTGAGGACAATGAAAGAATTCTGAGCATCCTTAAAGATTCCGGACTAAAGACCCAGCTGTGGGTAGGGTTTAATCATAATTATTTCGAAGGCGTCGACGATGCTGGAAAAGTAACGGCCGGAAAAGAAATGGTCAAGTATCTCCGGGAGCGGACGAAGGAGTTCGTGACAAAAATCGGCTTGTACAATCATGGCGACTGGTTCGGAAATCCGTTGAACCAGGTGAAAATCACCGAGGTCCTGCACGATCCAAACGTCGGGATCGTCTATAATTTTCACCATGCACATGCGCAGATTGATGATTTTTCATCGCTTGTAGCTGCCATGAAGCCCTACCTGATGGCGGTCAACATCGACGGTATGAAGCGGTCGGGGCCGCAGATCCTTCCCGTAGGAAGCGGCGATGAAGAGAAGGGCATGCTACAAACCCTTATAAAGAGCGGATACAGGGGGCCTATCGGCATACTTGGTCACATCGAAACGGAAGACGTGGAGATGGTGCTGAAGAAAAATCTCGATGGCTTGAAAAGTCTTGTGGATACCTTATAGGAATTCGGAAACGGCGTGAGGACAGGCCGCAATTCTGCACCATGGCGACGATCCTAACGGCTACCCTACTCGCACGTTGAGAGGGCCAGATTTTTTGTTTGAATTGCCCGACCAGTTATCAGGATTGTTCGTTTATACGTGCTACATTCTACAGGAAATATGACAAGGGCTGTTTCACCTTCTCTAAAGTTATGCTGGCAAGCCGTCTTCGCGCTCGCGGGTGCCGTACTGGTCACCTCAGTGTCGGCTCAGGAGTACATCACCCTGACAAAAGGCGGTGGTGTTACGGGCAACACAACGTCTTTTCGCATTTCCCGTTCGGGCGAAGTGGCTAAAGGCAGTGGGTCCATAGAACCAGCGTTTTCAGAGTTTGCACAACTCCGCAAGGGCAAAGCAAAAAAATACTTCAGGAAGACTCGTGCCTTAATGAAAGAACAAACGTTTAATCATCCCGGCAATACCTATACCGCGTTGGCCCTGGTTGAAGGAGGGAGCGAGGGCAAATTGGTTTGGGGGGACGCCACGCACGAAACGCCCGTAAAGGCAGTGAAACTATATCAAAAAATTCAGGCATCTTTAAATAGGTTAACCTTTCGCAAGGAACTTCGTAAGTAGGTACTTAATAAACCCTCTATGACCGGTTTCCTCAAAACGGCAGTGGCAGTCTGCCTTGCGTTTGCACTGAATCAATCCCTGTTAGCGCAGCAGACTTTCGATTCGAAAAAACACGAGCGCACAAATGTGAACGCTGCTCCTTTAAGAGCGAAGGTGGTACCGCCGCCATCAAAGTCGTCGGCCGGTCGCTCGCTCTTGAACAAGCGTTACCTAACTCAGCAACCACAGTGGACAACGCCGCAGCTACAGAATGGGATGAAGATCGAATATTCTCAGGCCACCGGACTGCCGGTATTTATTCGATCACCTCGTGGTGCCGTCAATGGCCGATCCGGATGGCAACGCGACGCCCGGGTCGCTGCATTTTCCTATCTCGGGGAACTGAAGGGGGTGTTGAAGGTTGAAGACCCCCAGCGTGATTTCTCCATTCGGTCCCTTCGTACAGACAACAGTAACCGTACCCATGTACGGATGTTGCAGTTGTATAAGGGAGTTCCTGTATATGGATCCGAAGTAATGGTTCATCTCGGGCTTGATGGCGACTCGTTCAACGGACAGTATCGCCTTATTCGTGAGGACCTCGATGTTCAGGCGGGACTGTCAGCGGCATCGGCGATTCAACGTGCTAATGCGCATTTGAATAAGAGTGTAAACCGGCGCGCACTGAGTGCATTCGAAAAGCAACTGGTCGAGCACGAGGAACCACTGGCAGCACTTTGTATATACCAGGACCGAAGCGTGGTGAAGTCGGATGTATTGGCCTACCATATTACCATTTGCCCTTCGATCAGCGAACGCTGGGAATATTTCATAGACGCCACAACGGGTGCGGTATTGCATCAATTCAAAAGTGTCTGTGCCGCTGACGGTCCGCGTACGGCAACGGGTACCGATCTGAATGGCGTGACAAGGACTATTCACACCTATCAGTTGGGGACGAGCTACGTGATGCTCGACGTGTCCCGGTCGATGTATAAGGCCACTCAGTCGACGTTGCCCGATGCACCTGTGGGAGGTATCCTCACGGTCGATATGAACAATACTTTTGGAGACAACCAGGTTATTCGCCGCGTGAGTTCCGGCAACAACCAATGGACGACCAGCACGGCTGTAAAGGCCTTGTCGGCTCACTACAACGCCGGTCTTGCGTATGAGTACTACCTTACTAATCACGGCCGTGAATCGATCGATGGCAACGGGGGAACGATTATCTCCATTGTGAACGTACCGGATGAAGATGGCGGTGGTCTTGACAATGCCTTCTGGAATGGCAAGGCTATGTTTTACGGCAACGGAGATGTGGCGTTGACACCGACGTCTGCCGGTGTAGACGTGGCCGGCCACGAAATGACGCATGGCGTAGTGCAAAGTACGGCCAACCTGGAATACCAGGGAGAATCGGGCGCAATCAACGAGTCGATGGCCGACGTTTTTGGAACCATGATCGATCCGGATGCCGAATGGTGGCTTGTAGGGGAGAGCGTCGTGCGGGCAACTGCCTATCCTAGCGGTGCCATGCGCTCCTTAGCCGATCCACACAATGGGGGGACGGTTTTTGGAACGCCCGGCTACCAACCGAAGCACGTCAATGAACAATATATGGGCACGGGCGACAATGGCGGCGTTCATCATAACAGCGGTATCCCCAACCATGCATTCTATAAATATGCGACAGCCATTACACGCACTAAGGCGGCCGACGTTTACTATAAAGCACTGAATGACTATCTGACCAAGTCGTCGCAGTTCATTGATTTGCGTCTTGCTATCATTCAGGCGGCGACTGATTTGTATGGAGCAGGATCGGCTGAAGTTGTTCAGGCAGGTATCGCTTTCGATGAGGTAGGCATCTCGAATGGTCAAGGCGGTGACTATGAAGAATCCTTGCCCATCAATCCCGGTACGGAGTTTCTGCTCATTTATAACACCGACCAGGCCGATCCCAACACCTTATATCGAACAGCCGTCGCTGTTACCTCCATTGAAGATCTTACTACTACGGACTTCCTGAGCCGGCCAAGCGTCACCGACCAGGGTGATGTGGCGGTGTTTGTGGCCAGCGACAATACGATACATGCCATCAAGACTATTCCGGGATCGACGGCGGTCGAAACGGTCATTGAAGATACGCCCATGTGGTCCAACGTGGTGATCTCCAAAGGTGGTTCGAAACTCGCGGCCGTAAGCACGGATCAGGAGGCCATTATTTATGTCTATGATTTCGCCGGAGACGAGTGGGCGCAATTTCCGTTATACAATCCAACGTATAGCGATGGCGTTACTTCTGCTGGCCCTGTCTATGCGGATGCGCTGGAGTTCGACTACAGTGGCGAATTCCTGGTGTATGATTGCTTCAACCGAATTGACAATGAAACGGGCGATGACATCGAATATTGGGATGTGAACTTCATTCACGTGTGGGACAATGATGCGAGCGACTTCGCAGATGGCACCATTGAAAAGCTCTTTGCCAGTTTGCCCGATGGGGTGAGTATCGGCAACCCATCCTTTGCGAAAAATTCGCCGATGGTGCTAGCCTTCGATTATGTTGACGAGACGGATGATACTTACGCTATACTGGGATGTAACATTGAGACGAATGAGGTCAACACGATTGTGGAGAACAATTCCCTGGGATGGCCCTCCTATAACAAGATGGATGACCGCCTGGCATTTACGGGTTGGAGCGATGAGGCAGATGATTACAGTACCGGTTACGTTGCCTTGAACACTGATAAGATTTCGAGCGGTGGCCAGGTAAAGGGTTTGTATGGAAACACGAAATGGCCCGTGTATTTCACGATTGGCGAACGCGAAATCGGTGATGAGGTGATTACGGATATCCCGGAACAGCCGGCAACTGAAGAAGCTTTGGCGTGTTATCCCAATGCATTTGACCGGGAGTTGATAGTTGCCATTAATGATCCTGCCCTGGGAGGGGCCAAAGTACAGGTTTTCAATGCGTCGGGTCAGGCCGTGTTGAGCCAGCCAATGGGACCCGTCGACAATGCTCAAATCGTGCTCGACGTAGAGCAGCTTAAACCCGGGTACTATTTCCTGCGCCTGTCCAATGCGTCACGGAGCGCTGGCTGCAAAGTCGTTAAGCGGTAGCGCGCGTCGAAATGTTGCATCGAGGCGATCCGGTCAAATGAACGCACGCGGACGCGGAAGTTTGGTTGGATGTGTAAATGGATTTCGCACCGGCGGGCAGGTGCCCTGTACTATACCCACCAACGTACCAACATAATCCATGGCTAGCAAAGTAGCACTAATCACGCTATGAGAGATGCTGCACCGATGACCGAAATATTCTCGTTGGTGGATTGAAATATGCGCACCTGCCGGATGGATTCCGGAAACTCGAAACCCGTAAGCAAGGCATCCCGCATAGGCTTCTCAAAGTGTTGAAACGCTTTCGACAGGGAGCCGCCGATGGAAATAGCTTCGGGATCATAGGCATACATGACGGTTTTGATTGCCTCGGCCAGGTGTCGTCCGAATGTTGCCCACCCTTCTAGCATATCGGCATTGCCGGCGGAAGCGCGCTTGTTGGCGTCTTCAGCCGTCGTGTTGTATTGCACCCGAAAGAAGTTTCCACTGGCATAGTATTCTATATTCCGATCGCGATAGTTCATTAACCCTATCTCTCCCGCGCCACAACGCGCGCCGGTTAATAGTTGTCCATTGGCAATGATGCCAGAGCCCAATCCGGTTCCACATGACATGCCTACGACATGACTGTAGCCGGCCAGCATCCCATAACGAAATTCGCCGAGGGCAAAGCAATTGACGTCATTGTTAACAGCCACCGGGATATGGAACTCGGTGCGCAGCCTTTCGGCCAACGGAACGCTCGTCCATGAGGGAATATTGGTCACGTTGTACACAATGCCTTTTACGGGATCTACAACCGACGGCACGCCGATTCCGATGCCGCGAACTTCAGGCGCAACCAGGGGCCGGATGAAAGTGATCAATTGTGAAAGGGTGTCATCGAGGGAGGCATCGTTTCGAAACCGCTCCTTGCGATAGTGGTAAAGGTTACCAGAGTCATCCACCAGGCTTCCTCTTACATTTGTTCCTCCCAGGTCTACACCAATTCTCATGCGTCGTGATATTATCACGCAATTTGGATGAAGTTTCAGATATCACAAATTATCGGAATCTTCAGCGGTACGGGACGAGACAAAATTTTGTGGACGGTTAGAATTATGCGTAGGCGACCGGTCTATTCATCCCGTAGAGCTTGCACCGGATTTAGCCGCGCAGTCGCCATTGTTTTGTATCCGACGCTGACGATCGCCATACCAAACATCACGAGCGATGCGATCAATACCGTCTCGACACCGGCAGGCGCGTAGTACTCCCAGATGATGTTCATGAGCTTTTCAGACGCGAAGAATCCGAGCGAGCCGCCCAGGACCGAAGCGATAAGCAGAATAACGAAGAACTCAGCATGGATGAGCCTCGTGATCGTTCCTGCGGGCGCGCCCATCACCTTTCGGATACCAATTTCTTTCGTGCGTCGGGAAATGTTGATCGATAGAAGCGCGTATAGTCCTGTCGTTGACAATATCAGGGCGACTACGCCCAAAAAGCCAAAGATGCTAACCGTGTTGTCATTGATCATTTTCGCAGTGGAGATGTTACCATCGGTAAATTTTCCTCCATAAACCGTATTGGGTGAAACGGTTTTCCAAACCTCGCGCATGGCCTCATTCACGACCACCACCTTCTCGACTGTAGTGCGTGCCACCAATTGACGATAATGTCCGGAGGCTACGTGACGGATCATGACCGGCGTGACCGGCTTCCAGTACCCGTCGGTGTGAATGTTCTTTACTACACCGATCACCGATAACCGGACGGTATCGTGCCAATTGAGCGTCTTGCCCAGGGGATCGTCCTGCCAGCCAAACTGTTTAACCAATTCTTCTGATACCAGAACAGATGACATTTCGTTGGAGAAATCCTCCGGATGAAAGTCGCGACCCGATACCATGTCAATGCCCATTGCTTGTATGTATTGGTCGCCGGCCTCTACGATATCCACCTGATGTTCCTCCGTGCCGTTCTTAATGGTTCCCTTTTCATACCGATCTGAAACGTGCGAACTCGAACCTGCCATCACGACAATATCCTTGTTAGCGCCCAGCAGGTTTCGAAATTGTTCGTATTGATTCTTTCCGGCGATGGGAACGACGATTACACCTTCCTTCAGGTACCCTAAGTCGTAGTCGCGCTGGAAGGTGGCATTGCGCACGAAGGCTCCCGCAGCCACGAGACAGAGTAACGCGATTGCAAACTGCAACGTGAGGAGTATGCGTGTGAACCAGTTCGTGCCGGCCAGTCTTAGCTTTCCCTTCAGTATCGTGGTGGGACGAAATGACGTTACATAGAGCGCAGGATAGGCTCCGGCGATCACGGCGGTTATGAACAACAAGGCCAGCATAAAGCCGAAAAAGAACAGGTCGGATGATACATCCAGGGATAACTTTATCCCCGGCCATAACGCATTATAGGCCGGTGTTAGTACCATGGCAATCAGGACTCCGGCAACGCAGGCGAGCAGGCACAATACGATGCTCTCGTTCAGGAACTGTGCGATTAATTGTGATCGCAGGCCACCAATTGCCTTTCGAATCCCGATTTCCTTGAGTCTTCTGCCGGCAATAGCCAGCGATGTGTTGGTGAAATTGAAACAGGCAAGCAAAAGCAGAAATGCCGCCATTACCGCCGGGCCAATAACGGAAGAAGGCGGTATGCCCCATCGGAGTTGTTCTCCATTCAACCACGTCTCACCATGGAAACTCGCGGCCAGTGTATAAAAAGGCTGTAAATAAAAGGAAGTCAACTTGAAGTCGTCCCGCGCGTCGTGCTGCTGCGTCAGGTAGCCCTGAAGTTGTGACTCTACGCGACTTACATCGGCTTCGTTCTCTATCCGTAGAAATAAGGTAGTCATATCGCTCCAGCTATGCTCCACATCGCTGTGGCTATTGGTAACTTCTGTGTAGTTTGACCAGAGAAGTATCGCTTCGAAAGCAAAGCTGGAATTCATCGGTTGATCTTCGAAAACTCCGCCTACGGTGTATTCACGGAGCTCCCCGTCGAACAATTGCGTGATCTGGCGGCCGGCAACATAGACGTCGTTAAAATATTTTTTAGCAAGCGTCTCGCTGATGAACACCTGGCTCTTGTTCTTAAATGCAGCGAGGTTGCCATCGAGGATCCGAAAAGTGAAGAGGTCAAAGAACGGCGCGTCGGCATATGCCAAAGAAGTATTGAATACTTCATCGCCGATCCGAAAATCACCCGTGCCGGCCGTGTAACGAACGACCGTATTCACATGAACAACATTGTCCCGAACCACCGCGCCGAGCGCTGTAGGCACCACTGCATATCGACTGCTGCCATCGGGAATCTCGTGCGTGGCTTGTACCCGATAAACCACGTGACCATTGATGTGCGTGGAATCGAAGGATGCAGCAAACTGCCAATTCAGATAGGCAACGATGCAACAGCCAATGGCCGTTCCCATACCCAACAGATTGATCAGTATGAAGACCTTGTTGCGGGCGAAGTTTCTGAGCGTAATGAGTAAATAGTTTTTGATCATGGCTTACGGTAGGTTGTCAATGCTTAGACAACCTGACAGTAGGCCAGGTTACAGCTATTGCTAAATGAGGTTGTTCGCGATGCGGTACATGAATTCAAAGCCAAGTCCCGTGGTGAACATGCGTTCTTTTCGGTTCTGAAGCAGGGTCTGCGTCCAGTTCACAAATCCGCCATCGCCGATCTCCCAGGTTCGCCCTCCGTGATCGATATCGATCTTGTATTGAACGCCGTGGTAATAGGCATTCTGTTTTTGGGGGCGCTCGATAATCTCAATCTCCACTTTCGGCAACTTTTCAGTCACGTATTGTTTGAGCTTCTGCGCGAAAGCCGCCGGATTCGGATACCCATCGTGGCAAAGAAGTCTTATGCGCATGCCCGATACCTGGTGATAGTCACGATACAATTCTGTAACAGCGTTTACATGTTCGCTCAGCGCTTCGCACTCGAAGACACAATTACCCGTGTCATAACCTGCCGTAACAAGGGCGGCGATCTTGAAATGGGGTGTGAACCCGGCACCCGCGATCGCTTGCGTACGGAGGTGTCGTTGTATCACACAAAAGCGGCGTCGATCGCCTGCGTCCGGTTGCCATACTTTCTCTTTCTTGAGACAAGCAACGTGTAGGGCCAGGGCATTTGTAGCATCGGCCAGGACCTCGGTGCCACGTAAGGCACTGAGAACCTTGTGTTGATGGGTCGTCCCGACAACAGCACATGACCCAAGAGGACTGACAGGCGAAAGTTCCACCGGTTCGAATTGGTGCCTGTCGAACAAACGCAGGTAATCAAGTTCCATTTCCCGCAAGGGAAGGACCGGCAAGTCGGCGGGTTTTACGAGTCTGTTCTTTTGATAACTCTTGAGCAGATCCCCTGCATTCATGCCTTTCACACGACGTGCAAACACCTCGAGCAACAGGGTATTGATCTCAGTACCGCTCAACTGATCAGCGAGCACTTCAGGCAGGTCGGGCTGTCCAATGCGTCGCAGAATGCTTTCCAGGATCGGGGAATGGGTCTTTTCTGGCATAGTAGAAGTAATCAGTGACCGTAGTTAAAAACCGCTAATGCAAATAAACGCGTTCCGATGCAACAATTCGTTAATTTATGGGTTCCCTTAAGTAACCGCCGATCAAAAACTTCCCTCATGCTGAAAAATTACTTCGCTATTGCCGTTCGGAATCTTCGGCTAAATCCATTGTTTGCTACAATCAATATGCTGAGCCTGGCGATTGGGCTGGCCGCCTGTATGGCCATTTATCTTTTCATTCAGGATGAGCGGAGTTTTGATTCGTTTCACGCGAAGGGGGCGCAAATCTATCGATTGGACGAGGTGCAGAATTTTACCGGCACGAACGTTCAGAAAGTAGCCTTATCCATGCCCGGAATGGCCGTGAATATGGCCGCCGAGTTTTCTGACGTGAAAAACTTTGTGCGTTCCTGGAGCCATGGCCAAACGCTTCTGGCCAAGGGTGACAAGAAGATCCTGGTTGACCGACTGAAGATTGTTGACAGCACATTCTTTGACCTGTTTGATTTTCCGTTGCTGGCAGGCGACGCTCAGACCGGCCTGGACGAACCCCACACGGTCATGTTGACCGAAGAAACGGCGCTGAAGTTCTTTCCCTCGGTTGAAAGTGCTGTGGGCAATACGATCAGTGTCGCGTTGGAAGAATTCAAAATAACCGGTGTGCTGAAAGACGTGCCAGAGAACTCTCACATCCAGTTCGATGTCCTTTTATCGATGACCACCTTTACGACACGCGACCCGGAAATGAACAACCGCTGGGGATCGAACTATCTGAGTACTTATCTATTGCTTGAGCCCGGTGCGGATATCAAGCAACTGGAGTCCAGCTTTCCTGAATTTATGCTCAGGCACACAGGCGATCCCGAGATCAATACGCGCTACACGCTATTCTTACAGCCGTTCCTGGACGTTCACCTGGGCTCCACGGACATTGAACATGATTACAATAACTACCGGAAATTCAACGGTGAGTACCTGGAGGTGTTTTTAATCGTGGGTGTTTTCATCCTGCTCATCGCCAGTGTGAATTTCATGAACCTCACGACTTCGCGCGCCTCACATCGTTGGAAAGAGATCGGTGTGCGGAAGACTGTCGGAGCAAAGAAAAGGCAGCTGTTCGTCCAATTCATATTTGAGTCAACGTTGATGGCCGTAATTGCTCTCTTTGTCGCCGTGATGATCGTACTCGCCTTCCTGCCGCTGATCAACCATGTGATTGATCGCCGGCTTTCGCTTACGAGTCTGCTGTATGACCCGCGGAGTCTCCTTCTGCTGGGCGTGATCACACTTGGCCTGGGAGCAACAACAGGTATCTACCCGGCAATTTACATGTCTTCATTCAGCCTGTCCAGGGTATTCAAGGGAGGCGTCACAGCCGGAAAGTCAGTATTTCGCAGTAGCCTGGTAGTTGTACAATTTGGATTGGCGCTCGCGATGATCGTGAGTACGCTAATTATCATGCAACAGCTCAACTTCATGAAAGATAAGGATATTGGCTTTTCAACAGATCAGATCCTGCTGGTGTCGATGAACGGTGAAGCAAACGAAAAGTTGGAAACCATCAAGCAGGAGTTGTTGCGCGATCGGCACATTTCGGGTATTACGGCCGCTACGCAACGGCTGGGAAACAACTTTCACCAATCCGGCTTCAAGGTGAAAGCAGATACAGCGGTTATGGAGCTCGTTCCTTCCTATGTGGTTGTCGACTTCGACTATCTCAAAGTATATGGAATCCGATTGAAGGAAGGTCGCGATTTTTCGAAGGAAGTGTTAACGGACGACGGCAAGGCCTTCATTGTTAACGAATCCCTGGCGCGTGAATTACACCTGAAGGAAACCGTGGGGACACCAGCGGGCCACAGTTATTTTCATAATGATTCTCTGGGTACGATCATTGGCGTAGCTGAAGATTTCAACTTCAATTCTCTTCACCATAAGATCAATACACTGGCCCTGGTGGTTCATACCGACTGGGGCTTTGATGAGATGTCAGTGAAGGTCGACGGTGACGATGTTGAGGCGTCCATCGCAGCCGTGAAAAAGGTGTGGGATGAACTTGTCCCGAGTTTCCCTTTTTCTTACAGTTTCCTGGATGATCATTTTGCGGCGCTTTATCGGTCGGATAAACAGATGAGTGCAGTCGTAACTATTATGGCGGGCCTGGCGATTTTGATTGCTTGTATGGGACTGTTCGGATTGGCGGCGATTACGACAGAAAAGAAGACCAAGGAGATCGGTATCCGAAAGGTTCTGGGTGCAACAGAAATGCAAATAACCCTGTTGCTGTCTCGTAATTTCGCCGCGTTGATCGTACTTGCCTTTGTGATCGCCACGCCGGCGACGTATTGGTTATTGAATAGTTGGCTACGAGAGTTTGCCTTTCGCATAGAAATCAATTTAATGCTCTTCTTGCTGGGTGGTGCGATAGCGCTTGCCATCGCTATGAGCACCATCAGCTTTCACACCATTCGTTCGGCCCGCCGCAATCCAGCCAAAGCGTTGCGCTATGAATAGCCACCGTACCAAGACCTGACGCAAACCGATTCCCGTTGCGGAGATTGGAGTTTTATAATCGACTGATAGTCTAGTAATTACAGGGCACCGGAAGCGCATTCACCCCGGGCGTTGTTTTCTGTTATGATGAGCGGCATTGTTTTTTGCCCCGAAAACATTTAAATTACTTAAAGCAATAAAGCCGCCTCTCTAGCATTATTCTTAAAAAGCCGACGTTTTGAAACTATGGTTGCTCGCGCGCTAATCGGATTGCTGTCTTGTGCTCAGCCTGCCAGAGCGGTATGATCCCATGTCCACGGGTGAAGACTGCCAAATTGCATAAAAACTATCGCCCGCCTTCGTCGGCTTTGCTATCAGCGCGTGCAGAGAAGTTCGAACCTGAATCGGAGCCGGGCAGCCAGAACACGCGACCTGGTTCGGAGCACTACATTAAGAATGTCTCCATGGAAGAATGGGATTGTCCGCGGCCAGGTTCCAAAAAGTATATGCCCAAGTCAGTGAAGGACAACATCCGAAAGAACAAGAAGAAGTTCGAACGGGACCTCAGACAGAATCAGGCAGATTCATTGTCTACACGTTAGAATGCCATTGCAAAGTAACCGCACGTAGAATTACCCGAAAACAGTTACGCGTATTTTTGCTACAACGTACCAGCGCTGGCAGCGGGCGACTTGTGATCGTAGCGGAAGGCCAGGGGAAATACAATACCCAGAATGAGCGCATAGCCGGCAAATGATAGCCAGATATTTTGCCAATTCCGGACGCCGTCGTGTGTGAAAAAGTCTACAACCCACCCGCTAAGCGTTCCGCCGACGAAGGCACCGACTCCGTTGGTCATGAGCATAAAAAGTCCCTGTGCGCTGGCGAGAATGGAATTGTCGGTTTCACTTTTTACAAACAGCGATCCGGAGATGTTGAAGAAGTCGAACGCGATGCCGTAGATGATCATCGACATGATCAGAAGAATCAGGCCGCCGCCCGGGTCGCCGAAGGCAAACAATCCGAATCGAAGGACCCACGCAAAAATGCTCATCATCATTACGGTTTTGATGCCGAACCGCTTCAGGAAGAAGGGAATGGTAAGGATGAACAACGTCTCGGAAATCTGAGACGCGGACATGAGTAAGCTGGGATGTTTTACAGCAAAGGAGTTGGGATATTCGCCGGTGAAGTCGTGTATAAATGCTTCTCCGAAGGTGTTGGTGATTTGCAGTGCCGCGCCGAGCATCATGGCGAAGATAAAAAACACGGCCATTCGCGACCGCTTGAAGAGTATGAAGGCGTCGAACCCGAGCACCGAGATCAGCGATCCGCTCTTTCGCACGTGCGTGGGCGGACAAGCGGGCAGCGTGAAAGCGTAGAGTCCAAGTATCAGTCCGGCCACGGCAGACACATATAGCTGGGCAGGTCCCAGTGTCCATTGTCCAAAATCGATTATCCACATCGCGGTAACAAAGCCCACCGTTCCCCAGACCCGAATCGGCGGGAAGTACTTTACGATATCGATTCCTGCTTTCTGTAGTTCTGCGTAGGATACTGCATTGTTAAGCGCAATGGTGGGCATATATACCATGGAATTCAGTAGCATGATAGCATACATCAGGTTATAATCTGTTGCGTGCGCTGCCCAGAACAACAACAGCGAGCCCACGATGTGACACCCACCCAGCACGCGTTCAGCATTAATCCAGCGGTCGGCGATGATGCCCATGATCGAGGGCATAAAAAGAGAAGCAACGCCCATCGTTGCATAAATGCTTCCCACCTGCGAACCCGTAAATTTCAGGGTGATGATCATGTAGCCGCCGAGCGAAATCAACCAAGATCCCCAGACAAAGAATTCCAGGAAGTTCATGATGATCAGTCGCTGCTTGATGCTCATGTTAGATTAAAGTTTAGCAAAATACTTTCGGGCTTCTTCCATCACGCGCGGAGCCAACACCAATGCGGAAAGCATGGTAGGAATTGCCATCAATGCAAAGGCAATATCAATGAGGTTCACGACGAAATCCATGGGCACAACGGCACCGATTACGATCGTTGAGAGGTAAAAGTAATCGTACCAGGCGCTGCGACGTTCGCCCACCATGAACGAGAGTGCCTTGCGGCCGTAATAACTGTAGGCGAACAAAGCGCTGATGGCAAACACGAAGGTACACAGGAGCAGGATGTAGTCGCCACCGGCAGGCATGGCGGCCCGGTAGGCAAGCGACGTAAGGGTGATGCCATTGGCACCCTTCGTCATCCATACATCGGTGACGAGGATGGACAAGGCTGTGAGTGAACACGAAATGATGGTGTCGATCACCGGCGACAGCATGGAGATGAGTCCTTCGCGAATGGGCTCCGTGCTTTTGGATGCGCCCATAGCCATGGGGGCTGTGCCGATACCCGCTTCGTTAGAAAATGTAGCGCGTCGAACGCCGAGCATGATGAGGCCGCCCACAATACCACCAAGGAAAGGATTCCCGTGGTAGTTGGAAGCCGTGAATGCGTCGGTGACAATGAGTTTCAGATAGTGTGGAATGCGATCGGCAAAGACGATCAGAATAATAACTACGGACACGAAGTGTAAAACGATCATGGCGGGCACAAGTCTTCCGGCCCAATCGCCAATTCTGCGTATACCCCCCACGATAACCAGTGCGCACAACGCGGTGACACAAACACCAATGAGCGCTTTGGTAACGCTTATTGGCACCTCGCCGATGTGAATGAATGTTTGTTCTATCCCGGCCGACCTCAGGCCGATATCGACAATGGCCTGCGTAAGTTGATTGGTTTGAAATATCGGAAGAGCACCCACCATACAACACACGCAAAAGAGGGTGGCTAATGGTTGCCATTTCTTGCCGAGTGCTTCACGGATAACATACATTGGTCCTCCCTGCAGTTCGCCTGCACTGTCTCGTCCCCGGTACATGCCCGCCAATGTGCTGGTGAAAAAGTTGGTCGACATGCCGATAAACGAGGTTACCCACATCCAGAATAATGCACCAGGTCCACCCATGGCGATAGCGGCGGCAACGCCGGCGAGGTTACCCATGCCGACCGTAGAGGCAAGCGCCGTCGACAGTGCTTTATAGGCCGTTATCTGACCTGGAGCGTTCGGATCGTCGTATTTACCACGCAGGATATTTACCGCGTGAAAGAAGTACTTGTATTGGACGAAGCCGGAGTAAAGAAGGAAGTAGACACCTCCACCAATGATGAGGAACAACACCGGCCACCACGTTATGCTGGCCGCATCTTCAAGGAATTCGTTGATGGCTATCAAATGGTAAGGCTTAGGCCGGGTAAAATATGGAAAAACTATTTGTATTCCATGAGTTCGATCTTTCGAAAGTCGATTGGATGACTGTTGGATTGCAGGGATACAAATCCGTCGAGAATCACCCCGGGATATTTGGCGGCGAAGGTCTTTCCAAATTCGTGTTTAGGATCATAGTGGGCATTCGCGGCAGCGAGGATCTGTTCGCCATTCACGAAATGCGTGATCTTTCCATCGCGGATATCGATTTCCGCTGTAACCCATTGGTCACCATGGAAGGTCTTTTTGATATCGGGCGGCGTGCAGAACTGGCTGTTACGACTACCCGCGAATTCGACATAAGTACCCGGTACGCACAGCTCGCCCGTTGGCCGTTCTTCTTTGCCGTTGCCACCGTGAAGGTTGAATTCCACACAAACGGGGAATTGCTGTTTCAGTTCTACTGTCGCGGGGTCCTGACCAAGGTATTGAATACCGCTATCGCGGAATCCCCAGGACGGGGCGCCAGGTGCAGTCTCACCCACGAAACGATATTCGACTTTTAGACGGTAATTGGTCAGTTTTCGGCCATAATACAGGGCTCCGAAGCGGTTGTTAAAATTCTCCCCATATTGATCATAGCGGATACTGAGGATGCCATTGGCGACGCGGAACGTCTGTCCGAAGTTTTCATCCAGGGAGTGTCCTGCGATTTTGATTTTCCAACCGTCGAGATTCCGACCATTGAAAATGGGCTTCCAGCTTGGCTGGGCATTTTCTTCGCCCGTTTGAAATCCTGAAAATCCGAGGGAGACGGCCACGAGAAGGAGTGAAAATTTGAGCGAGGTCATATAGAGATGGTTGGTTGTTCTGGCCATAAGGGTAGTAAGGTTCGGTTAACATCGCACAATATTCAGCGGAATCCAACACTTCCTCAAGCGCCACACCTCAAGCGCCACACCTAGCGCCAGTCTTCAGACTGGTGCTTCCAGCCATCCTTCAAACTGGTGCTTCCTGGCCAGTGTTCAAACTGGTGCTTCCAGGACCAGTCTTCAGACTGCCAGTCCAAAGCTGGGTGCTTTCGCGAGCAGGCGGTCACGCTCGTGCGGGGTTGCGACTCATCGGCAAAAGCAGCGTGTTAAAAATATTCTTGAAATGGTGGTTTCCTATAGTTGCGAAATGGAATTCAATTACTGAATTTCAACGAGTTGTGAACACTGTCAGCACTATTCCGCCGGAAAGGATATTATTCTGTCCTTTCATCTGCCGTGTCCCGGCATGAGGAATCGTTTACGATCCTGTTTTGAATTAATGTAGCCCTATCCATAAACCCTCTTTAAAATTCTGAGAAATGCTAACGCCTAATATTTCTAAAAGATCAATTGCCACCGTTATTGTAGCCGTGGTTTTCTTGTTTGCTTTTTTGATGATCAACCCTTTTTCCTGGAATGATGCGGGTAACCGTACCGTTGTTGAGCGAACAAATGGTGAACAGATCGTGCAGTTCGCGCCGGGAATCTTTTACGCTGGATTTTTCGCGAAAGAAAAGGAATGGCCTAACCAGATTTCGGTTACCTACCAGGAAAATGCCGCCAAGCTTGAACTGGAAGATAACGGTATTGAAGTAGGTCAGATCATGATCCGCTTCAGCGATGCCACCACGGCCAACGTGAAAGGTATTACGCAGTTCATCCTGCCTTCCGACGAGAAGGAGATGATCCTGATACATAACACGCACCGCACGCCGCAGTCGCTGGTGGTAAAGCGCCTTGCGCCTTATACCAAGGAATGTCTTCAATCATCGGCGCAGCTAATGAGCAGCGAGAAGCACTACGGCGGTGGTCGTGCCCAAATGTCGCAGGACTTTATGGACCAGTTAAAAGAAGGTGTATTCCTTCTAGACCGAAGAGAATACCGTGTTCGACTCGCTGGCCGGTGAAAAGAAGCGCGTATATGAAACCGAGGTACAACTTGATTCGAAGTTGCTGCCCAAACGTAAACTTTCTTCGATAAAAGAGTACGGTATAACCGTTGCGGATGCCGCGATCACAGACGTTGACTACGAGGAACAGGTTGACCAGAAACTGACAAAGATTATCGACGCGGTAACGAAGTCTTCAATCTCCAAGCAGGAGTTGATGACCGCACAGCAGCAGACGCTCACGGCGAAGGCCAAGGGTGAGCAGGCGCTCGTCGAGATCGAATACCAGCAAAAGCAGGAGCAGACGCGTCAGGTGGTAGAGGCTGAAACGCGTGTCAAGGTGGCGGAGCAGGACAAGCTGCAACAACGGATCGCCTACGACGCTTCCATACTGGAAGCCAAGAAGATCAAGGAACTTGCCGATGCCCAGGGCTATGCGCGTTCAAGGATCATGCAGGCCGACGGCGCCCTGGAAATGAAACTGAAGGCGCAGGTCGAAGTACAGAAGGTTTGGGCTGAGGCCTTCAGCAAGTACACGGGAGCTATTGTTCCGCAGTTCCAGACCGGAGGCGGCGTGAGTACCAATGGCGCGCTGAACTTTATGGACATCATGACAGCGAAGACGGCAAAGGACTTTGCGCTGGACATGAAGAACAAGACCAATTGATAATTAGTAATTAGTAATGCTTGCAAGCCCGCTAAACGCGGGCTTGTGACAAAACGCTACCGGTTGCACCCTTCAAAGCGGTTATGTCGGATACACTGCCATATAGTCTAAATGACTATATCGTGCGAAAAACGGGGCGATAGCCCCGTCCACAATTACTCATTACTAATTACCTCATTACTAATTCGGAAACTATCTGTATTCTTCCACAAACTCCGTTACGGCGTCCAGGAAGGCCGTTGGCTCTTCATGAAACCCGTTGTGTGCGGAGTTCGGCAACGTGACGATCCGTTTTCGATCGGGTGTGGTGCCCAGGGCATCGTAGGCGTGTTGCGCCATCGGGTAGGGGACGATGCCATCGTGCGCTCCCCAGATGATCAGTGAGGGCAATTGGATGGCACCCATGGCAGATGTCAGGTTGATGTCGGAGATGATGAAGTTTTTTATCACACTGTTGTAGTTGATCAGCGAGGCCGTGACATTGGCGGGCGATTCGAACAGGTAGGAAAACGAATAGTTCGGAAACTTCTCCGATGCGGCCAGGGAAGGGTCATAAATGTAGCCATGGGCTTTCTCGACAAACGAGTAATGCTCCAGCTGGTCCGTTGTGAAATCAGGATTCTCGGCGTACCAGGAGAGCACATACTCCCAGAAGTCGACATCGCTACCGGCGGTAATTTGTTGATCGGCATAGTCAACGACGAATTGCTTCGATAAATTGTCGCCGTCAGGGTTGTCGTGTGCGCCGTCCACATCGATCCATCCACGAACTTTTGCCTGGCGCTTCGCATCGATCAAAAAGTTTGTACCCAGACAACCGCCCCAGCTGTGGCCCATAAGGAAAATGGAGGGATGGTCATACTTCACCAGGAGAAGGTCGATGAGTTTGTCAAGATCTTCCGTGAACTGTGCGAGGTTGAGGTCAGTCAGCGCACTGTTACCTTGGGAGGATCCCGAGGCGCGTTGATCCCAGAATACCAGGCCATAGTCCTTCTCCAATTCGTTGAAGGCCTGAAGGCCGATCTTTTGAAGCGCTGTTCCGCCCGGTCCACCATGGAGGAAGACAATTAAAACGCCGGAGCCCGTGTCGCCCCGGACGGCCACGGGCATTTGCGCCTTCTTGTTGACAAGATAAAAGAAGTCGCCCTCATAGAAGGTGTCATCAAAACATGCAAATAGCCCAAGCGTTAGCAATATGATCATTGCACCTCTCATTGTGCCAGTTTTATAATGCCCCCCATCTCCAAACCGAACTGAACGAGCGACGTCTGGTTGAAAGGGATCATCCAGAATACGATGGGGCGTGCGAAAAACCGGCACGCGTGTTTTTCGATGTGCGTATTGAATCCGAGTCCAAAACTGACCGAGGGCATAAAATGCGGTGTGCCCGTATTGGAATTCTTCCGTATGGTACCGGTTGCATCTACATAGTATGCATCGCCTCCGTTCAAGAAGGTATGCAAATAACCAACACCCACGTAGTGCTCGAAATACAGCTGGCGATACAGGCGAATACGCTGCCCCGACTGAACCATCAGAAAGATGCCGGTCTGATTGCGGTAGTGAAAATATGTACCCAGGCGTGCAGCGGCCATCAATTCAAAATTCCGATTGCTTAACAGGCTTCGCTCTGCAATGAACGTGAATCCTGGATAGAATCCCCCCTCGCTAAAGTAGGCTATGCCCACATAGTTGTTCTTCACGCTATCGGTTTGTGCCGAGCAGAAACCCGAGATCACCACCATCCCTAAACTGAGCAGAACCTTCCCCATTGTTGCAGTCATTTTTGTTGACCCCCTTGCTGCTATTGGTGTACGGTTTACCTATCAAATTACTGACAGGTAAAGCCATTGTCAATGATAAATATGTCGATTTTAAGTCAGAAATCTGTTTGATCGTGTAGTCGTCTAAGGCCTGGCACATGAAGTTGTCCACATGACCTCCGGAGGTGATTGACTATCCGTTGCTTCAGCCCGACCTTTATGCAGGTCAAGCCCTACCATGTTTCCATCCATCCAAACCGAGCCTTTCAAGAAGCTACTTTATCTGTGGCCGGAGAAAGCCATAAGAATGCTGTATAATAACTATTACGACGGACTCACGTACGTGGCCCAGCGACACACGCGGGATATTCATGTCGCTGAGGAAATTGTTCAGTACACCTTGGCTGAATTATGGCTGCGGCATCGCGAAAACAGGGTAGACGGCTGCAAGTCCGTACAACATTACCTGGTAAACACCGTGAAGCGTCGCGCACGGAAAGCGTTTGCAAGGCGAATCGATTGGTATAAGAAGAATGGGTTGGAATCAGAGATTCCGCTCGATAATTTTGATGACGACGAAGACGTTCGACTCATCATCGAGAATCCTCCTTTGCCATACGACAAGTTTGGGTTCGATCAGTCGACTTACTATTGCTGGCGCCGAGTCGAATATATTTTCTACCCGTGGATGAGATATCGGCATTTGTTCTTCCGAGGGCTGCGAAACTTCTTTATCGGATCGGTGGTCGCCGTCCTGGCGGGTTGCCTGTATTATCTGATCAACAGTTGATGCGCCTTTGCCCCCACACCCATTATTTCAGTATATGTGATACGTTGCGCGATTCACCCACGACGCGCCATTAACCCTTAGTGGAAAAATTACTATGACGAAATCGAATCTTGAGCAACTACTGGAGCGATACTCAAAGGCAGAGTTAAGCGGCGAGTCTTACAGAAAATTACAGCGATGGCTCGAAATCATGGAAAGACACGAGGTGCCCGGGAGCACTTTTGCCTTGCCCGATGACGAACGCCTGTACAAATTGCTGATCAGCGCGAAATCGACTTTCGAAGACATAGATGCCTTCAGGCCGTATTCCTTCGATCCACCATCCGTTTTTTCAAAACCGTGGATGCAATTCACCCTGTCAATCGTTGCGATCATCGGAATGATCGTGGCAACCATTCTTTTAAAGGGCTAGGGTTTTTCATGTAAAAACCTGTTTACGCAATCCACATTAATATCGTATTTTGAACCCTTCGATAAGAATTGATTGTGCGGATAATGCGTCTTGGGTTTGTATTGGCGTTACTCACCGTTGTGCATGTTGCGCAGGGAACTGAGATTGATAGTCTAATTCGTGCACTCGACAGGGTACTGGCGCAACGCAATCAGTACGTCGAGCAAAAGATCGAACGTATCAACAAGCTGAAAGACGCTGTGCTGGGTGCACCTGAAAGCGAGAAATTTGCCCACTATGCACGCATCAGCAGTGAGTATGAAAAATTTGTGTATGACTCAGCGTCGGTCTATATCCGGAAGATGCAGGACGCTGCTTACAGGTCTGGCGATCCATCCAAAGTTGCCTATGCCAGAATGAAAAGGGGATTCATCCTCCTGTCGTCCGGTATGTTTAACGAAGCCCTTGACACGCTCCTTACCATACGTCAGGCTGGCCTTAAGGACAGCGTTCGCCGCGAATACTATTCCATACTTGCCCGAACCTATTTCGATCTGATCGATTTCAACGCCGACGACTTTTTCACACCGAAATACTCGCGGATTGGACTCAGTTACGTCGACTCTGCCCTGACTCACAGCGTGCCCCAATCACCCGAGTATTACGCGCTCACGGCCATGCGGAACGTCCGCACCCGAAACGTAGATCAGGCCCGAAAAGACCTGCTGCTCATGCTGTCAGAATTCAAACTGAGCTATTCGCAATTTGCGATCGCGGCAAGCACCCTGGGGCACATTTACCAACTGGAGGGCAGATCGGAGGATGCAATTGCCATGCACATCAAAGCCTCTATCGCCGACAACCTCGCGTCGACCAAAGAAACACTGGCGATACTTCGGCTCGCTGAATTGTTGTATGCACGGGGTGATCTCCACCACGCTTACGAATATGTGAAAATTGCCATGGACGATGCCAACTTCTATGGCGCACGTCACCGGAAGGTACAAGTGGCCGCCATTTTCCCCATCATTGAAGGCAATCGCCTCAGCACGGTTGAGCGCCAGCGCCAGCTTTTAATTGGGTATGCTGTCGTAATTACAATTTTGTCACTGGTGATCATCGGTTTTGCCGTGATCATTTACAAACAATCTCAAAAGATCCGCGAGGCCGACAAAAGTATACAGGAGGCGAATAGGAGCCTCCATGAAGCGAATTTGCTCCTGCAGGAAGCCAACAAACACCTGGTCGAGGCCAATAAGATCAAGGAAGAATACATCGGCTATTACTTCAATATCAACTCAGAATACCTCATGAAGATCGCTGGTTTTAAACAGGCGATCGATAACAAGCTGATGGCAAAGAAGTTTGACGACATCCGGTTTGTCGTGAACAATATTAACCTGAAAAAGGAACGCGAAGAATTGTACCTGAGTTTCGACAAGGTGTTCCTCAAGTTATTCCCAGACTTCCTGGAAACCTTCAACTCATACTTCCGTGAGGAGGACCGGATCATTCCGAAAGATGGCCATTTGTTAAATACCGAGTTGCGGATCTTTGCGCTGATCCGCATGGGCATCCACGACACAGAAAAGATTGCGAAGATCCTCGACTATTCCATTAACACCATCTACAACTACAAGGCCCGCATCAAGAGCAAATCCGTATTGCCGAACGATGAGTTCGAAGCGCGGATTATGGAAATAAAGGCAATCTAACCTTTCAGGGTAGTCGCCTGGGCCATTATTCCTTTGTAATGTGTTTATATTTTCCGCTGTGTTTCAAAATCTAAGATTTTGATAACGAGCACATTACCACCAAAAAAGCCACCCTTCCGTTTATATTCCGACTGGGAGAATTCCACGTGGGTTGCAGGCTAGCGTCTTTTGTACTGCAATCGGATGCGGCCATTCATTCATACGATTGAAGTTTAACTAGCCGGACGTGCATGAAGGTACTTTTTACTGGATTATTGCTTGCGTTTTTTGGTATTGTAGCCGCTCAGCCACAGCGGACGAAAACGATAACGTCGCCTGATAACCGAATCAAGATAATATTTGAGCTGAGGTCCGGGGTGCCTCATTACCAGCTTCTGCGCGATGGCAAGGCCGTTCTTAACCCCTCCCGACTTGGATTCATATTGAAAGAAGGCACCTCCCTGGACCAGAATTTTCGGTTGGCAGCCTCCAGAACTTCCACATTCGATGAATCGTGGACGCAGCCCTGGGGAGAAGTTCGAACCGTGCGCAATAATTACAATTCGTTGATTATCAATCTGGAGGATCCTGCCGGGCGCAAAGTCAACCTGGAGTTCCGGGCATTTAACGACGGGGTAGGATTTCGCTATGAGATACCCGAACAGCCGGACCTGAGTGAATTTATCATCATGGATGAGCTGACGGAGTTTGCCCTCGCTAATGAGATGACAGCCTGGTGGATTCCGGCCTACGGAAAGGAGATGGATTCTGAATACCTGTTTACGCGCACCCTCGCAAACCAGCTGTCGGAGAAGGTCCATACACCATTGACACTTGAGTCGAAGGGCCTTTTCATCAGCATCCACGAAGCTGCCCTGGTAGACTACGCCGCCATGGCCATACAGCCTAGGGGCAAGGGCCTGTTGAAGAGCGACCTGATCCCGTGGGCAAATGGCGACCGGGTCGTGGCCAAAGCTCCAATGAAGACGCCCTGGCGGACGATCCAAATCGCGACTACGCCCGGCGAACTCGTTACCTCGTATTTGATCCTCAACCTGAATGAGCCCAATAAGCTTGGTGATGTTTCCTGGGTACAGCCGGGCAAATACAACGGCATGTGGTGGGGGATGCACATCAAGACCAACACCTGGGAAGCTGGCCCAAATCACGGTGCGACTACCGAAAACATGAAGAAGCTGATCGACTTCGCCGCGGCGCACAAGTTATCAGCCACGCTGGCAGAAGGTTGGAACCAGGGATGGGAAGGCGACTGGACAAAGTCCGGCAATTTCAACTTTACAACACCTTACCCCGATTACGATCTGGCCGAACTGAGCCGCTATGCCCGAGAGAAGAAAATAGGCCTCATCGCGCATCACGAAACAGGGGGTAATGTGGCCAATTATGAACGTCAAATTGAAGATGCCTTCAAACTGTGCCAAGAGTATGATATCCATCGGCTAAAAACGGGATATGTGAATATGCGGCCGGCCGGAGAGTATCATCAGGGACAATTTATGGTGCGCCACTACCAGAAAGTTTTGAGCCTTGCGGGGGCTTACAAAATTATGCTTGATGTTCATGAACCGATAAAAGACACTGGCCTGCGCAGAACGTATCCTAACATGATGACCCGCGAGGGTGGAAGGGGCACAGAATACGAAGCCTGGAGCACTGGCAATCCGCCGGCTCATACTACCATCCTGCCTTTTACGCGCTGTCTCGGTGGCCCATTTGATTACACACCAGGCATCTTCGACATTCAGTTCAAGACAGAAGGAGATTTTCGCGTGCACACGACGCTTGCCAAGCAACTCGCCTTGTACGTGGTGATTTACAGTCCGATGCACATGGCAGCGGATTTGCCGGAGAACTACGAAGGAAAGCCGGCATTCAAATTTATTGAAGATGTTCCCACAGATTGGGATGTTACGAAGGTCGTTAACGCAGCCATCGGAGAGTACGTAACCACCGTGCGAAAGGACCGGCACAGTGACGACTGGTACCTGGGCGCCATCACCAATGAGCAGGCGAGAACCCTGGAGATCAAACTCGATTTCCTCGCAGCCGATAAGCAATACATGGCCGAAATCTATAGCGACGGTCAATCTGCCAATATGGAGGCAAATCCGCTGGCCATTGAAATCGCGAACCAGGAAACAGATAGAAATCAATCCTTGAAGCTTTGGCTGGCACCGGGAGGTGGAACAGCGATACGATTCCGGGCTATAGACTAACGGTATTCCCCAGACACAAACGTTCTTACATATGAAGACGCAAAAGCAACTTAGAAAAATCGAGTATGAAGGGGATCATAAGAATGACTCTCTCCTCATTGGCAATTTTGGCGACGTTGAGTTTACCGCGAAAGGTAATTTTGAACTTTCGGGGATGATCTATTCAAAGAAGTCCGTGGCGTTTAATATCATAGGCAACGGCTTCATTAAGTTCCACGGTGTTTGCAGCAAGATTATTATTCATATTGTGAAAGGCAACTGCACGCTTGACTTTAGTGATCTGGCCAGTTCCGAGGTTTGTTGCGTGTCATTACGCGACAATTCCACCACCATGATTGGTCCCACGAAGATCATCAGCCGGGCGAATTTGCAGGATGAGGCCGTCCTGAAATACAAAGGAACTCCGCGGTTGCAAAGTTATACCTTGTCCGGGAGTTCCAGGATCGAAGCGATGGAAGGAGTATTAGCCTAATAGGTTTTCATCAAGCGTGATGCTCCTCGCTCATCATCTTTGATTTTCTTTCTTCTAGCTCTTCATCACTGACGTCCTCAATGTGCGTAGAAATCCACCAGGTATTGCCCCAGGGATCTTCCACGCAACCCGCTCTATCACCGTAGAATTCATCCCTGATTTCCCGCTTCGACTTAGTGCCGTCGAAAGTGAGTGCTTGCTTGTATAATTCATCTGCATTTTCCACATACAGATAGAGCATAGCGGTAATCGGTTCATACCCACCCATTACATCTCCAATCATAATGGGGCTATTACCGATTCTCGCTGAGGCATGAACAATCTTTCCATCATCATCTTTGAGTTTGTATTCGGTCTTCCCGTTGAGGCCCTGCTCAATGAAGTCCAGCAAAGCTTGCGCATCTGATACCATGAGAAAGGGTGTGACAGTATGAAACCCTTCGGGCACTGCCTTAACACCTTTGGCTTTTGTTTTCTTGTTGGCTGTTTTCATAACATGTTAATTTTCATTGGTTTTGTTTGATGTATTTGTTTCTACAACTACTGCGACTATTAAGTAGTTACCGTTGCATGACTTGCATAAGGAAAAAATAACCGGACCATCCTTACGAATGGCCCGGACAGAGAGAGAATGACAGACACCGATGATAGCTGAAATATCGTGCCATTACCCTCAGATGGGCTTGCCGAAGGCTTTTACGTGCTTGTTGTGGAATTAATTATTCAGGGTGTTGATTATTTGAGTGGGGATTTGCATGAAGAGAAATTGGAGGTTTTTTTGTGCGTCGTTAACACAAATACGCAGCAGGTGAATAACAGGTATGTGCACAGGGTTGTATCTTGAATTAAAAATCTGAATATGCGAGTGCTCCTGCGTTCTCTGATACTGCCTGTTCTCATTTGTCACGCGACCATAACACTTGGACAAGCCTGGTATGAACTGCCACCCGATACCGAAACACGGTGGTCGAGCTTCGAGAACCAGAAGGCAGCGAAGGGTTCCGGCGGAGCAGAGAACAAGCGGGCCAAGGGGCATCCGGCAGAGTTCATGGCTCCGGGCCAAACTAAAGAGTTGATGAATTTTTCGGGCGCCGGCACGATCCGCCGGATCTGGATTACGGTAAGTCACCGGACACAGTCCAACCTTCGCGCGATTCGCCTCGAAATGTATTGGGATGGCGCTGCGACGCCTGCGGTATCGGTCCCGCTGGGAGATTTTTTTGGGGTGGGCCTCGGACGCAAGACACCCTTTGAGAACGCCTTGTTTTCCGACCCCGAAGGGCGATCGTTCACCAGTTACATTCCGATGCCATTCCGAAAGGGCGCGCGGGTGCTGCTCATCAATGAAAGCAAATCGACGATTCATCTTTTCTACGACATTGATTTCCTGCAAGTGAAGGAACAAGCGCCGGGTGCTTTATACTTTCATTCCTATTGGAGCCGCAAGCCGGTATCCAAACTAGGTGAGGACTTTGACATATTGCCCCTCGTAAAAGGAAAGGGTCGTTACCTGGGGATGAACATGGGAATCATCACAGATCCTTTGTATCAAAAGAGCTGGTGGGGAGAAGGAGAAGTTAAAATTTACCTTGACGGCGACCGCGACCTGCCCACGTTGAATGGAACAGGTACAGAAGATTATATCGGCACGGGCTGGGGGCAGGGCAAATTTGCCCATGACTATCAGGGCTGTCTGATAGCGGATACGTTGACCCGGGAATGGGCGTTCTATCGTTACCATGTTCCGGATCCGGTGTACTTCAAGAATGAATGCCGCGTTGCCATCCAACTGATGGGGGGAGATATGCTCGCGAAAGTGCGCGAATATAAAGCGAACGGGGCGAGTTTGATCCCGGTGACTGTAGGGGTAGAGAATGACCTGGTCAAATTACTTGACAAGCCCTTAGCATTGGAAGACAAATCATTTCCCAATGGCTGGGTCAACTTTTACCGAAGCGACGACGTGTCGGCTACAGCCTATTTTTACCTCGACACGCCAGCATCCGGACTGCCGCCTATCGCACCCGTTGCGCAGCGTTCAGCCGGTTTCAAGGATTGAGGCACGACGGTAAGCCGTGGCGAAACGGAATGTTGTTGAGGGTGTAAGTGAATCAGAGCTTGAGCGGAATTTTCTTTCCCGTTTTGGTAGCCTCTACGATGGCGTCCATGATCTTGAGATCTTTCACGCCCTCTTCGCCGTCCATCGGCACCTCCACCTTTTTGCCTTTTAGGATGATGTCCGACATCTCATCCATCTGTACAGTCTGGTGGGTAACATGCGGATACTCGATCTCGCCCTTGTTGGTGCGCGCCTTGATGGGACCATATCCCGTGGAAGGTTGCATTTCGGCAAATCCTTTTTCTCCGTTCAGGAAGAATCGATCGAGGTTGTTCATGGAATAGGTTGACAGGCAAGAGGCAACAGCTCCGCTGGGAAAGCCAAGCTGAAAGGTGATAGTTTCATCTACCCCTTCCTTGAACTTAACTGTATCTGTCTTTACTTCCTGCGCGGTTACCCAGGTCGGTTCTTCACCTAACAGGTAGCGCGATCCGTTGATGGCGTAGATGCCGATGTCCATGAGAGAGCCACCACCGGCGAGTTTTTTGTCGAGTCGCCATTGCGTGGGGTCGCCGATTTTGAATCCGCAGAGGCCCTGGAAGAACAGCGTCTTCCCGAATTCCCCGGCTTTTCGGAGCCTGATGATCTCGAGTGTTTTTGGTTCGAGGTGCATGCGATAACCAACCAGGAGTTTTACGTTGGCCTTTTTGCAGGCCTCTACCATCTCCTGGCCCTCGGCCGCGTTGAGCGCCATCGGCTTTTCACTGATCGCATGTTTTCCCGCCTTGGCTACACGCAGGACCTGCGGTTTATGCAGGGCGTTAGGCGTAATAACATACACCGCGTCAATATCGGGATTGTTCTTGATGTTGTCGAAGTTCTCGTAATTGTAGCAGTTCTTCTCGGGGATGCCGTATTTGGTCTGCCATTCTTTCAACTTTGACGGCGTGCCGCTGATTGCGCCCACGAGTTTAGCGCGGGTGCAGGCCTGCATGGCGTCCGCCACACGCGTTCCGTAACTTCCTAAACCCAGAATAGCCACGCGTAACACCGGGCCCTGATAGGCCTCTTCTTTTCCATTTTTATGAGCGGCAAGAGTGAGCGACGGCACCAGTGGCAGGGCCGCCGCCGCGAGAGATATTTTCTGCAAAAATTCGCGACGTGACTTCATAGGTTGAAGGGCTTTTGAGTTTTGACGATTGTTGAAGGTCAATATACTAATCTTTGTCATTGTTGCCATCAATTTGGGACATCGGGCTGCACGAATCACGCTTCGATCCGAATAGAAAAGGTAGCAGAGGGAGCTAAGGAAGCGGGGTAAATAGGGCATCAATCTTTCGGACCAGAGGAAGTATTGGCTATGACCTCTGGTGCAAAGGAGATTTCGAATAGATTTTTTATTTCAAACTGGATGAAGAGCCGAGCTGAGGCACAAATTCCAGGACGTTGGAATTCATGCAAAAACGTTTTCCAGTTGGTGGCGGTCCATCGTCGAAGAGGTGTCCCAGGTGGCTGTCGCATCGGCCACACAGAACCTCGATGCGTTCCATGCCATATGAGACATCGCGCTTATATCGCACCGCGTTCTTGCGCTCCGCTTCAAAGAAGCTGGGCCAGCCACACTCGCTGGCATATTTTGCGTCCGACAGGAACAGCTTGTTCCCACACACGGCGCAAAAGTAGTTTCCGATGCCGGTGAAGTCCCAGTATTTTCCCGTAAAAGCGCGCTCGGTATCCTTGTTTCGCGCAACTTCATAAACATCGGGTGGAAGGATTTTCTTCCATTCCGCATTGCTCACGTGCAACTTGGTGGTGTCTGTACGCGAGTAATAAGGATTGGCCTTGCTCTGCGGCAGACTGTCTGCCGCTGATGTATTGCTTACGGGCGTTTCTGTGCTGTTTTCCGATCGTGCCGCGCAGCTAAGCAGAACGGCAGCCAGGGCAAATAGGCAGGTCGTTTTCATGCGACTTATTTTTTTGACATTCATTTTTTTAGTCTTGAAGTACTCATTAGAACTACGACGTTTCTACCCGTTGTGGATTTGAAACCTGTGCTATTTTTGAGCTAAGGCATAGCCTTACCCGGAATACTGTATTTCACACTGGCTTCTTCGTGAGAGAACACCCGAATCCGGCAAAAAGGTTCGGAAGCATCATTCGCCAGACAAGATAAGACCCGCAGGGCGACTATTGCGTCGGCTGGCTTACAAAATCACCAACGCAGGAGGAATTGCGGGAGTTTAATGTACGGAGAGGTCCTGGGCTTCGAGATCCTCATTGATCAGTTTTATCACGGCATCAATCTCGCGCGCCTGATCGACCATCTTGGCGATGATGAAATCGGGATTGGCCTCGGCGTCAATCCTGTAAATGGCCGCCAGCCCCAGCAACCGTGCGACCGGTCCGCGAAGGTGATGAGCATTGTTGTAGCTGTAACGCACCAGAACGTCGTTTTGCGCCTGGATCTTGGCGGTACGGTCATTCAGGATTCGTTCGAGGTTGGAGTTTAGCACATTTAATTCTGACTGCGCCTGCAGCAAGACGGCGTTTTGGTCGGACATATCGCGCGTCTTTTGCGTGAGCGCATCGTTGCTCTCGCTGAGATGAAGATTGATCAAATCGTACTTCCGTTTAAGAATACTGGATGGATAAGCAAGATTGAAATAAACGATCAGGTAGGTGACGGCAATCGTCAAGAGCTCATTGTCACTGGAAGCGAAGCGCAAAGAAGGCGTCGTATGCTGGATAAAAAAAACAAAAATCACAGACGAAACAATGACGGTATGCATCAGTACTTTCAGCTTTCCCTTCAGCATGACGGAGACGATGAATCCGTCCAATAACAAGATGGATAACGAAATGGTTGTATTCATCGGAACAACCAGGCACTGGTAGACCATTGCCAGCAGTATGACTGACGTGAAAATGAGCATGGCAATACTGGGCGCGTGCGTGCGAAGCGCATAGGCCAGGAGACAGGTGCCCAGGATAATTATATCGATGATGATCGAGAGGCGATCTTGTGGGTCGAACAAGACATCGGCAAAGGTGATGATGAATACTCCGGCAGTTGCCAGTTTCAATAGGGTATTCAGGAAGAAGGCCTCAATGGTTTTGCTATCCATGATAAGAGTAATAAAATTGACTTAACAGGTGCCACTTGGAAGAAAGGAACGCTGCCTTGTCAGCCAACCTCGCTCACCGTGGCCTATCCATTAAGTCAGTAATGTCAGTTCTGAACCGTGCCGGAAAATGGGCTCAACATTGCCGCATAATCATTGGCGGCCTAATACTTGATGCTCTTGAGGAAGGCTATGTGTTGCGGCACTTGTTCAAGCGCTCGTGAAGACTCATCTTCAATGAAATAGTGTTTGATACCCAGGCCTACCGCTGTTTTCATTACAGCTTCAATCCCCACGTCGCCAGTACCCAGAACAACGTTCGTTTCTTTGTCCTGTCGGCCATTCAAATTGTCGGGTGTACCCACGCGTCGATCTTTCAGGTGCAAACTCTTCCAGCGTGTAGGATACTTCTTCAGTAACGCAACCGGATCCTGTCCTGGATTCTTCATCCAGAATACATCCATCTGAAGATTGATATAGGAAGGATTGGTGTTGTCCATCAGATATTCGAACATCGTTCCCTTGCCACCTTCATAAGGTTTGAACTCATAACCATGGGCGTGATACCAGAGACCAATACCATTTTCTGCCAGAACCTTACCAGCTGAATTGAAAACCTCGACGCCTTTCTTCATGTCGGCAAAAGTAAAGTCATCGCCATGGTGCGGTATCCAGTAGCAAACTACATACGGAACACCCAGATCTTTTGCGTTGGCAATCACTTTCCTGAGGCTATCGGGATGTTCCAGTTTATCAAACCCGACGCCCGTGACGACTAATTTCATTCCATAGTCCTTCAATAATTTTTTAAACTCGTCACGATTTCCCCTACCGGCGCCGCCCTCTAGCTCGGTAACTCCCAGTTCCTTTAACCTGGCCAACACCACCGGCATACCTTCTTTGTACAATTCACGCATACTGCCCATTTGCATCCCGATGGCCTGTGCTTTGGTTTCCTGAGATGATAGGGAAATGATGAACGCAAGGATGCTTACGGCGGCTGTAAGGAGTAGCTTGTTTTTCATTGTTGGGGTATTCGTATTGAAGTGTCAACGTAGCTACTAACATTTGATAAGATCTGCAAATCGTTTTTTATCAATGGTTCGGAGTTACCAGGGGAAATGCAATTCGCCCATGTTGCATGAGCCATGTCGGATATTGATAAACAGTTCGCCAGCCGAAGAAAATGCCACAGCGCAAGAGGTAAAATCTACCCCAAACAAGAAAACTGCCGGTGGCCACTTCCCGCCTCGCAATAGTCGCTGCGCCTCATCATATTAACGGGAATTCCAGCAACCCAATGAAATCCAGCTGTCTGATCTGCCGTCTTTCATCACTCCTGTTGATATCGACCCTTCTTTTTAATTCGTGTTCAAGGCAAAAGAAAGAGGACTGGGCCGTGGTAAAGCTGCCTGACGGGGCCGACACCACCAGCGAATATTGGAAGGGTATAGACCTCGAACCAAAGCCACCTGTTACACCCGTTTCTGCGGATGAACAACTTCGTAAGTTCCTCCTTCCGCCAGGGTACGAACTGGAAGCTGTACTCACCGAACCACAAATTCAGCAACCGGCCGCCATCACGTTCGACGGAAACGGAAGAATGTATGTGCTTGAACTTCGTAGTTACATGCTCGATGCAGATTCAAAGGGGACCCTCAATCCCGTGAGTGGCATATCGCGGTGGGAGGATAACGACCATGATGGCGTTTATGAGGAGGGAATTATGTTCGTAGACAGTCTTGTGTTTCCGCGGTTTGTTCTTCCGGTCGGTCCTAACAGTGTCCTGACGATGGAGTCTAATTCTGATATCGTCTATAAGTTCACCGATACCGACGGGGATGGTCACGCTGATAAGAAAGAATTCTTCACGGATAATTTTGGCAGGGCTGGAAATGTCGAACATCAACAGGCATTTCTCTATTGGGGCATGGATAATTGGTTGTACAGCACGGTCAATCCATTTCGCATCAGAGAAACAGCGGACGGCGTGATCCGTGAGTCGACGGGATCGAACCACGCTCAATGGGGCATCACCCACGATGACGATGGAAAGCTTTGGTTTCAGGGAGGATCGAATGGACTTCCCTCATATTTTCAGTTCCCGATTCACTTTGGAGACTACGTGGTGAAGGAAAATTTTGAAGAGGGATTTGATGTACCGTGGGGAGCGCCCGTCCTGGTATCCGACATGCAGGGTGGAATGAGCGCCGTTCGCATGCCAGAGGGAACGCTTAACAGGGTGACCGGCGCTGCGGGAAATGACATCTTCCGGGGTCATCGTTTGCCGGACGAACTCAAAGGCGAATATTTTTACGGTGAACCCGTGGCACGCATTGTTCGGCGCGTGCACCCGGAAATGAAAGAGGGACTAACAACCCTGCACAACGTTTACCAGGCGCAGAAATCGGAATTTATCCGATCATCGGACCCCTTGTTCAGACCCGTTGATATGGCTACGGCTCCCGACGGTACGATGTATATTGTTGACATGTATCACGGCATCATCCAGGAGGGTGAATGGACGCCCGTTGGTTCGTATTTGCGCACTAAGATTGACCAATACCAACTGGACAAGGTGGTTAGCCTGGGTCGCATCTGGCGACTCAAGCATCGCGATTTCGAGCCTGACCCCACACGGCCCCGTATGTATGAAGAATCCTCGACCCAATTGTTGAAACATCTGGAACATCCCAATGGCTGGTGGCGCGACATGGCGCAGCAAGTACTGGTTCAACGAAAGGATACGACAGTAGCGCCCGCGTTGACAGACATCGTTCGCAGCAGTGACAATCTCCTCGCGCGGTTTCATGCGCTATGGGTGCTGGAGGGCATTGGAAAACTTGAATCGTCTCTTGTAAAAGATATGATGAAGGATTCAAATCCACGCATCCGCATGCAGGCGTTGTGGGTGAGCGAAAGTCTTTACAAAACCGGCGACAAAACGTTTGGCACGAATTACATCGATATGATGAGCGATCCCAACGTGGACGTCAGGATGCGCGCGATGATGACCTGCCGGCTGCTGAAAATTCCAGGTACCAACGCCGTGGTAACGAAAATGCTGGCATCCGACAAATTGAAAGGCGTTCAACTGGTGGGCGAACAAGTGCTGAATCCGGTGGAAGTCAATTCCTTTTTTGGAAGAAGCAATCCCAACTTTACCGACGAAGAGAAGGCGATGGTCGCGAAAGGAGCAGAAGTTTTTGCCAGCCTTTGCGCTACCTGTCATGGACCGTTGGGTACCGGACTGGCGTTTGGCGAGGGGAAGTTGATGGCACCATCGTTAGTCGGGTCATCCCGGGTGCAGTCTCATGGCGATTACGTGACCAAGGTGTTGCTACATGGTCTTACAGGAGAAATTGAGGGCACCCATTATGCGGGTGTGATGATGGCGCCGATGAAGCAAAACTCCGACGAGTGGATTGCTTCGGTTGCGTCTTTCGTCAGGGCAAACTTTGAGAATGAATCTCCTATCGTGAAACCGGAGGATGTGGCGCGTCTGAGGAAGGAAACGAAAGGTCAAACCAAACCTTATAAGTTTGAAGATCTTTGGTCGACGATACCCAAAATCATAGAACCCTCCTCAGATTGGAAAGTGACGGCCAGCCATACCGGTGAGGTGAGAAAGGGAAGCACTGTATCGGCAAAAGCGGCCTTTACTTTTGAGGGCTGGACGACGGGTGTCACGCAAAAGGCCGGCATGTGGTTCCAGATGGAATTCCCCAAGCCAATCACCGTTACAGAGATACAGTTTAAATCTCCGTCCATCAGAAGGGGCAGAGGAAATGAGCCGCCGCCCATTCAGACCTGCCCAAGGGGATACCGTGTAGAGATGTCGGACGATGGTAAGAACTGGAAGGCGGTTGTTTCCAACGGAGAGGGTACAGGCCCAAGTTCGATTATTCGCTTCGCCCCGACGGAGACAAAGTTCCTTCGGATGATCCTGACAAAATCGGAAGAAATCATTCACGGTGAACGAAGGGGTCAGCCTTTCGATTTTGAAGTTGTTTGGAACATGCGCGAGATGAAGGTGTACGGGTTTCGTTGAGCACTGGCGTGGGCAAAGCCGGGCTGGTTCTCGAATAGCCGGCTACCCAATCCTCAAACCGGGAGACTCTTGTCGTTGATTTTTGGTTCCGGCTTGAAGGCCAGCCTTTTCCTGGCAGCTGCTGCCCAAATCTCACCGATGAGGGTTTTAAGAGTTGTTAACTCATCATTGTTAAGGCATAGCTCTTTAATGCCACGTGGATACACGGCTCTTTGTTGGTTGAATACCCTAACGATCTCCTCTGCTTTATAAAAAATGCTACTCACTTTATCTTCGTCCGGAGTGGCGAGTTCATCTATCTCATCGCTGAGCTTCTTCAGGCTTAAAAAATATTTCTCTTTCATAAATACCCACTAAACGACGTTGTAAGGTGTAAATAAATTAAGATGATGTTCATATAACAATCATGGTAAATTTTCGGTTCAGCTACTCAATTCCACTTTTTACACGGCCGGTTCCACGTCGCCGCACCTTTCCAGCGCGAGTCAGGGGTCAAACCCGGCCACGGTGGGGGTAGCAACGACGGATTTCTTCGTTGGGAAACTGAGTGTCGTCCTACAAGCGCTGAGGCGCCTGAAATTAAATGGCTTGTTTGATCAGGAGTCCAACCACGGCAGCAGCGAGAATAATGTAGGGTTCCTGAATTTTTTTAAAATTCACGAGCAGGCCAATTACAGCTACGGCAATGATCACCGTGGGAATATCAACTAAAGTCCGTTTACCCAGGACCAGAACAGCACCGGCAATTGCGCCGATAGCGGCGGCGGTCACACCCTCTACAAAGGCCTTGATAGCGGGATGTTTTCCATACTTCTTGAAATAGGGCGCCGGTATGACGGTAAACAAATAGCAGGGTACAAAAGTAGCGAGGGCTGCAACACAGGCGCCTGGCACGCCCGCCACCAAATAACCAATGAATCCCACGGTTATGACTACCGGACCCGGCGTAACCATCGCCACGGCAACAGCATCCACGAATTGTTGTTCATTCAGCCATTGATATTCCTTTACCACGCCACCATAAAGAAACGGAACAATGGCCAGTCCGCTCCCGAAAACAAACGCACCGGCTTTAGTAAAGAACCACGCAATGTCCCATAGCCTGGAGTCATTGGTAGTCGGTTGTATCTGTGACAATAGTATCGGAAACATTCCGTGGGTTCCGGTACTCAGCCATTTCGGGGGAGCTTTTACAAACCAAACGACGACGCCGGCCAGAAGCATGAGCCATAAAATTTCTTCTTCAGTGATGAATGTGACAATGGCCAGTACAGCAAATATGCTCCATAGAAGTATGTCCTTGCCTATACTTTTTCGCGTAAGCTTATAACTACTCAGGGCAATAATTCCGATGACGGCCGAGCCCACGCCATAGAACACGGCTTGCATCCACGGCAGACCGCCATACAAAACGTATGCATACCCAATACCCAGTACCATCAAAAAGGAAGGGAGGACAAATGCAAGTCCCACGACAGTCGCGCCCGGAATCCGGTAGTGAACGTATCCCAGGTATATGGCCAATTGTGCCGCCAGTGGTCCAGGCGCTAATTGAGCCAGGGCGAGACCCTCTTTATAATCGCCTTCAGTGATCCATTTTTTCTCCTCTACCAAATCCCGGTGCATGTAGCCCACCAGTGCTACGGGTCCTCCAAAGCCCCAGGTGCCGAGTTTCAGAAAATAAATAACCAGGTCTTTTAGCGAATAATCAGCGTTCATGAGATTTCAGTTAAAAATACGGCGAACAATATCCCGGTAATTTGAACTACCGGCCTTGTTTATCGCGCAAGTCCAGTGAATGAAAGAAGAACAGGCGAATGGCGTCCGTCGACATATAGCTGTTGCCGGAAGCTTCTTGCTGATAAACATTCATGTATCCGAGCTGGGCATTCAGGTGTGATGTGAACTGGTACCCAAAGCCGACGAAGAACCGGTTCTGATCGAAGGTGTTGTAGACAATGTTGCCGCCGAAATTGAGAAACACTTCGTTGGTCAGGGCAATGAAGGGCGTTTTTGCCACCAATTCCTTTCCCTTCAATGGAATGAAGAACGAAAAATTGTAGCGGAGCCGGAAGTTAAAGTTGTAGCCATCCTGCAATTCATCATTGGAAATTTTTCGGTTGAAGCGTTGCTCAAATCGCAGCCATTGAAGGGTGGATAGACCCGGATATTTTTGACTCCACCATATCTGTTGCCACAAGCGATGTTCAGGACGCGACGTTTCGTTTCCTTCAGCAGGAAAGTGATTTACGAAAGCGTACCCAACATTGACCCGCAGGTTGTCCTTAATAAAATACGTTACAGCGGGCCGGATTATAAATTGAAAGGGGCGCTCAATGAAATGATCCGTCTGGCGATAGTGGACATCGAGCCAAACGCCGAACTTGTTGGACAACCTCGTTTGGTTAAAATATCCGAACCACAGTTGCTCGCGATGGTGCACTACCTTGTCGGGCGTTTGGGCCACACAGCGCATGAAAGTAGGCAAGGTGAGTAGCACCGCCAGGACCGGTATAAAGAAAGACTTGTTCATAACATTACAGCTGGTTGCAATGCTATGAAGTCTGGAAAAGGATGGATAGGATAAAATTTACTTTTTGTATCTGCTTTACTTTTTTGCAGCCTTTTTCCTGAATTCAAGAGGATTTTTTCCTGTGTGTTTTTTGAATATGCGATTAAAGTGGCTTTGGTCGGAAAATCCGGTCAGGTAGGCGATCTCGGCCATGCTGTGCTGAGACTCGTTCAATAGATGAATGGCTCTTTCGATCCGAAGCTTCCGGATGTAATCTCCGAAGGATAAATCATCAAAGTACTTCGAGAATTCGCGTGAAAGATAGCTGGGATGAACGTTCAGACTTTGTGATAACTCCTTGAGGCTTAAAGTAAGATTGGTGTCGATCTGGTCCTGGATAATTTCCTTCAGCTCTTGCGCCCATACGGGAATCTTTTTTGAACGGGACCTTTGCTTCAGATACTTCTTGTAGACATCCAGCAACAAATTCTCAGTCGGATTCTGCGTGTGCTTTTCGTGCTGGAGATGTTTTGCCCAACTGTATAAGGCATCATAGATCATCATTCCTTTTTCAAGCAACAGTTGATCGTCAGGTATGTTATGTGATAGCCCTGCTGAAATTGCCCAGAGGCCAGCAGACTGACTGGCTATGTCGTGTCTGTCGGTATCGGCACCCCGGACAATGACTGCGAGGACCTTTAATGCGGGATCGTTGAGCTCATGCTTACGGATGATGTAATCGAAAGTGCACTCCTCTCCGTAATGAGTGTATTCGACATTGGGAATGTCGAATGGTATTGCGCCGGTTTCCTGCGCCTCTTTAAGCACTTCCTCGAATCGAACATACCTGATCTCCGCCGCCTTATCTACGAAACGGGTGATCAACCAGGGGCAGGCTATGCGATCAATTTTCGGACGTTCATGGGTGATCCATTTCATTCCATTCTGTGTAAGGTCATCGATGCGTATGTCATGTCTCCCCGGGCGGCCATTCTGGTTTGTTTTTTAAAGTACTGGCAAAAGGATGGTGTGCTTAAGGGTACGTTTGATGCAACCACAGTCACGTATTTATAGATGGCGCCCATTACGAATCCTATCGTCTTATTCGGCGAGGATAACTTCCCGGCAAATTTCATCAAACGATTTAGATTTATGTCTTAGCCATAGGGCGGAGAATCGAATTTCAATGCCTTTTAATATATGAACGCACAATTCCTTATCATCGTTGGCAAGGTCATTCAGGAGAAGTCGCGTGTTCCTGGTAATTCTGTCATAGCAAATCGCGGTGACCTTTAGTCCCTTAATTGTAAGTGAAATTCTTTTCGACCTTCTGTCGTTTTCATCACTATGCTCGCGAATCAATCCACGCGCTTTCAAACGGTTCAATAGATCCGTACCGCTTGACAACTCCAGGAGATTACTATAAATGATGTCTGTTTTTCTTGCATTGATTTCTTGTGCGATCGTTGCGAGAACGCCAAACTCTTCAATCTGATTTACTCCTGTTCCCTCAAGCGCTTTATTGGCGTAGAACATATTCAACTTGGTAATTCTCCCGAGAATTTTTAAGAGCAGCCCATCATTGAATGGTGGAATAACGCCCCCCACAAGCTTGCCTTTCACAGCCCGGGATCGCTGTTTTCCTAAATAGTACTTGCAGAAATCTTCGATTGATCCATCCGGAGTTTTTTTTTCGAAACCTGCCCATTCATTAACAAGCTCAACTGTTTTGTTCATTCTATTTTACTTCGGTTACGTAGTAAATATAGAATAATTACTCCGAAATCATATTTGATGACCAGCCGAAAGGCTACCATTGTCACACACAGTAATTAAAACATCCAGCTATGAATCCATCTATTTACCACGCGGCCATTGTGCTGCATATTGTCGGCATATCATTGTTGACCGGCGCTACGGTGTTCGATTTTTTAGGTTTTCGCAAATTTTGGCGACTCATCCCGACAGATCGGTCAGGATCGATTATCGTGCTCGAATCAAATACGGTCTGCCAGAGATTGATGGGAATAGGAATGGCCCTGATCATCGTTTCCGGCATTGTGATGATGTACTACATGCATCGCGTCTGGGGCACGCAAATTTGGTTTAGAATAAAGTTTGCCTTACTGCTTGTAGTCATCATTAACGGCTTGGGTATAAGAAGAATGCTTGGATCGAAATTGACTAAACGCATCCAGTTGACGACTCATAGTATCACCCTTGAGCTCTCTACCTTAAAACAAAATATGATGCTGGTGCATATCCTTCAATTTGTTTTGTTGCTTCTCATATTCATACTCAGCGTTTTTAAATTCAATTAATCAATTTGATATGGAACACGATACTCTCAGACGAACACGCATAGTCGTTATCGGTGCGAACGGTGGCATTGGAAGGCATGTTGTCGGCCAGGCATTAAAGCAGAATATTCAGGTTGCTGCCGTTTTGCGAGATCCTTCAAGACTCACGCTTGTGCATCAAAACCTCACCGTCGTTCGTGGTGATATCATGCAACCAGGCACTCTCGATGGTGTCATACAGGATAACGACATCGTTGTTTCTGCAATAGGAAGCAACTCACTCAAAGAAACAGTTTTGTATTCACAAGGCGTTCGAAATATTATAACGTCGATGCAGCGTACTGGTCTAAGAAGGGCGTTGTTCATTTCTGCTTCCGGACTTGAAGTAAACCCGACACATACATGGCTGATTCGCTTTGCAACAAGGCAAATCTTACAACGAATTCTCCGGCACATGTACGCCGACCTGGAAAGAATGGAACAGGTTATAAAGGAAAGCAATATCGACTGGACAATTGTTCGTCCACCCCGGCTTGTCGATGAACCAGAAACCGGGATATACCGTGTATCCATAAATAAAGTCCTTGATAATCCGATGACGATTTCGCGTGCTGACGTGTCGAACTATATTCTGGGTCATCTAACAGACGCTGAGACAGCAAAAGCAACAGTTGAAATAGCTTATTAATGGTAGTTCATGGTATAGATCATTCGCGGTTGAAAGAACATAGGAAAAAAAGAAAAAGCGGAAGGGAAGAAGGATTAGGCCGTTTTTCGACTGTTGAAATAACGAACAAAATGACGTGAATTGGCGTTTTAAGAGCATGGAGACAACCAAGACATATCAGATTGTACTTCCTAAAGGTGAAGCTTTCCGTCCATTTTTTGAATTGAGCGAAAACGAAAGACGGGAAATAGGCGTAAAAATCTTCCGTCATGTGACCGAACTTGCTGCTAAGGTTGGCGCACTTCCCGTGACCAGCCAGATAAAAAGTGAGTCTATTGCAGAAGTAAAAAAGCTGTATTAGCTTTTAATTTCCGCTTCGGCCGGAATAGCATCCGACAAACTAAATAAGCCGTTAAGAATCACACAGCAGATCGTCTAAGTATCCTGCTTCCATTGCTCCATCAAATGGTAAAAATTCGAAAAGCAGCAAGGTTGAGTGCCTGCATCGATGAGACCATGTTGACATTGATGATCTGCCGGCCAAAGGAGTTAACAACCTTATGAAGTTGGACGATTTCTATGAAAGCGGAACATAGAAAAGAGGCGGGAGGTAAATGATTCGATGTAACCTGAAAATTGACTTTTGATGGATTCGCACTTCGAACCACTCACGTGGATGAAGCAGCTAGTTATATTTATATGTTGGACAAGGAGTTAGGTCAAAATAAAAACAGGACAAATCTGAAATTTTCAAACTTGTCCTGTCAAGTCGGGGCGACTGGATTCGAACCAGCGACCTCTTCGTCCCGAACGAAACGCGCTACCGGGCTGCGCTACGCCCCGATGTCGATCGGGATACGCCCCGAACGAGAAACGAAGCCCTAAAGTAACCAAATAGCAAGCTGCGCACAATATTCCCGGGAGTTGCCGGAGATGGAAATTTGGGGACCTCCTCCATGCCTTGACATTGGGTTACTCACTTCTTAAAGACTTCACCGGGCTAACCCGCGACACTTTCAGCGAATGATAGAGCACACACATAAACGCGATCGCCAGCACGCCCACCGCAGTCGAGACAAACACCGAAAGAGAAATGGGCGCCTGGTAAGCGAAATTGTTCAGCCAGTCGCGCATGAAAAAGTAGGCCAGTGGCCAACCGATGATGTTGGCGATCAAAACCAGTTTCATAAAATCCGAGGACAAGGTCCTGATCAACACAGGAATCGAAGCGCCCATGACTCTGCGGATGCCGATCTCCTTGGTACGACGCTTTGCCATGAAAGCGGTAAGACCGAATAATCCGAGACCGCCAAGCATAATGGATAATACCGAAAACGTCGTGAAGATTTTCAGGAATCTGTCCTCTGCGCGATAGTGAAGTGCTACGGCCTCGTCCATGAATTCATATTGGAAGGGACGATCTCCGGCGACATTTGTCCAGACCTTTTCCAACGCCGCGAGCGTCTGCGGAATATTGTCACCCGATATCCGTACCTCCATCCACCCCAGGGATTCAGTCAGCTCTGACGCCATATAAAATACGACAGGCTGGACCTTTTCGTGAAGCGAGGCAAAGTGAAAATCTTTCACCACGCCAATAACCTCACCGTTGCGTTCGTACCACGTCGATCCGGTGAACGTGGCGCCGAACAGGTAATTCCCTATAGGATGTTCAAGGTTAAAGAATTTTACAGCCGATTCGTTCAGTATGTAGCCCGTTGTAATATCCGAAGGTCGTTCCTTCGAGAACGAGCGTCCCTCCACCATCGATGCCTTCAGGGTTTCGAAAAACTCGTCCGATATGGCGACACTGGCACAGCTTACGCCATCCTTTTTTGAAGGGTCGGGTTTATAGCCTCGCCAGCCACCCACTCTTTCTGTGACCTTGTTGGACGATGCACCCACGCTGATCACTTGAGGATTTCTTTTCATCTCTGTTTTCATCTGCTCGTACCTGGCGGATATATCGCCGGTTTGGAAGGGTATCAGGACAACCGCTTCCGGATCGATACCCAGATCAGTCTTACGGATAAAACCAATCTGGTCCATGACGATCAGCGTACAAGCAATCAGTGTGATCGAAATTGAAAACTGGAATACGATCAGGCCACTTCGCAGATAGGACTTGCTGCTACGCCATTGGAGTTTGTCGGATAGCATCCCCATGGTGGACGTGCGCAGTAAAACGAATGCAGGCGCAGCCCCTGCGAGGGTGCCAATAAGAATCACCAGGGCAAGCAGTGCTGCGGCCAGCCAGGGATCCGCAAAGGGATTGAAGTCCAGGGCTTTTCCACTGAGCTGATTGAATGCGGGCATCACCAGCTTCGCGAGTATCATGGCCAGGATCGTTGACGTGAGAGCGACCACGAATGATTCGGTTTGAAACTGTGAGACCAGCATCCGCGTAGTCGATCCGAGCACTTTCTTCATGCCTACTTCTTTGCTTCGCTGGAACGAAGCAGCGGTGGTGAGATTGATATAATTGATGGTGGCAAGAATAAGAATAACAAGTCCCGTGAGGCTGAATACGTAGATGGTGCTCATACTGCCGTTCACACCCACTTCGCCCTGCAGGTTTGATTTGAGGTGAATGGAGGTGAGCGGCTGAAGGAAGTACTTTGGGGCAGACTCACCTTCCCAACCCCAGCGATCTTTCACGAGCCTGGTCGCGGTCAATTCAAAGTTCTCCGTAGCTACTTTGTCTTTAAGTTTAAGGTACGTGTAGAGACTGGTGCCGGAAGCATTTGTCAAAACCCAGTCGGCGTACCATTGTTTGACGCCGGAAATCGGAAAGACAATCGGGCACTCGAAATGAGTATTCTGTGGAAATGGCTCGAATACGCCCGTCACAACAAACTGCTTGCCTCGTAATTCGATGAACTTTCCCAACGCATCGTCGGTGCCGAAATACTTGATGGCCATGCGTTGACCGATTACCACATTCTCGGGGCGATCCAACGCCGTTGCCGCATCCCCCTGAAGGAAGGAAGCCCTGAATACATCGAAGAAGGTTGAATCGGCAAATGCCATTCTGGACTCAGGGTAGGCCTTGTCATCGACAGTCACGAGGTCGCCGAGAAATTCGACGCGGGTAATAAACTCGAGCCCATTCACTTCGTGCTCGATCATCGGCTTAACGAGGTAACTGGTTTGTGCGCTCATGACGCGATCGACGCCGCCCTGTGAATAGTTGCCGGCAACGCGGAATACATTCTCGCCACCCGTGAAATGTTTGTCGAAGCTGAGCTCGTCGCGTATGAAAAGCGCGATGAGTATACACACCGCCGTGCTTATCGCGAGACTCACGACGTTGATGGCCGTGTATATCTTGTTCTTAACCAGGTTTCTTCTGGCGATCTTTAGGTAGTTGCTTATCATGTGAACCGCTTTACGTGTTTCCTTTTTGATAACTAAGTGCATGGGAATAATGCTGATCGCATCCTGAAGAAGCTTGCGATTGGCATAAGGTCTTCCAGCCTGGAGTGATCTGGAATCATATAGCTCTAGCAAGTCGCCTTTCAGATCCGGACGACTGTCGGGGCAACATTCGTCCAGAAGCCAGTGCAATAGTTTGGGGGGCGTGTTCATGGCTCAGAAGGGAATAGTCTGAAAACGCCCTCCGGGATATTTTTCCAGAGTTGCTGGCGGCTCTCCATTATTTTCTTGAGCGTCTTCTGTCCACTGGCGGTAACGGTAAAAAATCGCTTGGGTTTGCCGCCACGCACGCGGGTCGGTTTACCGAGTGTCGACTTGAGATAGCCCTTTTCCTCCAGGCGGTAAAGGCTCGTGTGCAGGGCGCCCATACTGACGGCACGTTTCAGGCGCGATTCGATTTCTTCCTTGATGGCAAGTCCGTAAGCATTTTCGCCCAGAATACCGATAGTCAGCATGACGATTTCTTCGAACTCCCCGAGGTTATGGCGTGACAACATTATTTTCTCTTTGCAGGTATTTTATGAAGTTAACATTTTACCTGCAAAAAGAAAAATATTAAGCTGCGGATGTGAATTTACCTGCATCCGACATGAAGATGGAAAAAGTTTCCGGGTCAATCTCGACTTTCTCTCCACTATCACCCATCGCGAAAGCACACCATCCGCCGTATGCAGGTTCGTATTTCGTGGGATTCGCCTTGAACGTCTCTCGATTCGCAGGTGAGCTAAAGAAATAGATCACACCATTCGACGATAGGCTGAATTCTTTCTTGCCCGCGATGGGGCGGTGACTGAGGAGATAGGATACGGGATCGTAGCCATCAAGCGCAACCCCGGCTTCATTTACGTTGATGCTTTTCTGATTGCTACTCTGGGCGAAAGCGAATGGAATTTTTTTACCGGCAACGTTTCCGCCAACGGTAAGCCACCAGGGCCTTTTTATGAAGCGAAAACTTTTATAATGTGTGATTTGTTGCCGTTAACTATCTGATAATGAGAAAGTTTTGGTTTTGCCCGTGCTAAAATTGAGGCAGATACAATTTTTTTTGCAATCGATTGCCAAAGTCGTGTCAATCATTGACCTTAGAGTAAAATTGACTATAAGCCCCCCGGCCGTTTCAGTGCGCCGGAATTTTCCAGCGCGACTTTACTACCGGGGCTGCTTTGCGACGTACCGACACGACGTGGAGCATTTTAACACTAACTCCGGAGCAATGACGAACATTCAAACCCAATCATTCAAAGCCATGGCAGATACCTGATCTCCAAAAAAGGAAGCCGGAAAGTGTTCGCAGCACCTTCCGGCTCAAAACCCTGGCGGTAAAAGTTACCGTGAGGTCTTGATTCACTATTTCCCAAAATCAATTTGTTTATTTAATCCCAGAGTTTATGAATGAAACTCTTCTAAAATTTTCTATTCCATGGCTTTCGTCATGGGAGTACGTCAGGCAAAGCTGGCTTTCGATTACCACATTGGTGATCGTTGGCTGTTTGAGCATGCAGGCAGAAGCCATCGCCGGCTCAGTAGGACGCGACGTGATCGTAACCGGCGAAGTGACCGATGAGGTCGATGGACCTATCCCCGGAGTAAACGTGATCGTTCGCGGTACTACCACGGGTACTACCACAGACGAACGCGGACACTATTCTATCAATGTGCCAGATGGTGCCTCGGTGCTGGTATTCAGCTTCATTGGCTACAAAGCAGTAGAAGTGACGGTTGGTGCGCAGACTGCAGTAAATGTAAAAATGGAACCGGACGTGAGCACCCTTTCGGAAGTGGTCGTGGTTGGTTATGGCGTGCAAAAACGCTCGTCGGTTACCGGTGCCGTTGCTTCGGTAGATAATAAGGACTTGACTCAGTTGCCGGTGCCAAGTGTCCAAAGTGCATTACAGGGACGTGTTGCCGGTGTTAGCGTGACCAACAACGGTAGTCCTGGCGCGACGCCGATTGTCCGCATTCGTGGTATCGGCTCAATTACAGGATCGTCCGATCCTCTCTATGTTGTGGACGGATTTCCTACCGGTGGCATCAACAGCTTTGATCCCAAGGATATTGAATCGGTCGAGGTGCTGAAAGATGCGGCGTCCGCGGCAATTTACGGGTCAAGGGCAGCCAATGGGGTCATACTCATTACCACCAAGAAGGGCGCCAAGAACAAGGGATTAACCGTAAGCGTTGATTCATACTATGGCGCACAGACTCCCTGGAAGACGCTTGACCTCCTGAAACGAGATGACTACCTCAGGTACGGTACAGATCTTCTTAACAACGCAGGTGCCACCTTGCCGGGTCGTTTCACAAACATGGATGCTCCTCTATACGACGGCACGACACAGACCTATGCACAGACCGAAACCGACTGGCAAAAGGAGGTGTTTCAAACGGCACCCATCTATCAGATTCAGGCTTCTGTCGCATCAACATCCGATAACGTGAAATTGTATTCATCGGCGGGCACGTTTGGACAAGACGGAATTATGATAGGTACAAATTTCAAACGCTACAACTACCGCCTGAACACGGAGGTTAAGCTCAGCAAGCATGTAACCTTTGGTCAGACGCTTACCATTGCCTCGTCGAACCGGCGAAATGAGCAGGAGAGTGGAGGTCGCACCATACTGCAGCACGTTATTCACCAGGTCCCGTACATTCCAGTCCATGATCCAACCAAACTGGGTGGGTATCGGGCACCGGACAACAGTGACGGCTCTGATCCCGAGAATCCCGTTCGCATCTTGCTCATGGACAAGAACCAAACCAATGAGTTGAAAGTGTTTGGAACCGCATTCGTTAACGTTTCTATCTTGCCGTCGCTGACTTACAAGTTTACGCTTGGCGGCGACTTCACGTACAGCAAGAACACGGTGGATCAACCCATTTACAACGATGGATTCGGCGCCCGGATTACACACAACATGCAGGACAACCGGACACAGATCTTTTCGCCTTTGTTCCAAAACCAATTGACGTTTGAAAAGGTAATAGGCAAACATTCGATCAACGTGACTGCCGTGGCCGAACGCCAGGACGTCGAGCGGTCGGTACTCAATGCGTCTGCACAGCAAGCGACAAACTCGGTAAATTCGATGGAAGGCGGACAGAACCAGGCGATAAGTGATAATGATACCTATGAAACCACGTTGTTGTCCTACCTCGCCAGAGTCAACTATGAATTCGAGGGTAAGTATTTGCTGAGCGCTTCCATCAGGCGTGACGGATATTCAGGCTTTGCACCCGGTCACAAATGGGGCAACTTCCCGGGTATTTCAGTAGGATGGCGGCTGAGTGAAGAAGGGTTCATGCAATCCGTTTCCAGTATTTCAGAATTGAAGCTGCGCGCGAGTTACGGATCACTCGGTGTGAACAATGTCGGGCCTTTTGATTGGCAGGCGTTGGTGAATGTAACGACGATCTTTCCCTTCAATAATCAAAACGTGAGCGGCAGTTACTTCAATTCGCTGCCCAACAGTCAGCTTTCCTGGGAAAAGACCAATATGACAAATTTTGGTGTGGACCTTGGTCTTTTTGAAAACCGCTTCACCTTAAATGCAGAGTATTTCCAACGCAAGGTGGATGACTTGTTGTTGCGCGTGCCGCTGGCGCCCTCGATGGGATACAGCGTGGATTTTCTCGGCAACGTCGGTAGCATGGAGAATTCTGGCTTCGAGTTCCAGGCCGGTTACAATAAGTTCGTGGGAGATTTTACCTTCAGCCTGGCGGCCAATATCGGTACCGTTACAAACAAGGTAACCAACCTGTATGTGCCCGGCAATACGATATACGCTGGGTCGAACGCCGACTTTGGAGGATATAACATAACGAAAACCGAAGTTAATCATGCTGTACAAGGATTCTATGGCTGGGTAACTGATGGAATTTTTCAAAGCCAGGAGGAAATCAATGCGGCTGATGGCGCCGACGGTGATGGCACGACCAAATATCAAAGTCAGGCTGCCCCCGGCGATATCCGTTTTAAAGACGTAGATGGAAATGGCACTATCAACGAAAGCGACCGGACCTACCTGGGCTCTTTTATGCCGGACTTCAGCTATGGACTTAACTTTTCTGCGAACTACAAGAACTTTGATCTCACACTGTTTTTGCAGGGCGTGCAAGGGAACAAAGTTTACAATGGAACCAAAGTACTGAGCCAGGGTATGCTGCGGCTGTTTGGAGCGGAAACGGATGTGCTGAATGCATGGAGGCCGGACAATACAAATACTGATGTCCCCCGCGCAGTCGGCGGCGACCCGAACCAAAATTCCCGTACCTCTAACCGCTTCATCGAAGATGGCTCATACATGAGGGTGAAGAGTCTGAGCATTGGTTACTCACTGCCATCTGCATTTCTCAATTCTTTTGCGAATGCGTCAGTCCGGCGATTGAGAATTTATGCCTCATTCCAGAACCTGTTGACCTTTACAAAGTATTCAGGTTATGATCCCGAAATCGGAGCGCGTACCGCGAACAGCCTCGTGCAAGGTATCGACTACGGACAATATCCGCAGCCGAGAACCATCATGGGCGGAATCCAAATTGAATTTTAACTTCAAAGGATAACAGACATGAGAAAAATATCTATCCTTTCTATAACGGTAGTCCTGATTACAGTAATATCCTGCGGCGAGGAAGCCCTCGAGAAGGATAACAAGAATAATCAGACAACAGCCACTTATTTCAAGACCGAGGCCGAAATGGCTGCATCATTGACGGGTGTATACTCGATTCTTCAAAGCAATAACCTTGGAGGCCGCGAGTGGTTCTTCCTGAACGATTTGCGCTCTGATGAAATGGCCACCGGTGGCAGCCAGCTTGAAACGCCACGCAATCAACTCCTGATTGGTACACATGATCCGGGGAACTCCGTTTCGACGGCTGTTTGGACTGGCGAATACCGTGTTATTCTACGGGCAAATGCGGTGATTCAGTACGCACCTGAAGTTGAAGGGTCTCAACTGGCACCCAGGTTTATCGCCGAGGCCAAGTTCATTCGTGCCTGGGCATACTATCAACTTTACGCGCTATGGGGTGCTGTGCCGATCTACACAGAGTTTGCTACGACACTGGATGGAGCGAAGCCCAAGTCCTCGTTGGCGGAAGTCAAGGCCCAGATTGAATCAGATCTTACCGCTGCCATTGACGGTCTTCCTGAAAGTTATTCGGGAAATGACCTGGGGCGTGTCACCAAGATCGCCGCTCAGGCGTTGTTGGCGAAAGTGTATATGCTTGACGCGGAATATCCCAAGGCGATGCCCTTATTACAGTCAGTTATTGCCTTTGGAGAGGCAGCGTCCGGCGGAAATCCATTGATGGATAACTACTTCGATAATTTTACAGAGGAGGCCGAATACAACAAGGAATCGATCTGGGAACTCTCTTACAATTCTGGCGGCAACTACAACTGGGACGCCGACGGCAACGGTGCAGGAGCTAATGAAGCGTGGATGCGTTCACAGGAATATTCCGCCATTGGTTGGAGAAACCTCATTCCCTCTGATAAAATACTGGCCGAATTTGAACCGGGCGATCCGCGCTTCAAGGAAACCTTCTACATCACGGGTGATAAGTACGGTGATCCGGCGGCACAAAAAACGGTGACCGACGAAGATCAACGCGGGAATGGCTCCATACTTAATGGTTCTCCCATGAAGGTCAGCTGGAGAAAGTATTCGGTGATGTACAAGCTGGACCCTGGGGGATATTATGACAAGATCGGGATGAATCACAGGTTGCTGCGTTACGCCGATATGTATCTGCTCATGGCTGAGTGTGAAAACGAAATAGGTTCTGCGGCAAACGCGGTCACCTTTCTTAATAAAACACGCAAGCGGCCGAGTGTGAACATGCCGGAGTATCCCACGGCTAAGTATCCCACAGGAAGCAAAGACCAGATCATGACGGCCATTATACACGAGCGAATGGTCGAACTGGCAGGGGAAGAAGTGCGAAACGTAGACATCCTACGCTGGCGCAAAGCGGGCAAGTTCCAGACGGATCCGATCTCGTACTTTCAATCCAATAAATATGAGCTGCTGCCAATCCCGCTTCAGGAACTTGACGCGAATATAAACATTGAGCAGGCGGACCAGAATCCTGGATATTGAATTCATTTGCAAGCTGTCTTTTAATCCCGGACCATTTCGGCCCGGGATTATTTATTGCAAGAGACAAGTCACGACCGACAAAATTGCGTGTCGATGATTTCCTGGGCGGGGCTGACCATTACTGGTTTTCTATATTATACAATGAGATTTTTATTACTTGGTTGTTTTCTGATTTTCAGTGCCGCATGCGGGAAGCGCGATCCGGTTTTTAACCTTATTTCGCCTGATGTTTCGGGACTACGCTTCAATAACGTGCTTGTCGAAAGTGATACCCTTAACGCACTTACCTTCGAATATATTTATAACGGTGCGGGTGTTGGCACGGCCGATTTCAACAACGATGGACTCACGGATATTTTTCTAGCAGGAAACCTGACGAGTTCCAGGTTATTTCTCAATAAGGGCGACCTCACTTTCGAAGATGTCACGTCGTCCTCTGGAACGGGCACCACAAGCTGGTGCACGGGCGTCTCCGTTGTCGATATAAACGGAGACGGATGGATGGATATCTACGTATCGACTATTCATCCAGATATGACTAAGTCAAGCCCGAATATTTTCTTTATCAATCAAGGCGCAGACGAGCGGGGAAGGCCTCGTTTTGTCAATGAGGCGCCTGGTCTTGGTGTTGCAGATTCGGCGTACTCGACACAGGCGGCTTTTTTCGACTATGATCTGGATGGCGATCTGGATCTTTACCTGCTCACCAATGCCATTGAGAGTTACACCCGGAATGCTCCCATCGGTCAACGACGTGATGGCAGTGGAAAAAGTGTTGACCGCTTTTATAAACAAGACACGCTGACCAACGGACGCATGCACTTTACGAACGTGTCGGCAGCCGCCGGGATCCTGGAGGAGGGATGGGGACTGGGTATTATTATTAACGACTTTAATCAGGATGGGTGGCCGGATGTCTACTGCGCAAACGACTTTCTTTCGTCAGACCAACTCTACATCAATCAGGGCGATGGCACGTTTAAAAACGACATTGCGAAGTGCATGAATCACCAGGAATTCAACGGCATGGGAGTGGACATGGCCGATCTCAACAACGATGCGCTTAACGATCTCGTCGTCGTGGATATGATGCCCGACGATAACCTCCGGCAAAAAACCATGTTCTCGGGAACCGGTTACGACCGTTTCGTTAAAAGCGTACGGATGGGCTACCAGCCGCAGTACGTTCGAAACGTCTTACAAAGAAATAATGGAAACCTCACCTTTAGCGATATCGGTTACCAGGCGGGTATTTATGCGACGGACTGGAGCTGGTCTGCCTTGTTGGCGGATTTCGACAATGACGGGTTGCGCGACATCTTTTTTTCCAACGGTTATCCCAAAGATATCACCGACATGGATTTTATTGCCTACAGCAAAGACGTCTCGCGATTTGGAACCGAGGAACTGAAGCGTATAAAAGCGGCCACGGCTATCAAAGAACTGGGTGGCGTGTACAAGCCCAATTTCTTATATCACAACCTGGGAGACTTCCGTTTCCAGAACGTGGCAATGAACTGGGGACTCGAAAAGGCCTCGTACTCGAACGGTGCCGCGTATGCTGACCTCGACAATGACGGAGATCTCGATCTGGTCATCAGCAATCTCAATGACGAAGTACACCTCTATGAGAACAACACAAATCCACAGCAAAGCAAGGTAGCCAATTACCTGCGGATCAAGTTTCAAGGTCCGGCAGGAAACCCCCAGGGTATTGGCGCCACGGTATGGATCTATTCCGGACGAGAAGTTCGCTACGCTGAACAACAAGTGCAGCGCGGTTATCTCTCCAGTATCGATCCTGTGCTGCACGTTGGACTTGGCGCTATCAATGCCATCGACTCGCTTGTCATTATGTGGCCGGGACAGAAAGTTCAATCTGTTCCTAACCCACCGGTTAACGAAGTGGTCACCCTATCCTATTCCACTGCCAGTACACGGCAGACACGTTCTCAGCAGCCGAGTACGCTACTTGCCGAAGACGGCCGCCTTCCAAAATTCATACAGCCTGAACGTGATTATGTTGATTACAAGTTCGGACAGCCCACCTTACCTCACAAGTTCTCACAGTTGGGTCCTCAATTGGCAGTAGGCGACATCAACGGCGATAACCGTGATGATTTTGTGGTAGGTGGCACTGCGCATCACGCGGCCAAGATCGGATACCAGCAGCCGGACGGCACATTTCTGCTGGATTCCCTGGAGGCGAAAGAATCGGAAGACATGGGCCTTTTGCTCTTTGATGCCGATAGCGATGGCGACCTTGATTTGTATTGCGTGAGTGGCAGCAGCGAATTCGGTCGCAACAGGGCACTGTATCAAGACCGCCTGTACAGAAATAATGGGGAAGGGCGTTTCACACTTGATGCCTCGGCACTTCCAAAGATCGAAAGCAGCGGAAGTTGCGTGTCCGTAGCGGACATGGACCACGACCAGGACCTGGATTTGTTTGTTGGTGGACGTGTCGTACCCCAGTCCTATCCCTGGCCGCCACGAAGTTATGTGCTGCGCAACAACGGCGGCAAATTTGAAGACGTCACAGCGCAGGTAGCCCCGGGGTTAGACAGCATGGGCATGGTCACCGCTGCGACATTTACCGACATTGACAACGACGGATGGAGCGACCTCGTCGTCGTCGGTGAGTGGATGCCGGTCACGGTATTTGCCAATAGGCAGGGAACGCTCACCAAGACCCGCGAGTATCAAACAGGATGGTGGAACAGTATTGCGCCGGGCGACTTCGATGGTGACGGCGATACCGACTTTATCGTCGGTAATCTGGGATTGAATTCTGTGTTACAGGCATCTGAACAGAAACCGGTATCTATATACGCCAAGGACTTCGATGGAAGCGGTTCGATTGATCCTTTTATTTCCCGGTACAATGGCGATAAAGAGTACCCGGCGCACTATCGGGAGACGATGACGGAGCAGATTGCCAGTCTTCGAAAAATACTGAAGCGTTATTCCGACTATGGAAAGATGGAAATGAGCGATATTCTTAATTTCCTCGGCAACAAGGATGTGTTCATCAGGAGAGCCACCAACTTCCAGTCATCCTATCTCGAAAATCTGGGAGCAGGGCAATTCGCTTTGCATGCTCTTCCAGGTATCGTTCAGGCAAGTCCGCTAATGGGAATAGCTGTGAGCGATGTTAACGGCGACGGCCACCTGGATTTTCTTGGCGTGGGCAACTCATTTTCCGAAGAACCTGTATCAGGATACTACGATGCAGGAATTGGCGTGTATGCATTGGGAAAAGGAGACGGGACGTTTGAATTTATGACTCCTGATAAGAGCGGATTTTGCGTAAAAACGGATGCCAGGGCCATTATGCCGATAGTAGTTAACGGATCAACCAGTTGGATCGTCACCTCCAACCAGGCATCGCCCCGAATGTTTCGCAGCAATCAGTCTAACCGGCCGTTTCGCGCAGGGCGTTAATGGTGGAAGAGGCCTCGGCCTCCGTCATCGACGACATAATAACCCAATGGACATCCGGAATTTCGAGTGGCGCGTAGCTGCACAACAGCTGAACCCCGCTGGAATTCGGTTCGATTCGTGACCCGGTTTGACCAGTTAGTGCCAACGATGCGGATTCCTGACGGATCTCCTCAAGCAGGATGCTCGTTTCCATTTTCTTAATCTGCTGAAGGACGGAAGGCGCATAACGCAGTTGTTGCAGGTGCCTGATGTGTTGATCCTTATCTTCAAGGAGTGGTCTGGAGATGGAACGCAGTTTATAATCGCCGCCAACCATGAACGTTTCACCGCTATCGCCTAAACCATCGTCGCGCCATTTGTTGTTGCCGGTGAGGATCTGGTTGATCTTGTTGATGGGCATTTGGAAGACCAGGATGCCGATCTTCTCTTCTCCTTCGTAAATGGGCGCGGTGATAAACGACGCAGGCGCGTGATAGGATGGATCGTAAGGCTCAAAGTCGATAAGTTTCACAAAGTTTTTGTCTTTGGACTCAATGGCCTCGCGTACCACGCGACCGAAGTTGGTATCGCGGTATGCACCGGTCAGCAGGCTGGTGGCAAAGTCGACCTCCTTAAACACGCTGTACACCAAATCGCCCGTGTGCACATCGATCAGGAAGATGTCGTAGTAGCCGAACTTTTCCAGGAAATTTCTGAGTAACGGATGGTAAACCGCGTGCACCTTGCCGTAGGCACTGTCATCGGCAATGTCGAGCATCGATTTCTTTCCAGTAGGATGGGGGTTAGCCGATATGTAGTGGTACTGCAGGATCACCGCGCGATCCCCTTTGGGGAGGTACTGGGCAATAGTCGCGTCTGTATGAATGTTGTCCTGAAGACGCGGCATGAACTCGGCAGCGTAGTAGTGTGAGAGGCTTTCGGTGAGCGCTGCCCGCCGTTCATCCGTGAGCAGCTCCAGCTGATAGAACGCTTCTTTGAACTTCTTCATGGCGTGCAGGATCATGCGATCTTCGGCGAAGGTGGCAATCTGGTTGCGGATTATGTCGAAGTAGTATTCGACATTGCGTTTCTTGGTAGAAGTAATTGAACGCAACTGATCAAACTTCGATTGATAGTTCAGTTCACCTAGCTTCGTGAACAGGGCTTCATATTTCCGGCTGATCGTCTCCTGGGTGGCCTGCAGCTCTTCCTGATTCTGGCGCAATTCCTCTTCCTGCGCGCGCATCTGTTCTGTCTGTTCATTTAATTCCTTCAACATCGCCTGTGTCTTTTCGGTTGTGCGCATAGCCGACACGGTAAAGGCGATACTTTCACCAATCTTTTCTACAAATTCAATTTCGTGCTTGCTGAAATCCTTGAAGGAAGCCAACTCGAGAATGCCTACGATGTCATCGTTCATGATGAGTGGAACGATGAGGATAAACCGGGGATTAGCGTCGCCTAGCCCGGAGGTGATCCTAACGAACCGATCGGGGACCTCCCGGAGATAGATCGTTTCTTTCTCCAGGAATGCCTGTCCGATGAGCCCCTCGCCCGGAGTCACGCGTTGCGCGAGGTGTTTGCTTCGGTTATACGCATAGCAGGCCTGCATCTCGAGGCACTCTTGGCCCTGTTCATCCTTGGAAAGTATGAATATGGCGCCTTGATTTGCCTTAATGATGCGAACCAGGTTAACGATGATGTCGTTCGACATCGCTTTGAGGTTAGCTGAAGATTGCAGCACACTGACAAAACGGGCCAGTCCCTCTGACGCCCAGTTTCGTTGCTCATCTTCCTTTTTTATGGTAATAAGATTCGCTTTGATGTCTAATAGGGCTTTGCCGAGCGTGTCCTGATCATGTCTTATCGTGTAGGCAGCGTCGAGGTTGCCCGAGCGGATTTGTTCGGCAAAGGTGGTCTGTCTGACTACATCCTGCCGCACCAGGTCAAGGTGCAGGCCGATCTCCGTTGTTTCGACCAGGCCGTTGGCCCGGGTGAGGCTGCCGTAATTACCGCTGGCAAGCTCCCGTGCAGTCACATTAACGGTCTTGATGCCCTTCGTGACTTTGCGGGCAAAGAAGAGGGCAAGGCATGCGCCACCCGCAGCCACTATCATAAGAAATAGTAAAGGCAGTTCGTTCCCAGCCAGATGATGTCTGAACACCAGGGCGGTGGACATCAGGGTAACGACGAGGGGTATAACAAGCAGTAGCGTAAGCCGCTGAGGGAGCGTTAGCTTAAAAAATCGGGTACGCATGGTAATGTCATAATTCACTAAAATAGAAAGTTGTTCGCTTCCTGCCTAGGCGGTACGGCACGAGTTGACGTAAGCGGGAATGAATGGAAAAGAAAAAGGGTCCGGCGAACCGGGGCGCCTTTCATGTAACCTGGCAAACCGCTGAAATAATGTGTTTCCACTCACATCTGTGCCGTCGGTCAATTAATGTTATCTCCACCCATCCACGCCGTAAACTTGCCGCGTCGATGAAGCGGCCGAACAGACATTCTTCGCGCGCAGGGACGGGATCTTACGGTACACGGACACCCATTGGTTTGATATAAATCATGTCAATATTTACTATTGCAGCACCAATCCTTTATTACCACGTTGGCGAGCCGACGGAAACCGAATGAACCTACAACAACTGGAATATATTGTTGCCCTGGACATCCATCGCAACCACGTGAAGGCTGCCGAGCATTGTCACGTTACACAGCCCACGTTAAGCACGATGGTGAAAAAGCTGGAAGGGGAATTGGGGGTAAAGATATTTGACAAAAGTCAGCCCCTTAAGCCGACGCCCTCCGGAGAGCTGATAATTTCCCGCGCGAGGCAGATACTTCAGGAGATTAGAAACCTGAAGGACTTCATCAAGAACGAAAAGGATTCGATTGAAGGGGAATTCAGATTGGGTGTCATCCCCACGCTGGCTCCCTACTTACTGCCCCGCTTTCTTAACGAATTCCTGGAACGCAATCCAGGTACCTCATTCACCGTGATCGAGCTGCAGACCGATGATATTATCCGATATCTGAAAACGAGCCGGCTTGATCTGGCTATTCTGGTAACGCCAATAGATGACAAGGAGATCAGAGAAATTCCGGTTTTCTATGAGCCCATTTTACTGTATACATCCGAAAAGCTGAAGTATTATCAGCAGGAGAAAGTGAACCTGAAGTCGCTAACGTACGACAACCTGCTCATGCTGGAGGAAGGCCACTGCTTTCGCGGACAGGTGGAAAATCTTTGCTCCGCCAAGGGAAAGACCAACCATCATCAATTGAATTACCAGAGTGGATCTTTCGAAACCCTCAAGGCCATGGTCGATAACAATTATGGCTATACCCTTATCCCCGAGCTTTCCGTGAACACGAAAAACAAACACGTAAAGCACTTTTTATCGCCTGAGCCTGTGCGGGAGGTGAGTATCGCCGTTCACGGGGGATTCGTCAAGGAGATGCTGATAACCAAGCTGCGGGAGGCGATTCTGAAGGCGATTCCGGCGCACTTTAAGAAGAATGATAAGCAGATGAGGGTCAGGTGGGATAAGAATTGACAATTATCAATTGGCCTTGTAACCTTTCCCTTCCCTGCCTGTAATTAACACAGAAATCGACAAAAAAGCGCTGAAAGGATGACTGATGAAATGATCATGGAGGCCGTGAAACGCGGCGACCTTCAGCAAGCATCCCTGCTTTTTGAGCGATATCATAAGCGCATTTACAATTTTCTGGCTCGCATGACCATGGACAGGACCGTCGCGGAGGACCTGACACAAAACGTGTTCGTGCGCATGATCAAATACCGGAATTCCTATCGTGAGGGGGCACGTTTTCAGTCGTGGATATATCAGGTGGCGCGGAATATTTTCTCCGACCACTACCAGGAGTTGAAGAACCGGAAGCGTGGCTTCATAGACGTTGAAAAAATTGAGGGTATTATGGCCGATTCCGACGAAACGCAAATGATGGATGAACGCGAGGAGCTTCTGCACAGGAGCCTCGCGCGCCTGGAGCCGGAACAGCGCGAACTACTGGTGCTCACGCGCTTCCAGCATATGAAGTACGAGGAAGTTGCCGCGATCATGAACACCACGGTCGCGAATATTAAGGTGCGGGTGCATCGCGCAATTGGCAAGTTACGCGAGTACTACTTTGAAATGGAGAAGATTTGAATACTCATAGGTTGTGAAGAAGTGGAGAAAGAACAGGCTATTGATGAAGAACGGAAAGATTGAAGAAAGTTGAATTGAAACGACAGTGAACCTGTCACACAGAATATGGAAAAAGAGAGACTGGAGGCGTTGCTGATCGACTACATCGACGGGAAACTGAGCGAAGGCGAAAGGCGCATCGTCGAACAGGAATACCTGCTTCGGGATAAAGACTCCTACAAGCTGTATGAGCAACTGAAGGAAGTGATGCACGTCATGCACAAGTCGTCGCAGCTGGAACCAACCGCCAAGTTAAGGAGCGGCTTCGACAAGGCCCTTCAATCAGAAATAGGACAGAACCACCGTGGTCGGACGATCTACTTCTCACCCGTATTTTATCGGGCAGCGGCCGCAGTAACCCTACTTGCAGTGGCGGGTGTAATAGGGTTTTGGATAAATCAGCAGCGACAACATGCCGCCGAGCTTAGCCGCGTTCGTGAGGAAGTGCTCGTCACCAAGAAGGCGATGATGGCATTGCTGAACGACCAGAACTCCGCCAGTCAAAGATTAGTGGGTGCCACCGTTGCGTTCAACGACATCGCGCATGCTGATGCGGATATTATCAAGGCGCTGGTACGGACCATGAACGAAGATGAAAATTCAAACGTCCGTCTCGCCGCAATTGAGGCGCTGGTAAAATTTAACGATGAGCCTCACGTGAGGCAGGCGCTTATCTCCGCCCTGGGCACACAGAAAGATCCCGTCGTTCAGATTACCTTGATAAGGCTGCTGGTCGACATGCGTGCCCAGGGTCTTAAGAAACAATTGGAGCAGATTACAACGGATGATGAACTGCTTCCCGCAGTGAAGGACGAAGCACACGCGGGACTATTGAAACTATCTTGAAAGTAATGGTATTCAGCGGCAGAATAGGGCCGGCCTCTGCCGCCGCTGAATAGCGTACTCATATATGAACAGCAAATTGAACAACAGTTTTTTAACAGTGAAAATTAAACACATGAAACGCATACTGACAATTATTACGATGTCCTGGTTAACGGTTACTACGCTGCAGGCACAAGAGTATAAGGTGGCCAAAAGTACCGGACGCCTGGAGATCAAAGAGGTTAACAATGTTACCATTGAGGGACACAGCGGCAACGATATTATATTCTCCGCACGAGACGGCAAAGTAGACCGCGACGAACGTGCCGAAGGGCTTCGGTCGGTGAACCGCGACGGCCTGGAAGATAACTCGGGGATAGGCCTTTCGGTCGTGGACAAGGGTACTACCATAGAAGTACAGCAATTGAAGCGCATGGGTGGCCCCGATGTAATCATCAAAGTGCCCAAGGGCGTCGTGGTGTCGTACCAGCACTCTTCGCCATACGGAAGTGAAGTGGAATTTAAGAATGTGGAAGGCGAAATTGAAGTCTCGACCGTACATAACAAAGTCCTGCTGGACAATGTTACCGGCCCGCTGACGGTGAAGACTGTTCATGGCGACATCGATGCGAGCTTCGGTGCGAACATCAAGGCCCCGATATCCGTAGTCTCCGTACACGGTCACGTAGACGTTGCGTTGCCGCTGGCTACAAAGGCAAGTATGCGTCTGGGAACGGTTTACGGGGAGATTTTCGTTGAACCCGCATTCAAGCTGGAGATCGATCGCGGCAGCAGCAACGGTTCGCTGGTGAAATATAGCAGCGACAACATTACGGGTAAAATCAACGGCGGCGGCCTTGAGATTAACCTCAACTCGACGCATAACAACGTCTACCTGCGCAAGAAATAATTTCAAACCGTCCGTCCCGACTTGTCGGGACGGCACAACCCAAGCTTATGAAGCGAGCAATCATTCTTACGCTGGCGCTTAGCATCTCATGGGCTACACGCGCGCAGACCATTGTCGATAAAGCCTTGCCCGTCCAGAAAGGACAAACGATTTTGTTACACTTTGATTATCCGGAACTCGTCCGCGTTACGACCTGGGACAAGAACGAAGTGAGCATTCATGGGACCGTTAGTATCAATACAGGCGAAAATGACGATGCCTTTGAATTGTCGACCGCCACTAATGGAAATACCGTGACGGTTCGCAGTCAAATCAGGGACATCAAGAACCTTCCTCACCGCACAACCATCATCGACCGCGGGAAAAAGATTACTTTTCACACGCAGGCCGACTACAAGAAGTATCAACAGGAAACGGGCCGCTCGGGATTTGAAATGGTCTCGATGGGTGTAGATATGGAGATCATCATCGACATCAAAGTCCCCCGCAATGTAGAGACGCGCGTGGAGTCCGTCTACGGAATGGTCGAGGTAAAGAGTTTCGAAGGACCACTGGTAGTGGAAGCAACCTATGGTGGTGTGGATGCGGCCCTGATCGAGCGAAGCATCGGCGTCGTTGAGGCCGAGACGAACTATGGCGAGATATATACGAATTTCGATGCCCGCTTTACCGGCGGTTCAGGTGACGAGAACTTTCATCTCGCCGTAACGGCAAAACCGGGAACTGGACCGCGTTATGCCTTCGAATCGAAATACGGCAATGTGTATTTGAGGAAAGCCCTCAACTAAGCACTATTGATTAGTCATCCGTCAGCCAACAGCGGATCGGGCTGAACTTATCCAGATATTCTTCCACGGCGCGTTCATCGAGAGATGGGTGCGCCGTGTTTGATTAGGAGACTTTCACATTTTTATTGGCGTTGGCGAGGTCAGCCACGGTGTTAGTGCTGAGAATTTTCAACGTTGCATCGCGTACTTGCCCGAAAAGGTGATTGATACGACAAGTGTGTTCATTCTCGCACATGCCGCAACTGTCGTAAAAATTCAGAGACACGCAGGGCAGCATCGCCACGGCGCCATCGATGTGTCGGATGACCTCGATGATAGAAACCTGGTTGGCCGGTTTGATAAGATAGTAGCCGCCCGCCTTTCCTTTTTTGCTGCCCAGAATGCCGGCATTTTTAAGATCGAGAAGAATGGCCTCCAGAAATTTCTTTGGAATGTTCTTCGCCTTGGCAACTTCGCCGATGGTTACCGATTCCTCCGCCTTTAGGTCCGCCAGATAAGTTAGCGCGTGAAGCGCATATTGACATTTTCGTGAAAGCATAGTTTACAATACTGGTAATGTGAACAATCTGGGGTTCGACTACGAAAATAGGGAAAAAATGGGGTTTTGCGGGTATCTCAATGGGCTGATCATCAGCTGCTATTAAATATAACTCTATTAATTCTATAGGATTTATTGATTTATAACATCAAACACCCTAGATTTGTTCCCATTGGGTTTGAGTATACGTGTTTTGTAGAGGGGTTGCGTTGGTGGCGCGGCCCCTCTTGCAAAGCACTTCTTTTTTTCAAGCATGATAGACTCGGAGCACTTTCATTTCTCGGCATTTGCCATACCGGCCTTTTTCCTATTTGTTGGTCTCGAATACTTTGTATCCATTAAAAAGAATAAGGCTGTATATAAATTAGAGACTTCTGTTGTGAACATCAGCGTCGGCATCGCCGAACGCTTGTTGAACCTCTTTTTGACCGCATCGTTTTACAATTTGTTTCAATGGATATTTGCCACCTATGCTTTGTGGCATATACCCAATACCTGGTATGTATGGATTCTCCTCCTTTTGACCACAGACCTCGTTTGGTACTGGTATCATCGCCTCGGACACGAGGTGAATATTATTTGGGCTGCGCATGTTGTGCATCACCAGAGTGAAGCTTTTAACTATACCGTGTCGGCCCGGATCACCACCATCCAGGCCATCGTGCGGAACGCGTTCTGGTGCGTTCTTCCGTTGGTGGGTTTTCAGCCCGATATGGTCATCGCCATGCTTATCGTGCACGGAACCTATTCCTTTTTCACACATACGCAGCTTATTACGCGACTGGGATGGTTGGAGTATGTTCTCATTACACCTTCTCACCATCGCGTGCACCATGCATCGAACGAGAAGTATCTGAACAAGAACTACGGTGATCTTTTCGTGTTTTGGGACAAGCTCTTCGGCACCTTTCAGGCCGAGGAGGAGGAACCCCGTTATGGCCTAACGCATCCGCTGCGCAGCTTCAGTTTTGTCTGGCAGCATGTCCACTATTTCGCCGAACTATGCTATGCGATACGAACCACTGGCGGCTGGCGGCCGCGCCTGCGCATTTTATTTGGACCACCCGAATTGCTTGACCAAAAGATCAGACCCATGCTGGAAAGCAGGATTGTCCCTGCCGTAGCTGAGAGGCCCATCTCCAGGAGAGTTATGCGGTATGTTGTCGGCCAATTGATGATCGCTGTGTTGGGTTTGTTTGGGTTTGCATTTCTTTTTGAGTTTACGTCCACGTCCGACCGTTTCTTCATCACCGCCATCATCCTAATAACGTTGGTGAACTGTGGTGCGCTGCTGCAGCAGCGGCGCTGGATATATTATATGGAGTTTAGCCGATTAATGCTTCTGACGTGGCTGTTCTCAGTAATGACAGGAAGCCCGCTTACTTTAGTGGCGACACTAATGTTCATCGTGGTTACCGCTGAAACATTCGAATGGAAAAAAGTGTATCTGCGTGCCGTTTACGGGATAGTCATTAAATAACGCGCCGGCGACTGCAGGCCAACCGAATGTCCACCGCGCTGCTCGTGATTCACTTGTTTAATGACGGGATAACATCGTAGTGCTTAATTATCGGACAGATGAGCGCGCCTTCCACGGACATTTTACTAACTTCCCCGATCGGAATAAACATCCCTCAAACGAAGAATTAACATGGCAGAAGAAAACAAAAATCAAACCGCGCTTGGCGATGTAGCAGCGCGGCAATTGGCTATTGCTACCCGCACCGTACCTCAAATGTCGACGATAACGCCGAGGTGGCTAACGCGACTAATGAGTTGGATACCTGTGGAATCGGGCGTGTATCGTGTCAACAAGGTGAAGGATGCCAGCCAGGTTGTTGTCGATTGCTCTGGTCGCGATGAACGCCAGCTTCCTCAGACGTTCGTGGATTATATTGAAGATCCCCGTGAGTACAATCTCAGCGCCGTCAATACGGTACTGGATGTGCATACGCGGGTTTCCGACTTATACAGTAAGCCGTACAATCAAATCAGTGAACAACTTCGCCTGACGATAGAAACGGTGAAGGAAAGACAGGAGAGTGAGCTGATCAACAACCGCGAGTACGGATTGTTGCACAGCGTGGCGCCTTCACAACGTATTAAGACGAGAAAGGGACCCCCAACACCCGACGACCTTGACGAGCTGTTGACCAAAGTATGGAAAGAACCAGCTTTTTTCCTGCTTCATCCCCTGACCGTTGCTGCATTTGGTCGCGAATGCACGCGGAGAGGTGTGCCACCACCGACGATTTCATTGTTTGGATCGCAGTTCATCACCTGGCGCGGCATTCCCCTGATTCCTTGTGATAAAGTAAATATCGAAAACGGCAAGTCCAAGATACTTTTGCTGCGCACAGGTGAAAGTCGGCAAGGTGTCGTAGGCCTGTATCAGCCCGGGCTTCCCGGCGAGCAATCTCCTGGATTGTCGGTACGGTTTATGGGAATTAACGATAAGGCTATTGCTTCCTATCTCGTGTCTTTGTATTGCTCGTTGGCGGTGCTGGTGGATGATGCTATCGCGGTACTCGACGATGTAGAAATAGGCAACTACCATGAGTACAAGTATTAACGATCCGATGATCCCGGATGCACGGGTGCTTGAGCAGCTAGCCAACGCGTTGTTCAAGGATCAGGGTAGTGCAGGAGTACCCATTGATAATTTGCCAACAGGTACACCGGGTCCGGCACACCACCCGTCGGGGCCTGCAACCTATCAGCCTGCGGAGCGCAACGGCGTGAACGTACGCCAGCCACAGTCGAGTTTGCACGATCCCCACTTTGGCAATACTAACGCGGTACCTGCATCGGTAGCAGGCAGCGGTGTTTCGCCGGATGCCCGACAGGTTAATCAGTTTGGAGCCGCTTTACCACAGACGCTGCCAGATACCAAAACGACAACTCACGGCGTCGTGCCCGGATCGGTGGCCGGAAGTGGCGTTTCTCCTTCGGTTACGGAGCATGGAAAGAATTTTAATATCAACGACCCCCAGACCAGCCATGTCGATCCTCACCTGGGAACACCGGGTGTAGTTCCCAGTTCACTTGCCGGCAGCGGCATTTCAGAAGGCACACCATTTTTTGATCATCCATTCAGTATGCCGGCCGTTGTACCTCCGTCGTTGCCTGGCCTCGGTATCGGCCCATCGTCGTTCAATCATTTAAGTAGCGGCTCGTTGCCTTATCTAGACAACAGCCGGGACTTGCCCTATAGCGACTTTTCACTTCAGAACGATCTGCAGCGGCAGGCGAATGATCTGTTTAAGTTTGATACATCGGGTATTTCATCGCATAGCCCGGGCGATGCGGCAATGGCTCCGGCATTCTACTTTGTCGAGTCACTCGGAGGATCAAAATGGGGCCAGGGCCATGTCAGCCGTGCCTATCTCGGTGAAAAAGATCGCCTGGGATTGTTGCCGCCGTCGTTCAATGTGAACCAGGTGAAGGGCGACTTCCCCATTTTACAGGAGCGCGTAAACGGAAAGCCCATTGTGTGGCTTGACAATGCAGCAACCACCCAAAAGCCCAAGCAGGTGATTGACCGCATCAGCTACTTTTATGCGCACGAGAATTCCAATATTCACCGTGCAGCCCATGCGTTAGCAGCCAGGGCAACGGATGCTTACGAAGAGGCTCGTAAGAAGGTGCAACAATTCCTCCATGCAGCGTCGCCAAACGAGATTATCTTTGTGCGCGGAGCGACAGAAGCCATTAACCTGGTGGCGAAGAGCTGGGGAGATCAATTCCTTCAGTCCGGCGATGAGATCATCGTCAGTCACCTGGAGCATCACGCCAATATTGTACCGTGGCAACAACTGGCTTGGCGCAAGGGCTTGAAAATACGCGTAATCCCCGTCGATGATACCGGTCAGGTATTGTTGGACGAATACGCGAAGTTGTTAAGCCCTAAAACCAAACTGGTTGCCTTCACGCAAGTGTCGAATGCGCTGGGAACCGTGACGCCGGCGAAACAGATCGTGGACATGGCCCACAGTGCAGGCGCGCGTGTATTGGTGGATGGTGCGCAATCCGTTTCGCATATGCCCGTCGACGTGCAGGCATTGGGTTGCGACTGGTTTGTTTTTTCGGGTCACAAAGTATTTGGACCAACCGGCATCGGTGTGGTATATGGCAGGGAACAGCTCCTCAACGAAACACAGCCGTGGCAGGGAGGAGGTAACATGATTGCTGATGTAACTTTTGAAGACACGAAATTCCAGCCGGCTCCGTCGCGCTTCGAGGCTGGCACGGGAAATATTGCCGATGCGGTAGGATTAGGCGCGGCGATCGACTACGTTACCCGGTTGGGCATGGAGACCATTCACCAATACGAAACGTATTTGCTGCAATACGCCACACTGCTCATGCGGGATGTGCCTGGGTTGCGGATGATTGGTACCGCGGCCGAAAAAGCGAGCGTGTTGTCTTTTGTGTTCGACGGCTATCGTACGGAAGAAGTCGGAAGCGCCCTGAACGAGGAAGGCATCGCCGTGCGTGCTGGTCATCATTGTGCCCAGCCTATCCTTCGGAGATTTGGACAAGAAACTACGGTCAGGCCTTCATTGGCATTCTACAATACCTGTGCGGATGTCGATCTCCTGGTGGCTACCCTGCTGAAACTGCGCGACCGGCGGCCGTTATAGGTTGGTGGCGAATTTTATTTATCCGTGCGAGATCACTCTGGCTGGAACAAAGGCGCTTTTTCGGAGCCGATTCTCCGGCTGATATTCTGTATATCCCAAGATTAAACGTTGGTCTTCAAATCCAGCGCTAGCTGTAACATTCTCTTTTACAGCAAATTATGAAAGCGTAATAAAAAATACCGAATGCCTATTGATTTAGTAGGCAAAAGAAATATCTTTGTAAAGATTTATAAAGAATTGGGGGAGAGAGCAGACTCGGCGATCCCATAGCAACCTGTCGCTTGACAAGGTGCGACATTCTGCCTTGAATAAGAGGAAATATAAATATCAGCAAATGAAGACCAGGAATTCCCGTCGTTGCAAGATGTGCTGTTGTTGTTAGCCGCATCGCTTTCGTTTCAATTCTATTCAACAACAAAAAACAAAACAACATGACACAGACAGCAACAGCATTGTCTAATGACGGTGCATTAGATATCCATAAGTTGACACCTTCTTCGACTTCGACTTTGTCCATAAGTGCTACCACCACTGAGCGTGCTTCTACCTCGGCTAAGCCGCCACAGTCGTTCAGAAATTCTTCTTCACCGGAGGGCTCTTTTTACCAGGGCACGTCTCAATTAAAATATGGCGACAAGGCGAAGTTTTCCTTTGCTGTTACGGAATCATACCGCGCACATTTCATACTGATCAAGGGCCTGCTCGAATTTCATCGCGCACCCGAATTTGTATTTTCGTTCAACAAGCAGGATAACACCTTTGAGGTAACCTCGGTGTTTGCGGGCATATCGCAGCCACTTGATGAGCTCAATAAATTTCTGAAGAAAATAGCCGTATGGCTCGATCAAGAGCTATCGTTTAAACGGCAGTTAAAAGAAATGATGGCATTCGAACGCGAATATCGCGCGAAGCTGGCGAAGGTATATTCTGGGGGTGATGGATTTACTTTGATCCGTGTTTCATGAATATGAGCACGTACAAGGAACCTCTCTACAGCCAGGCCTACATGGACGTAGGACGTGGCCCGGTGGTGATTCTGTTGCACGGTTTGTTTGGTAATCTCGCGATGTGGCGTCCGACTATTCAGGCGCTTCAGGAAAATTACCGGGTGATCGTACCGCGGCTGCCATTCTTTGGGGAGCCGATATTTCGCACGCACGTTGACAATCTCGTGAACGCTCTCGCTGAATTTATCGACTGGCATCAGCTAACGCATGTGACATTGGTGGGAACTGATCTGGGAGGTCAGGTAGCGTTGTGCTATACCAATAAGTTTCCGGAACAGGTGGACCGTATTGTGCTTTCCGGCAGCTCGGGGCTGTCAGAAAATATCATCTACAGTATGGACTATTCAACCATCCGTGAACAGATAAAACAGGTCTTTTATGAGAACAAGTACGCCTCGTTTCACCTCGTAAACAGTGTGTACCAAACCATGAACAATTCTATTAACGGGTTGCACGTAAAATACTTTGCGCAGTCCTCGCAGGAGGCCGAGGTAAGTGAGATTTTGCGGTCGTTGACGCACCCTGTAATGCTGATATGGGGCCTTCAGGACAAGATCACGACGCCGGAAGTGGCATTGCAATTTCACGACTTGCTTCCTCATGGCACAGTCCGGTTTGTAGATGCCTGCGGGCATTTACCGATGGTAGAGCGTCCAGGGCAATACACTGAGCACCTGCTTTCCTTCCTCCACGAAATGGATGAGAGGTAGGTTGTTCCTATAGCCTTCAGCGCTGAGTCGACTCGTTGCGCAGCGAACTGCACGCCACTCGTGGCCCGTGCATTTACAACACCAGGGCAAGGCACTTTAAGCTCGCCGTGGCACGCTCGGCAGTAGGCGATAGATCATGATTGTAAACCTTTTCACCAGCGAGGACCCGAAAGGGTAGGATGTTCTGATGTGGAGGTAGCGGGCACGTTGCGTACGGTGTAAAAACGCACGGAGGGTTGTAGGTTTTATTGAAGTCGAGTACAACCTTCCCCCTTTCATCGGCGTGTTTCACATAGAGATAACGCCCACCGGCATAGGTTTCCTTTCCACTGGTTTCGTCGGCAATGATGACGAAGTATTCTTCTTTTCCACCTTCCAGTACGTCAAGCGTTTGCTCAGCCCCTTTCCACGTGAAAACTAGTGTGCCCGGCGAATTCTGGGACGTTGTTTGTCCGAGAACATTGGTGATGTCAATGGTTCTTCCTTCAGCGGGAACGAAGGTGGCCTCGACACGGTACTCAGGATCAATCGGGAATCGCTCCACGCCCCTAAAGTTCTTCACGGCTTGCATCGTTAGGTCGCGCACGCGCACTCCGAATTTTCCATCGCGCCGGATGATTGTCCAGGCGATACGATCATTTTCAACCTGTGGCTGTTTAATTGAATCCGCGTAAAAAATGGTTTCGTTTCTAACCGGCTTCCGCTTTATCATGGCCCTGGTATCCTGGTTCAGTTGCATTTCCACATGGTCATGCTCTACCAGAAAATATCCCGCTTGTTCTTCCAAGGTGCTATCCGGAAACACCACCTGATTGTTAGCTCCGCTTCCGAAGGTATTGATCCCCGTCTCCAGCCAATAAAGACCAAGCAGGTTGAGCCAGCCATCCTGAGCTTTCACCTGCTGCAGGCGGTGTGTATGCCAGGCGTTAATTTCCTGTTCGTATTGTGACAGCTCCTCTCTGCTATACCCGGATTTTGTCGTGCAACCCGAAAGGAAAGTAAAGGCGAGGGCGACTGGCAAGATTGACCTGAACATGGCACGATTTGATTGACGAATGCTAAATGTGTATGGCTTGTATTAGACGCGATGAGATGCATGCGTTCGATCGCCGGTGGCGCGATGCTTAAGGCAAAGATAATGCAGGGCCAATCGATTTTGAAAAAAAAAGTTGTGTGTGGCAACGCCATTTTATCAAAGCGCACACGTATGAAATGGATGCGATAACCCTCCGGACTGGTGTGAAGAGGAAAGGCTATAAAAAAATCGGCCGGGCACACTTGCTAATTTCATGAGTTAAGCTACATTTGTCTATCGATTTAGTAGATAAATCAATTCCCACCAGATTGATTTTATACAGAAGAGGGGAGAGAATAGGCTCGATGAACCTCTAGCAACCTGTCACCACCAAGGACAAGGTGCTAACACCTACCAATTAAGAATTGGAACTATAAAACGTAAAGAACCGATGAAAAACATTTCGGCTGTCGGCAACCGTGGAGTTGTCGCGTCTTCAAAAAAGTTTCTGCTTTCGTTGAGCGGCTGTTGTTGCTGTTGATCAACGTATTGGCTATCCGCTGTTGCGAATAGCAATTATATGGCTTTCGGATGCACCCCATGCTTTCAGTCGTATTGGTGGTATGTCTGCAAACAAAGGTGCATTCCGTGGCCACCCATCCTGTTTAATATACTGCTGATTTACCGCTGAATTTACACCAACATGAAATCATTCATTTCCTTATTGGCCATTTACTTTCTCCTTTTGACGGGGCACACTGTTCTGGCACAGTCAGCCGAAAAGAAGGTCGTGATCACCGGCGTTCGATTTTCCTATCCGCTTCTGGAGAAGTGGATTGAAGCCTATAAAGTTGCTAACCCGACCGTACAGGTCGTAATTGAAACAAGAACTACGACAGATCCTGCAAAATATGACTTGCTCATTGAGGCGTACGAACCCGATGCGCAAACCAAAGAATCCAGAGAATACCTGTATCTCGGTCGCTATGCGCTGTTACCCGTGGCTAATGCAAATTCCGCCTTTGCTTCGGAATTCGGCGAGAAGGGTCTGACGTCGGATCTTATCAAGCAGATCTACTTCAATGATATCTACGCTGACAAGAAAAAGCAGAAGGAGATAAAGTCACCGTTCACCATCTACACGCGCCTGCAAAAGGCGGGTGCGCCCATCACTTTTGCGAAATATTTCGGCTATGAACAAAACAACATCAAGGGCAAGGCTATTTCGGGCGCGGACGAGCACCTGGTGAAAGCATTGCTTAAAGATAGCACCGGTATTTCCTATAACGTGCCGGGACTTCTCTTCGATCTGAAGACGCGACGTCCCCTGGCAGGACTTACCATCATCCCGGTGGACGCCGACGACAACGGGAAAGTTGGCGCCGATGAGCGGTTCTATGATAATCTTGATACTGTTCTCGATAAGCTCGAAAGCGAAGAACTGAAGAATGTTCCGTTAGAGTTTCTTCACCTGTCTATTGCCAGGAGCAGCACGAACGATGAAGCACTGAAATTTCTGCAGTGGGTCGCACAAAATGGTCAGGAGGCGCTCTCAGCGTACGGCTTTCTGAAACTCGATTCAAAGCGGCTTCAGGCGGAGAAGGCCAAGTTCGACGTGGCCGTCAACTAAATAAAACACACAGCCCTAATTCATTAAATACATGAGAAGAATTTTACCCGTCATTTTATTGACGCTGTCCTTTACTGCCGCATTTGGACAGGAAGTCATTCGCGGAGTGGTAAAGGATGACGCTGGTGGACCATTACCTGGCGCAACCGTCCTTGTAAAAGGTACCAATACCGCTACCGTTGCAGATGTAGAGGGAAATTTCTCCATCAAAGCGACTGGCGAATTGCCCATCACGCTGGTGGTTAATTCTGTGGGGTTCAAGCCGCAGGATGTTGAAGTTTATGAATTGAGCGAGGAGGCCCTCGAGGTTGCACTGAAGTCTGATAACATCCTCGACGAAGTGGTGGTAATCGGCTATGGGGAAATCAAACGCCGCGACATTACCGGGTCTGTTGCATCAATTCCTGCCGAATTGAAAGCACAGCCCGTGGCTTCCGTTGAGCGCCTGCTTCAAGGCGCGGTGCCCGGCGCTATCGTAACACAAACATCAGGTCAACCGGGCGGTGGTGTCAGTGTGCAGATCCGGGGCAGCAACTCGATCACAGCGTCCAGCGATCCGCTCTACGTCATTGATGGATTTCCGGTGAACAATGACTACAGCATTGCTGATGCGGGAATTACCAACGGCCCTAAAATTAATCCCATGTCCTCGATCAACTCTGCCGATATTGAATCGGTAGACGTCTTGAAAGATGCATCCGCCACAGCCATCTATGGATCACGTGGCGCCAATGGTGTGATACTTATCACGACCAAGAAAGGAAAGGAAAACGAATCATCCATTCATTACGATGGATACTACGGCGTACAGGACGTTATACGAACGCTGCCGTTGCTTACTGCCGGAGATTGGTGGCAGTTGCGCAAAGACGCCGCTAAAAATACCAGTGCAACAGCAGTAGCGAATCTAAAATCTGCCAATGCAGCGTCTATAGCTGCGGCCGAAGCCGGCGGCTATACGTTGGATACGGCTGGCGTGGGCACCGACTGGCAGAAAGCAGCATTCACACAAGCGGCGATCCAAAGCCATAGCTTGTCTATCTATTCAGGAAGCGACAAGACCAAGGTGGCGTTTGGAGCCAACTATTTCAAACAAGATGGAGTAATCCGCGAAACAGGATTCACGCGATATTCTGCGCGATTCAATATCGATCATCAATTCAGTGACAGATTGCGTTTGTTGTCATATGTAAACGCCAGCAGCATGACAGCGCAAGTCGGGCCGGATGCGATCGTGCCGAACCTGCTTCAGTCACCGGCTGCGCTGCCGATATACAATAACGATGGGACATTTCTAGTCGTTTCGGGCCTGGATCAGGCGTTGGCTAATCCGATCAACTCGCTCTACAATCAGACGAACGACTCAGATACAAAGCGATTACTCGCCAACATCTCTGCGGAGTATAAACTTGCCGAGGGTTTGACAGCGAAAGTCCTGTTGGGTACCGACGTCATCATTAATAAGCAAAACCGCTATTTGCCCAATTCAACGCAGGAAGGCCTTAATCAAAAAGGTGTAGCCTCAATCGGAACATTGAATACCGTAAACTGGTTGAATGAGAATACCATTACCTGGTCAAAGACACTCAATGATATTCATACGATTAATGCGGTTGCCGGTTTCGCGGCGCAGCGCTCGACGTCAGAGGGTGTAACGGCCGGAGCAACAAACTTTTCGTCCGACTTTTTCGAGTACAATAATCTTGGTGTTGCCGTGACCCCCACATCGCCGAGCAGCTCATACTCACAATGGTCGCTCGCCTCGTGGCTGGCACGCGTTAACTATAGTCTGCTCGAGAAATATCTCGTGACCTTTACGATTCGTTCTGATGGTTCATCGCGTTTCGGATCGGATAACAAGTGGGGATATTTTCCTTCTGCCGCAGTGGGTTGGAATTTGCATGAGGAGGATTTTCTCAAACAAGTCAATGCCATCAGCTTGTTTAAGTTGCGTGGAAGTGTGGGCATCACAGGCAATCAATCTATTCCGCCGTATTCGTCCCTCTCTCAGCTCAGCTACTACCGTTACAATTTCAATAATCAAACAGTATCGGGTTATGCGCCCGGCAACGTGCCGAACCCGGGACTGGGATGGGAGAAGACTTTCCAGGTGGATGTTGGTGCTGATGTGGGTTTGTTCAGCAACCGGGTGGATCTCGTGTTTGACTTCTATTATAAACGCACCAGCGATCTCCTGCTCAGTGCTAGCGTGCCGGGGACTTCCGGTCTCGGTGTGGGGGGTAACATTAATGCGGGTCAGCAGGCGGCAGTTTACCAAAATCTGGGCGAGGTGGAGAACAAAGGATGGGAGCTGGGGCTGAACTCGCAGAACGTTACCGGTGAGTTCAAATGGAATACGATCTTCGTCTTTTCGTCAAACAAAAACAAGATACTGGACATTGGTGACGGCGTATCCCGAATTGTGCCAAATACCAACGCACCTTCGGTGATTGAGGTAGGCAAGCCGTTGGGCTCATTCATTGTTTATGAAACAGATGGTTTGATTCAACCTGGTGAAGAGGGTCCAAGCGCCTTAACGCCACAGGCGTTCAAAGGTGTAGGCGCTCAAAAATACAAAGACCAGGATGGTGATGGCGCCATTACACAGGCTGGAGATAGGGTGGTAATTTCAAATCAGCCTGGTATCAACCTCGGATTTACCAACACCTTTTCCTACAAAGGTTTTGACCTGGCGGTCTTCTTCCAGGGATCCTTTGGAGCCAAACTTTACAACCAAAACAGAGCACAGCTCGAATTAAACAACGGCGCTAACAATGGCGCGGCTGCTGCTGCCTATGCATACCGCGTTGCGGGTACGCGCGGAGCTGATGATCCCGGATACACCGATACCGATGTGAAGGCCGCCTATCAGGATCCCGCTATCACGGTATCAGACCGGTTCATAGAGGATGCATCGTATGTGCGCTTGAAGAATATATCCTTCGGATACAGAATCCCTGAGTCAATTCTGTCGAAGGCATTTATCAAATCTCTGCGCGTATATGTATCTGCGCAGAACTACTGGACATGGACAGATTACACGGGCTTCGATCCTGAGTCGAGCCAGGCAGGTCAGGCACTGATCAACCGCGGCGTCGACAACGGCGTGTATCCCAATAACAAATCCATTCAGGGGGGTGTTCAGCTCACATTCTAGTGGTATAAGCCTCACTACAATCAAATTTATAAGCACATAATTTATGAAACGAATATATACTCCCACCCTACTCGCTTTCGTCGTAGTGATAGCGGTTTCGTGCGCAGATTTTCTTGCGGAAGAACCAAAGTCAACGATCTCTGAGGACCAATACTACAAGACACCAGCGGATGCGTTGACCGCGGTGAACGCTACGTACTACTTCTATAATGCGGGCGGTCCCAATGGTTCTGGTCAGTCAGCCTACAATTCTCTGCTTCAGGTTGGGATGGAATTTGCCACCGATGAGCAGTATCCTGGTCCCGGAGCAACCAACGCCGACGTTCGTTCACTTTCCGTGCACAATCACTCCTCTACGAACCGCACCATATATGAGAACTGGCAGCAACACTACGCGGGTATCAAAAAGTGTAATGTGGCTATTGAAAAAATTCCACAAATAGATTTCGGCAGCAATGCGGCTTTGCAGCAACGTTATTTGGGTGAGGCAAAGTTTAACCGGGCATTCATTTACTTTAATATCGTGCGCCTCTGGGGAGATGTACCGTTGATCATTGAGAATCAGAATTACGTAAAGGCGCAGGATTACTATGTGGCAAAGTCGGCTGCAACGGCCGTATATGCGCAAATTGAAACGGATCTGATCGAGGCATCGGCGGTATTGCCAAATACTTATTCCGGAGGTGATCTTGGCCGGGCTACCGCGGGCGCAGCAAAGGCATTGTTGGCCAAGGTATATCTGACCAAAGCTTCATTTCCCCTACGGCTCGAATCTCACTATCAGGATGCCATTGTATTTGCCGAGCAAGTGTTGTCGCCAATAGACGGTGGGTCGGGGGTATTCAATTACAATTTGCGAAGAAACTATGCCGATGTGTTTCTTCCCGCTCTTAAGAATAACGAGGAACATATCTTCTCTGCGCAATACATGTCTAATTTTCAGACGCAGGGACGGAACGATTTTTTTCGTACGCTTCCGCGTTTTCCTTCCAGTTTCGGTATCGTGGGAAACTATGCTGATCAGGTGAACTTTTATGCAAAGGGTGCTGATAAATCGTTCAGTGTGTACAAGCTTTTCAAGAAGAGTGACAAACGCCGCAAGGTGACTTTCGCCACGCTTTTTGTGAACCCCAGGAACGGCGCAAAATTCGGTTCACCGATTGCTAATCCTGCCTTCCCCGGGGATTCAACTCCTTACTTTTTCAAGACCTATGATCCGACAGCGTTTGCATCGATTCCGGCAGAAGCCGCAACCAATGTAACCTTGCTTCGATACGCTGAACTTCTCCTCATTCATGCGGAGGCCGAGAACGAATTGAATGGCCCGACCGATAAAGCATACAGATCATTCAACCGCATACGCAACCGGGCCGGGCTGCCGGATCTCACACCAGGGCTATCGCAGTCGCAGTTCAGAGACTCTTTGTACCTCGATAGAGAACTCGAGCTGGTTTACGAATACCAGCGTTGGTTTGATTTGATTCGTCAACGCGATGCCGCTGGTAATCCGGTGTTCGTCGAAAAGTTACACGCGGCAGGTAAGATCAACGCGGTAGATAGAAACCGCTGGTTCCCGATACCGCAGATCGAGTTGGATAACAATCCATTGCTCGTGCAAAATGACCTGTGGAAGTAAATTTTAAAATCCCCTTATCCAGATGGAATACTACAATCCTGAAAGCGTAAACGCGGTCAACCATTCTTCGGACCTGGTTGCGCTGTCCGTGAACAAGCGCCTGACATTTGTGTCGGCCATTGCAATTCTGTTTCTGACATTGATTGGACCGTTGACTTATGCACAGTACGATCCGGTGCAGCCCTATCAGGGTAAGACTGGTCGAAATTTGACGGAAACGCAACAGTGGTGGCAGGAACGCGATAAGCATACGGCGGGTGCGCCTAACGTTGTGTGGATCCTATTGGACGATGTGGGATTCGGTGCCATCAGCACGTTTGGCGGCCTGATTAAAACGCCAACGCTTGACAGCCTGGCGAACAACGGTCTGCGCTATACAAACTTCCACACCACGGCGATCTGCTCTCCCACGCGGGCGGCGCTGATGACGGGACGCAACTCGCATTCGGTGCATATGGGATTGTTCCCCAACACCGCAATTGGAACTCCCGGATACGACGGATACATGCCCTTCGAAAAAGCCACCATCGCCGAAATTCTCCGCGAGAATGGTTACAATACTTACGCCGTTGGAAAATGGCACCTCACACCTCCCTCGGATGGAACTGCGATCGGGCCGTTTAACCGTTGGCCTACTGGCCGCGGCTTCGACCACTATTACGGCTTCCTCGGCGGAGCGACGGACCAATGGCATCCCCTAACGTGGGAAGACACGCGCAAAGTAGAACCTCCCGCCGACGGCAAGCATTTTACCACGCGCATTTCGGACAAGGCTATTGAATACATCGCCGAACAGAAGTCGATCGACCCGGCCAAGCCCTTCTTCTTATACTATGCCCCCGGAGCAGGGCATTCTCCGCATCAGGTGGCCAAGCCGTGGTCTGACAAATACAAAGGCAAGTTCGATAAAGGATGGGATAAGTATCGTGAGGAAGTTCTTGCAGAGCAGATCAAACTCGGCGTAGTACCTAAGGGAACGGTGCTGCCGCCCCGTAATGCGGGTATCAAGCCCTGGGATTCCCTTTCAGTGAATGAACAAAAGCTCTTTGCTCGTTTCATGGAAGTTTATGCAGGCTTCGTTTCTCACACAGACTATGAAATTGGCCGCGTGGTGAACTACCTGAAGAAGGTTAATCAACTCGACAATACTTTGATCTTTGTGTCCGTCGGCGACAACGGCGCAAGCAAGGAGGGAACCTTCGTGGGTATACTCAACCGAAATGATCCGACATGGACCGACGCGCAGCGGCTCGAAAAGAACTTGCAGGACATCGATCTACTGGGTACCGAAGCATCGCGGCCAAACTATCCGCTGGGATGGGCGATGGCTGCTAACACGCCGTTCAAGCAATGGAAACAGGACGCCAACTCGGAAGGTGGAACACGCAACCCGTTAATTGTATTCTATCCCAAGGGAATAAAAGATCCGGGAAGTATCCGGAACCAATACACGCACCTTATCGACATCCTGCCGACAACGGTAGAGCTGGTGCAAGCAAAGATTCCCACTATTATAAATGGCTACCGGCAGGAACCCATCGAAGGTACCAGTCTGGCCTACAGCATCAACCATGCGGAAGCGCCTTCCCGTCACGTGGTTCAGCACTATGAGATAATGGGCTCACGTTCCATCTACAAGGATGGATGGAAAGCCGGCACGCTGCACAAGAAAGGCGAGGACTTCACCAAGGACCGATGGGAGCTTTATAACCTGACGGAAGATTTCAACGAGCGCTTCGATCTCGCCACAAAACATCCCGAAAAGCTCAAAGAGCTGCAGGAGCTGTTCGATTCAGAAGCGGCAAAATACAATATCTACCCATTGAAGGACGGCACGGAGAAACAACTCGACTATACCCGGCTCTATGTCGGCAACGGCCGCACCAAGCTCGAGTTCTATCCGGAAGCAGGCCAGCTTTCAGGAATAGCATCGCCTATCGTGCCGCTTAAGTCTTACACGATCACCGCCGAAGCTGATTTAACCAAAGGATCAGAAGGCGTGTTGTTTGCCATCGGCGGCAGGTTCAGCGGTGTGAGCTTGTTTGTTAAAGAGGGCAAGTTTCAGGTGACCAACAACGTGGGTTGGAAGACGACTACCCTTGTTTCCAAGACGTTGCCCACGGGTCCGGTCACGCTGAAGTATGTATTGACCTATAAAGACGCGAAGGAATTGTCGGATGAAGCGGGAACGCAGGCGCTGTATGTCAACGATCAGAAAGTGGCTGAAGCCCCGATCATTAAGGCGCAGGCCAACATCCGGAACACCGATGAGGTCAGTGTCGGGAGTGATCTGGTAACCCAGGTGTCGGACAAATACAAAGGAACGTATCCCTTTACCGGGAAGCTCAAGAAAGTTTTGGTGGAAAATAGCATAAGTACTCAACTGTCACTGGGCAGCAACTAGTTCAAGGAACCTGATCTTAATAAGGAACTACAATCATGTTTACGTTTTCAGATGCTCTACTTCTCGTAAAAAAGATAATCATCGGGATACTGGTAGCCGTTATTCCCTTCGTCATCATTTTCGGAGGGTTGTGGATTACCCGAAGGGTTCTGGGAACAGATACTGACCAAGTACAAACGACTCCTAAACAGAATGGCCAATGAAAATGGAACCGCGTATTGTTCGCAGGATCATTAAGAATGCACTGATCAGTTTGTTGATCTATGCGCTGCCAATTCTGGTGATGTTTCTGGTGTTTTATCTGCGCGGTGAGCGCCCCTGGAAGGAGTATAAATCACGAACGGAACAAACCGGGTCAACCAGTAGCCGGCGATAAAGTAAGTCGATCAGAACACAACCTGTTATTAATATTCTAACTGCTATTTGTTATGATCAAAATTTTCGAATCAGTATTTCAGAACCTGAGCACATGGGGATTGCCTGTGCTCGTGCTGGTCCTGGGGATCATTGAATTCTCTCTAGGGCTCTACAAAAAGCACTGGGACAAGAACGAGCGGATATTGGATATTGTGTGTTACACCGTACCCAAGCTGATCGTCCGCCCATTGGTTGCCTACTTTGGTTTGCAGTTTTTACCCGTTGTGCTTCCCGGCTTCAAAGCAGCTTTCGAGTGGGTACCCTTCTGGTGGGGGTTCCTCATCATTTGTGTGGCGGATGATCTGACACAATACTGGTATCACAGACTTCATCACGAAGTGCCGTTCTTGTGGCGCTTTCACAGGACCCATCATTCGGCAGCATATATGGGCATGGCCATGGCTAGCCGTCAGAACATCATTTACACGTTGTTCTTCTCCCAAACGTATCTGACCACTGCGCTCGTTTACATTGGGCTTGGCTATCCCGCGTTGTTTGCAAAGGGCATCAAGTCTTTAATAACTACGCTTGCGCACTCGAGTATTCCCTGGGATAAGCCTTTTTACGAGAACAAGTGGCTGCATCCCATAGCCTGGGTGTTGGAACGGTTGATCTCTACTCCGGCCACGCACCATGCGCATCATGCGGCGAGCAACGACGACGGCATCGGTCACTATAAGGGAAATTTTGGAAACATGTTCTTCCTCTGGGATGTCATATTTGGTACGGGTATTATCACCCGGAAATATCCTAACGTTTATGGCTTGCAACATTACCATCACGAGGAATGGTATGCGCAGTTCGCATGGCCCCTTTTCAAGTCATCGAAGGAGGGAAGTGAGCTTGCTGCGAATGGGCCAATGGTTGCCGAGCAATCATCGGAACAGAAAGTACAATCCACGCCTGTGGTGACAATAGAATCAGCAACGGCCAGTCCTGCCCTTTCACGCTAGTTGTAACCACCATGGTATCCCATCATTCTCTTGCGAGTGCCCTCCGTGTTGCCGCCAACGTAGTAGTCCTTCTCACCACGGCATATCTGTTCAGGAGTTGCACACAAACCAATGCTTCGACGCCAAAGGCTGACGACTTTGGTGGGGTAATCGGAACGACCTTTAAGGAATCAACGGAATGGTGGCCTGAAAAAGAGCGTCCCCCACTGGGAGCACCTCATGTCATTTATTTTCTCATTGATGATGCGGGCTATGGTACGGCGAGCGCGTTCGGTGGCCTGATGGAGACACCGACACTGGACAGTCTGGCTAACCACGGTCTCCGATTCACCAATTTCCACACGACTTCTATCTGCTCGCCCACACGAGCGGCGTTGCTCACTGGCCGCAATGCACATTCCGTTCATATGGGTTTGTTTCCTGTGACGGCGAAGGGATTTCCCGGATACGATGGGAGACTGCCCGACGATAAGGCGACAATCGCCCAGATACTGCAGGAGAATCAGTACAACACTTACGCTGTGGGAAAGTACCATCTGACGCCGATCAATGAGATTACTTCGGTAGGTCCTTTCGACCGGTGGCCATCAGGCAAAGGCTTCGACCATTTCTATGGATGGCATCTTGGTCACACGGATCAGTATCATCCGAATCTGTACGAAGACAACAATGTCGTTGATATTGAGCCCAACAAAAAGCACCTATCAACCTTACTGGCCGACAAAGCAATTAAGTACATAGCCAATCAGCGGTCGCTCGCTCCTGAAAAACCCTTCTTCCTGTATTTTGCAACGGGTGCCATACACTCTCCACATCAGGTTGACAAGAAGTGGAGCGATATGTATAAGGGAAAATTCGACAAAGGTTGGGATTGGTACCGCGAGGAAGTCCTTAAGCGACAGAAGAATTTGGGAGTTGTTCCGGCCGATGCCGAACTGCCGCCCCGTGACCCGAAGGTCCCTGCGTGGGATTCGTTGAGTCCGGAGGCGAGGAAAGTGTATTCCCGGTACATGGAAGTATACGCCGGGTTTATGACGCACGCAGATCATGAATTTGGAAGGATCGTGAATTACCTGCGGGAAATCGGCGAGTTGGAAAATACTTTGATCGTAGGCATCATTGGTGACAACGGCTCAAGTCCCAGCTCTCTGCACGGGAGCATTAACGGATATATCAGTGGCCTGCCACCTGAACAACAGGTTGCTGAAGCATCCAGGCAGATTGATAAAATCGGCACAGAAGAGTCATCTTCGGATGCGCCATTTGGATGGACGCAGGCGACGAACACGCCGTTTCGCCAATGGAAAACAGACGCGAACTCGGAAGGCGGCACACACAATCCCCTTATTTTATTCTATCCCAAACGCATCAAGGAGCCCGGTATCAGAAATCAATACGGGCATGTGAATGATATAGTGCCAACAACGCTGGAGCTGGTGCATGCACGCGTACCTGAAATTATTAACGGTGTTTCGCAGAAGCCTTTTGAGGGCGTAAGCCTGGCTTACGCGATCGATGAGCGCGACGCACCATCCCGTCATTCCGTGCAATACTATGAGATCCGCGGAAAGCGCGCCATTTACAGGGATGGATGGAAAGCTTCTGTCTACCATGTGCAAGGATCGGCATTTGCAGACGATGTGTGGGAGCTGTACAACCTCAATGAAGATTTCAACGAGCGACACGACCTGGCCGACAACGAACCGGAGAAACTTCGCGAGCTTCAACAGCTGTTTGATAGTGAAGCCAGGAAGTTCAATGTTTACCCGCTTAACGATGGCGCCCAAAGTGGTGGACGCGCACTAAGTGCTTTCGGCAATGCCAAGCAGATAGTATTATACCCCGGCGTAGACCAGACGTTAAATTTCAGCGGCCCTCAGTTTCAAGGTTCAACGTTTTCTATTACTGTCGAGGTCGATTACCAGGCGGATGATGAAGGCGTGCTTTTTGCGACGGGCGGATCATTTGACGGCCTGAGCCTGTTCATTAAAGACGGCAAGTTTCAGGTAGCGCACAACACGGGATCTCACATAGAACATCTTGAGTCCAGGCTGCTCAAGCCGGGTCGTCAAAGATTGAAGTTTCACTTGACGGCCCTTTCGGAATCAGCCGGAAAGGAGAGCAAGGAAGCGCCGGCGACGAGTGCCGGTGGAAGTGAAGGGGTTTACGTGAATGGAACGAAAGAGGCAGAAAGAAACATCCTGCGCCGGGAAGCGAAATACATTGGATACTATAAAGATGGTGTCGACGTCGGCAGTGACCGCAATTCACCGGTCTCAGATCGATACCAGGTGCCCTTTGCGTTTAACGGCAACCTGAAAAAAATCCTCATCGAATATTATTAACAACCCACTCATGAAAACCGTTCTCAGAATTGGCCTGTTGTCTTTGTTTTTGCTGATCGCCGACATCAACGTGTTCGGGCAGCCTTCTAAATCCTGGAAGGACACGCCGCCTGTGAAGACGGAGTTTGTCAAAAAAGCAAAGCCGGGTTCGCCCAACATATTATGGATCCTGCTGGACGATGTGGGCTTCGGTGCTACGAGTGCCTTCGGTGGACTGATTAACACACCGGTATTGGATTCTCTCGCCAACCAGGGCCTTCGCTTCACTAATTTTCATACCGCAGGTATCTGTTCGCCTACACGCGCAGCGCTGATGACGGGAAGAAATCACCATTCCGTAGGAATGGGATTGTTTCCCCATTTTTACTTGTCGGCCGACTATCCTGGCTACCATGGTCACCTGCAGCCCCGATCCGGTACAGTGGCACAGGTCCTTCAGGAAAATGGATACTCAACTTATCAATTGGGCAAATGGCATCTTACTCCTGACGCCGAGAACACGGATATTGGACCCTTTGAGCGTTGGCCGTCCGGTAAAGGATTCGATCATAATTTTGGTTTTCTGGGGGGCGCCACTGATCAATACAAGCCAGATCTGGTTGAGGACAACAAGCACGTAACTCCTGACGGAAGTCATCTCAACAAGTTATTGGCCGACAAGGCGATCAGCTATCTCGCGACCCAACAAAAACTGGCTCCGAATAAGCCCTTCTTCCTCTACTTCGCTACGGGCGCAGGTCACGCGCCTCACCAGGTCGACAAGGAATGGAGCGACAAGTACAAAGGTAAATTCGACGAGGGTTGGGATGTATACCGCGAGAAGGCGTTCGCGAACCAAAAGAAACTCGGCGTGATACCCGCAACGGCCAAGCTACCCGCAAGAGACCCTTTCCTCAAGGCCTGGAAGGACCTCCCTGCGGATGAAAGAAAACTGTATGCCCGGTTTATGGAAGTTTACGCGGGCTTCCTGGAGTACACGGATTATGAAATCGGCCGTGTGATCCGGCACTTAAAGAGCACAGGACAATTGGAGAATACGGCGGTGTTCGTCATGGTAGGCGACAATGGCGGAAGTAAGGAGGGACTGGAGTACGGCGTCACAACCAAGACCATTCGCTTCGGCGGCGAAAGCGTTACCCGCGAGGAATACAAAAAATTCATACTCGGCGAATACGACAAGATAGGTACAAGGGAGGTAGCGCAAGTGGCGAATTATCCACTTGGCTGGGCCCAGGCCACGAACACACCCTTCCGCCTCTGGAAGAGCGATGCGAATGCCGAAGGGGCAACTCACAATCCTCTGATCGTGCACTACCCGAAGGGGTTCCCGGAAAAGGGTGCAATACGCAATCAGTATGCTCACCTGATAGACCTGTACCCTACCATCCTCGAGTTGACAGGCATTGAACAACCAAAGGAAATCAAAGGTATCGCACAAGACCCACTTCATGGTACAAGCCTGGCGTATGCGTTCAAAAGCCAGGAGGCTGTTTCCAGGCATACACAACAGTACTATACCATATTTGGAAACCGTGCTATCTATAAAGATGGTTGGAAGGCGTCGGCGGCTCACCATCCCAACTCGCTTGAGCTCTTCACTTTTGCCGGCGAACAGAAGCCTGCTATTGACGGTGATCCGGATAAAGATGTGTGGGAGCTTTATAATCTCAATGACGATTTCAACGAGCTGAATAACCTGGCCTCCAGGCATCCGGAAAAGTTAAAGGAGTTGAAAGCGTTGTTCGATGCCGATGCGGTTAAGTACAATATCTATCCACTGATCGATATTGAGTACGCTACGAAACGCTTTGCAGAGCAGAAAAAATCACAAGAGCAACAAGCTAAACGCTAACCATCATGAAACTTAGGCGCCTATCTTTGCTAATAGCCACTGTTGCCATATCGTTCACCGGCAACGCGCAGCACGACCCACTTCAGCCGTACCGTGGCACAGCAGGTAAGACACTTGCTGATACCAAGCAATCATTCCCAGAGCGCCAGGTGGCAGTGAAGGGGTCGCCCAATGTCGTTTGGATACTGCTTGACGATGTAGGGTTTGGTGCGATCAGTTCGTTCGGCGGCCTCATCAACACGCCGAACATTGACAGCCTTGCATACAACGGACTACGCTATACAAACTTCCATACGACAGCAATTTGCGCACCTACTCGTGCAGCTTTACTCACCGGAAGAAATCACCACAGCGTTCACATGGGTCTATTTCCCGATAACGCGGTAGGAACTCCCGGCTATGATGGCATTATTCCCTTCGAGAAGGCGACCGTCGCTGAGATACTCAAAGAGAACGGATACAATACCTATGCCTTGGGTAAATGGCACATTACGCCGATTACAGACCTCACGGGTTCCGGTCCTTTCAACCGCTGGCCTACTGGTCGCGGTTTCGACCATTTCTATGGCTATCCGTTCCGGGGCAGCTCTGACCAGTGGCATCCCCAGATCTGGGAGAATACCCGCCGGGACAGAACAGATACGCAAGGGAAGCACTTCACCACGCTACTGGCCGATCGTGCTATTCGCCTCGTGTCTGAACAAAAATCTTCCAGTCCGGAAAAGCCGTTCTTCCTATACATCGCTACCGGTGCCGGACACGCTCCCCACCAGGTGGCGCCGGAGTGGAGCAACAAATACAAGGGGAAGTTCGATGGCGGATGGGATCAATATCGCGATCAGGTATTGGCCCGCCAGGTCAAACTGGGTATTGTGCCTAACCATACCGTGGTGCCAGTACGCAATGCAGGAATCAAGGAATGGAACGCGCTTCCAGCTGATGAAAAGAAGCTGTACGCACGTTTCATGGAGGTATATGCCGGCTTCCTGGAGCATACGGACTACGAGATCGGACGAGTCGTGAAACACCTCCGCAAGATTGGCCAGTTGGAGAACACGATCATCATGATCTCTGTCGGCGACAACGGAGGCAGCAAGGAAGGTACAACGGTAGGTGTAGTCAATTCGCTGGATCCATCGCTCACAGACGAACAAGTACTCAAATACAATATTGACAATATCGACAAGATTGGGACGGAATTTTCGAAAGCGAATTACCCGTTGGGTTGGGCGATGGCAACAAACACGCCATTCCGTCAATGGAAGCAGGACGCCAACACCGAAGGAGGCACACGCAATCCATTCATCATTTACTATCCAAAAGGCATAAAGGACAAGGGTGGCATTCGCGATCAATACAGTCACGTGATCGATGTGTTGCCTACGACGTTGGAGCTGATCAAGGCTGATGTTCCAGTTGCCATTAACGGTTATAAACAGGAAGGGATCGAAGGGACAAGTCTCGTTTACTCGATCAACGATGCCAAGGCTCCTTCGAAACACACTATCCAATACTATGAAGTGAAAGGCAGCCGGTCTGTGTACAGCAACGGTTGGAAGGCGGGCACGTTGCACCAGGCAGGCAGCGATTTCGCCAAGGATGTTTGGGAATTGTACAATCTGAACGAGGACTTTAATGAGCGCGTCAATCTGGCGGCTAAGTATCCCGAAAAGCTGAAGGAGCTACAGACGCTGTTCGATGAGCAGGCGGTGCGCTTCAATATTTATCCGTTGAAGGATTTGTCTACACCGATCTTTCCTCCGAGGCCTTATGACGGCCGGCAGCATATCGTATTTTATCCGGATAATACGACGCTGGTTGAGTTGGCGGCTCCGGAATTCAGAAATACTTCCTTCGATATCACAGCAGATGTTGTGTTGCCCGGTACTTCGACGGAGGGGGTTCTGCTCTCTACCGGTGGACGCGAGTCGGGTCTCAGTCTTTTTCTGCAACAAGGCAAGCTCCACTTTACCTATAACAACGGATGGTCTACTTATACAGTGTCTTCAGGCGCGCTGATGTTGAAACCGGGGAAAGCATTGTTTAAAGTGCAGTACGCATTCAGTGCACAATCAAAGAGTGGTGTAGCCACACTTTACCTGAATGAAGTAAAGGTGGGCGAAGGCAAAGTTCAAAAGGTTGGTACCACCTTGTTTGGCCACGAGGGTTTGAACGTTGGGCTTGATGATCTTACACCGGTTTCGCCAACGTATAGCGTTCCGTACGGATTTACCGGGTCGATCAATCAGGTGACCATAGACCTGAAGCCCTCCGCAGCTACGTCGTTAGGAATGAGATAAGCCAAACCAAACCAATAAACCAGTAATCCAATGTCCCTAAAATCCACCAGCCTGGTTACTTTGCTTGCGATCACATTCAGCAGCTATGCGCAACATAGCCCGCAGCAATCCTGGAACGGAAAGATCGCGAATACCCTGAAAGAGTCGACACCCTATCACATCACTTACAATAAGGAAGCGAGCGCCGGCGCACCGAATGTGGTGTGGATATTAATTGATGATGCAGGATTTGGCGCCACCACCGCTTTCGGTGGACTCGTCGAGACACCCAACATTGAGAAGATCGCGAACCGCGGTATTCGATTCACTAACTTTCACACCACCGCCATTTGTTCGCCTACACGGGCCGCGCTACTCACCGGCAGAAACCACCACTCCGTTCACGTGGGCCTGTTAACTCCTGCTGCGATCGACTTTCCGGGCTACGATACGCGCATGCCCTTTGAAAAAGCGACAGTAGCCGAAATTCTTCGCGAGAACGGATACAATACATTTGCCTTAGGCAAATGGCACCTCACACCCGTTACGGAGAACGGTGGGGCGGGACCATTTAACCGTTGGCCTACTGGTCGCGGTTTCGATCATTTCTATGGCTTCCATCCGGGAGCCACGGATCAATGGCACCCGGAGCTGTGGGAGGACCAGACGAAGCTGGATATCGAGCCGAATCAGAAACATGTCAACGAACTGTTGGCTGATAAGGCAATTAAATACATCGCCAATCAAAAGTCGGTGAATGCCGACAAGCCGTTCTTTCTCTACTTTGCGCCAGGCGCCACACACTCACCGCACCAGGTAGCGAAAGAATGGATTGCCAAATACAAAGGAAAGTTTGACATGGGATGGGACAAGTATCGCGAGATCGTTATCGAGCGACAGCGTAAGGCTGGAATTATTCCCGCTGATGCTGTGCTTCCCGAACGCAACCCTTATGTAAAGCCGTGGAATGAATTGTCAGAAAAAGAGCAGAAGGTGTTTACCCACTTCATGGAAGTTTACGCTGCTTTCTATTCGTATACGGACTACGAGATCGGAAGAATTGTAGACTACCTTGAACTTATCGGCCAACTGGATAACACCCTTATTGTGCTCGTATTAGGCGACAATGGTGCGAGCAAGGGTGGCGGACTGACCGGTACCGCAGACATCGATAATCAACTGAAAGGCGAGGCGAGGATGGATGCGTTGCTTAAAGTGCACGCGGATCCTGAGCTCGACGAATCTATTAACAACGATTACCCTATTGGCTGGGCGATGGCCTGCAACACACCTTTCCGGTACTGGAAAACCGATGCAAACTCGGAGGGAGGCACACGCAATCCCATGATTCTTTCCTATCCGAACGGAATCTCTGCGCGCGGGGAAGTGCGTCACCAGTACGGACATGTCATCGATGTGTTGCCTACCACCCTGGAGTTGATCAAAGGTCAGGTGCCTGGCGTGATTAATGGCTACAAGCAGGAAACCATCGAGGGAACCAGCCTTGCTTATGCGATTCCCGTTAAAGATGCAGCATCACGGCATACCATTCAATATTATGAAATTGCCGGTGCAAGGTCGATATTCAAAGACGGATGGAAAGCCAGTACGGCCCACGCCATCGACGGAAACCGGGGAGGAGGCGGTGTGAATGTGCCGACGACTGAAATCGCACCGGATGGAAGTAAGGTTGACTTCTCGCAAGATGTTTGGGAATTGTATAATCTCAACGAGGATTTCAATGAACGCAACAATCTTGCCGCGACGTATCCTGAAAAACTGAAGGAATTGCAGGGCGCATTTGATGTCGAAGCGCGTAAGTACAATGTCTATCCGCTAAAGGATTTTACTGCCCATGATATGCCCGCAGGAAGAACCATCTATGGCAGATCCAGCATGGTAACGCTGTTCCCTGGAGTAGACAACCTCGTGGGTGTGAACAGCCCCTTGTACGAAGGACGAAGCTTTTCAGTCGTCGCTGAAGCCGAAATCACCGGGAAGGAACAAGGCGTGCTATTCGCCATTGGAGGAGAGTCGTCGGGTGTCAGTCTGTTCGTGAAGGATGGCAAACTTCAATTCGCACACAAAGTGAACGGGTCAATCGCCCACCTGGAGGCGACAGATCGATTAAAACCTGGAAAGCACTTGCTGGCATTTGACTATGTGTTGTCCCGTGAGGGTGAATTTGCCGGCAAGGAGGTACTGAAGGTTGATGGTGTGAAAGTCGCCGAACGGAAGATACCCAAAGGATTTGCACCGATCGTGAAAAACAATGTTACCGACGGCACCGATGTAGGCCGTGACCTGAGAGCGACTGTTTCAGATCGCTATTTATCGCCATTTACCTTCACTGGAAGACTAAGAAAAGTAACCATTACCTATGACCGACCTTCGTTGCCGGTTGGTACCAACTAAATTTATGCATCATTCTGTTTCGAATTCTCATCCCAATGCGAAGTATGATCACACGAAGTGGATGGTCACGTCGATGGTTTGCCTGATTTTCCTTGTCTGCGTTGACGTCAGTGGTCAACAAAAATCGCAGCCATTAAATATCCTGTTCATCGCAGTGGATGATCTGAATAACGATCTCGGTTGCTACGGCAACAAGGTCGTCAAGTCACCGAACATTGACCGTCTCGCCGCAAGAGGGGTACGCTTCGATCGTGCGTATACACAGTTTCCGCTGTGTAGCCCCAGTCGCTCATCGCTGTTAACGGGAAGGCGTCCCGACGTGACGGGCATCTACGAATTGCAAACGCATTTCCGGAAGAACCTTCCGGATGTCATAACCCTGCCGCAGCTTTTCAAGAATAACGGTTATCACAGCGCACGTGTCGGCAAGATCTTTCACTATGGCGTTCCTGGTCAGATTGGCACCAACGGGCTCGATGATTCCATTTCCTGGACGCAACGCGTGAACCCGATCGGGCACGACAAGGTGGATGAAGCTTCCATTACGAATGTTACTCCAGACCGCGGGCTCGGTAGCGCGTTGTCGTGGCGCATCGAAAACACACCCGATGAAGAACAGACCGATGGGAAGGTAGCGACGGAAGCGATTAAAATTCTGGAAGAGCGAAAAGGTGAGCCCTTATTCCTGGCCGTAGGATTCTATAGGCCGCATACCCCATACGTTGCACCTGCCAGGTACTTCGACCTGTATCCTGCCAGTAAGATTCAACTCGCCGAAGAGAAGCTCAATGACCTTGACGATGTGCCTGAAGCAGCGTTGTTCACGAAACCGCCTCATTGGGGGGTGAGCGAGGCGAATCGCAAAGAGGCACAGCGTGCTTACTACGCATCCATCAGCTTTATGGACGCGCAGGTGGGACGCGTGCTCGATGCCCTGGACCGTTTGAAGCTGGCGGACAAGACGATCATCGTTTTGTGGAGCGATCACGGATACAACCTCGGACAGCATGGCCAATGGATGAAGCAGAGTCTTTTCGAGAACTCGGCCAGAGTGCCGTTTATTGTGTCGGCACCAGGCGCTCGTAAGAATGTGGCGTCTGGTCGTACCGTTGAATTGCTCGACATTTATCCTACACTGGCTGAACTGGCCAGCCTTAAACAGGAAGGAGCCGAAGGCAAAAGCCTGGCGGCGTTGCTGAAAGATCCCAAGGCCAGGTGGGACAAGCCCGCTTATACGCAAGTGCGGCGGAATACGATCATGGGTAGGAGTGTTCGTACGGAGCGCTGGCGATATACTGAATGGGATGATGGAAACGCTGGTGTGGAACTCTACGACCACGAGAAAGACCCAAAGGAGTTCACCAACCTGGCCACTGACCCTTCCTTCCACGAACAAGTAAAGGAGTTGTCTGCCCTATTAAAGAAGAACCGCGTTTAGGTAACGCGTTTGTTATACCGGACCAATAATATGATAACCATGAAAAACAACGATAAAACAGTCGCCAGAAAAGTTGCATTTAGACGGGTACTTTCGCCAACGGTCGGAGCGCTGGTTCTCTTTTCGCTTTTGGTCGCCTTTTCTCTCAACGCTCAGGCACAAAAAAAAGCAGCACCCATAAATGTCCTTCTGTTGGTGTCAGACGATCACAGTGCGCCGTTTCTGGGCTGCTACGGATATCCCGACATTAAAACCCCCAATATTGATCGGCTGGCGGCCGAGGGCTTGCTTTTCAAGAATGCCTTTACAACGGCACCCCAATGCGTGCTCTCCCGCGCGGCATTGATCACGGGAAGATCAACCCTCGACGTAAGGATGACACGCTTCTCCGCACCTTTGTCAGCCGACGTGGTGACCTTTCCGGAACTGTTGCGCAAAGCGGGATACTTTACAGGCATCTGTGGGAGGAATTTTCACCTTAACGGCAATCGTAATGTGAAGGAATCGGCCGATGTGTACGACGAATTTCATCTCGAAACCTTCGTCAATCGCGTGGACTATCTGAAAGTAAATGCGGTCCGCGACAGTATTTTCGGGCAGTACGCAACGTTTCTTGATCGTGTACCTAAAGGCAAGTCCTTTTTCCTGCAAGTGGGCTATAGCGATCCACATCGGGTATTCGACGCCAGGAATTTCGAACCCGATCCGGCAAAAATTACGTTACCCGGTACCTGGCCCGATACACGTCTCGTGCGCGAGGATTTTGCAGCCTATCTGGGCGAGATCCAACGATTGGATGCCGAGGTCGGGCGCATCCTCGATGACTTGAAACGTCGTGGGCTCGACAGGAATACACTGGTTATTTTTATCGGCGACAATGGTGGCGCCCTGCTCCGTGGCAAAGGTACGTTGTACAGAACCGGCCTTAATGTTCCCCTGATCATGCGCCTTCCGGGACAAATCGTCCCTGGTCAGACAAGCACGTCAATCGTATCGGGTGAAGACCTGGCGCCAACCATTTTAGAAACGGCCGGTGTAGGCAAACACAAAGAGATGACGGGTGTAAGTCTTGCTCCCGCGTTCAAGAATGCCTCGTTTGAACCACGCGAGTACGTCTATGCCGTCCGTGGCGCACATGGCTCCGGCCTTCCCACCAACACCGCTCACTTCGATCTGGGACGAACCATATTTGACAAGCGTTACAAATTTGTGTACAACGCTATGTGGCAGCTTCCTTATTTCCCTGTTGATTTTGCCGCGCAACCATTCTGGCTGGAATTGAAACAGCTGCATGCAGAAGGCAAACTGGACAAGCAGGCGGATCGATTGCTCTTTAGTGAACGGAGGGAAATGTTCGAGTTGTTTGATACACAGGTTGATCCTGATGAAACCAAAAACCTCGCCGGCGATCCAGCCTTCAAAGAGATCGAATGGCGTTTGAAATCACGGTTACAACAGTGGATGATCCTGAACGAAGATTGTGTACCACTTCCTATCCCACCGCAGCAGCCAGCAGCGCCCGTGAGCGCGCCAACGGCCGGTACACGACCCTAATCGCCTTTCAACAGAAGAGCCGTGGAAGTCGAAATAGAATTGGGTAGATTAACGTACCATCGAGACCGTATGCGCAAGTTATTATTCAGTCTGTGTTTCATGTTCACGGTTATCGCGAATGGAGTTGCGCAGGCGGAGAGACCCAACATATTGTGGATAGTCAGTGAAGATAACAACGCCGATATGATCGGCTGTTACGGCAATTCATTCGCCACGACACCCCATATCGATCGATTCGCGAAACAAGGGGTACGGTACATCAATGCCTTTTCGACGGCACCTGTATGTGCACCATCGCGCTGCACGCTCATCACCGGAATGTATCCTCCGACGTTGGGAACAGAGCACATGCGCAGCGTCTACGAGGTGCCTTCCTATGTGAAGTTTTTTCCGCGTTATCTTCGTGAAGCCGGATATTATACGACCAACAACGCCAAGAAGGATTACAATACGGTTGATCAGACTGAGGCATGGGACGAGTCAAGTGCAACGGCCTCCTACAAGAACAGAAAATCCGGCCAGCCTTTCTTCGCAGTTTTTAATTTGATGGTTTCGCATGAGAGCTCCCTGCACAAGCCTTTAGACACTCTTCGCCACGATCCGAACAAGGTTCCGTTGCCACCTTATCATCCCAATACACCTGAGATCAGAAGAGACTGGGCGCAATACTATGACAAAGTAGAAACGATGGATCAACAGGTTGGTGCGTTGTTGAAAGAGCTCGAAGAACAAGGCCTGGCGCAAAACACGATTGTTTTCTACTACGCCGACAACGGCGGCGTGCTCCCCAGAAGTAAACGCTTCTTGTTTGAATCAGGATTGCACGTACCGCTTATCGTGCGTGTGCCCCCTAAGTTCAGCCCCCTCATCGGTACCCAACCGGGTGATGCAACGGATAGGATAGTCACATTTCTGGATTTCGCTCCAACGGTACTATCGTTGGTGGGCATCGAGCAACCGAAGCACATGCAGGGTAAGGCGTTTCTGGGAAAATATGCTGGACCAGAAAGTCGCTATGGGTATTCGTTTCGCGGACGGATGGATGAGCGCATTGATTTGTCGCGTACTGTACGCGACAAGAAATATCGATATGTACGAAACTATTTGCCGCACCTCATCTATGGGCAACACCTGCATTATCTTTGGTTAGCACCCTCTACGCGTTCCTGGGAAGAATCCTATCGCGCCGGTGCACTCAACGCGACGCAGTCGGCCTTCTGGAAAGAAAAACCAGCCGAAGAGTTGTACGACGTCGCTGCAGATCCCTACAATATCCATAATCTCGTGGGCAACAGAGCTTACGATAGCGTATTAGTCCGGTTGAGAAAAGCCAACTACGATTGGCTCATCGCCAGTAAAGACATCGGTTTTATTCCGGAAGCGATACTATACGAACTTGCCCGGAAGGGACCGTTAATGGAGCAGGTCAACTATACCAGGCTTTCGAGGATCGTCGAGACAGCTACGCTTGCTTCCTCGCGGCATGCAAAAGATCTCGCCACACTGGCAGTACGGTTCAAAGATCCGGATCCGTCGGTGCGATACTGGTCGGCCATTGGCTGTTCGGTGATGGGGACAACGGCTTCTAAATACAGCGCATCGCTGAAGGAATTGTTGCGCGATGACGAGGGTGCTGTGCGGGTAGCGGCGGCCGAAGCGCTCTACAGGATCGGAGAAAAGGATGTCGCCCTTAAGGAATTAGCGGCCGCGCTTGATCATCCAGATACATTTGTTCGGGTGCAGGCCCTGAATGTCCTTCAATATGCCGGAACAGATGCTTTGTCGGCATTGGAACAGGTCAAGGCCCTGATCCCAACCGGTGACCGGCCGTCGCCTCAGGACGACAATAAATATGACGTAAGGGCTGCGCGTACTTACCTCGAAACTTTTGAAAAACACTGATTCACCCAGTTCGGGTGCTCACCGAGGCCAAATATTACTTCACCGGCAGCCAGGTCCACCATGCCTTGATTATTTTTGATGTAGGTAAGAACGCGCTTCATGAACATATCCGAGATCAGCTTAAAAAGGCCGGTGCTGGCCATCGTGATGAACATCATCATCGTGGTGTTCGGCGTGATCGGATTCACGTTTTTGGGAGTGCGCGATTACCCCGCCATCGACCCGCCCAACATCAGCGTGCGGACCTCCTACTCTGGCGCCAATGCGGAAATCATCGAGTCGCAGATTACCGAGCCGCTGGAGAAATCTATCAACGGCATAGCAGGCATAAAAAATATTACTTCGAACTCGAGTCAGGGCCAGAGCAGCATTAACATCGAATTCGACCTGGGCGTCGATCTGGAAGCTGCCGCCAACGATGTAAGGGATAAGGTTTCTCAGGCCACCCGTCAGCTTCCGAGTGATCTTGATGCGCCGCCCGAAGTGTCGAAGGCGGACGCCAGTTCCGATTATATCATTGCTCTGTCCGTTCAAAGCAATGCGCGTAATCAGCTGGAGCTAACAGAGTACGCGAACAACGTACTGGCTGAGCGCTTTCAAACCATTCCCGGTGTCTCCAGCGTGAGGCTCTTGGGTGAAAAAAAATACGCCATGCGCATCTGGCTCGACCCGAACAAACTGATTGCGTATGGACTCACGCCACTCGATGTTCAGCAGGCACTCGTGCGCGAGAACGTGGAGTTTCCTGCCGGGAAGATTGCCGGCACCTCAACCGAACTCACGGTGCGCACATTTGGCCGCCTCTTCAGCGAAGAAGACTTTAATAATGTTCGCATTCGCCGACCCAACGCCGGAAACCTGCGACTGAAAGACGTGGGCGAAGCGGTGCTCGGACCTGAAAACGAGGAGACCATCTTCAAATCGCGATTGAACCCGATGGTGAACGTAAGCATCATCCCGCTCCCGGGTGCAAACTACGTGGAGATTGCCGACGAGTTTTACCGACGTCTCGATAAGATCAGGAACGAAGTGCCCGAAGACATTCAGCTCACCATTGCCACAGACCAGACGGTGTTTGTTCGTCGTTCGATTGTCGAAGTGGAGGAGACACTCGCGCTGTCATTTATCCTGGTGGTGTTCATTGTATACCTCTTCTTCCGGGACTTCATTATTGCCATTCGCCCATTGATCGATATTCCGGTATCACTCATCGCCACGTTCTTCATTATGTACGTTTGTGGATTCTCCATCAATGTCCTGACCATGCTCGGTATCGTGCTGGCAACCGGACTGGTTGTCGACGATGGGATTGTGGTAACGGAGAACATCTACAAAAAACTGGAAGGAGGGATGGACAAGATGACCGCGGCCCGTGAGGGATCGAAGGAGATCTATTTCGCAGTTATCTCGACGTCCATTACCCTGGCCGTTGTTTTCTTGCCGATCATATTCCTTCAGGGATTTGTCGGCAGGTTATTTCGTGAATTTGGATTCGTGGTTGCCGGAGCGGTGCTCATCTCCTGCTTCGTATCTCTGACGCTCACCCCGGTGCTGAGCGTGAAGCTTACGCGCGACCATAAAAAGAAGTCCAGGTTCTACCTGGCTACGGAGAAAATTTTTGTCGCGATGGAGAATGGATACCAGCACGCGCTTCGACGCTTCATGCGTCGCCGGTGGATGGCTATCGTGATCGTATTGGCCTGCATCAGCACAACGTTTTTGATCGGAGCAAGCCTCCAGTCTGAACTTGCGCCTTTGGAAGACCGCAATCAGTTCAGGTTGCAAGTGTCGGCGCCAGAGGGCACCACCTTCGACTTCATGGAGACCTATATCGACGGTATTGTCGTGTTCCTCATGGATTCGGTGCCGGAAGCTCGCGTTATCTATTCACTGGCAGGTCCATCCAACTCGGGCGGCAGCGGTGTCAACAACGGCATGGCGCGCGTGTTCCTGGACGATCCGGATACGAGAACCCGCTCTCAACAGGATATCGTGCAGATGGTCAACAAAAACCTTCCGAAGTTTTCTGCGGGCAGAGCCTATGCGCTGGAGGAGCAAACGATATCCACCAACCGGCGCTCGGGTCAACCGGTTCAATTTGTTATTCAGAACAACGATTTCGAGAAGTTGAAGGAGATCTTGCCCCGCTTCCTGGAGGAAGCGAGTAACCACCCCGTTCTGCAGGGCGTTGACACGGATCTGAAGTTCAATAAGCCCGAGTTACAAATCGCCATCAATAGACTGAAGGCAACCGAACTGGGTATCAGCGTCGAGGATATATCGCAGACACTACGGTTGGCCTACAGCAACTTACGCTTTGGATATTTCATGAAGGAAGGGCGGCAGTATCAGGTCATCGGTCAGGTAGATCGTCTGAATCGCGACGACCCCAATGATCTTAAGAGCCTTTACGTTCGAACCGGTTCCGGCGAGTTGATTTCTATTGACAACGTAGTAAGCATTGTGGAATCCACCACACCTCCCTCTTTGTATCACTTTAACCGTTATAAGTCGGCAAGCATTTCCGCAGGATTGGCCCCCGGCAAGACGATCGGCGATGGCGTGGAGGCCATGCGCGAGATTGCTTCCAGGTTGCTCGATGACACCTTCACGACCTCGTTGGGCGGATCCTCGCGCGACTACGCCGAGAGTTCAAGCAACACTTCCTTTGCATTCGTTCTGGCCTTACTGCTTATCTATCTGGTGCTTTCGGCACAGTTTGAAAGCTTCATTGATCCATTAGTCATTATGATCACGGTGCCGCTGGCAGTTACGGGCGCGCTGCTGGCGCTGTTCATCTTCGGTCAGACCTTGAACATATTTTCGCAAATCGGCATCATTATGTTGATCGGACTGGTAACCAAAAACGGCATCCTGATCGTCGAGTTTGCCAATCAGCAACAAGCCGAGGGCCTGGCAAAGGTCGATGCAGTTATTCAGGCATCCAAGTTGAGACTTCGCCCCATCCTGATGACGAGCCTGGCTATGGCATTAGGGTCACTACCGCTGGCGTTGTCACTGGGAGCCGCGTCGAGCAGTCGCGTACCACTCGGGCTGGTGATCGTGGGCGGGGTCATCTTTTCACTTGTGCTGACGCTGTTCGTAATACCGGCCATGTATTCTTATCTTTCATCTAAGAAAACAAAGGAAGCTTCCGTAAGCCTGGTGCGAGAACCGGAGCCCAGCCTAGTGTGATAGTAAACGGTTGCTTACGCGCAACAGACTTCCGGAAAATGAACTAACCCTATGAGCGAAATCAGTAAAAACGGATCGAGTATTCCCTTGATGCACGAGGATTGGGCCACGGTCGTGCTCGGACTGGCGGTTATTGTTGTGTTCTTGCTGGGATGGGTGCTTCCGGTACCTTCGTTTGGATGGCAGTCCATCAGCGACGTGGGCGAACGAATTTTCACACGTCCCAACGCGGGGGCTATGGTACTTCAGTTCCTGTTTATCTACATCGTCTCGGCCGTGGCCGCCGTACTGACTGGAAAGAACCTGCGCTTCACGTTGCTGGCGTTTCCCATCCTGTTCCTGCTCACGACGGTCGCACTTTTCCTGGCCGGGAACAGTGGCGTCAAAGCCCTAAACCTCGAGGCCGTAATTTTTAGCCTGGCTATAGGATTGCTTATTGGCAATGTTTTTGAGTTGCCCAAGTGGTTCTCCGCGGCTTTGTCCACGGAGCTTTATGTGAAGATCGGCTTGGTGCTGCTGGGCACGGGTGTCATTTTTTCAGACATCCTGAAGGCGGGCTCATTGGGACTTCTGCAAGCGCTCGTGGTGGTGGTGACCGTGTGGTACTTTGCTTACTGGATTTGCAAGAAATTGGGAATTGATGAGGAACTGTCCCTGATGATCTCAAGTGCCGTATCCATCTGCGGAGTCTCTGCTGCCATTGCCACCGCAGGTGCCATACACGGTGATAACAAGAAGTTGTCGTACGTAATCTCCCTCGTTCTCATTACTGCGATACCGATGATGATCGTCATGCCCTGGATGGCCAAAGAATTTGGATTCTCGCAAGAGGTAACCGGCGCGTGGCTGGGAGGAAGTATCGACACTACGGGCGCTGTTGTGGCATCGGGTACTCTCGTAGGGGAAACCGCGCTGAAGATCAGCACTATCGTGAAGTTCTCCCAAAATGTATTACTCGGCCTTGCCGCGTTCGCTATCAGCATCTACTGGACGTACTCCAGAAAGGAAACAAAAGGGGGACAAATTCAGAAGCCCACCTTAAGTATAATTTGGGAGCGCTTTCCAAAGTTCATTCTGGGATTTATGGGTGCATCCATTTTGTTCTCATTTTTCGTCTCCCCTGAAAAGATCAGTAGCGTGAAGGACGGACTTAAAAGCATTCAGACATTATGGTTCGTGCTGGCGTTTACCAGTATTGGGCTAGAGACGAAGTTTCGTGACCTGTTTAATTCCACGAGTCAACGTCCCCTATATGCGTTTCTTACCGCGCAGCTCTTCAATATCATCGTAACGCTCATTGTGGCCATGTTGTTATTCGGCTCGTAACAGTCGGTTTACTTGTCCACCGGCCGTTTCTTAACCGTTTTCCCGGTTCTTTCATTGGCCTTCCTTTGTGCGTTATCTGACCGCATTTTCTGCTGTGTCTCTTTTTCTTCAGCGCTCCACAACTTCATGTTATCGCGGATAACTTTCCAATAGTCTTTTCCATAGTCGACAAAGATCTCAGCTCCTGCAGGGATGTCGCGCTTTGATTCGATGTACGCCTTCAATCCATCAACGACATAGTCAGCATTGTTAATCATGCCCTTGACGCGGGCCAGACCGCGCGCATCATTCGCATACCGCGCGAGGGCCTTCTTTGTTGGCAGCGCATCGATTACATGATTCCGGTTAATGTAGAATATGTATCCATTTCGACCATCTTCATCACGTACATCTTTCCATTTGCTACGGCGACCCTTGTACTCTACAATGCGCGTGCCCCTGGGAATTGTTTTGGTTGTATACAAGCCCATTCCGGCATCAGGAAGTTGTGACCGCTTCACCTTCAGTTGCTTCTCCAATAGCGCCATCTTCGTTTCCTCTATTGTTTAAATAAGGCCGCGAAGATAAGATAAATTACGTTTGGGCAAACTAAGCTTTACACGGCTGAGAGAGCGGGCAAGGTCGGATAAATCAATCTATTGCGTCAGCGAAACGAAAAGGAGTCGTGTGCTAACCAGTACGATAACCACACCGACAATGAGCATCATGCGCTTAAGCGGCAGGCGATGGGTAAGGTACGCGGCCAACGGTGCGGCCATTGCGCCGCCGATCACGAGCCCGGCAATAATCTGCAGGTAGCTGATGCCCAACGTGGCAAAGAATGTGAGTGAGCTGGCAAAAGAGATAAAGAATTCGGCAAGATTCACAGAGCCGATCGTGTACCGCGGACTTCGGCCCTTGGCAATGAGCGTGGAGGCCACAATGGGTCCCCATCCGCCGCCGCCGATTGAATCCATAAATCCACCAAAGGTGGCAAGCGCAGGTATATTCCTGGTTTTGCGTTTTTGTATTCTGCCAGCAAATGCCTTTCGGATAATGATCAATCCTAGAACAAGGGTGTATACGGCAACTATCGGACGGATAATGTAATTGTATGATTCAAACGATGTAAGAATGTAAGCACCTGCTATGGCACCGAGCACACCGGGAATGATGAGACTTCGAAACAACTTCTTGTTGACATTCCTGAATTTCAGATGGCTAAGGCCGGATATGCCGCTCGTGAATACTTCGGCTGTATGAACGCTGGCGCTCGCTGCTGCCGGTGGCACGCCAAATGACATGAGAAACGTAGAGGCGCTCACCCCATAGGCCATTCCGAGCGAACCGTCGATCAGCTGAGCCACGAAACCGCCTGCCACAAATATGAAGAACATGGTGTCCAGCCGTCGAATGACCTCGACACCCTGGTCGAGCGCATCCGAGTATACGCCGACGATCACAACTGCCACAATCAAGATCAAGGCACCGGCAAGAATTAGCGGCCGTCGGGGACCGAGACGATCCGGCGACACGAGGACTTCGCCAGATGTTAAAGCATCCGATTGCGCCGCTGATTCTGTGGTTTGTTGGCTTGCCATACCGTTCGATTTTAGCCGTGTATATATTAAAGTAGCGCTCAAATATAATCCCATACTCTATAAAATCAATAGACATTTAATATTATATTATGTCTATCAGATTAGTAGATTTTAAAATCTTTATATACCTTTATGCCGCACAACACTTCTGGAGCTAGTGGCAGGCTTTTCGTCCCCTTCTTCTGAGTTTGTGTTGAATAACAAACCACCAATATTTTAACGTTTACATGAAAAAAGTTTTACTAAGCCTGCTACTTGTCACCGTGTTGACAAGTGTGGCATGGAGTCAAAGCAAGATCACGGGTATCGTGAGAGGCTACAACAACGAGCCCATTGAGGCAGCGTCTGTATTGATAAGGGGAACCAACACATTCGCCAATACCGGTGAAGATGGTCGATTTACCCTTGAAGTATTACAGGCTCCTCCCTTCGTCATTCGGATTCAGGCGGTGGGCTTTAAATACAGGGATATCCAGATCAAAGAGATATCCAATGTGGCTATCGAGGCCACACTTATCGAAGACAATCTTCTGGAAGAAATCGTGGTAACGTCACGGCGTCGTGAAGAAACCGCGCAGAGTGTACCCATTCCCATATCCGTAATCAGCGGGAATCTCATTGACGAAGCAGGCGCATTCAACGTGAATCGTGTGAAGGAGTACGTTCCTTCTGTGCAGCTGTATTCGTCTAATCCCCGCAATACAGGTATCAATATCCGCGGTTTGGGTTCTCCATTTGGTTTGACTAACGATGGTCTTGATCCGGGGGTAGGCTTTTATGTGGATGGCGTGTATTTTGCCCGTCCCGCCTTCGCTACTTTGGACTTTATTGATGTTGAACAGATAGAAGTTCTGCGCGGACCTCAGGGTACGCTCTTTGGAAAGAATACGACAGCAGGTGCGTTTAACATTAAAACAAAGCAAGCGAGCTTTACACCCGGAGCTACCTTCGAACTGGGCTATGGGAACTATGGCTATGTACAAGCGAGGGCCTCAATTACGGGACCGCTCGTTAAGAACAAGCTTGCTGCAAGGCTTTCCTTTTCAGGCACGCAACGCGACGGGACGATCCACAACATCGCCAAGGATGAGTATGTTAACGATATAAACAACCTCGGTGGCCGGGCGCAGTTTCTTTTTACCCCCAGCGACAACGTTACGATAACGTTGTCTGGTGACGCCTCTTCGCAAAAACCCAACGGCTATGCGCAGGCGGTTGCCGGCATTGCCGTGACAAAACGCGCGGCGTATCGCCAGTTTGGCGCAATCATAAAGGATTTGAACTACCAATTGCCAACCGACAATTCCTACGATCGCGTGATTGATCAAGATACTCCCTGGAGGTCGTTGAATGAATTAGGTGGCGTTTCGCTGAATGCCGACTTCAAGATCGGAGCGGGTACGCTTACTTCCACTACCGCGTGGCGCTATTGGAACTGGGGACCTTCTAACGATCGCGACTTTACAGGTCTGCAGGCATTGAAGTTGTCGCAGAATCCTTCGGAACACAGGAACTGGTCGCAGGAGGTACGTTATGCCGGTGAGCTCAACGACAAATTGAGTGGCGTTATCGGCGTCTTCGTACTGGGACAGGAGATCGAGACTCATGGAACTGAAGAGTCAGGCAATGCGCAGTGGCGCTTTTCACAAAGCACGACCAGTAGCCTTTGGAAGACTCCCGGCTTGTTCGACGGCTACGGTATCCGCACAGAATCATCGATCGAATCTCTCAGCGCGGCCGTTTTCGCCAATGTAGACTGGGCGGTCACCAAGAAGTTTCACGTGCTGCCCGGCATTCGTTTCAACTATGATGAAAAGGATGTCAAGTATGATCGTAAAACCTATGGCGGACTTCAAACCACAGATCCCGCGCTTCTCGCACTCAAGGCTTTGGTTTACACCGATCAGGCTTTTGCCACCAGTGCCGATGAGACCAACCTCACTTATCAGTTGACGCTGAACTACAAGGCAAACGAGAAGTACAGTGCCTATGGAACGTTCTCAACGGCCTTCAAACCCGTGGGTGTCAATGTAGCTGGTCTCCCCGTAATTGACGGGGAAGTCGCGCTTGACCTGGCGACGATTAAACCTGAGTATGTAACGCATTATGAAGCAGGCGTGAAATCGACACCCGCGGCGGGTCTGACGGCAAATATCACGTTCTTTTATACGAATATCGATGACTATCAAACCAACGTTCAGTCACCGCAGCTGGGTGTAAACCGCGGCTACATTGCCAATGCTGAACAGGTGAGCGTAAAAGGAACAGAGCTGGACTTAAGCTGGAGGGTGAGCGAGCATTTCAAGGCGTTCAGCTCATTCGCTTACACGGATGGCAAGTATGAAAAATTCACCAATGCGCCTCTGCCCCTGGAAGAAGTGGGAGCGACGCAGGACGGTCAGCAGCTGGCCTTCAAAGACATATCGGGTAGTGAGCTTCCTGGTATTTCCAAGTGGGCTGGTTCGATCGGCGCCGAGTTAAATTCGAAGACGCTGCAGTTCTTTAGCCTTCCCGGTTATCTGTTTCTTGGCGGAGATACTTTCTTCAGATCAGACTTTTCATCCAGTGCCACGCCGTCGACGGAACTTAATATCAGTGGCTACTACCTCGTGAATGCGCGTGCAGGATTCCGGGCTATAGACGGACTGTCTGTATCGGTTTGGTCGCGAAACCTTTTGAACAACAATTACAACGAGCAGTTTTTGGTGGCCGGTGGCAGCACTGGTCAGTATGCGGCCGTGGTAGGTGATCCGCGTACGTATGGTATTACGCTTCGCTACGAATTTTAGTCTTACAGCCGGCGGACATGGCCGGATAGGATAAGAGGATATTGGGTGCAAATGGGTTGTGATTGAGTTCGCAGCCCATTTGCTTTTACGGCCTGTCAACGCAACAGAGGTTCTGTTTTATCGCAGCCTGTTCTGCAATTCGGTCAACCGTTCGGTAGCTCCCGCAGCATAGTCATCAAATCCCAGGCGGGTGGCCTCGCGGATGTAGGCGTGGTATAGGGGAATTGATGCGTTGTTGATCTGAATGGCCTCGGCCAAAATAGCGTAAGCCCTCAGTTTATTCCGATCGTACTTTCGAAAAAAATCGGCCGCAGCAATCACGCCCTCTTCCAGGTATGGATTCCAGGATGCCAGTACCGTATAATTCAATTTGGCCGCAACGGTGTCACCACTGGACTCCGCTATCATCGCCGTGAACAACATCTTCTGCAGCTGCGTTGATTGGTCAAAGGTGACGCCGGAATTGATTTGGTTGGCGAGTCCGCGAAAGTCCTTCTGACGGGCCAGCATCAAGAGTTCAAATTGCTGAATCTGTCCGTACAGGGGCTTGCTGGTTAGCTCGAGCCCGCCTATGCGGCGGAAGTAGCGAATAGCCGGAATCATTTCCCCGGCCTCGAAATATTTTTTGCTGTAGTCGAGGATTGCCTGGGCCCTATAATCGTTGCTTTCATATCGTTCCAGCAGGCGGTCCATCTCGACGGAATCAGAAAGGCCTACCCGATAACGGCCGTACTGGTATCGCTCCGCGTCGTTGAGCACTAGGGCACCCGTTGGATCCAGCGTCAGTATTTTTTTCATCTGCAAAGCAATGGCCTGCATGTCTCCCTTTTGGTACAGGGCTACAGAATCCCACGCTTCACGCGCCTGTTCTACCAGTCCCGCTTCGGAGAGGGCAATGGCATTGTAGAACCGGGCCTCCTTATAGTCATAAGTGTCGGCATACGTGAAATAGCTCGACGCCAGTTCGGGGTTGCCTTGTTCAAGGGCCCAAAGCCCCATCGTGTAGTTGAACTTTCCCTGGTAGCTCTGCGTGACGTAAACCAGCTCAGCAAGGACCTCGAGTGCTTTGGTTACATTGCCCTGGTAGTAGTAACCGTAGGCCAGGGAAGCCTTCAGTGCTTCGCTAAAATTGTTGTTGAGAGAATCGGAAGCGAGTCGGTAAGCATTCTCAATAAACGTCGTGTCGAGCGAATGGATATATTTGACCGCATAGTTGTTCAGCAACGTGGCCGTGTAGAGGTTCAGTTGCCGGTTGGTCATCGGTGAAATTTTTTCGGTCAGGGCCTGTTTCGTCACCGTGCTCACGGCGAGTGCGTTTGCCAGCACGGCCGGGTCGGTGGTCCTGAACAGTTCGAGGACCGAGTCGGTCTGGAGTTGCATTCCCTTCAAGGCGGCCAGTGCAAAGAAGTTGGTTTCTGCCGAAGTCTTCGTGAGCGAATTTTCACGCGCTATATTCAGAAAGTAGAGGGCCGAGTCAAGCGCGTTATTTTTTGCGTACACAAATCCCAGGTTGTTGGCCATGACGCTCGATCCTTTTAATCGCGCATAGCCCGCGCGGTACGCTTTGATAGCTTCTTCGTTGTTGCCTTCCCAGACGAACACATTACCATCATTGACAAGAGAGTAAGGTGTGGGACGGCGGCCGTTGGCACGTTGATATTGTTCGTGAGCGGCGTCGAAACTCAGGCGCCCCACTGACAGATTTCCCAGCGCATAGTTCGAACGGTTGTTTTGAAATGCCTGCAGGGCACCCTGCTGATAGAAAGATTCGGCGTACAGATCGTTGCCCAGGAGGCCGTACAGATCACCCGTCGTGTTATAAAAGCCCGCTACCGCATGAAACACATATTCGCGCCAATTGGAATAGAAGACGAATGCCAACATGGCGATCAGGCCCGCGAAGCGATACGTGAAATACGGCATTCGGGTAGGGTTGTACAGCACCTTATCGACCGGCAGGTTACGCGCAAGCAGGTAGATGAAGTTTGAAAAGACATAGACGAGAAAGGCGATGCCATATCCGGTCTGGCTGAAGATGATGGCATCGCGCACTACGCGCAAGGCCGGATCGTTCCAGTTGGCCAACAGTTGACCGATCGTTCCGAAGCAGATAATCGCCAGCGCCACGTATCCGAGAGCACCCCCGGGCGCGAATGGAAAGATGTTGTTGTACTGCGCCTCGCGCTGACGAAGACCCCACAAACCGAGCACGGCGGAAATAGTGAGCAGAAGATACAGATCGAGGTACACAAAGTTCCAGGTGATGGCGCCAATTTCGTGCATGCAGGTAGCAATTACGTTAGCCATGTAAACCATGGCAATCAACGCGAAGTGCCGCAGATTGTGCGACCGGTTTTGACTGATGATGTATATGAAACCGGCCAGGATCTCGTGGGCGACAAGCACAATGAATAAAATGGATATGATCATCCCGGCGGCGTAGCCCGTGAGTGTGAGGTGATAAAAAGGATAGCTCACCCGCGCTCCGAATCCCACGGCTAAGCCGATCACCAGCCACAGTGCACTAAAAGTCAGCATTCGTGAGGTGAAGCCAATGACAGATCGAGTTCGGTTGAAGTAGAAACTGGCCAGCGCGAACAGGGCTATCACCACACCGTCTACGACACGGGTGTACAGGCCAAAGATGCCTAGCACTTCGAAACGCAGACTCACCAGGAACATGATGAAGAAGGCCAAGCCGATGAAGTACCAGAAGCGCGGCAAGGTAGAGATCACCGTTATCAGCACCGCTGATCCAAATACAAGGCAAAAGAGAAAGATGTATGAGGCGAGCGTATTGGGCACGATGTTGCTGCCTTGAAAGTATTCGAGAATCACATACGTTTCTGCAGGTACCGTAAGTCTGAAGGGGCCAAGCGTAAAAGTGTGAATGACCGTATCGATGACCTTTTGCTCCTGCAGCTTAATCCATTCGGTTACGCCATCTGCTTCATCGTACCGATGGAGCCAAAGGAAGGCCATAGTGGCGAGCAATACGCCGGCAACGAGATACCAGACCCGCCGGTACTCAGTTATCCAGCTTTTCCAGAATTGATCAACGCGCATGGTGAGGGACTAACGTGCAAGCTTAACGGATGGAAACCAATTTTGAAAACAAATATATTGACTGAACGCCCTTCGCGACCGGTGGGCCAGACGTTGTTAGGCGCAAAAAAGGCATGGGCGCGTGTAAGTCGACTATTCAAGAACTTTGGGTACGCGGAAATAATCCGAGTCTTTCTTCGGTGCATTTCGGAGTGCCCGTTCGTGACTCAGGTGCTCGCGTACTTCGTCTTCGCGGAGTACGTTCACTTCGCTGCTCATAGTCGTGAGCGGTTCGACACCATCGGTATTCACTTCCTTGAGCTTTTCAACCCAGTCTACGATCGCCGTCATGTCTTTCATCATTTTCTCCGCGTCTTTTTCGTCGAATTCAAGACGCGACAGGTGAGCGATCTTATCCAATAGTGAGCGATCGATCTTCATGCGAGGTGTTGTTTCAATTCTTGATCAATAATCGTGAACAGTTTGCGCTTCAGGGCGTCGATGTCGGCTAACGTCATGCCCGTCGTTTCGAGGGGTTCGTGAAAGATGACTTTTAGCTTATGCCACCGAAGCAGAAACTGATCAGGTGGCAAAATTATCCAATTATAGGGAATGGTGACAGGCACAATCGCGATTTGTTTTTCGACGGCGATGCGGAAGGCGCCATCCTTGAATTTGGCCATTGCGGGGTCCTTTTCGGTCACGATGCCGCCCTCCGGGAATATCACCAGACTTTTTCCTTCATCGATTGCCTCTAATGAACGTTTCATTGACTCGTAACGACTTTTTAGTTTTCTGCGATCGACCGTGATGTGCAGGCGACCGTACATGTAACCGAACAAAGGAATGCGTTCAATGCCGGTCTTACCTACAAATATGGTATTGTGTCTTACTAAACCGGCCGTGGGTATATCCAGATAGGAAAAATGATTGGGACAAAATATGTACTGCTTAAGCGGGTCAAGCCTGGCGCGGTACTCGGCGCGCACAGGAATGGCGATGAAAAAAAACAGCAGGCGTGCCCACCACCGGTTAACAATACCGGTAATTCTGTGCCGGGAGGGAAAATACATCGGGATGGCGAGAAAGGGGAGTGACAGGAGGAACAGCACACCGAAGACCACCACTCCGTAACTCGTGTAGATTGCTCTGATAACTCTCATATCATAGCCATACCGTTAGCCCGAAGCTCACTTATTTACGTCGCTCGCACGAGGTATAATGATCAACTCCCTTTGGCGGCCATCGATGTAGCGGAACTTACCCACCTCATCGAAAAATCCGTCTTCTTCCAGCTTGATCTGAATGTCTTTTTTCCAGGCGTCAATGTGGGTCGTGACGTTGAGTTCGATCGAATAGGCGGTACGGGTGTGCATTGGATAGTCCCCCGTGTTCGGCACTCCGTTTTGCATGTCCCACTGTCCGATCGTGGTTCCCGCCGCGTGGCCATGGTAGCCGATGGGATGCGTGTAGATCGATGGCGTGAGTCCGGCGGCAATGGCCTGCTTCCGTGCATCGGCCAGAATTTGATTTCCGGTCTTCCCGACCTCAAAGTTATTCGTGAGAAAGTCCTGCAGCTGATTGCCCCGGGTCAACGCTTCCTTGAGGAAAGCAGGCGCGACCGTCTCTCCCGACTTGAGCACATAGGCATGCTGTTGCGTGTCTGTATTGAGTCGCAAGTAGGTGATTCCAAAATCCACGTGAAGCAAATCGCCCGGCATGATGACGACCGGCTGAGGCCGCTTGGTGAATAGGATATCGGATTCTCCGCGCTGGATGGATACCGAAGGATGAAACCAGGTATCCAATTTGAGCTCCTTGATGCGCTCACGGTACCACCACACAACGTCCTCGGTATCCGTCACTCCAGGTTGTATGACGGCATCTGAAAATCCTTCCTGGATAATGTCGTGCGCGATGCGACAAATTTGTGGATACAAGACCATCTCTTTCTCCGTTCTGGTTTCCAGCCAACTCACTGCCAATTTTTCGGCCGACACCACACGAGACTGCAACCTGCTGTCCAGGCTCTTCAATAGGTGGTCGTAATCGTTAGACGTCAGGCCGTCAGCATGTCCGTAGTACGGAGCCTTGTTGACACCAATCTTTTTGGGATTGCGTTCAGAAATGATCTTGCCAAGCTGTGCCCACTGATCCGGCTGATGTTCGGGATCCCAGGCCCGCTTGAACACTTTGCCAACGTCGTAGCGAGCCACGGCCCAATACTCCAGTTCCTTTCCTGCGCCGGGATCATAGGCCACCAGCATGGTGGTTCTGCGCGCGGCGTGCCACGTTGCAGGAAGAAGCGTCCTGATGACAGGATCCTCGTTGTATTCGCGCGACATCACCACCCACATATCGAAGCCTTCCCGACGCATGAGTTCGGGCAGCAAATTGCGCAGGCGATCTTCCAGGATGTCGTCGATTACAACCGCTTGCTCGCGCTGTGTCAGGATGCGTGCCTGTTGTGCGAGTGTTGAGGACACTGCAAGGTTTAGGAGTAAAAGGGTTAAGGTGCCGTTCGTATACTTCATGGTCAGGCAATCAAACTAATAATACAGCGCTCGTCCTTCAGGAGTTGCCTCGCTTCATCGACCCGAACAGACGACTTCGCTGCATCCAGTTCCTCGCGCGCTTTATTTCGGATGTCTTTTCGTCGCATGGCTTCCAGAAAACGCCTTACATCGTCGCGCGTTTCGAGGATCAGTTTCGGCACTTCTTGTGGCGTATCGTTTTCATCCTTCGACACCATCGTGAAGTAACACGAGTTGGTATGCCGCACGACACCACTTTTCACGTTCTGTGCCTCGACCCGAATGCCGATGATCATCGACGACCTTCCTATATAATTCACCGAGGCGTGCAGCGAAACGAGTTCACCCACCTCAACCGGCTTAAGGAACTCAACGCGATCCACCGACACCGTTACACAGTACGCGCCTGCGTGTCGGCTGGCACAAGCATACGCAACTTTGTCCATCAGCGAAAGCAAAATTCCACCGTGTATTTTACCGCCGAAGTTCGCGTAAGAAGGAATCATTAATTCCGTAATCGTTGTTCGTGAAAAGTCAACGGACCTGACAAGCTCGTTCATGAGGATTAATTGACGGAAGGTATAAAATATCCGCCAATGCGGGTCGACCTTTATCCGCGGGCTTACAATCCGCGCATCCTGGCCATCTTTAGCAAGCCGAGCATCGTGAGACAATCGGTGATCTCACCGCTATCAACCATCGCGATGGCCTCGCGCAAGGGGATCTTCATTACTTTCATGTCAGCTTCCGTTTCCTCGAGTTCACGCTCGCCGAACGAGAGGTCTTCGGCGAGATACAAGACCCCCACTTCATCGGAGGTGGAGTTGGAAGGATTTACCGTGAGCAAGTGGGTCCATCGCCTGGCCATCATTCCCGTTTCTTCCTTCAATTCTCGCTTGGCCGCCTCAAGCGTATCTTCTGTCAGTAGGCCGCCTCCCTCGGGGAGTTCCCAGTGAAACTCGTTTAGCGTGTATCGGTATTGTCCCACCAGCCAAATGTTGTCTTGAGCGTCCAACGGGATAATGCCAATTCCAACGTTCTTGTAGTGAATCTTTCCATAGATCCCATGACCGCCAGCAGGATTGATCACCTGATACTCGACGATTTTAATCCACCGGTTTTCGTACTTGTCTTCACCGGAAAGGGTGATCCAGGGATTTTTAGCGTTCTTATCAGGCACAGCAGTAGTCTTTAAAGTCTTTAGTCGTGAGTCCTGAGTTGTTCGGAGTATTTGAGATATTAGTACTTTATGCCGGCGTCAAATCAGGCGTCAGGACTAATACTGAATACTATTTTTCAAAGCTATTGAATTCTTTTGTGGGAAATTATTTCAGTACTAGTTTTGTACGCTCAGGAATAATTCGCTTTTCAATTCCTGGTCGTCTGGTACATTAGTTGTTTTTGATCTGAAGTATCGGTAACCAAAATACTCCAAGTACCAGAAACAACTCATGACAAAGGACCAAATACTTAATACTGGATCTTATATATGCTCAGGTCATCGTTTTCGAAGGAGTACATTGAAGCAGGCTGCGATGAGGCCGGGCGCGGCTGTCTCGCGGGTCCCGTGGTGGCGGCGGCGGTGATCTTGCCGAAGCGCTATCGCCATAAGATACTTACCGATTCGAAACAACTTGACCGTGAGTCGAGAGAGCGACTCCGCGAAGAGATCAAACGCGATGCCATTGCCTGGTCGGTGGCCGAAGTGGACCACGAGGAGATCGATCGCATCAACATACTCAACGCTTCATTTAAAGCCATGCACCTGGCGCTCGATCAGCTTCACACCCGCCCCGAGCTGTTGTTGATTGATGGCAATCGCTTCAAGCCATATGCCGACATCCGATACGAGTGCATCGTTAAAGGAGATGGCCGGTATTTATCGATCGCCGCCGCCTCCATATTGGCTAAAACGCACCGTGATGACCTGATGATGAATCTGGCCTTGCAGTTTCCCGGGTACAGTTGGGAGACCAACGTAGGTTATCCAACGCTGGCACACCGGGACGGGATTCGCTTGATCGGCATCACGCCTTTTCATCGCAAGTCATTCACCCTGTTGCCCACGCAACTTGAACTCTTCGACGAAGAAAACTAGTACGTCGCAGCAAAAATAGCCATACTTGCTTTGGGAGTAATTCGCTTATTTTGCCTTGCAAAAGTACCCTACCTTGCCGTGGGCGTAAGCCTGTCCATGCCGATCGATTTGCGAGGTCCGGCATCTGGTGACCCGAACAGCGATTGCCTTTCTTCAGGCAAATGTTGTCGATTTATCTCAGGACTCACTACTAAAGTCTAAATACTATTTACGCATGTGCCTCATTTTCATTTCGCTGAATCAGCATCCTTCTTATAAACTCCTGGTCGCCGGTAATCGCGACGAGTTTTACGATCGCCCGACACAACCCGCCGCCTACTGGAAGGATTACGCGCAAGTACTCGGTGGTCGTGATCTGGAAGCCGGAGGGACCTGGCTAGGGGTGACTTCGGCGGGACGGATCTCGATGCTGACCAACTACCGCGATCCCAAGAGCATTGACCCGGCGGCGCCAACGCGTGGCCGGCTGGTGGCCGACTATCTCGAAGGCTCGTCGGATGCCGAGGCCTATCTGTATGCACTTAACGGAAGCGGCATACGCTACAACGGATTTAATCTGTTTGCGGGTACGGGAGACGAGTTGTATTACTATTCCAATTATCAGGGTGTTGTGCAGCGACTCGAACCGGGATTCTTCGGAATCAGCAACAAGTTCCTGGAGACGCCCTGGCCAAAAGTGGTGAAGGGGAAGCAGAAAATCGGACCCGCCTTTTCGCGCGCGATCGTCGATCCTGAAGAGGTCTTTTCCTTGCTTTATGATGATGTGACTGCGCCAACGGACCAACTGCCCGACACGGGGTTGTCTCCAGCGCGTGAGCGGGCGCTGTCCTCCCTGTTTATCAAAACCGAAAATTATGGCACGCGGTGCTCCACCATTGTCGCGGTAGACCGCGACGACAACTGGCTTTTCTCAGAGCGAACCTATGACCCGTCGGACTTTTCATACACGGACCAGACCTATCGTTTTTCACTCCAATCGTAACTTTTTGCCGTTCTGACGCGTCTTCTTCAAAAAACCTCGCCGGCAGTCTTAAAGGGGTCCATGGACGTGAATTTTGGCTTATTCAGGCTGATGGAAACTTTCAAAATTACCGTCATATTTGTAATTCAGCCGTTTATTCTGAGACAAATAGCCAGCTATGAGAATTATAGAGACTAAGCACCTTTCCAAAGAGTACATAATGGGCAGCAATATTGTGAATGCCCTGCAGGACGTTTCCATTTCCATTGATAAAGGAGAATACGTGGCTTTCATGGGGCCTTCTGGTTCCGGAAAGTCGACGCTCATGAACATCGTGGGTTGCCTGGATTCGCCGACCACAGGAACATACAGTCTCAACAACCACGAGGTTAGCGAAATGACGGAGAATGAGCTGGCTGAAGTGCGAAACAAGGAAATCGGGTTCGTGTTTCAGACCTTCAACTTGCTTCCCCGGGCAACAGCGCTCGATAATGTAGCCTTGCCGTTGATCTATGCCGGATACAGCCGGTCAGACCGGGACGAAATTGCGATGGCGGTCCTCGAAAGTGTTGGACTGGGATCGAGGCATCATCATAAACCCAATGAGCTTTCAGGTGGTCAGCGGCAGCGCGTGGCTATAGCGCGGGCGTTGGTCAACAATCCCTCGATTATTCTCGCCGATGAACCTACAGGTAACCTGGATTCCAAGACCTCTTACGAAATCATGGGCCTTTTTCAGGACCTTCACGACAAAGGCAATACCATCATCATGGTTACGCACGAAGACGACATCGCCCACTATTCGCATCGCATCATCCGACTGCGGGACGGCCTCATCGAATGGGATCGCAAGAATGAAGATGTAAAACGCAGCCAAACCGTTAGTCATTGATTTGCTGAGCTGTTGATTGAATACCCGAAGCATAGCTTTTCGGGGACGCCGTAATTTCCTGACTTCGGTATTCCCTTCGTAACTTAGGGTTATGAAAATATACACCCGCACAGGCGACGAGGGCAGCACGGCATTATTCGGTGGCAGCCGTGTATCCAAGGCCGATCTTCGCATCGACGCCTATGGAACGATTGATGAGCTCAATGCCTTTCTGGCGGTAGTTCGTGATCAGGAGGTCAACAAGAAGCGTGAACACCTGCTGGTGCACATACAGGAGCGCCTCTTTACCATCGGATCCATGCTGGCCACGGTGCCTGGCAACACCACCGTAAAAATACCTCGCCTGGTAGACGGAGACGCCGAATCACTGGAAGAGGCAATTGATCAGATGGAGGCGCATCTTCAGCCCTTGCGGAATTTTGTGCTACCGGGTGGACACGTTTCCATTTCACATTGTCACGTGGCCCGCACGGTTTGCAGAAGGGCAGAGCGAAAAATCGTGCTGTTGAATCAAACCGAAACCGTTGATCCGCTCGTCATCAAGTATATGAACAGACTTTCGGATTATTTGTTTGTCCTGGCGAGGACGATAGCTGCAGAGTTGGAGATCGTTGAGACACCCTGGAAACCCGCGCTTTGAAACAGCCGTACCACATACGTCTGAAACTTGTACCGATCGTTCTATCGGTACTGTTCTTCACATTGGCCTCACGCGAGGCCTATGCGCAGAAGCAACTCGTACTTCTGAAGGGGCAAAAAGTGATCCTGCGACTATATCCTGGCGAGGAGATTGAACTAAAGATGCTGGGAAATGAAGATCGGATTTATAGCTACGTCAACAACCTATATGACACCGCATTGGTCGCGCATGAGACACTGATTCCCTTCTCGAAAATTGAGCGCCTCTACTTTGTTCGCCCAAGCTTCATGAACCGCGTGGGAAAACTGCTGGTGATCGGCGGCGTAGGCTTCTTTCTCATCGATCAGTTGAATACCGTGATCGTGCAGGGAGAAGACATCACGATGGATGAAAACGTTACCAGGACTTCGGCGATTATGGTAGGCGTGGGATTGCCTATGATGCTCATCAAGAAAAAATCGCAGCGCATGAAGGCTGGTTACCACTTACTTACGGTTGAACCGGGTTCACCTTTTTACAAGCGCGACATCAATCATATGCAATTCTGATGAGGCGATTGTTTGCCGATTCGTATATTTGCGACTTATTAAATTAACCACAACCATATGACAACAGATCAATTAAAAGATCTGAAGGCCCGTGTTAGCGCCTTGAGGAGGTATCTTTGACTACGACCGCAAGAATCTTGAGGTCAAGGATGAGGAACTGATTACCCAGCAAGCTGATTTCTGGAATAATCCCAAAGAAGCAGAAGTTATTCTGAAGAATATCCGAATCAAAAAGGTTTGGACAGATGCCTTTGAGAACGTCACGAAGTTGATGGACGACCTCGAAGTTTTGAACGAGTTTCACGAGGCGGGTGATGCGACAGAGGATGAACTCGACGCTGAATACGCACGCGCTGCAAAGGCGGTAGAGGAACTCGAGTTCAAGAAAATGCTGAGTAAAGAGGAAGATCAGCTTGGTGCTGTGGTGGAGATCAACCCGGGCGCGGGCGGAACCGAAAGCCAGGACTGGGCCAACATGCTCAATCGCATGTACATCATGTGGGGCGAAAAAAATGGTTACAAGGTCTCTCAAATAGACTACCAGTCAGGAGATGTTGCCGGCATCAAGTCGGCGACGTTAGAGATTGAGGGACCGTTTGCGTATGGCAAACTCAAGTCGGAAATAGGCGTGCACCGCCTCGTACGCATTTCACCATTCGACTCCAATCAGCGCAGGCACACTTCGTTTGCTTCCATATTCGTATATCCAAAAGTTGACGACTCGATCGAGATCGAGATTAATCCATCCGACATTGAGATTCAGACGTCGCGTTCAGGTGGCGCTGGCGGTCAGAACGTAAACAAGGTGGAAACGAAGGTTCAGTTAACCCACAAGCCTAGTGGGATTGTGATTGTTTGTCAGGTGGAGCGGTCGCAGCACGCCAACCGTGAGCGGGCCATGCAAATGCTGAAGTCCAAATTGTATCAGCGGGAAATGGAAAAACGCAACGCTGCACGAGACAAGATCGAGGCCGGCAAAATGAGAATTGATTTCGGTTCGCAGATCAGGAACTACGTACTTCATCCGTACAAACTGGTGAAAGACGCCCGGACAGCCGTCGAGCGTCACGACGCACAGAACGTATTGGATGGCGACCTGGATGATTTCATCAAGGCATTTTTGCTGGGGGCGCAAGAGCAACCACAGCAGGCATGAGTGAGGCGTCGACGCTGAACAACTGACTGGAGTTTCTTGTAAGAATAATTTGTAACGGAGTAGTCTTGGCTCCGTTATCAGGTAGTACATTCGTCAGCCCACGTTGAAAAGCGAAAAAATATACACGCCACAGTTCTGGCTTTTGTGCACCAGTTCATTGTTGTTCTTCGCCAGCTTCAACATGCTGTTGCCGGAACTTTCCGGATTTCTCGAACGCCTCGGTGGCGGAGAGTACAAGGGATTGATCATTGCCCTGTTCACACTCACCGCCATGATCTCACGGCCATTCAGTGGAAAGCTTGCCGATAAAATAGGACGTGTGCCCGTAATTATGGTGGGCTCGGTTGTATGTTTTATCTGTAGCCTGATATACCCTATACTTACTACCGTTGCCGGTTTTATGCTGTTGCGCCTTGTGCACGGTTTTTCAACCGGATTTACCCCCACAGGAACCGCCGCGTATATGTCAGACGTTATTCCGGCCGCCCGCCGGGGTGAGGCGATGGGGATGCTCGGGACATTTGGTTCATTGGGAATGGCCGCTGGTCCTGCGCTAGGTGGAATGTTAGCCAACCGCCTGTCTCTTAACGCGGTCTTCTATTGCGCTTCTGCTTTAGGAATGCTGTCGATTGTCATTCTGCTGGGCATCCGTGAAACGCTGCACAGTCGGGAACGCTTTCGTTTCTCGATGTTGAAAGTGCAAAAGGAAGACTTGTTTGAGCCACGCGTGCTGGCTCCGTGCATCGTGATGCTATGCCTCGGATTTTCTTATGGAACGGTGTTTACCCTCATTCCCGACTTTGGCGAGGAAGTGGAGATCCGAAACAAGGGGCTTCTGTTTACCTATATGACGGTATCCGCCCTCATCGTACGGCTCATTGGTGGTCGCGCATCAGATCGTTGGGGTCGGAAACCGGTATTGCGTGTAGCCAGTATTTTCGTGGCTACGGCCATGGCGATCATGGCTTTCGCCGATTCACCTTTGCAACTGATACTGGGTATGACCCTGTATGGATTGGCTCACGGCACCACGTCTCCGACGTTGATCGCCTGGGCGACAGACCTGAGCAATCCGGTGCATAAGGGGAGGGGCGTAGCGTCTGTTTATATTTTCATGGAGTTCGGTATTGGAATGGGCGCGCTCGCTTCGGGACTTATTTATTCGAACGACCCAACGCGATTCGCCTACGCATTTGCGTTGTGTTCGGCGCTCGCTATCATTGCGTTCTCCTACTTGATCTTTTCCCGAAAGCCGGCAATGACCTAGTCCGTAGGCCGGCGATGCCTTATAGTACATTTGACCATAAGGTAAGACAAATTCTAATGGAACGGCTATCGAACGAATCCCGCGGCAACCCCACCGTCCACGTTGATGACATTGCCCGTCGACTTGTTCAGCAGTCCACCCACCAATGCAAAGCACGCGTTCGCGATGTCACCCGGTAAAATAATTTCGTTCAGCAACGTTCGCTTGGCATAAAACCCAGGAAGTTCTTCAACCTTGACACCATACGCTTTGGCGCGACCTTCGGCCCAGGCGCCTGCCCAGATCTTGCTGTCGGCAATGACAGCATCGGGATTCACCACGTTCACGCGAATCTTGTCCGCGCCGAGTTCGGCAGCGTTCAGCCTACTCAGGTGCATTTGTGCCGCCTTCGCGGAGCCGTAGCCTGCGTTATTTGGTCCCGACACCAGGGCGTTCTTGCTGACGATATTGATCACGTCTCCACCCGTTGCCTGCTTGCGCATAACCTTCACCCCCGCCTGGGTTATGAGAAATTGCCCCTTCACGAGCACGTCGTACAGGATGTCCCAATCTTGCTCCGTATGTTCTTCGAGTGGTTTTGAAATCGATAATCCGGCGTTGTTAATGATGATGTCGACACCGCCAAAAAAGCGGGCAGCAGTATCAAAGGCCGCCGTGATCTGTGAACCGTTCGTAACATCCACGATGGCCGTACAAAAAGCATCTTTGCCAAACTGTTTGTTAAATTCATCTTCGGCTTCTTTAAGACGCTGCGGGTCATTATCGTTCAGCACCACACACGCTCCCTCGTCGACGAACCGCTTGGCGATGGCCTTGCCGATACCTCCCGCGCTTCCTGTAATCAGGGCGATCCGCCCCGACAAAGCTTTTGGTTTTGGCATGCGCTGAAGCTTAGCCTCTTCCAACAACCAGTATTCGATATTGAACGCTTCCTGTCGCGGCAATGACGTGTAAGATGAAACGGCTTCGGCCCCTTTCATGACGTTGATGGCGTTGGTATAAAACTCTGCCGCTACGCGCGCCGTTTGTTTGTCTTTCGAAAACGTGAACATGCCCACACCAGGATACAATAACACCACTGGATTCGGATCGCGCATAGCCGGGCTGTTGGCGTGCTTGCACGTGTCGTAATATTCAGCATACATCTTCCGGTATTGTTCAAAAGCCGGCGCCAGGGTTGCTTTGATCGCGGCCGGATCGGAGAGGTCCTGATCGGATGTCAATGGCAGCACGAGCGGGCTGATCTTGGTGCGAAGGAAATGATCCGGGCAGCTGGTGCCCATTGGCGCGAGGCGATCGAGGTCTTTGGAATTAATAAATTCGAGCACCCGGGGGTCGTCTGTGAAATGGCCGATCATCCGAACGTGCGAAGAACAGAATCCGCGCAATATGGGAGCGAGCGCTGAAGCTTGCGCCGCTCGCTTCTCGGCAGGCGCAGACTGAATGTTGGCGCCACCGAAAACGGCTCGTTTTTTTCCGTAGTTGTCTTCGAGAAATTGCGCGCAGCGCTCAATGACTTCCAAGGTGTTTATATAACTCTCGTAAGCGGTATCACCCCAGGTGAACAGTCCGTGCGATCCGAGCATGATTCCGCGGATGCCTGGATTTTCGTTCAGACATGTGCGCAGCTTAAGTCCGAGATCAAATCCCGGGCGTTGCCACTCCACCCATCCTATGGTTCCATTAAACAGTTCCTGGGTGATTTTCTTGCCGTCCTTGGCTGCCGCTATAGCAATGGCGGCATCAGGATGAAGGTGATCCACGTGCTTGAAAGGCAAAAATGAATGCAGGGGTGTGTCGATCGAAGGTGCCTTGGACGCGAGATCATAGATGCAATGATTAAAAAGTTCAACCATTTCATCTTCGTGATCCAACCCTCGGTATACACGCTCAAGCGCGAGAAGTCGATCCATGTACAGGGCGGCCAGTCCGCTGCGCTTAAGGGTGCCGATATCTCCTCCTGACCCTTTGACCCACATGATCTCCGTCTCTTCTCCGGTCAGTGGATTTTTGGCCATCGCTTTGCACGAGGTATTTCCACCTCCGTAGTTGGTAAGCCTGAGGTCGGCCCCTAAAAGGTTGGAGCGATAGATCAAAAGTCCCACCTCATCGCCAGCCAGCGCGTCCGCCTTTTTATCGTCCCACAGATAGCTGACATGTTTGAATTGTGTTTTGGCTTTTGTTGACATATTCAGGATATGTTGATGTTTTGCACGTTTAATTTTGACAGGAAGAAATTTCTCTTCCTGATAATCTGTTGTTACTCCGTTCTTCGATCATGCGCCGGATGTCGTCCCGGCGAAGTTACCATTACTTGATAGCGTTCCCGTATCCCACGACCAGAACGGAGAGAATAATCAATCCAATGCCGGAAACAATTGTATTTCTCGTACGACTGCCCACCCCATGCCACTCGCGAAGCACTATTCCCCAGCTATTGGCAATAAGTATAATGAATGCCATGTGCAGAATCCACGAACTCGCTCCATTACCCAGTTTACTTTCACCCATTCCGTAAAAAAAGAACTGGAGAAACCAGGTTGTTCCCGCGAGGGCGGAAAAGAAATAGTTGTTACCGAGCGGTGCGTCTGCACGCGTATAGTCTCCGAATGTTTTGTTCCGGGCGTTGAGCAGTACGCACCAGATCAGGTTTGTGCTCAGTCCTCCCCATAGCAGCACGACATACGTGACATTATTTTGATATAAAGGATTCAACCCCAGGGCTACGGCCTGCTCCGCCATGGGCTTGCCTGCTTCTATGCCAAAGTTGAAACACGAACTCAGGATGCCCGATGCGATGGCAACCAGCAGTCCCTTTCCAATGTTAAATTCCGAAACACTTTGTTTCTTTTGTTCTTCATTCATCTCGCGCTCTTTCAGCATACCGGCGCGACCGCACACATATATGCCGCCCAGGCAGATGGCCACGCCCAGCAATACCACCTGGCCCCAGGTGGTGGTGAGCATCTCGGAGAGTGTCGTCTTGCCCGGTGCCGGAAACAGGTTGTAATACACAGAGGGAACCAGCGCACCAAAAGCCGAGCAAAAGCCGAGTACGACCGAGTTGCCCAACGACATTCCCAGGTATCGCACGCCCAGGCCATACGTTAGTCCACCGACGCCCCAGAGAACGCCGAACAGGACGGTATAAAAAATAACATCACCCGAAGCGGATGAAATGATCTCGCCGAAGCCGGGCAGGGTGATCCACGCGGCCAGGGGAGGTACGATAAGCCATGAAAACAGGCCCCCCACAATCCAATAGCTTTCCCACGACCAACGTTTTACTTTCTTAAAAGGAACGTAAAAACTGCCGGAGGCAAAGCCGCCGATGAAATGAAAAATAACCCCTAGAACTACGCCCATACCATGCTATTACAGCAATTTGGGCAGGCGCTGGGTGGTGTGCGTCATGCAGTGTCATGGTTGGAGGAGGAGAGTTGGTGGGAATGGCATGGTGGTAATGTATTCGGCTGGACGGGTGGGAAATCGTTACCTCCTTTGTCCGCCTGTCTTAATGACACTATTCCCTATCTTGAGCTCCTTTTCAAACCGAACCCCATGGCATCTGACTCCCAACGCCTTGCCTTTCGAATGAAGCTAAAACCCGGAAAGAAGGAAGAATATCGTAAAAGACATGCCGAGATATGGCCGGAACTTCAACAATTGCTATCCGATGCAGGCGTGCATGAATATTCCATCTTTCTGGATGAGAACTCCAATTCGCTCTTCGCCTTTCAGAAATTGAGATCAGGAGGCGGTTCGCAGGCCCTTGGAGAAAATCCGATCGTGCAGCGGTGGTGGAAGCATATGGCCGATATTATGGACACGAATCCCGACTTCTCGCCAATATCGGTCGCTCTTGAAGAGGTATTCTACATGCCATAAGTGCTCGCCTGGTGGGCTAACCCGAAAGGGTCACCTAGATGGAATCTCTGTTGATAAAGCGAAACACGTTCTTGACCACCTCTTTCTTCCTTTTCAGAATCATATAGGCGGCGGTTTCTCCCATGGTCTCGAAATCTGTAGAGATCACCGTGATGCCCAGCAGCTCTTTTAATGGCGTATCGTTGTAGGAGATCACGCCGATATCCTGACCCGCCACGAGCTTTCGGTCGCGGATCTGTTTCAACAGGTTCACCAGATCCGCCTCTTCGATAAGGATGTAGGCATCGCGGACGTGCAGTTCCATGTCGGGATAGATTTCATCAAGCACTTCGAAAGAAAACCTAAAGTCGTTGCAAAACTTGTGAAACCCGTGAAGAATTTCCTGCGGATAGGGGTAGAGTGATTTTGTGGGATACACGAGAATCAACTTATCGTAGCGCCGAAGGCGTTCTATTCCCTCCTGCAGGGCGTCGTAGATATCCATTTTGAAGTCCTGGTAAACCGAAGCAATGCTTTCGCCCAATGCGGCCACGTGATTGTCCAGGATCAGCAACTTATCGGTTGGGATTTTGCGCAGTTCTTCAAGCACTTCGTCACTGGGACCCTGATGCGTCAGGGCCGAGTCCTTGAAATGCGGCATGACCACATACGTGTCGTAACGTCCGACATTCTCTCGCAGCGCGTTCAACAGCAACTTTGGATCGCAGTGGTAGACCACGAGGTCCACCTGGGCGTCCTGGCCCAGGCGTGTAACCATGGCGTTGTAAATCTGCAGCTTATAAGAACTTAGTTTGTTGAACAGGAAAAGCACGTTCAATTTCGAAGGGAGTACACTCCGGGCCACATAGTATCCCTTACCTTTCGCGGAAACAATAATCTTACGCTCTTTCAGGACATTGTAGGCCTTTTCGACGGTGTCGCGGGAGAGATAGTACTCCTCGCTGATTTCGTTAATGGAGGGCACCCGTTGCCCCACCACGAGAATCCCGCGCTCAATGTCATCAATGATCGAGTTAACAATTTGTCGGTATCTCGGAATGCGCGAGTTCCTGTCAATACGGATCTCAATGGCAAGTTCCTGCTCTCTCATTATCCCTTAATTTTGAAGGTAAGGTAGCAATTTTTGCAACTTCCGAAAACGATTTCTGGAGGAGCGGAAAGCATGGTGGTTTGTTGTCGCCCGGCTAACCAAGGGTCGACTCACGCGAACGGAGAGGTGCCTGTAAATCCATCGCGCGTTTAGAAATCAGGTCTTTATTTAAGAGTCGTCGCCATTCATGAAATCAACATAATCGGTATCGCGCGAATTCGTGTTAAGCGACGTCGAATCGCGCCACTGATGCTTCCCGAATTTCGTATAACCGCTCAACGACCCTTTGGTCTCGTTAAGAATAAAGCCGTGGTGATAATGCCTATCGATCGATAAATCCGAGTAAGGTATTTTAGAATATTGCGAGTAATACCCCAGAAAACCTCCATGGGCCATGACGACAAATTCAATCCTTCCATTTGAGATGTCAAACATGACATCGATTATATGACCCAAAGCCTCGCCTGTCGTACTGAAAATCACGTCTCCCATAATCGATGAAACGGCGGCACGTTTGAATGGCTCGGCCAGTCGAGACTTTTGTTGAACCCCTTTCGAAATGCGTTTCCCTTCGAAATTCTCCATATTCAATCGTCAGGTTAGATAAAGTGGGATGCAAACTGCCCCCGTGCGCGCTTCCAGGTTGGAGAACGGTGAGCAAACATCTACGGAAACGGAAAGGACCCGGTAAGCCAATCGCGCTAGTAGGACGAGTTTGTGCGTGGATAAGTTCCATCAATCCGGACTATTACAAATAATAAGGGTTTTGTCGTAAAAGAGCATCAGCAGCAGGCCCGCAATGCGCGCCCAGGATGATTTCCGGTGCTTGTATCCCTAAATGGCTGAGTGGCGCAGGCAAGGTTGAGATGTGGCGATCAGTATTCGTATGCCAAGACCTGGTCCGATTCTTTGAGGAAGTCGTTGAACGTGTCAAGTTGCGTTTCGCTGCCTCTGAGGTGAAATACGATAACAAACTTATCTTCCGTCTTCATTTCGCGCTCTTTTTTGTATGCCAGCTTCATTTCCCGGACGCGTGTCATCAATACGCGCTCGAAGTCACTGTAGTGAGCAAACGTGATCTTGTAACCCCGCTCCTGATGCATGCGGCTGATCTTGTTCGTGAATATCTCAAATAGTGAAAGGACAATGAGTGCCATTACCGTTCCGCCCAACGCGATGAAGTATTCGCCTGCGCCTACTGCCATGCCTAGCGCAGCCGTTATCCATATAGTCGTCGCCGTGGTGATACCACTGATGGACAGTCCATCCTTGAAGATCACTCCGGCACCCAGAAACCCGATGCCGGTTACGATGTTAGAAGCGATGCGGTCAGGCGAATTCACTCCCAGGGTAATCGACAGTTCCGTAAATACGGTCGATCCGAGAGCGATCATGATCATCGTGCGCAGCCCAGCAGTTTTTGTACGGTACTCGCGTTCGGCGCCAATGATCGCCCCGATAAAAAACGAGATGATTAATTGAATCGTTGTTTCCAGATCATAACTGAATTCCATATTAACTTGATTTGTTGTGAACGCACATGGCCCATTCGTTGTTGCAATCAATGTGCCATCACTAAACTAATACACATGGAAACCCTCACCAAATCTTCCGAATCTCTCCTGTTTTCTCAAACCTTTCTAAAAGCGTGGACATTGCACCTGAAGCGCTTCGGTGCGCTTATTGAAGAACTCGACGACGAAACCCTGGCCAGGCAAACCGCGCCCGGCAGAAACTCAGGGACCTACTTGCTGGGACATTTGGTGGCCGTTCACGACGGCATGTATTCCTTGCTCGGCTTCGGGCAACGGCTGCATCCCGAGTACGACGACATATTCTTAAAAGCACGCGACTCCGCGGCGGCACGCTATCCCGCACTGTCCACACTTCGCACACAATGGGCCGCTGTAAACGTGCGGCTTACTGAAAAGCTGGAAGAAATGGCGCCGCACGAATGGCTGGACCGGCATGCAGCCGTGAGCGAGGCTGATTTTGAGAAAGAACCCAATCGCAACAAATTCAATGTGCTGGTGACGAGGCTTACGCACCTGAACTATCACTGGGGACAACTCGTGTATCTGAAGGAAAACAGTCACGAGTAAAAAGAAAGCGGGGACAATTCATTCAGAATTGTCCCCGCAATTTATCGGTAGAACTGCGTTTTACTAAGCCGAGAACCTAACGCGAAGTGCCCGTTTTAGACTGGGCGTAAACCCGGCAAATTGAGCCGTCGTCTTTACATTTTTCGCACGCTGCCGCTTCCCGTGGAATGCAGGTTGACCTTGCTGGGATCGCCGCGATAACGTACGGATCCACTTCCTGTAATATTGGCGTCGATCTCGTTCTTTACGGAAATCTCCACATCGCCAGATCCTGAAATGCGCACATTGCAGGAGTTTGTTTCCATGTTGGCTGCCAGCACTTTGCCCGAACCACTGATGGACACCTTCACGTCAGATGCGCTTCCGCTCGCCTCTACCTTCCCCGATCCGGAGACTCCAAAATCGGCGCGGTTTGCCACCGCCACGGCGACATTCACCTTACCGGATCCGCTCACGTCGCTATTGAACGACGCGCAACGACCCTTCACATAAAGGTCGCCAGATCCTGAAACGTCTGCCTCCATGTCACCAGACACTTCCGCTTCAACCTTAAGATTGCCTGAGCCGCTCACATTGAGCTCCAGTTGGGTCGTAACGATTTTTGTTTCGGCAATGATGTCGCCTGAACCACTTACATTCAGGGCATCGATGTCTTTTACTGTTACGTATACATTTACTTCATCATCGTCGCCGAAGTTCCAGTTTGACCACTTTCCTTCGCGACCAATGATCAACCTTGAACCTTCAACCTTCACGACGGTTTTTTCAAGCGCGTCCTTGTCCCCCTCGATCTCCACCTTCTGTGGACTTCCCTGTCTCACGTACAGCTTTCCAGACACACGGAAGGAGATCTTCGTAAAAGTGCCGACGTCCTTGGTTTGGCGGGACTGACCGAGCACGGCTGATGAGGCAATCATGCATATGGCAATGCAGTAGACAAAGTATTTCATGAGTTTTTGTGTTTTATATCTTTTGATTTTTTGTGGCGTTCTTTCCCCTTCATGTTGAACGAGTTCATAGCGCTGTTCCGTAAAGCTCACCAATAACGGCAGCTGAATGGTCGCTTTTTTCTCTTATAGACTCTTGTAAAAATAAAGAGGTTGCACCCTGGCGCCAAAACTTTGGGCCGGGGTGGCAAAATGCCCTTCACGCTGTGAAATGGCCGACTGCGGAAAGTAAGACAGGACTTGTCAGGGCGATTTTGTTTTCTTTACGGCAGCGTAGGAGACAAAGGAAAATGATCTACCAGGGCGAACAATTTAAATTTTCGGCAACAGACTTATCAGATCACTTAAGCTGCGATCACCTGACCAATCTGAGTCGGCAAGTAGCCACAGGTGATTTGACGCGGCCCCATCGCCATGACCCTGCTATTGACGCACTCATTCAACGGGGAGCGGCACACGAAGCGGCCTACGTAGCCCACCTGGAACAGCAGGGATTGACGATTCTCGACCTGCGTGGGAAGGCTATGGATGCTACGGAGCGCGCGTTGCAAGCGGGTGTCGATGTATTGGTTCAGGCCTCACTGACAGCGGGTTCCTGGGGAGGTATTGCCGACATCATCATCAAGATACCGGGCAACTGCAGGTTTGGGGCGTGGTCCTACGAAGTTCAGGATACCAAGCTTGCGCGCCAGACAAAAAGCGGCGCCATCCTGCAATTGTGCCTGTACACCGACCTGCTGGGGAAGCTGCTGGGTACCGTACCCGAAAGCATGCACATCATCAAGCCGGACACGGCATTCAAGCCGCAGTCGTATCGGTTTGATGATTTCAAGGCTTATTACCGGATGATAACGGCTCGACTTGAAGCGTTCGTAAAGCAACCCGACTTGATGACTTACCCGGTTCCTGTAGAGCATTGCAGTGTTTGCAGGTGGTGGAAGCGCTGCGACACACAATGGCGAACCGACGACCACCTCTCGTTAGTGGCAGGCATGCGCCATGCGCAGATGGAGGAACTTTCACGTCAAGAGATCCGGACGCTGGAACAACTGGCCCTGGCGCCAGGCATTCGGGAGCCGGAACTGGGAAACCTGGATGCGCTGTTACGACGACAGGCCCAGGCCAGCATTCAATACAAGTCGCGTGTAGCCGGTCAGTTACTCAAGGAAAACCTTCCCCTGGAGGAGGGCCGGGGATTGTTCAGGCTTCCGGCTCCGAACGCAGGCGACGTGTATTTCGATATAGAAGGAGATCCATTCTTTGACACGGGCGGTCTGGAATACTTGCTGGGATACGTGGTGCGCGATGCACCAGAGATGGTGTATTCGGCCCGCTGGAGCCGCACGCGCGCGGAAGAGCGCGAGGCTTTCCGGACTTTTATGCAGTTTCTGATGGACCGCTGGAAGCGCTATCCGGGATTTCATATTTACCATTTTGCTCCGTACGAACCGTCGTCGATCAAGCGTCTCGCGCGTGTACATGCCTTGTTTGAAAAGGAGGTGGATCTGCTGCTCCGTGCAAGCCGATTCATTGATCTGTATGCTGTCGTGAAGGAATCATTGATCGCCAGCGTCGAGCGATATTCGTTGAAAGAGATCGAGAAGTTTACGCGATATACCCGGATAATCGATCTGACGGACGCCGGGCCGGCGAGAAAGACGTTTGAGGTGGCTCTGGAACTGAATCAACTGACAGAAGTTCCGCCGGAAGTTGCTGAAACGGTTGAACGCTACAATGAAGATGACTGTCGCGCCACGGCAGCGCTACACGACTGGCTCGAGGAAGTGCGTTCGCAGCGTCTCGCGGCCGGTGAGGTCTTTGAACGTCCCTTGCTAAGAACGGGCGAGGCGGGAGAAGAGATTGAAAACCTGGAAACGCGCAGTGACCAGATCTTCCAAAGCATCGTTGCATCCTTGCCGGAAGATCGCAGCCTGTGGCAGCCCACTGACCAGGCCATGTGGTTGTTGGCCCATATGATCGATTATTTCCGGAGAGAGGCAAAAAGCGCCTACTGGGAGTATTTTCGCCTTCATGAGCTGGACGAAGACGACACGCCGGGCGAGCGAAAAGCCCTTGGCGGTTTGATTTTCAGTGGCGTTCAGCCCAAGCGTGGTAGGGAACGAAACGTTACGCACCGCTATTCGTTTCCGGCACAGGAAACGTCGCTGAACGAAGGCGACGACGTCGTGGCAGTGAAGGGAGAGAAGCTGGGAACTATCAGAGAGATCTCATTGAAGGATCAGTACGTCGATATCAAGAAGCGCGAGTTGGCAGTCAACATGCATCCAAAGGCGCTTCATCTTTCGGAAACACCGCCGCTGGAGCCGCTCCCCACAGCCCTCATGGACATCACTGTTCAACTCGAAGAAGATGGACTGGGTCACAGTTGGCCGTATGCGGCCACTAAGGATCTGCTCATGAAACGCTCGCCCATAACCTTACCGGGTTACGTCGCGCTTGAAGGCGCAGACACGCTGGCGGAAGCAGTTCATTGGGCCCTTCACCTCGACAAATCTATCCTTCCCATTCAAGGACCTCCTGGTTCAGGCAAGACCCATACCGGAGCAGCCATGGTTGTTGCCCTGGTGAAGTCTGGTATGAAGATCGGCGTGACGGCCACTAGCCATAAGGTTATACGCAACCTGCTCGAAAAAGCAATTGAACTGGGAGGAAGCGACCTGCGCCTCGCGCACAAAGTGAGTGAAAAGGACGACTTACCGTTATCGACTGTGCAAGAAGTTGTCGATAACAAAACGGCACGCGGCCTTCTTGATCAGGGATTCGTGCTCGGTGGCACTACCTGGCTATGGGCTGACAAGAATTTCGACAAGTCCCTGGATTATCTTTTCGTCGACGAGGCTGGACAAATGTCACTTTCGTATGTGCTGGCTGCTTCGCGTTGCGCGCGCAACATTATATTACTGGGCGACCCGCAGCAGTTGGAACAGCCTCAACGCGGTGCCCATCCGGAAGGCAGCGACGTATCGGCTCTTACGTACCTGCTGGATGGGCACGCCACTATCCAAAGTGGACGCGGTTTATTTCTGGCAACGACGCGCCGCCTAAGCCCGGCGTTGTGCAGGTTTACCTCCGAGCTGTTCTACGAAGACAGGTTGAGGTCACTTCCAAAATTGGCCAGTCAGCATATTGGTGGCGGAACCACTTTCGACGGAGCAGGACTCTTTTATGTTCCCGCGCATCATGTTGCAAAGCAGGATCGCTCTTCTGTCGAAGTGTTATTGATCGAGCGGATCGTGCACAACCTGCTTGCCACGGGAACATGGACGGATGAAGAGGGTGCGAAGCGTAACCTGACGCCCCAGGATATACTGATCGTTGCTCCTTACAATTCACAGGTATCGGCATTGTTGATTCAGTTGCCCGAATTGCGCATCGGAACAGTGGATAAATTTCAGGGTCAGGAAGCCCCCATCGTGATCTATTCCATGACCAGCTCGTCGGTGGCTGATGCGCCGCGTGGCATGAGCTTCTTATTTAACCCGCATCGCCTCAACGTGGCAACGAGTCGTGCCAGGTGCATTTGCATTCTTGTGGCATCGCCGAGACTATTCGAGGCTGAATGCCGTACGGTCGAACAAATGCGTTGGACCAACGCGCTGTGTCGCTATCTGGAGATGGCGACAACTATTGATATGAGGTGAACCCTCTTAATATTTGTGCCGCGTCTCGTGGGCAGTTTTCGTTCAAAAAAATGGCGTTACTTTAGCACATAAATCGAAAGGGAAGCTTTTCGCTCTCCAATTAACAAATCGACAAATCAACCAATAATTTCATGGCCAGGAAGCGTAGCGCATTGATCTTTATTTTCATCACCCTGCTGATCGACATTATAGGACTGGGCATAATCATTCCTGTACTACCGCGGCTTATCCAGGAATTAACTGGCGGAACCTTGAGCGACGCGTCGGTATATGGTGGGTGGATGTTGTTTGCCTATGCATCAATGCAATTTCTCTTTGCTCCAATCATGGGCGGGTTAAGCGATCGGTACGGTCGCCGTCCGGTGTTGCTGGCTTCCTTGTTTGGTTTCGGCCTCGATTATCTTTTTCTGGCGTTCGCTCCTACGCTGCCATGGTTGTTTGTTGGTCGGGTAATTGCGGGCATCATGGGAGCCAGCTTCACAACAGCTGCCGCCTATATTGCCGATGTAAGCACCCCTGAAACGCGTGCACAGAATTTCGGAATCATCGGCGCGGCATTTGGATTGGGATTCATTGTCGGTCCGATGCTTGGAGGATTCCTGGAAGAATATGGATCACGTGTTCCTTTCATGGTTAGCGCCGGACTGTCACTGATTAACTGTTTATATGGTTTCTTCATCCTGCCAGAATCCCTTAAGCCTGAGAACAGGAGAAAATTCGAATGGTCGCGGGCGAACCCTGTTGGTACGTTACTGAACCTGAAGCGATATCCGGTCATTCTGGGACTCGTGGTCTCCCTGATCCTGGTTTACATTGCCGCACACGCGGTGCAAACGAACTGGGTTTATTATACGATGGAGAAGTTTCATTGGACAGCGAAGACGGTGGGCGTATCGCTGGCGGTGGTAGGTTTGATGTTCGCGATTGTTCAGGGCGGGTTGATACGGATCATTATACCCAAACTTGGCCAGGAACGTAGTGTATACGTGGGGTTGGGCTTCAGTGCGTTGGGATTTGTGCTGTACGCGTTGGCAACTCAGACGTGGATGATGTTCACGTTCACGGCCGTATACTGCATGGGCGGAATTGCAGGGCCCGCCCTACAGGGGATAATCTCCACACAAGTACCTCCCAATGAACAAGGCGAACTACAAGGCGGGCTTACGAGCCTGATGAGTGCTACGTCCATTTTCGGTCCGCTGTTGATGACGACAACGTTCGCGATCTTCACCAAACCGGGCGCGTCTGTGTATCTCCCCGGAGCTCCGATGCTGCTGGGGGCGGTGCTGACCATTACGGCAACATTGCTCGCACGAAGGAGTCTAAAGCGGACGATGAGTAAGACTGCGTCAGCGGCCAGTGCGTCTTCATGATCAGAAGCAGTTCACCTGCCGTCTAGGCAGCTCGAAAAATTTAGTTTGCTATTCTTGGAAACATTGCGGAATTTTCTCCGCAATAAGCTAACGCATATTGTACTTTTTTACTTTTTAGTTCGTTAGCACCCATTGATATGACGACGATTTCTGGCATAATTATTCGTCATGCCACACGCTGAAAACAATTTACAACTCATGAAATATAACACGATTCGATTCCTTAGAAAGTTGCCCGGCCTAACCTTCTTTGCCATTTTCGTTGCCCTTGCCTCTGTTGGCACCGCCTGTAAGAGCAAGAAGAAAGCAATGGAAGTAGATGCGGGTGCTGCGGAACGCGAACGCCTGGAAAAGGAAGCTGCGCTGAAGCGTCAACAAGAAGAAGAGGCCAGGAAAAAGCGCGATGCCGAAGAGCGTGCGGCCCGCGATGCAGAGGAAGCGAAACGTGCGCCCTATACCAAACTGGAAGGATACTTCAACGCCATCACCAACGCCTCATCGGCCGATGCCGCAAATGCCAGTATCAACGAGGCGCTGACGTTGTTCTCGTCACCCGAAACGCCAGTGCTCGTCGTGATTCATGAGGCAGCCGGCCAGAAGGACTACGACCGTCCTACTACTATTCGGAATTATCTGAATTACTTAAAAGATCAGAAGAAGAAGGCAGACAAACTCGGTGAGCTCAAGTTCGACGGCTCCGGAAAGATCACAGAAGTTGAACTTGTAAAACAATAATCATATGAAAATCAACACCATGTTTAAGTATATATATTCCGTCATTTTCTTCAGTGCCCTGACCGCCGCAAGCGTGTCAGCACAAACCGCCGAAATCAGTCCTGCACGCAAGCAAGCTATCGATTCACTAGCGCTGGAGAAAGTGCGCGACCTTAGCAAATACATCTCCATCATCGGAAGCAAGAAGACGCCGTATTCGGAGGCCCAACGCGTGATGGACCGCGCTGAGGAATTGTTCGCACCCGAAAGTGAAATGGGTGTGTCTTCCATCAACCGGAAAGAGATCAACTATTACAAGGTGCGTAAGTATTTTGAGCGCCTCATCGCGTTGAACTATGATAAGGTATCGATATCCTGGTACGACATTCATTACATCAGTGATCTCGAGCGTCAACCCGATGGTCGGTATGTAGGCGTTGTAACTATCTATCAGAAGTTTGAAGGAACGTCTGATGACGGGATGAAGTACAAAGACACCACCAAGAAAGACATCACTATTTACGTGGAGCGGAAGAAGACTCAGATCGCTGGAAGGACTGTGGAGTTTTGGGACGTGCTGTTGGGCGATATCCGGGTTAGCGAAACGAGTGCATGAGATACCTGAAGCCCCTAGTAGTATGCTTTCTTTTACTCATTAGCGGTTATGGGTTGCAGGCACAGCTTCTTGACAAGGAAGATGAAAGCCGCCTGTATGCAGAGACCAAGCAAGTCAATCAATTTTTTCGCCGTTTCAATGGCGAAGAAGACGAAAAGGGCGATCGCTATTATCCTAAAGACAAACAATATCGCAGCGAAAAGCTCCGTAAGAAGTACCTCGGAATGCTCTTCGATGCGAGCAATAGCAACATAGGCGGCGATTTGAAAGTGCAGTTTGCCAAAGACGTGCTGGAGAAGACACCGCCTGCTGTGCTGGAATTCCATGGGGGTAACTGGTTTGCAGAAGTGACCACAACGTTCACGTTGTATGGCAAATCCGAGACTGTCACGCTCTTCATGGAGTTGGAAAAAGCACAAGAGGGAACCAAATGGGTAATTAGTCGCGCTCATGCCGATGTATTTGAACCGTACTTTATTCGAGACACGACACGCGTCGGAAAATTCATGCACCCGATGAGTCATGAACTCGATTATATGAACCTTCGCAAGGCGTTCAACTATACGGACAGCATTGCACAGTTTTCGGTAAAACGTTTCAGACCCGACCACTTAACCCTCCTTTTCTATGAAGTGAAACGGGGCAACATGAAATTCAAGACGGTGGAGTCAGTGAAATTTCATTTTTTCCAGGTGAAGGGATGGTACTTTGAAATCTCCGAATTCAATCGCTCGGGCTACAATACCGGATGGTTAATTTCGAATCTCGTGAAGCTTAATAATGACCAAGACAAGAAAATTCTGCAACGCTATCTCTACTATGAAGGTCGTTAACGCGCTCATTATTCTTCTCCTGGTTTTTCAGTCGGCCAATGTCTCAGCGCAGGCAGCAAAGTCGGAGATCAAGCAGCACGAACAGGAAGTACGTGACATCGTCAAGTTCCTGGAGTATATTCTGAATACGCTGGGAAGCAGCGAGTCATCCGCCCGTGACAAAGATGTGCTCGTTACCGAGAGCTATACCAAGATCTTTCGCGATGGCAAAGTCCAGGTGGAAGACGATCTTGTCGAGAAGCGCAATGTAATCACGAACAAGGATGTGCAAGCCTATCTGAAAGACGTTGATTTCTTCTTTCAGGATGTAAAGTTTGAGTTCACCGTCAAGGATATCAAAGGCAATGTCAATGCGAACGGGAAACTGTTTTACAAAGTATCTATCGTTCGGAACATGCGCGGCACCAACATGGACGGGAAGGCGGTTAACAGCACGATGCCGAGATTCATTGAGATCAACTACGATCAAAATGCGAAAGACCTGAAGATCGTTAGTATCTATACAAAAGAGTTCGACGAACGGACGTCGCTCCTTGCCTGGTGGAATACACTTTCATTCGAGTGGCAGTCGTTCTTTAAGAAAAGAGTCAACCTCACTGGCGATAGCGTGGATATTACCGATATCCAGTCGGTGATGGACATCGAGTCTATCGACTTGAGCCAGAATCAACAGGTTCAAAACATTGAACCGCTCACAGCCCTGATCAATTTGCAAGTGCTGAATATTTCGCATACGTCGATCGCTGATTTGAGCCCGCTGCGAAACCTCACCGCACTGGTGGAACTTAATGCTTCGTATACACCCGTCGAGGATGCTACCGCATTGCGCTATTCAGATAACATGGCCAAGCTGAACCTCAGCTATTCAAAAGTTGCGGACCTGGGCTTTGTCGAGCGTATGACGCATCTCGAAAAGTTGGAGCTGCGGGGCACGCGCATCACGGATTTTACACCGCTGGCAAATCTCACCACGCTCAAGATGCTCGATCTTGCAGGTACAGGTATCCCGAGCGTTGCTCCGCTTACTGCGTTAACCAGTCTCACCGAGCTTAACGTGTCGGGAACGATGATCGACGACCTGAATCCGATCTCGGGATTGAAACAAATTAACACGTTGTACCTCGATAGTTCACGCGTTGTGCAATTGATGCCTCTGAAGGGATTGGAGAATCTCGAAAAAGTTTCCGTTAACTGGACGCAGGTGGGAGACCTTACCGCGTTGTTGTCGCTCAAAAAACTTCAGCGCATCTACTGTGATCACACCCTCATTCGAAAAGATGTAGCGGAATCGTTTATGGCGACCAACCCACGGGTGCTGGTGATCTATGATTCTGAAGATATGCGTGGATGGTGGAATGCACTGCCAGAAGCCTGGAAGGCAGCATTTGTAAAAACGGCCTCTATCGGTCAGGACCCGAGCAATGAAGAACTCGCCCGAATTCCGAACATTGATTCTCTTAACCTCTCTGGTATCACAGCCATTGAACATCTCGAACCGTTGAGAAATGTTCCTCGCTTGCGGACCCTCAGGATCGACAAGACCTCAGTAAGTGATCTAACCCCGCTTCGTGAGCAACGACTATTGACGATGCTGGATATCAGCGACACCAAGGTGAGCAACATCGATGTGGTGAGCAATTTCGTCAACCTGGGTGTCCTTCGGGCTGATCGTTCAGGCGTAGCGAACATCAGTGCATTGTCGAACGTCAGCGCGATCAAAAAGCTTTACCTTGACGGCGCGTCCATTAGCGACTCGGTTGTACAAGATTTCCTGCACAAGCAGCCAAAGTGTTTGGTTGTTTTTAAAACGGATACGTTGGTGAGTTGGTGGCGTGACCTGCCTTCTGCGTGGCGCGACGCGTTGAATGAACTGGTAAACGTAACAGATGCCAATCAGAAGGAGGACTTGCATCGTTTGGTAGAGGGCGAAGTAGTTCGCGTGAAGGATGCGGCGATCAGCAATTTATCGGGATTGGAGGAGTTTGTTCGGCTGAAGGAGCTTGATTTTTCCGGAACGTCTGTGAGTGACCTTTCCGCACTTATTCACATTCCGACCCTACGCACTTTGCGTGCCACCAATAGTCCGATCAAAAATCTCGAACCGTTGCGTTCGATGACACACTTGACTTCACTGGATATTTCTAATACGCCGGTTGAAGACCTTCGACCCATCAGGGCGCTGCAGGAATTGAAGTCCTTTAGTTGTTCAGGTACGCAGGTAAGTAGCCTGAGTGCGCTGGAAGAGCTGGCGACACTTGAGTCGCTGGATTGCTCCAACACGGGGGTAAAGAAAATCGACCCTTTGTATCCGTTGCCATTGAAGTCGTTGAAGTGCTACAATACGAAGATCACCGGCAAAGCGGTCGATAAGTTCCGCGAGGTGAATCCAAATTGCAAGGTTGTTCATTACTAGCCGTTCTTGTCAAGCTTGGTGCCTTGTACGTTACTGCTACATTTTATGTTTAGGTGTTTTACATTTTGCGGTTAAGGTGTTCATTGTAAAATACGAAATGTAAAATGTAAAACTCCGAGTGTAGAAGTAACGATTTCTACTTAGCTGATCTATTCACCGAACTACATCTTCCAGGCAAAAGACCAACCAGAACTGACTGCTTATCGAGCCAGCCATCTCGTTCATCGACTGGGAGGTGGCAAAGGGGGAACGAATGGTCTGTGTTGGGCGTTCATTGCTTATGAGACTATCGCTGCTTGATTTGTCGCCTGTGCCGCCGGATGGTGATCGAAATAAGGCGATTGCCCACACCATCGAAGCCGCACAACGGGCAGAGGAGCTGGGCTATACGCGATTCTGGGTGGCTGAACATCACAATACGGGCGCTCTGGCAGGCCGCGCGCCCGAAGTATTGATTCCTTACATTGCTGCGAAGACGACAAAAATAAGAGTAGGCTCGGGCTCGGTGTTGCTAAACCATTACAGCCCATACAAAGTGGCGGAGAATTTTTCCGCACTCAATGAGATGTTTCCGGGACGGATCGACATGGGCATAGGGCGGGCCAATACCGGTCCCGTTGCGGATATTGCCCTTCAACGCAACCGTACTTTCAGACAGGACACCGAAGATTCTTTTGAGCAACTAACAGAACTGCTGGCGTGGTTCAACAATGATTTCGAGGCGACGCATCCATTTCATAAGTTGAAAGTGCACAACAATGGATCGGTTCCTGCCGTGTGGCTGTTGGGATCAAGTCCGTGGAGTGCGCTGGCTGCTGCTCAGCTCGGTTTGCGTTACGCGTTCGCCGGATTTATCAACCCCTCTTCTGCGTATGATATTGTGCGCACGTATCGCGAGAAATTTTCATCGTCTGCTAAAGCCACGGGTATACTGAAGCCAGAAGCAATCTTATCGTTGAGTGTTTATTGTGCGCCAGACGAAGACGATGCCATTCGCCTGAGTGCGCCCGTTCAGATCATGTTGCAGCGTCTTCAACACCATGGTGACCTGAGTGGTTTGTTGCCTACTGAGGAAGAGGCCATAAAACAACTCGGTGGTTCAATGCAGCGAGGCGAGCTGACAGATCCGACCAAACCACCGCGCATGCTCACGGGAACTCCGGAGCAGGTCAAAGTTTGGTTGCAGCAACTGTCCATTGCTTTCGACGCTTGCGAGATTATGGTGCAATGCATCAGCCCACATCACGAGAGAAGGTTACGTTCACTTGAGCTCATTGCTGAGGCATTGGGTATCTCAAAGAAGAAAACAGCCTAGCAATCAACGTGAACGAACAACCCGATCCATTTTGACGTCGGCCCTGATAATTTCATCGGAACACCTTCTGTAAGAACGAGAACATGTTGTCGCGGATCTCTTGCGCATCAAACATTTCGCCGTAGTGCGGAGCGCCTTTCACGATGGTCAGCTCGTTCTTTACGCCGGCAAGGTTGAGATAGGAGTGAAGGAGTACGGATTGTTGATAAGGAACGGACTCGTCCTTTTCACCTTGTACAATAAAAAACGGCGGATCGTTTTTGTCGACGTAGGTTACAGGACTCGCCCGCTTGCTCAGGTCCGGGCGTTTGATGGCCGATGCACCCAGCAGTTGTGATACGGGATCGCTGGTGCTGTCGGGGTTGGCGTTCCCCACCATCGCAAGAAAATCTGATGGCCCGTAAAAGTCTATCACACCCTTTAGTTTGTAAGTGGGCTTTTTCCCGCCGGGATAGAAGTCGCTCACCTGATTGTTAAGGGCAAGGCCCTGCAGCGATGCCAGGTGACCACCGGCGCTGAAGCCAATGAGTACGATACGGTTCTTGTCAAGTCCGTATTTGTCAGCCTGTGTGTGAAGAAACTCCAGGGCGGCATGGCAATCCTGGATTTGTGCTGGAAACGGAGCGGTGGAACTGAATCGATAGTCCACCGATGCCAGTGCGTAGCCGTGTTCAAGAAAACCGCGAATGGTACTTTTCATGTAGCCCATGTCGGCATACTTGTCATTGTGATTCCAGGCGCCACCGTGCACCCAAACCACCAGGGGCACCATGGCCCTGGCGTTGGCCGGGAGATAGATGTCCAGCAAGTGCTTCTTGAGCGTATCGTTTGCGTACGGTATGTTGTGATGATAGACCGTGCCGTCGGGAAACCATGCACGCACACGCTCGGGCACCTGCGCACCAACGTTTGCTCTCATGGCGCTAACGAGGAGGATGAGTATGATAAATCGTTTCATAGTTTCGGAGTTAAGAATCCAGGCGGATGCCGGTGGGTGCTGAGCTTCCGTCCTTCCACAGACACGAATATGGAAATAAAGACCAGCAATTCAAGCAGCTTTGGGGCAGGTAGCAGCTACCCATAGCAGTTGTCCTCATTTCTTCGTATTATTGGTTTTCGCGAACGTCTCGTGCTTCTTTAGAGCTTTAGGAACCGTTGTTGCGTTGCAGGCCATTTCAGGGCGGTTTCCAATTTTTTTGTTTTTGCGAACAACTTCACGGATCAAAACCACAAAAATGCCCAGATTTTTACGGTTAGTTCTGTTGATTGCGTTTGGCGTAGCTGTATTCTCGTCCGCATCACAGGCCACAAATTACTACACCTACACCAGTGCAGCCACTAGCGGGGCGTGGAACGTAGCCGGCACCTGGACGACCGATCCGTCGGGCGTATCACTTACGGGCAGTGCTGTTCCCGCGAGTGGCGATGCCGTTTTTATTTTGAATGGCTTTACCGTTTTTCTCACCTCTGGTGTGGCAACCACGGGTCATTCGATAACGATTAACAACGGCGGAACGCTGGATATGGCGACGTTTTCGATTTCGACCCTGAATTCACTGGCGGGCAACGGCACGCTCAGAATCAAATGGGGATACTTTCCAACGGTAACGTCTAACACTTTTGTTAACAATGCGGCGTCTGGGGCTACCGTTGAGTATGATTTCGACGGAATCGTACCAGCTTCTTTCAACTTTCCGAACCTGAAGTTCATCAATACGACGAGCGCTAATCGAACGATAGCGCTCAGCAACCCGGTTGCCTATACCCTGAACGTTTATGGTTCGTTGTCAACTCAGGTTAGCGGAAGCGGATCATTGACGCTAACCTTGGGAACTGAAGGGGCAAACGTCATATCCCTCGTGATAGGGGGAAGCGTGACGATCGGGTCGGGGACGACGTGGAATACGGGGCTATTTAACGCCATACACAACGTTTCGATTTCCGGTGACATGACCAATAATGGAACCGTGACGTTCAGCAATACCGCGGCCTATGCTGCATCAGCAAACGGAGCTGCGGTGCTCACCTTCGCAGGCACGACGGACAACGTCCTGGCCTGTAACAATATTACGAATCTCTATACGCTCGCTGTTAATAAGGGTACTTCATCCACATACACCCTGTCTGTAACTTCAACCAATGTGGCGAATTTGAGTTTTCGGGCTAATGATATCCTGCTCAACGTTACCAATGGAACGTTACGGCTCGGACCCAACATCAACCTGCCGCGCATCCGGCAAGGCGGAAACTACGAACTGGGAAGTCCAACGAGCAGTCCCATGCTTTGGGTGGATGGCGCCACGGTGAATGCCAATACTTCTGCGCTGGTGGTGTATGGCAAATTCAGAATCACAGCAGGTAGTTTTACCACGACAGGAGGGGAAGGGTCGGTCATTCGAAATGAAGGTCAGTACCTCATAGAAGGCGGGACATTTACAACGGAGAAATTCAGGCCGTCAACCACGGAAGCGGATCACCGGGGTTCTTTCATTATGACCGGCGGCGTTTTCAATGCTACGGGAACGTCGGGCTCGAATGCCAGTTATGCCCGCTTCTCGCATCCATTCAAAGATCAGGTGTTCATTATGACTGGCGGCATCATCAATGTCACGAATCCACAGACGGGTAATGAAGCCGGTCTGCATATTGGTGTGAAGGAGTCTAACTATACGGTAACAGGTGGAACAATCAACATCACACTTTCGGGCACTGCGGGAGCATGTCGGATACTGTCGACAGTGCCCATCTATGATCTCAATATATCCCGATCGACGACGGGTACACCACCCACTACGGCGATACTGGCCGATATTCCAATGACTGGCGCCATCGGCCAATCTGAAATGACTACCACCGCACAACCGTTGCGTGTTCTTAATAACCTCACGATGAGCACTACAGGATCGCCGATACTCAGCGCCAACAACCAGCATGTAACCGTCGGTGGGGATTTTACCATAAGCACGGGCGCAACTTACACTCCTGGTTCCAATACCACGACGTTCAATGGTTCGGGAACCCAACAGTTTAGCAACAGCGGAACGATAACTACGGGGTTGCACAATCTGACGGTGAACAAATCCGCAGGAACGTTGACACTGGGGGGCAGCGCAACATCGTATACCGTGATCAATACGCTTACCCTTACTAGTGGCGTGTTGAACGATGGTGGAAAGGTAATTCAAGTGACGGGGAATATTGTAAACAGTGCTACGCACACAGGTACAGGGAGCATAACGCTGTCGGGTGGCGGGACACAAACGCTATCGGGCGATGGAAATGGGACGTATGGCAACGTGGTTCTGAATAATGGCAATAGCCCAGGCGTTACGGCGACAGCAAATCTTTCTATTAGTGGTACACTTACGCTGGCGGGAACCGGAAACAGTTTGTTCGACATCAACCAATATACCTTGTCGATGACCTCCAACTCGGTGACGGCGTTGACCACGACGGGCAATGCGTTCAGCAACGCGAAAATGGTTCGCACGTTGGGGCTTCAGTCGGATGGAGGCCTGCGCAAGACCTTTGGCAATCTATTGCCATTCACTTACGCCGTGGGCGCCGCTGGAGTATATACGCCCGCAGTCATCCAGCTTACCGCCGCCCCGACAAGTTACGGCAGCATTACGGTTAAACCGGTGAACTCCCGCGATCCGTTTGTCGTGGCCGGAAATACAAACAATCTGACCTGGTACTGGCGCGTAGCGTCGTCGGGATTTGTGGGCTCGGCCACCTACACACATAAATATTACTACGACGAAACCAGCGTGAGTCCGACGAACGATGACGCGACCTACATTCCCGCAAGATATACGCCCACTATCTGGACCGTGATCAACGACCTGACGCAGGTAAACGAGACTACCAATGAAATAACGTTTGCCAATGTGACCTATGTGGATGGCGATTTTACCGCGGGGCGTTCCGCGGCGTTCGGAACCGTGAAGGTATTCTATAGTAAGCGAAACGGCGACTGGTTCAACGTGACGGCGGGCGTCACGCCGTGGTCCAACGTGAGCCATAGCGGCGCAGATGCCACCACATCGCCCGGACCTGGTGACCATGTCTATGTAGGTGACGGTGTCACTTATAACCACACCATCGCGGTAAGCGCCGACAATGCCAATGCAGGAGGGCTGGAAATCAGCTCTGGGAGCACGCTTGATGTAGGGGTATTTACTGGTCACAATTTCGGGGCGTTGGAGGATGCGCCCATTGGTGGCAGTGGCACGCTGCGCATATCGTCCAACACGGCCACGGCGCAGTTTCCTGCAGGCGATTTTGGTAATTTCATTCGGGCCAGTGGGGGAACAGTTGTTTATTATAGTACCGGTGCACAAAACTTCGAGGTTCCGCTGTCGTCTGCAACCCCGACCTTTCTACCGTTAATTACTTATCGCAATCTGGTGCTGCAACCGGCCGCCGGTCGGACGATCACTCTTCCGAACCTGGACATACGCATCTTTGGTGATCTTTCGGTACAGGGTGCGGCAGCGAGCGCTATTGTGCTCTTTAACGGCGCATCGGCGCGAAGCTTCACCGTGAATGGAAATGTTTCCATTACTGGAGGCGTCTTACAGTTACAGAATGGATTCGCGCAGTCAGTGGACGTAGATGGCAATATTTCATTAGGTAATGGTGCGTCGTTTAACCTTGCATCCACGGGTACTGCCGTGACCAATTTCCTTACTATTGATGGAAGCGTTGCAAATGATGGTTCATTTGACATGAGTAATGGTACGCGAATCTGCAATGTAACTTTTGGGGGAAATACTAACGCGTCGGTTACGGGCGCGGGTGCTGTGACTGACTTCAATGTTCTGACAGTCTCCAAGGGAACTTCGATCACCCCGATATTGGAAGTGAATGCAGCCAATTTTTCGCTATCAGGAGGCGCGACGCCTTTGATCCTGACCAATGGAACGTTCAGACTTACGAGTACCCAGGCAGTAGCGATTGCCAACGGGTCCGACTTCAATATTCCGGCGACATCCAGGCTTTCGGCCAATGGAGGAACGCTGCAAATCACGGGTAATGATGGCATTGATCTCCTTCTTGCTGGGACCCTGGAGGTGCTGGCCGGCACGGTCAGCGTGGGCACAACGAATAACGACAATTCGATAGAATATGCGTCAACGGGATTACCGACTATAACAGCCACAGGGGGTACGCTCAATGTGCGCGCGCAGGTGCGCCGCTCAGCAGCAAACGCGCAAGGAACGCTGGCCTACAATCAATCCGGCCTGAGTACCGTGAACGTCGGCATATTCAGTGCGTTGACCACCACACGGTCGCTGTTCGAGTTGTTTGGCACGGGTAGCACATTCAGCATGTCGGGTGGCGTGTTGAGTTTGCAGCGTGCAGTAACTGCGGGCATTACAGAATTTTTTCTCCAGCCGTCGAGCGGCAGCATGACCGGTGGAACCATTGAAGTGGGTACCGGCGCCACAGGACAGTTGATCGATTTGAACACGACGATCCCTTTGTTTAACCTTAGCGCAATAGGAACCAACAACACGGCCAATCTGCTGGTCAATACGCTTACCCTGCGTGGATCACTGAGTATCGCGGCCGGTTGTGTCTTTGCGGCCAATAGCCTAAACGTGACCATTGCCGGAAATTTCTCAAACGCGAATACGACGTCCACAACAGGAACCACGGTGGGCGGATACCGCGTGGGTGGCGTGACGCAAACCACGACTTTCAATGGATCGGCCGCGAATGAGAGTATCACTGGCGCAAGTGGTAACCTCACGAATTTTGGCAACCTGATCATCAACAATACATTCAGTGGCGGCAGTGTTATGCTTCAGCCAAACAGCAATTTGCGGGTACATGGCAACCTGACTATCTCGTCTGGAACCTTGGCCGGCGTGGCCAACACGGTGAGCGTACTGGGTAGCGTATCCAATTCATCCACCCACACGAGCACCACGGGCACTATCACGCTTGCTTCAACATTATCTCCACAACTGATTACCGGAAATGGCTTGGGCAAGTTTGGAAACCTGGTGGTGAACAACGGTGCCCTGGGCGCATACTTCGGCGCAAACCAGGAAATCACCGGTACGCTTACGCTCACGGCGTCGTCGCTGCTCATTGGCAGCTATTCGCTTAACTTATCCAATCCGAGTCTTTCGTCAATCGTGGGGGCATCTGCGACCGTGTACATAATGACTTCGGGAAATCTGTCGGATGGAGGTGTTATTAAAGCATTTGCTGCCGGCGTATCGAACGGGAACTTTATATATCCTGTGGGTGTGAGCGGCAAGTACACTCCGGCTGACTACACGCTGAGCACAGGCAGTGGCGGAACAATGACCGTTCGCCCCGTTAACAACAAGCATCCGAGCGCCACAGGATCAGGGACCGCCTTTATCCGATACTATTGGAACGTTGCCACATCAGGTATCGCCATCACTTCGTTCACGCATCGGTACACGTACGCTGCTGCTGATCAAAACGGTACGGTAACAGACTATCGCGATGCACGCTTCACCGGTGGTGCCTGGTTTGTAGGATCAACAGCCAATGTAAACACGGGCACGCGCGTGATTACGTTTGTAAACAGTACGAACGTTGCGAGCGACTACACGGCCGGAGAGCCAACAGCTTTTGTCAACCCGGGTACTTATACGAGTATTGGTTCCGGCGCGTGGGAATCTGACGCAGCGGTTTGGTCGCCCGACCCTCCGGGTAATGGCCTGGGACCACCGCCGGGATCGTTCATCATCATCAGCGATGGAACAACGGTAACGGTAGGCGCCAGCGCCAAAAGCGTGGCTACGACCAGCATCCAGGGTCAATTGAACCTCGGCTCCACCAATAGCCATAATTTTGGGACGGTGTCAACTGCGGGCACGGGCTTACGGACGATGCAATTGCAAACGTCGTTCTTTCCCGCAGGCGATTTCTCGGCCTTCAATGGAACCAGTGGTGGAACGGTGGAATACAATGGTCCCGTGACCCTTTCTGCCACGCAGGCCACCTACAACAACCTTTCATTTACCGGCACAGGGGTGAAAGAACTCGGCAACGTTGACCTTATTGTAAATGGGAATGTCTCTATCGCCGCTGGTACGGTTAACAATACCGTCAACCGCTCAATCAATATGGTGAACACTGCGGGCGATTTTACCAATAACGGAATTTTCAACGCGGGCAGTGGATCGATAACGATTGGTCGCGACCTTTTCAATTCTGGTGCAGGAGCCACGTTCAATGCACCCAATAGTACCACAGGACTGAAGGTGATGCGCAACCTGACGAATGGCACTGGTGCGTCATTCATCGCCGGAACCGATAGCGTTGGTGTGCGTGGGACGCTGGTCAATTCAGGCACCTTCACAGCCGGCGGCAACGCCCTTCGTGTAAATGGAAATCTCCAGAATACCGGTGGCACCTTTACGACTGCGGCGGGTACCGTGTACGTTGGGAGTACGCTGACCAACAGTGCACCTTTTAGCGCGGGGACTGGTGCGATTACAGTACAGGGACAGTTTGTCAATAGCGGCGCGTCCGCAGCTTACGCGGCCAACGCCAATAGCCTTTTTGTGAATGGTTTTATCAACCTATCCGCAAATTCAACCTTCAATGCCGGTACAGGCCAGATTACGTTAAATGGCCACTGGAACAATAGCGCTACTTTTACAGCAGGCACGGGTACGACCAACTTCACCGGCGCCGCCAATCAGAATGTAAATGGTGCCACGACGTTCTACAACGTCGGCCGCAGCGGAGGTGGAAACCTCATCCTCAATAACGACGTAATTATGAGTGGCCTGCTATCCCTATCAACGGGAAACATTGTGACCGGCACGAACGTCCTCTCCCTAATCAACACGTCGTCCCAGCCAGTGACCGGGTACAGCCCGGCAGCCTATATTGATGGGGGATTGTCAATCACGTATCCCAATACAGCGCTTGCGAGCCGCGTGTATCCTATCGCGAACGCAGGTGCCTATCGCCCGGTTACGATTCAACAGACGTTAGCGTTTACCTCATCCGTTGTGCTTGTTCGCATGACCAACACTCCCCCGACCGGTACGGCCCCTGCGGGAGTGGACCGCTTGTCGCAGGCGCGCTATTTTGCAATCAATTTGCTGTCTGGCACGATGAATTCTCCTACGGTCGATCTGAGCTTCAATACAAATGGCACTGCCGATGAGACGATCGCAACCCCAACGAATGCCCGCGTCCTACGTTCGGCAACGGCGCCTTCAGGACCGTGGACGAACGAGGGGGGGTCAGGTGTGTTTGCTCCTGCCGATCCAGCCGGCCACGTGACGTCGGGTACAACGAGTTTCACCAGTGGGACGTATTTCGCGCTCGGCTATCCGAACGAGATCACACCGGTAACTTTAGTTTCTTTCAGCGCGTCGCTGCACAGCGACATGGTTGCCTTGTCATGGGCCACGGCTTCCGAGATAAATAACCACTACTTCACCATCGAGCGAAGCGACGAACGTCTTCAATTCGATTCACTTTTTTCTGTAGCAGGTGCGGGTGACAGTCAGTTACTCCTTCACTACCAGGCAATGGATTATTCTCCGCTGCAAGGTGTGTCCTTCTATCGCTTGAAACAGACGGACTACGATTTGAAATACACCTACTCCAGAGTTGTTCGCGTGGTGAACAACCCGACATCGGGGCAAGTATTGTCGCTGTATCCAAACCCGGTCTGGGCGGACAATAAAATTCAATTGCGACTGAACACGAATAAGGCAGAAGAGAGTTATGTCCTTATTACCGACGTGCTGGGAAGGGTTTATTTTGCCGGTGCGGTGGACCTGTCCAAGTCTACTGACGTGCTGGACTTGGCTTTGAACTACCGACTGGGACCAGGGACCTACGTGGTTCGCGTCTCATGGGGGAACAAAGCAGAGACCAGGAAGCTGATCGTTCACTAGTGCGCCAATGCAAAAATAACCATAGGTAAGAAATACTTAAGCTGGCAGGCAGGGCAGCAGGTAGAAGTGGCGCGTAAAGCCCGGTCGTTCCTGCAAGGTTTAATATTTTTGTTACATTAACATAACTTCAATTACCCCCGCGCCCAGTGAAACACTTATCCCGTGCTGCTCAGGCATTACTTTTCATCGCACTGATGGCAATACCTGGTTGCCAGTCTCGACCAGAGAGTAACACCGACGATACGATCGCCTATGATTCCGTGGAAGCCACGGCAGACACCCTGGCTCACGGCGCTGGCGATGGCGTTGACTTTGTGGATTGTCCGCGTGGCGCACCCGAACGCATCGTAAAGCCAAGTGTGGAGCCACAACCTACGTTCGAACTTGATAAAGCAAAGAATGTAGCATCAGAGATCCTTCAGTTTCAGAACGGCGACAAACTCGTGGTGAAGAACGGCGGCTGCGAATATTTCGTAGTAACGTTCAGATTCGAAACGACGCGGTTCAAGGCAGACACAACCGACATGATGTACTGGCTCGATAAGTCTACCATATTGGTGGGCGAGATAGCCGAAGCCATTGACGCGCCCATCGATTTCAACGACGGCGTAGCGATGATCAAGAAAATGAACGGACCCGAGGTAAAGTATGAACCCGGCCAGGAGATTGTCTATGCGGAGGGCGAGATCAGGCAGTTTGCTTCTTTGGATCGTGTTGAGCAACTGGATCCGTCGAGATATGCGGTGGAAGTGACATTTGCCCTCGGCCCGTTCTAAGCGGGGCTCACAGTCCGAGCACTCCCTTCAGCTTGGCATACCCACTCTTACTCAACGGCACCTTTGACCCACCTTTGAGTAAGGCAAGGTAGGTATCCTTCTCCAGCGGTTCGATCTTTGTGAGTTGTTGCAGGTTGATCATATACGATCGATGAACGCGTACAAACTGGGTTTCGTCAAGGCTCTTTTCGTAGAAGGTCATCGTCTTCTTCTTCATAAACATCTCTTTTTGCGTGAAGATCTTGACGTAGTCATCATAGGCTTCGATGTAGTGTATTTCGTGCACCGGCACAATGCGAATATTGCTGCCCTCCCGAACGACGATGCGATTGCGCTCTTCAGGTTGCCGGACATCTTCCGTAAGCAGCGCTTTCGGAGCCCCGGTCTGGTGGTGTTGCTGCAACCACTTTTGGATGGCCTTGTCAAATCGCTCTTTGCTGAAGGGTTTCAGCAGGTAGTCGATAGCATGTGACTCGAAAGCCTTAATAGCATACTCGTCGAATGCCGTGGTAAATATTACCGAGGGCGGTTGCTCCAACAGTTCCAGCATTTCAAACCCATTGATCTTTGGCATTTGAATGTCGAGAAAGATCAGGTCTGGCTTGTGTTGTCCGATGGCCTTTACACCTTCGAAACCATCGTTACACTCCTGGACAATGTTGATCTCGGGATAGTGTTGCAGGTACTCCACGACAATACTGCGTGCCAACGGTTCATCATCGATGAGAATAGTCTTTATCATACAGACTGCGGAATTTTAACTTCGGTTATGAATATTTTTTCCTCTGTTCGTGTGGTAAGCAGATCGTTGCGTCCGTACAGAAGGTATAGTCGCCGTTGCACCGACATCAACCCAAAACCCGTTCCTTGTCGGGGTTGTGAGGTTTCAGGATCGAAAGGATTTTGCACGCGCAGCAGCAACTGCTTGTCGGCCGCAAGGGCTTCAATCTTGATCACGATTTCCCCGGTTGTATCATAGAGGCCAAACTTAATAGCATTCTCGACGATGGGCTGCAACAAAAGGGAGGGCAGCAGGTTGGGGCGTGCTATGTCGTCAATCGTAATTTCTGTTCTGAGGCGATGACCAAACCTGACCTTCTCTATGTCGAGATACAGTTCCAGATGCGAAAACTCCTCTTGCAGGCTCACGAGCTGATGGTCGTCCTTCTTGATGGTGCCGCGCAGGAAGTCAGACAGCTGTTGAATCATCTTTCTTGCTTGTTCCGGTCGCGCTCCAGCCAATGCACTGATCGAGTTGAGGCTATTGAAGAGAAAGTGTGGTTGCAACTGTTGTCTCAATGTGGCGAGTTCTGCATCGCGGGCGAGTCGCATCGTATCGCTTTCACGCTTTTCACCGGCACGGACGTCTTGCATGAAGAACCATGTCCAGCTGATGATGCCCATCAAAGTGATCATCAGCCATGCCAGTATGCCGCGAAAAACCTGAGACTCGTCAAGGTAGACGAGATAGGTTGCCGTCCGGCTAAACGGCCCGTTGATCATGAGATAGTTATGCGCCAAAACACACAGCACGGCAAGGCCGATGTCCCATACGATCAGATATATAACATTCTTCGGGTTGGGCTGGTAATAGCGCATCGACACATACGTAATGTATCCGGCAGTGGCAATCAAGAGATTAAAGTTTACCGCATCAGCAAGTGCGAGAGAGACGGTAAACCCAAAGGAGTTGTACAGGGCATATGCTTCGACCGCGACCAGCGCGGCCGCCCATGAGAGGGCCGCAAATACAACTTTGCGTGTCGATATCTTAAGCATCTCCCTGGACATGACCTCAGTGGATCGGATTGTTGAGTGTATTTCTATCCTGGAAAGGTACATATTTCGAATTAGTCCTGGATCCCTGGTATTTAGTCGTGAGTTAGTTGTTAGTCTTAAGCGTATTCGGTTTTTAGTCGACAATTGACTTCTCAAATGGTAATCGAAGAACGGCTACCGACTATCAACGCTCAGGATCTCCTCACGACTAAGGACTAAATACTCATCAGAGTCGTCAGCCGGATGTCGATCGCTTTTTGATGGACTAAGTGGATGTACGAAGAGCCCTCTTCTGTTTCATGAATCCGCGAGTATACTTCAGCGCCATCCTCCAGGCCCTTCAACGGGATAACTTCTGAAACATTGATAAATTCCCATTTAACCTTCTTATTCTTGTCGTTGTAGAAACAATCTTCTTCACCCAATCCGATCGAACGCGCCTTCAGAAAGGCTTCCTCCGGATTTTCCGCAGCAATCAACCGCAGTTGTTCGTCGAATTGCTTTCTCGACTGACTATCCTCCCGGGTAATAGCGAATACTATTTTTGTGATATACCAGTTCATAAGTAAGACTTGAAAGATGATTAAAATCTGAGCCATAGTGATTAGTCCGGATGCGGCAAGACCTATTGATAACTCTTGATATCGATGCCACCAAATACGGTTGTACCCCGCAATACCAGAACCTTGGTGTCATCTGTGACCGTACTGTTAAAGTGACGCTTGTCGTTGAGGCCACCGAAAATGCTAACGACTTCTTCCGATTCAACTTTCCAATGCGCGGGAACAATCAATTTGGTGCCGCCAAATACCTGTACCAACTCCAGGGGTACGCGTCCGTTGATGTCGGCCTGCATGAGATTGATTTCCGATCCGCCGAAAACGCACACGCTCTCGCCGCCTTTAAAATCTTTGGACAGTATCTGATGCTTATTTTCTCCAAATATGGTTACTGTTTCGAAGAGTCCGGAATCGCCCTTGTTTGGATTTGCAATTCCTTTATCAAGCGTGTTGAACAGTGAGTCATTTTCCTGACGTCTGCGCGACCTGAGGATCATGGTAAGTCCGACACCGATAATGATGATTGGCCAGAGGTAATCATGAAGTTCCACCTCGGGGAGCATCCGATCAATGAGAAATACCGTACCGATGGCCATAGGAATCATGAAACCCGGGTTCCTGAAATGGTGGCGGACACCGATGTAAAAGCCTAACACAATCAGAAACATCGGCCAGCTGAAGAGCCACGACGGGATATCTGCGCCGACCCGCTGTGCCAGAAACAGAGCACCAACGACGACGATTATGATGCCTCCGAACGTGCGGCCGTCGCGGAATCGGTAACCGTCACGTTGCCGGTTCTTAAAGTTTGTATTGGGATGTTCCTGGGTTTCCATTTTCGTTATGATTATGGTGTAAATAACGGCGGGAAAATGGGTCCGGGCTATGGCAAAAAGGCCGTTTCAGTGCGCGGGTAGGTGAATAGCCGTTGGCCGTCGGTGAATGCTCCGTCCCCTTGTTCCGACCTCCGGCTCATGGGTTGTAGCCTTCTGCCTATCGGCCATTTCAGGATCACTTTCATGCATATGGCCCCGGACCTGTGGGGAGGATAGTGTATGGCACCAAATTTCCCAGGAATGCTGTAACTTTCATCCATCAAAAACCCGCTATGACCCGGACCCAGCAACTCGAGCAGGCCTTTTCTCACTTCGATGTTTACAACTATCGCGATCCGAACACAGAAGATTGGAACGGGAAGTCGTTCCCGAAGGAATTGTTGTACTCCATCCGAATGAGCGACCGCCTTGAAAAGTTCGCACCAGGATCACCGGATCATGTGAAGCTGGCTGTCCGATGTCAGCACATCGGACGATGGGAGATTGCTCGCAATACCTATCCAATGGACAGAAAAGGGTACCTGCAATGGAGAAATGCCTTGAAATTTCATCACGCCAGGATCGCCGGCCAAATCCTTCAGACCTGCGGCTACGACGAGGCAACGATAGAAAAAGTGAAGTTTCTGCTGTTAAAAAAGGAGCTGAACCGAAATGCTGAAACGCAGCTGACGGAAGATGTGATCTGCCTCGTATTCGTCGAGTTTTACCTCGCAGACTTCGCGGCGAAACACGAAGACGACAAGGTTATCGACATTCTGAAAAAGACCTTGATGAAGATGTCAAAGCGTGCCATCGAAGACGTATCCCACATTAAACTATCGCCTAAAGTGGCACAACTGATTTCCATAGCAGTTGCCTAGTACGTCGCAGCAAAATAACTGTTCTCCGCCAGCTGAAAATCTGTCCCCGGCAAACCATTTCCTGTTTTTAACTAATCCTTGATCTCGATTATTTTTAGATGGCCAACTAGCTACTGCGTTAGACCAAGCTCCTTGCGATTTGTCTTGACCAGGTAGTCAACAAAATGAGACAGCGAGCGGGTTAGAATTTCATACACCTCTTCAAAGTGCTTCTGGTTTCCGTAGTAGGGATCCGGTACTTCCGCACCCTTGTGACCTGGATCAAAATCCCGCATCATCCTGACCTTCGATCGGTTTTCTGCGTTGGTCAGACGCGTAATGTTCTGATAATTGCTTCTATCCATGGCCAATACATAGTCGTATAGGTCCAGGTCGTCGGCCACCAGCTGCCTCACACAATGATCAATAACTATCCCTTTGCTGCGAACCGTGGATATCGTGCGCGGATCTGCGTCGTCGCCGACATGATAGTTTGCCGTTCCGCACGAATCAATTTCTACCGCGTCCGCCAACCCTTTTTCTTTGATGAGGTGTTTGAATATGGCTTCAGCCATTGGCGATCGGCAAATATTTCCCAGGCAAACGAAAAGAACTTTAACCATGATCAGCCGTTCAACAGTAACATCAGAAATTCTTCACTTCCCGGACCGAGACACCAAGTCCCACGCTCACCATATTGTATTCCTGGAGACTGTACTCTCCACTTAGGTAGATCGGACCAAAATTGAATCGCATGCCGGCCGCGATGCGAAAGCTGTTGTTCTTGAAATCAAGTGATACGGGATTCTTAAATGTACCCACGTCCGGAATAACGTATGAGCCCAGCACATTCGAATTGGTTCTCGCCGTTGAGTAACCAACTCCGCCGAAAAAGGTAACGATGGCGATTTTCTTGCTGATGAGTGCCTGGTACAGCCAACCATCCATTTCGTATACCATTTCCTGTCGGCTTTGGTCGCTTGACGGTTTCGCAAAGGCATTTTCCAACAAGGTGGATCCCTGAATGTGTGTATAGGCAACGAGGACGGACAGATCAAATGGCAGGATGCGTATCCCTGGGATGTGCTGCTTGATGTCGTGCATGACACCCACACCAAATGCCCTTATGCTTGTATTGTTCGACGTGATTTCAGGAAGCCACCTTAGCTTCAGATCGGTGTTCTTGTAAATGCCAAGTGATAACTGGGCAGTAGGGGCGAGCACACCATTCATCTGAATGCTCTCCTTAAAGTCAACACCCTTCGGACCTGGAAAGGTTGCTTCCCCGTTGTTGACGGTATAGGTGGTGGCATCGCTTGGTCCGCTGATGGCTGGAGCCAGACCGTTTGAAGCCGTTGACGTGAAACCTGTAACGGTCTCAAGGTTCAGCTTTCTGGGATCGAAATAATTGTACGACGAAGGAATAAACACCGCGTGTACTCCGACGCCGAGGTCAAAACCGAACGTCTTGTGAGTCTTGCCGCTACTGTACCATCCACCGTTGAAGCCATAGGAGAGGCCTTCAATAGCCGGATTCAGATAGGCCTGCATCAGCTTGCTGGCGTCCTGCGGGCCGGCGGTAAGGAAGTAAACGATGTCATTTTCATCTTGTGCATACACAGACGTGGAGGCTATCGCCATCGCCAGCGCCAGTACCTTAAAAAAATGCTTCATGCTATAAGCGACTAAAAAATGAGACTTTCGCGAGTCAAAGATAGCCAAATCACCCCTTCCGCCAGTATGTCCCCCGTGGTATGTGCCGAAGGTGTTGCCGAAGCTTTGTATTTTTGCGACCAGATGAGGTTATTTTACGACGGCCTGATCCTGTTGCTACGCATGGTGGCGCGGGTAGGCGCTTGGTTTAGTCCGAAACTGGACTCGTTTGTTCAAGGGCGCGCGGATGTGTTTGAACAATTGCGCTCTGCGGTACGGGACAAACCCGGCCCGTACATCTGGATACATTGCGCATCGTTAGGCGAATTTGAGCAAGGCCGCCCGGTTATCGAGGATCTGAGAAAATCTTTACCCGGGTACAGGATTTTGCTGACCTTCTTCTCACCGTCTGGCTATGAAGTGCGCAAGAACTATGACGGGGCCGATTTCGTCTGTTACCTTCCGTGGGATACTGCAGGAAACGCGCGTAAGTGGTTGTCGATCGTCAAGCCCGTGCTCGCCATTTTTGTAAAGTACGAGTATTGGCATCATTATATTGCCGCGTTGAAGAAGGCTGATACTCCGCTAATTTCTATTTCGGCAATATTTCGGCCACAGCAAATTTACTTTAAGCGACTGGGCGGTTTTTACAGAGAAATACTCATGAATGTCACCCATTTTTTTGTCCAGAACCAGGAGTCGCTGGCGTTGTTGAGTTCCATTGGTGTGAAGCAGATATCGTTGGGAGGTGATACACGCTTCGATCGGGTTGTTCAGATAGTGAGCCAGGCGCGCGAGGTTCGGGTAGCGGCTGCCTTTAGTAGCGGAAGTGTTGTCCTGGTAGCTGGAAGCATATGGTCCGATGATTTCGACGCGCTCCTTCCGCTGATGAACGAAGGGCAGATGAAATTCATCATTGCGCCGCATGAGATTTCCGAACGTTTCCTCGCGACTATGGAGAACAGTCTTCGCGTGAAGCACGTCAGATATTCGAAGGCGGAGGAGGCCAGCGTGGCATCGTATAGCGTTTTGTTTATAGACAACGTAGGCATGTTGAGCAGCTTGTACCGGTATGGCAAGTATGCGTTCGTAGGGGGAGGTTTTCGCGAGGGGCTCCACAATATATTAGAGGCCGCCTGTTACGGTGTGCCCGTATGTTTCGGAAACCGTGCCTTCAAGGTGTACCAGGAAGCAAACGACCTGGTGGCAACCAGAGCGGCGTTTGCCGTGGCCGATACGCGCGAACTGAAAGAAACAATCAACTGGCTGGAGCAACCGGGCAACTATACGCAGGCGGCGTCGACGGCCCGCGACTATGTGAGGCGTCACACCGGAGCAACAGAGAAGATCGTGTCCTATTGTAAAATGCTGATGAAATGAAAGGGACAGTTCTGCGATCAACAGGTTCATTCTATACCGTCCTTGGTGAAGACGGCGTGCGTTACAATTGTCGCGTGCGCGGAAAGATCCGTTTGGTAGGCATCAAGGAAACGAACCCGGTAGCGGTAGGCGATGAAGTCACTTTCGACACGGCTCACGACATTGGCTCGATTGTCGCGATCCTTCCCCGAAAAAATCACATTCTTCGTCAGTCGGCGAAGAAGGCGGGACACACGCATGTTCTGGCCGCAAACATTGATCAGGTGCTGGTGGTGGCCACGATGGCTCTTCCGCGAACGTCGACAGGATTTATCGATCGCGTTCTCGTAAGTGCGGAAGCCTTCGGTATTCCGCAGATCTTGCTTTTGAACAAACGCGACCTGATGGACGAGAAGGATCGGGAGGTAGCTTCACAACTGAGTGGCGTGTACGCGTCTATTGGCGCGACCGTCCTCATCGTTTCGGCCCGTCACGACGATCTCGCGAATGTAAAGACGCTGCTTAACGGGAGGACTACACTCGTGGCTGGTCATTCAGGCGTAGGCAAGTCAACCTTGCTCAATAAGATCGCTCCAGCAATCGGGCAGCAAACAAATGAGCTATCGGATTTTTCTTCCAAGGGCGTACACACCACGACTTTTGCCGAGGCATTCGAAATAGAGAAGGGAACGTTCATCATCGACACGCCAGGAGTTAAAGAGTGGGGCCTCGTCGACATGAACCCTCAGGAAATCTCAGACTACTTCCCCGAAATGCGAACGATTCGACTGGGATGCAAGTTTCAATCGCGTTGTTTGCACATCAACGAGCCCGGATGCGCGGTGAAAGGTGCTGTGGCAGACGGCGTGATAGCGCAGTCGAGATACGACAATTACCTGAAGATGGCTACAGGCGGCGACAACAGGAAATGAAACGTAGTCCGAGCGCCGCTTATGAGGGTTTAGCTTGCATACCTGACCCGATGGTAAAGGCGACGCAACCCCGACAGCGGTAACCGTAATAGATTCACAACCTGCCAGAGCTTGTCGCCAGGAGCAGGCTCGCGAAGGGTCTTGAGTAGTTGCCAGAACAAATTGGCTTCGGAATGATTTCCCGACAACGCCGCGTGCCTGAGCTCATAACTGACTCGGTGAATCAATGCCTCGCGGTCACCCTCGTCGCGACAGAGTGCAACCGCCTTCAGGCATACGAGATAGGTAGACTGCAACTGTTTGTCGCCTGGAACATGCGAATGTCCGGACAAAGACTTTGATAATTTACGGATGAATGTCAATCGTTCATCGAGGAATTCGTATCGATACACCCTGCCCGATCGTATCCATAGATCAAGATCTTCGTATGCCAATGCTTCGTCATATCCGCCCAACTCGTCAAAGACGGAACGGCGCATCATCATCGTAGGACTGGCAATGTAGTAGGTAGTGAGCACTGTCCGAAATACGTCTCCCGTTACCACTTTGGAAATCAAGCGATGCCTGAACAGATGTTCATAGTGATGTCGAATAAAATTGCTGCGTTCGTCGACATAGGTAGCGTCCGTAAAAACGACACCCGTGCGTTCATCCATCTTTGAGAAGTAATGTACCTGCTTTTCCAGGCGGAGTTCGTGCATGACGTCGTCAGTCGAAAAGTCGACAATGAACTCGCCGTTGGCGTACGCATAGGCACGGTTGAATGCGCGGCAGTTACCTTCGTTCTTCTCCGACAGGAAAACCTGCAACTGCGGATAAATCTTCTCGAGTTCCCTGATAACGGCCTGGCTATTGTCCGTGCTGGCATCGTCCCAAACAATGATCTGCACAGCCTCGTACGATTGCGTGATCACCGACTCGATCGCGTCCTTTATGAACGGCTCATGGTTATAACACAGGCAGATGACCGTTACCAAAGGTTCACGCATCGCGATACACCTTTCTCAGTATGGGTTTAACAGAAGGTTGCGCCCCCATGCGCATTTTAAAAGAAAGCAAGCTGATATTGGGACCCCCGGGAAGGCTCGATGTCCCCAGGTCGAGCAGGGGAATATGATTCATCGCACAATAGTCATACAGGGCAGCGATAAGCAAAACGGGGGGACTAAGCTTGTCAAATTGGTTGTCGTGATCGATATAAAACAGATTCAGCACGTGAGAGGACACTCTGATTGCTATGGCAGCAGCAATCATGACCTGGTCAGTGTGCACACCGAATGTGAGGTATCGACCCGGGAACAAGGCGGCTGTTTTTTCCAGGTGTTGCCAGCTCATGGTGACCGGATAGTCCTTTTGCGTATGATGGTGGGCGATGAACGCGTAGGCGTCGGCCAGCTTATCGCCGGCCATCAGCGAAACGGTAAGTCCGGCGTGCAATGCCTTGTGCAGGACCTGGCTTTCCGTTTTCCGGATAGCGCCCGCAAAATTTCCGGTAACTTTAATACATGAAGAAAGGTCGACTTGTACCGTCCGAAAGCCCACGGCATGCAGGAACGAAAAGATCCATGCATGTGTGCGTGGCGCATAGGCCTCGGGTGGCATCTTGATTTCCACTTCGTTGGCCACCTTTGCCAGGGCAGTGTCGGCATATCGTATGAACTCGTACAACGTTTCCGCGGAAATGCCCGGAGAACACTCGATCCCTCCGTAAGGACTTCGTACGGCAGTCGTGCCCTTCTTTTCGTAAACATTCACAAATAACGAGGCCACTATGCGCTTGTTTTTCTGGTCAAGTGCATAGAAAGCTGTCCAGTCCGAATCGCACTGCAAGGCGAGGTGATCCGGAAGGTGAAACAGCGTTGGCTCATATTCGTACAACGCCTCACCGTCGGGCCAGGCGTCGTGAAAAGTAACGTCTTTCAACTAATACGGGATTCCGATTTTCTTAAATATAAAGTGCATCAGCCAGGCGGGTCCTATCAGCAGAAACTGAATATCCTTCAAAAATGATGGCTTCTTCCCTTCTACTTTGTGACCATAAAATTGTCCGATCCAGGCCACGGCAAAAATAGCAATACTTAGCAACCAGAGCGGGGCCACGCGAATGGCGGCCATTTGGTGCAGAATGAACAGGCAGAGCGCTCCGAACAGCATCATGCCCACACCCAGGGGAACCGACAGCGAAACGTAATAGAGGAGCGACAATACTAAGGCTACTCCCGCCCAGTTTGCGTATGGACTTTCTCCCAACAATGAAACGACGGGGTCAGCCGGGATAGAGGCCAAAAGTCCGAGTAAGCTCAGGAAAATTAGCGGAACACACACCCAATGAATGGCTTTGTTGGTCTGATTTTGATGACTTTCACCGTATTCGAGAAAGAGCTCTTCAATCTTCCGCATACAATTCCCTTTTACAACAAATTAACGGTTAGACCGACAATCTGCAAACGTTACCGGCCATCCGAAAGATTACTCGGTGTAACAAATAATTTAGGTCCGCGTTGGGTTGCTCAAAGCAATGGATTATTTTGGTAGTCCCCAAAGCCCGCCTTAAATGTGTATTGCTCCATCACTGGCCGTTCTGACGACCGCTATTTTACTGCTCAGTTGCCAGCAGGGTACCGTCCAGGCACCGCTCGATAACTTTGTGGCAGCGAAGGTGATCATCGGCTATGTCCCGGGCTTTCGTGGTATTCTCGATACGGAACATATAGATCCCAACAAGGTCACGCATATCAACTATGCTTTCGTGAATGTCAAGGACAGCACCGCTTATCTTACCAACCTGGCGACGGACACCGTTAACTTCCGAAAGCTCAACGGCATGAAACGTATCAATCCTCAACTGAAGATCATGATTTCACTCGGCGGGTGGTCCTGGAGTGAGAATTTTTCGGATGCTGTGCTCACACCGTCTTCGCGCAAGAAATTTGCCGAATCATGCGCCGCTATTCTGAAGCGATACTACCTCGATGGAGTCGACATCGACTGGGAATATCCTGGGATGAAAGGTGAAGATAATGTGTTCAGATCCGAAGATCGCCAGCATTTCACGCTGATGTTCAAGGAACTGAGACAACATTTGAACACACTATCGACGCATACCGGTAAATCCTATACCCTTACTACTGCGTTGCCGTGCTTTAATCAGATCCTGTCCGTAACGGATATGGGACAAGCATCAAAATATCTCGACTATATCAACCTGATGGGTTACGATTTCTATGTTTCAGGTGAGAAGGCCGGACATCATTCCAATCTATATGCTTCGGAGAGTTATGATGACGAGGACTCCGTCGACAAAGCTGTTGCCTTGTATACGGCTGCTGGTGTGCCGGCTGACAAACTGGTCCTTGGCGTTCCCTTTTATGGCCGTAGTTGGATCATGAAGTCGTTGGATAATCTTGGCATTAACCGACAAGTTGATTCCGTCGTACGGGCCGGGGGTTATACTTTTATTCGTGACACGCTGGCGCATCAACCTGGCTTTGTCCGGCATTGGGACGATAAGGCGAAGGCGCCTTACCTCTGGAATGCGGGCAAACGTCAACTTGTGTCGTACGATGACGAGCAGTCGATACAGGAGAAATGTACGTTTGTAAATGCTCACCACATGGCCGGGATTATGTTCTGGCAATTCGCCAGTGACCCCAGAGGATACCTTCTGGACGCTGTAAATACCCACTTATATCACTGAACTCAGTGATATCTGAGATTTTTTCCTTACTTTCGTCGAAGTCGTGTCGTCGTTCCTAAACGCCCAATCAATATTTGGTCAGTGTGATTGGAGGTCCCGGGCAAGTAACGCAGGCGCTTAGCCAACTTCGTAGCCCAATTTTTTAAATATATTTTATGGGATCTACTTGCAAATTTCTCGTCATCGACGACAACGAAATCGATCGTCTAATTACATCCAGACTTTTGAGCAGCGGAGGTATGACAGATGTTCATACTGTTAACGGCGGGCTTGAGGGGCTCAACTGGATCAAACAGCACGTCGCCAACATTGGACAAAACCTCGTCGTCCTCGTCGACATTATGATGCCAGGCATGGATGGTTTTCAGTTCATGGAGGCCTTCGATTCACTCGATGCCTCTGTGAAGCGCGTTACCCAGGTGTTTATGCTTTCGTCTACGCTTGACCCTCGTGACATTAAGCGTGCGGCGAGTAATAAGACCGTAATAGATCTGCTTAGCAAACCGCTCCCTGTGGCGAAGCTGTCGGCCGCTGTATACGGCGTTGAAAGTGTCAGAACATAGACAACTGCTCGGCAAATCTCGCGGGCGCCAGCTCCTTTCTACTGGAAGCTTGATTTCGAATGTGAAAAAGCTTGCTTTCTCTTTCCCGCGAAGCAATGATAATCTGTGTGTCTCCTGCAACGGGGTAAAACGTGTCGCGGACGAGGCGTGGATGATTGTTGTTTTGGGACAGATGCACCAGAAACAAATGGCTCATGAATGCTGGTCGGTGTGTCATAAATAACTGCCGGGCCTGCTTGTTAGACAAATGACCCCTGCCTCCCCGTATTCTGTTCTTGAGTGCGAGTGGATACCTTCCCTGATCCAGCATCAACTCGTCGTAATTTGATTCAAGGAACGCCGCGTGGCATTGCCGGAAGTTGGCAATGACGTTTTCGCAGGCAACGCCAATATCTGTGAAAATGCCCACGTTAACGGTGTCGCTGGATATCAGGAAACTTTGTGGGTCGGACGCATCGTGTCTTTTGGAAAAACCAGTGATGCGAAGTGCGCCTATGGTAACCGTGGTATCTGACGACAGCAGGTGCACATGCTCATCCATCAAGCGTATGTTGCCGGCAGCGCGTGTTCCGGCCGTTAGGTAGACGGGCATATGATGCTTCTTCGACAACGACGCTACTCCGTGAATATGGTCGCCATGTTCGTGTGAAATGAATACACCCTTCACTTTCCGCAACGACAGGCCAAGACGCTTCATGCGTTTCTCTATTTCGCGGCAGGAGATACCGCCATCAATCAGGACTGCATCGTCATCACTCCCCACATAGTAGCAATTGCCGTTACTCCCCGAATTCAACGATGCAACAAATAGCGACATACGATAAAAAAATTGAAAAACTCGATCCCCTCAGTTCCGGGCCAACTTACTCTTCCCGTAGCCGTAGCAAAAATAAACAATCAGTCCGAATGCCATCCACCCAAAGAATACCAGCCAGCTTCTCGCCGGGATCTCGATCATCAGGTAGAGGCAGCACAGCATACCTAATACAGGTATTAACGAGAGCTTCCGCACGAACGTGTACAAGGTAATCACTGCGCTGGCGGTAATAAAGATGATAAACAATATTTCCTGGTGTGCTTCGTGCGTGAGATTGGCAAACGCGTCGACCAAACGAACGCGGAAGGCGTACAGGAATACGATGAACAACACGGGTACAATCCACTGTCCGTTGATGTACGGAAGGTTGAACCCTTTTGCCCCTTTCTCCCTGGGGGGAAGCAGCAGCACACCGCCACAAACAATGGCAAAAGCAAACAACGTCCCGATACTGGTAAGGTCGGTCATGAGGGCGCCCTCAATCAACAGCGCAGGGATGGCAACAATAATACCTGTCATCACGGTAGCAAATCCCGGTGTATGAAAACGCGGATGAATCTTTCCGAACCGTACCGGCATAAGTCCATCGCGGCTCATGCTCATCCATATCCGCGGTTGGCCAATCTGAAATACCAGTAATACACTGGTAGCCGCCACCACGGCGCTAACCGACACAAAGAATCCGATCTTGTTGAGATTGATCTTTTCAAAAACGTAGGCTAACGGATCCGCTACAGCTTCAAACTCCGAATAGTTAACCATTCCCGTGATAACCAGCGTAACCACGACGTAAATCACGGTGCATATAATAAGTGAATAGATCATGCCCCGCGGCAGGTCCCGCTGCGGATTGGCGCACTCTTCGGCCGTCGTCGAAATGGCATCGAATCCTATGTACGCAAAGAAAACGGCCGACACCCCCTTCAACACACCGGTAAACCCGTTGGGCAGGAAGGGTGTATAATTATCTGTATCAATATAGAAGAGGCCAATGGCGACAATAAATGCCAGAACCACCAGCTTCAGGCCAACCATGAAATTGGCGCTCGCCCGGCTCTCGCGCATCCCTCTGTAGGCAAGGATGGTGATCAAGATAACGATGACGAAAGCGGGGAGGTTGCAGATTATCTTATACCCGCCAATAACCGGGGCCGACGACCAGGCCATGCCTGCTGTCGGGGAATTGCCTTCGATGGCCGACTCATAAAGGGTTTGGGCCGTAGCAGCATCGGTGGCCAGCCACGCAGGAAGGTTGATTCCGGTACCCTCCAAAAGATTTACGAAATAGCTGCTCCACGAAATGGACACAACCACATTGCCAATGGCATACTCCAGGATCAAGGCCCAACCGAGAATCCAGGCCACAATTTCTCCGAATGTCACATAAGAATAAGTATAGGCACTGCCGGCAACAGGCACGCGGGAGGCAAACTCCGCATAACACAGCGCCGTGAAGCCACAAGTTACCGCCGTGACAATGAACAGGAAGACAACCCCGGGCCCGCCATCGTAGGCCGCTTGCCCGATCGTCGAAAATATCCCTGCACCGATCACGGCTGCGATTCCCATGGCCGTCAGGTCTCTGACGCCAAGTACCTTTCGAAGCCCGGCCTGGCCGTGCATCCCGTCCTGTGAATCTTGTAGGATTGTCGAAATAGGTTTCTTTCTGAAGAGCGGACTGGGCATTCAACTGCGGGATTAGGAATGGCTCAAAATAGTTGATTTTTTTGACTTAAATTAGCACGTCTGTGTTGGCGTATTTTTTTATAGAACTGGGATTTAGAGATTTTTTTTGATGCACGTATCGGAAGATGAGCAGCAGAAGGCACCGCACCCTGAGCTGAGAGCAACCATCACTTCAGATGAACTGAACTCTTTGCCACTGAAGGCCTTTTCGGGAAAAGTTAATGTGATCACGGATCCGGAAAAAATTGCGTCCGCGGCGCGCGAGATCGAGAAACACCGAATCGTTGGTTTTGATACAGAAACGCGGCCAAGCTTTAAGCGCGGCCAGTTCTTCAAGGTGGCGCTGTTGCAACTGGCACTGCCTGATAAGGTGTACCTCATCAGGATTCACCAAACCGGGCTGCCGAAGGAAATTATTTCCATCTTTGAAAACACCCATATTATCAAGGCAGGAGTGGCCATCCACGACGACATTAAGGCATTGCAAAAAATTGTGCCTTTCGAACCTGCCTCCTTCATCGAGCTGTCAACCATGGCAAAGGCCTCAGGTCTGCAGGTCGAAAGCGTTAAAAAACTCGCCGGCCTGCTCTTAGGATTTCGCATCTCAAAGAGTGCTCAAACCTCCAACTGGGAGGCAGCGGCCTTAAGCGAGAAGCAAATTGAATACGCGGCGACCGATGCGTGGGTATGCCTGGAAATTTACAGGCACCTGAAAGCAAGGCCGGTGCACATGACTGCCAACTGATTGCTATGAACGTAAAGATCCTCAATAAAGAAATCCTGTCGGCCAACTGGTACAAATTGTATAAATACACGTATGCGCTCATCGACGAGAACGGCCATGAGCAGGTTCAAAGTCGCGAGGCCTATGACCGCGGCAATGGCGCTACTATTCTGCTATACAATTCCAAACGGCATACCGTAATTCTCACGGAACAGTTTCGACTCCCTACCCTCGTGAATGGAAATGCGACCGGAATGTTGATAGAAACGTGCGCCGGCCTTCTCGATCTTGATAACCCGGAGGAATGCATCCGTCGCGAAACAGAAGAGGAAACAGGATATCGCATTCAGCACGTAAGAAAAATATTCGACCTATACATGTCGCCCGGTTCCGTTACAGAAATACTCCATTTTTTTGTTGGTGAATACACCCGCGACCAAAAGGTTAGTGACGGAGGTGGCGTTGATGAAGACGAGCGCATCGAAGTGCTTGAGCTGGATTTCGAGCGTGCCTGCGAAATGGTCACCGCTGGCGAAATCCGTGATGCAAAGACGGTCATCCTGCTGCAATATGCGCGCCTGCATTCGCTACTAGCGGGTGGCTAGTCGTACATTATCAGGTCCGGTGCTTTCTAAGTAAGAAGCAGGATGTTGCAGACCCGAATGCCTTACCTAAAAGCACCCCGGACACCAACCAATCCTAGACTTCGGAGAATCTGCACAGGCGAACCTTTACCGGTATATTTGGTTAAGTAAACCCGCTAGCCGGATGCCGGCTTCAAGCAGTCGTGTGCGCACCGCGGGAAAGTTCTTGTAGGAGTAAGCGTAGCCCAGCCGGCCATCGCCATAGGCATACACTTGTGGACGATAATCCATACTCTCTTTGGCCCAATCACGCACACTTGTCGACTGCATTTTTTGGATGGCTGCAGCATCAACCTTGTCGAGGGATTCGGCCAGTTCAGTAAAGCTCAGCCGTGTATCGTCGATCATGTCGCTGTCCCAAACCCTATGAAGATTGCTGTCGGTGCGGAACCACGTAACACGAACGTCGTTGCCACCGCGATCTGAACCGCCACCAACGTGTAACGGCTGGTGCAGGTCTCCTACCAGGTGGATCAATATCTTCACGTGCTGCGCCTCTTCAGTGGCATTGAGCTTGCCGGACTTCAGTTCCTGAATCATCCGCTCCAATGTTTGGATAATGTCACCATTGGGATTCTTCACGCTTTGGTCATAGGTCTCTCCATTTTGAATGGTGACCCAATGCCAGTCGGCCATGTAATCGAAAGTGCTATCCGAGCGGATCTCGTCCATCCAGGTGCTGGCCACCGCCAGCGACTGACCTTGCAAAATGCGTTCAAGGGCTTTCTTCGCCTTCTTCGTAAGATGCTTCTCCGCCACAAGTCCTGTTGCGCGATGACCGGTAGGACCCCAGCCGTAGCTGCAAACGCTCCCGGCAAGCCATAGTACCGCGATAATGGTGCTTCGTTTCATGTTTAGTGAATGAATTGGCAAAGTTGCCAATTTTGCTTAGTTCGAAATTATCCAGGCCATTAATTTTATATTTATATTCGGAATTGGCGTCTGTGATATGCCTCAAACGGTAAAACTTTTTGCCTTTCTCGTTGCCAACCAACTAGACATCAAGGGAATCAAGACGTTTCTTGATGTTAAGCCCGTTGCCGACACCTCGTCGGAGTTGTTCTATCGCTTTTCAACCGACAAGTTTCAGTATTTTTTCAATTTCGGTGTCGTCGTATTCACGGGTTATTCCGAGGATGAAATGAAATGGGCAATCAAGACCGTACAGAACTTTCAGAGGAATCCACTCCCGGTTTCCCTGCGCGACGACTATGAGGTGGAGTTGAGGGAAGGCGAAAAAGTTTCATTCGATTTTAACCGGCTGGTTCTGAACAATGTTGAAGAGCGCGTGATGCGCATCGCTATGTTCAACCTTGCTCAATCGGTAGCTCTTGATCGCTATCACGACGTAACGGAACTTCTATTGGCCGAGGTGAAGACATTCGCCAACTGGCTGGAACAGACGGGAAAGCTGAAAATCAGCAGGAAGAACATGATGCGTTTTATTGGACGGGCCCTCAACACCCAAAATGACATCGCGGAGAATATCTATATTTTTGACGCGCCCGACCTGGTATGGGACGACGAATACCTGGATAAGTTGCACCAGGGGCTGAGTAAACATTTTGACCTGCGCGTCCGTTTCGGTGAAATTGAGTACACGCTGCGGATAATCGAAAACAACCTGCGGGTGTTCAGCGAAATAATTAACCAACGTGAGAGCAATTTGTTGGAATGGATCATCATCATTCTTATTCTCGTGGAAGTATTCGATTTGTTAATTTCGAAACTGCTGAAACTTATTTGAGAGAATCGCCCGGATGAAGAAAGAACTTGTACTGGGGTTTGACATGCAGGCCCAGCCCGACGAAGTTACCTGTGGCCCCACCTGCCTTCAGGCTCTCTATAACTATTACGGCGACGACGTGCCGCTGTCCGAGTTGATTCGCGACGTGCGCAAGCTCAAGTTTGGAGGGACGCTAGCCGTCATGCTGGGACACCACGCCTTACAACGTGGCTACCAGGCGCACATTTACACGTACAATCTCAATGTATTCGACCCAACGTGGTTCAAGAGTTCATCGAAGAAAATGATTCAGCATTTGCATGCGCAAATGGAGTTCAAACACAAACGCCGAAAGCTCCTGGTAGCCTCTGAGGCATACATCAAGTTTCTGGAGGCGGGAGGAGAGCTCCGGAATTCGGAGCTCGACGAAAATCTCATCAAAGACTATCTGCGGCAGTCCATACCGATCCTCACGGGTCTTAGCGCCACCTATCTCTATGGCACGGCACGCGAGATTCCGCAGTTTGATATTTACGACAGTATCAAAGGAGAACCCTCTGGTCATTTCGTGGTGATCACGGGCTTCGATGAAAATAAGGATATCGCCTACATTGCCGACCCCATGGAGCCCAATCCTTTGGGAAAAGGGCAAGTGTATGGCGTACGTTTTAGAAGGTTGATCAACAGCATCCTGTTGGGCATCGTTACGTACGACGCAAATCTGTTAATCATCGGGCCAAAAGAAAAGAAAAAAAATGCCAAAGCTAATAGTAGTTGAGAATCCTGACAAGTGGAAGTTCAGCCTTCACGACGTTGAGGTAATCACCCCATCAAAGTACATCGCCGGAGAATATTCGCCTGAAAGCAGAGGCCTCAAGGTGATCAACATGTGCAAGTCCTATCAGTACCAAAGCCTGGGCTACTATGTTTCTTTGCTGGCAGAAGCGCGCAAGCACAAGGTGCTGCCAGGGGTTTCGACCATTCAGGACCTTCGGTTCCCGTCTATTTTGCGCGAGGAATCGCAGGATTTTGATGATCTCATTCAATCGTCGTTCAAACACGTTACGAGCGAAAAGGTAGAGTTCGACATCTATTTTGGCATCACCCAGCAGGAAGAGCTGAACAAGCTGGCGAAGCAACTTTTCCAGTACATTCAAGCTCCCTGCCTGATCGCTACGTTCAGCAAACGGAGTAAATGGGTGCTGCAAAGTATCAAACCCTTGAGTTTGGGTGAGGTACCCGAAGAGGATCGTCAACTGCTGCGTATGGCCGTCGAGCGATACTTACTGCGCAAAAGGGACATCACGCCCGATCGGAAAAAGTACGACATGGCCATCCTCGTGGACCCTGCCGACAAGAACCCACCCTCTAACGATAAGGCTATACAAAAGTTTATAAAGGCCGGCGATATGGCGGGCTTTAACGTGGAGGTCATTACCAAAGATGACTTTGACGAGCTCATCCAATACGATGCCTTGTTTATTCGCGAGACGACATTTGTGAATCACTACACCTTCCGGTTCGCGAAGAAAGCGCAGTCGTTGGGCGTGGTGGTGATCGATGATCCTGAATCCATTCTTAAGTGTACGAACAAGGTATATCTTAATGAGCTGCTCACGGCCAACCGCATCCTGACGCCGAAGTCGTACATTGTCAGCAAAGACAATTACAAAACGTTGTCGACGCATCTGCCGTTTCCGTTCATCCTGAAGCAGCCAGACGGAGCTTTCAGTAAGGGCGTGTTTAAGATCAAGGATGAAGAACAGTACAAGCAGGTATGCAAGACCATGTTTGAAGATTCCGAGTTGCTGATTGCGCAGGAATTTCTGCCGACGACTTTTGACTGGCGCGTGGGTATCATCGCCGGGAAACCGTTGTATGTATGCAAGTACTACATGGCTGCTTCCCACTGGCAGATCATGAACTGGAATGCGAGCAAACAGGATCAGGAGGGCGCCGTAGAAACCATCTCTGTCGATCAGGCACCGGCGGGTTTAATTCGGACAGCGTTGAAGGCCACGGCACTCATAGGCACGGGGTTGTACGGTGTCGACATAAAAGAAGCGGACGGGAAATTCTACGTTATTGAAATAAACGATAATCCGAACATTGATGCCGGAATGGAAGACAAGGTATTGAAGGATAAGTTGTACGCGAAAATCATGGACGTATTCCTCAATAAGATCAAAGCTGAACGGTAATGACTGAACCCACAAGAATACACATTTTTCAGGCGTACGGGATTGAACTCGAGTACATGATCGTCGATCGTCAGTCACTGAGGGTCCGGCCAATCACCGATGAGCTGTTGCGTCATGTGCTGGGTACTTACGAGAGTGACTATGCGAACGGCAGAGTGACTTGGTCGAACGAGTTGGTATTGCACGTCGTGGAGTTGAAATCCACGAAGCCGGACAACGACTTTGTGAGTCTCGAGTCTGCGTTCGCGGAAAATATTTCGCAGATCAATAAGATCCTGGAACAGTGGGATGCCATGCTTTTGCCGTCGGCAGCACATCCCTTGATGGATCCGCTGAAGGAGACACAGCTATGGCCGCACGAGAGTAATGAAGTGTATGCGATCTATAACGGCATATTCGATTGCCGCGGCCATGGGTGGTCGAATCTTCAAAGCATGCACCTGAACCTGCCCTTTTACGACGATGAGGAGTTCGCGAAGTTGCATGCGGCAGTCCGGATAGTGCTACCGTTACTTCCGGCTTTGTGTGCCAGTTCTCCAATTCTCGACGGTAAGCCGACTGGCCTGATGGACACGCGACTGAAATACTACAAGACCAATCAAGCCCGCATTCCTTCCATTACGGGGAAGGTGATTCCTGAGGCAGTGTTTTCAAAGCGCAATTATCTGAATACGATATACGAGCGGATCAAGATCGACATAGCGCCGTTTGATCCCGCGGGCGAACTCAATGCTGTTTGGGTGAATTCGCGGGGCGCGATACCGCGCTTTGACCGCGGTTCGATTGAAATCAGGATAATGGACATTCAGGAGTGCCCGCACGCAGACCTCGCCATCGCTTCCCTGGTGATCGCGTTGATTAAGGCGCTCGCATCAGAACGCCTCGTGGATCGCGAAGCACAAATGCACTGGAAGACAGATGCCCTGGCTGAGCTGCTGGACCTTACCGTTGCAAAGGGGGGCGATGCGCTCATTGAAAACGCTGAATATCTGGAGATGTTTGGCCTCCATGCGAAAACAGCAAGCGCGGCGTCACTGTGGAAACATCTGCTTCAATGGCTGGAGGTCGCGGGCGAAAGCAGTCTGCACAGTTATCACGACGCGTTCGATGTTATTCTCGACAAGGGCACACTGGCCAAACGATTGCTTTCTGCGTTGGGTCCACAACCTTCGTCCGATGCCTTGCTGGAAAGCTACCATCAGCTGGCCGTGTGCCTGGCCGAAAACAAAATGTATCAGGGGAAGTGAAAGAGATGATTCCCGTGATCACTTGTGAGCACGCTGGAAACGTGGTGCCCGAGCGTTATGCACATTTTTTCGCATCCGCCTCACAGGAGCTGCAATCACATCTCGGTTGGGATCCTGGTGCGCGCGAGATCGCCGCCTTTATTGCGCAAAATTTGCACGCTCCGTTCTACAAATGCGAATCAACGCGGTTGTTGGTAGAGCCGAATCGCTCGCTGCACAATGAAAGTCTTTTTTCTTCATTCGTGAAACAACTGAATCCGGCCGAGCGCGACGAAGTCCTTAATCAATATTATTTTCCTCACCGCAGTGCCGTGGAAGACTGGGTGCGTGCTTCAGCCAAGCCCATCGCCCACATTTCCGTTCACACCTTCACACCCGTCTTCAAGGGTGTCGTCCGCGACGTCGACATCGGATTGTTATTTGATCCCGCGCGAACAGCGGAAACGAATTTTTGCGCAGCGTGGTTGAAGGCGCTACAGGAAACTGCACCAGATTTACGAATCAAGTTTAATGAGCCCTATAAGGGAACAGACGACGGATTCACAACCTATCTCCGCACAAAGTTTCCGGACGAGGAGTATCTCGGTATCGAAATTGAAATTAATCAGCGCTTTGTTGCAACGCCCGCCCTGGCTGATGTGATGAGGACCGTGCTGTTCTCGCTGAACGTCGTGCTCGGGAGAGGTTGAACTGGCGATGACTAGCCCCGGAGACTACAATTTTGTGGGCACCGACGTAACCGTATATCCCGCCTTGCGCAGCAGGCTCACCAGTCCGTACTCGCCAGCCAGGTGCAGCGCACCGACGGCCACGAACGTTGGTTGCACGCGCAGCAATGCAGGCAGCATCTCCATCCATTTTCTATTTCGATCGTCCAGTAGAATGGAAGATTCGGATTTCGTGTAGTTCTGTTCAGCCAACAACTGTTCCAGGTTTCCAAGGTCGCCCTTTCGGTAGCTGGTATTCATCTGCTTCAATTCAGAAAGGGCGCGATCGCGGTTGCGCACAAAATCAGCCAGCATCTCGGCCTGACGTTCTACGGGGAATTGCCTGAACAATGCATTGATCTGAACGTCGAGATTTTCTAATCCCATCAATTCCTTGCCCTGACTTTTTCCGAGGTGTTGGAAATATAAGTCCATAGGCTCATCACCCGGCAAGTGGGAAGGGTAGTACTTTTGCTGCAGCATCACCATCATCAAATTTTGCACGGTGGCCGGGTTCATGCTATTAAAACGCGAGAGGTCCATGCCAGATAATTCGTTGAACCAGGCGTCTATTGAACGATAGTCCTCTGGCGACAAAAGCTTGTCCAGCGTAGTCCCATTCAGCCTCGCAGCAACCATCAACTTCATGGTAATGGAACTGTCGAGCAGAATTTCCCCCACAACTGCCTCACATTCATGAAACCCACCGATCACACCATCGAGACTGTCGATATACTGCGATCCCATGAGATGAAATGTTCCAAACAAATAGGAAGGAGCTGGCAGGTCATGGCGTTGAATTTTCCAGAACAAGGCATTTTCAACCGCCTGCTGGCTTTGCACAACGGATGCGCTAGACAACAACAGGGCTGCAATGAGTGAAAAATGAAAGCGTTTATCCATGGATGTCCGTTAACATGGCCTTCAGCTTTTCCAGATGCCTGCCGTAAAGGCGGTTCAGGAACCATCTCACGACCTTGGTGCTTAGCAAATAATACAGGCCGGCCAGCAACAGAAGCAGTACAATGGTTGTCGGACGTTGAAGCATTTCGAGAAATCGTTCGGTACCGTGCTCAATACCGGTGAACAACAGCACGACGAAGAAAAATACAGGATACAATACTGTGTAGCTGCGACGATAAAACTCAAGATAGCCGGATAACGTGTTGATCAAAGCCTCTAAGTTACCCCGTACGTTGTTCGTGACCGGATTGAAGCGATTCAACAAAGCGATTTTCTTGACATAATAAAAGACGTAGAGCAATAATGTGCTCAATATGGAGACGGATGCCCACTTCAGCGCTCCGGGTCGTAGCGTGACCGCGTAACTCAGTAGTCCGAGGCTCGTCAGCGTGGTGATGACGAGATCAAACCAGACATTGCGTTTTAGCTTGTCGACGATCGAAACACTTTTACGGCTGAGCATCGACGCGATTTCGTCAACATCCTTCGGCCGAAAGGAAGGTGTGCTGCTGTTCCAGATGCTCTTTAGTTCCTCGAGTTCCATGGTATCAGGGACGCATGATTTTCTTCAGTTTTTCACGAATGCGGTTCATTCTGACGCGCACGTTATTCTGTGTGATGCCAATGGTTTCCGCAATCTCCTCATAAGGTACTTCCTCCAGGGCCATCATGATCATGGCCCGTTCAATCTCCGATAACTGCCGGATCGCGGTTTGAAGTCGCTGCAACTCTTCTTCACGCTCATCAGCCCAATGATCGGAAATGTTGAAATGCAACTCTTTCAGATCTTCCGTCTTCACGTTTCTCGATTGCTTTCTGAAGCCTGATATGGCCGTATTCAGGGCAATGCGGTACATCCATGTCGTGATCTTAGCTTCTCCCCGAAACGTTTTGCACGACTTCCAGAGCTGAAATACAATTTCCTGAAACAGATCATTCCGGACATCGGAATCGTTTTCATACATGATACATACCTTGTGTATGAGTCCCTGGTGTTGGTTGATCAGTTCAATGAATTCTTTCTCACCCATTCTGCGAAGTCTGGCAGATACACTTTTGTAATCTGTCGAAGGTATATAAAGATAATTACAGGGGCGAACGCCTACCTGAAAAAATGCGAACTTGAGTAAACCCTGGAAAAGCAAGCGACAACCCCGTTCTGGTCGTCAAACATCAGGCTGCCTCATTCAGCTGTCAATTGCATCACAACACTCAGGCGAGCTACTTTGGAGACTTTTCGTGTTGATTTTCGAGATTAAACAGATCGTTTAAAATCTCTGTCAAGGACTCAGCATCACCGCGCTTGCAAGCGGCCTTCAGCTGAAGCACGGGGTACTTCAAAATCTTCTGCATCAGGGAGCGGCTCATTTCCTCCAGCTTCTCCACCTCGTCTGGTTTTGCATTCTTCAGGAAACGCGCCAGTTCCTCCTTCCGAATCTGTTCCAGCGTATTCTTCAACTTTTGAATAGTGGGGGAGACGATCATTTCTTTCGACCAGTCCTCGAATTCCGCCTTCGCCTGTTCGATGATAGCCTGCACCTTGGGGATGGATGCCTTCCGTTTTTCAAGCGCTACATCCGTCTTTTCGCGTATATCGTCGAGGTTGTAAAGAACCGTGCCTGGAATCTCTTCCACTTCGGGCGCCACACTGCGGGGCATCGAAAGGTCGATGAAGTATTTGTGCGAATGAATATTGAGGGCATACACCATCTCCGGTGTAATCAACGGCTGTTGGGACGAGATGGAACTGATTACGACATCTGCACGACTGAGCTCTGTCTCGAGCTCGTCAATTCCACCGTATTCAAATCCACAACGTTGAGCCAGTACTTGCGCCTTCTCTACCGTGCGATTCAGAACTTTCACCTTGCCGCGCGTATCCACCAGGTTGAGACAAACGTCTTGTCCGATTTCACCAACGCCCAGCACGAGGATGCGAGGCTCGCGAATACCAGCTACGAGGTCTTCTGCCAACTCCTTGGCAGCGTACGAAATCGAAGCGGCGCCGTCGCGGAAAGACGTTTCCTGTACTACCCTTTTGTTTGCAAAGAAAATGGTGTGCAATAACCGGTGCAAAAATGGTCCAGCCATATTTTCATCGGCGGTCCACTGGTAAGCACGCTTAACCTGACCCGATATCTGAAGGTCGCCAATAACCTGCGCATCCAGACCCATCGCTACTTCAAAGAGGTGTTGCACCGCTTCGTGGCCAGTCAGCTGCCTGAAATGCGTACGAATGCTTCCTTCAACGCCTTTGATGATCTCCAGGCCGCGGAAGATGATCTCTGAATAATCTTGTTCGGCTAAGTAATAGACTTCCGTACGATTGCAGGTGGAAACCACCAACACGTCGTTCGTCGTGGCATAGTCGCGAATGAAGCCCAGCAGCTTCTTGGAGCCTTCTTCATTTAACGACACCTGCTCCCGGACTTCTACCGGGGCTGTCTTGTACGTGAGGACGAGTGCTTTAAAATTCTGGGTCATCTGTGGACTACAAAAGTACTGCGTGAGGAAAAACGAAGTATGACAAATGTCACCCAAACATTAATTTAGAATGAGTATAAATAATGTTGGGATGCTAGTCTGGAACCTAGAACGCAAAAACTTGAGAATGAGTTGGCTGCAAACGAAAATATAGATAGGATTTCCGTGTTTTAGGAATTTGGCACTCATCCGGGGGGCAACGAAGTTTGACGACAGGACAGTTGCGAACTTTATCGTCGGTTTCCCAATGAAATCAGTTAGGCGTTGGCTGAAGTCATTCTTTTCTTTAAGCAGATCCCAGGCCAATGGGTTGATGATACTGCTGCCCTTGCTGTTCTTGCTGATTGTCTCCGAACCGCTGTGGCGGTGGTGGCATATCAGGCATTGGGAGCCGGATCCCAGGGACGCCATCAAGCTTGACAGTCTCGTAAAAGTTTGGCAGGGGCAGGTCTCCGGTTCAGATAGTTCCCTTGCTTCCGGGAGGGCAACCAAGGCACGGGTGAATGTATATTTCCGCTTTGATCCGAACAGCGCTACAACGGCGGAACTGATTCGCCTGGGATTTGGTGAGCGCCTGGCACAGCGGATAGAGAACTATCGCAAGAAAGGTGGCGTATTCAAAGCGAAACAGGATTTATTGAAGATCTACGGCATGGACACTGCACAGTATCAGCGCCTTGCCAGCTTTGTAGTTATCGCAAAAAATTTTGAGGCCAAAAGGAAGGGAAAGGCACCGGGCTCATCGGGTCCAAATCGGACTACCTTTGCAGGGAATGGAACATGGCCGAAGCACGAGAACGACGAGCCATTTGATATCAATCTTGCCGATTCAGCCCGCCTGGAGGCCGTGCGGGGAATCGGCCAAAAACTTTCCCGGAGGATCATAAAATACCGAAGTTCGTTGGGCGGTTTTGTACATGTCGGGCAGTTGAAAGAGGTTTTCGGACTGGACTCGGTCACACTGGCGCAAATGATGCAAACAGCATTCATAGCCCCTGATTTTCTGCCAGATAGGATTGATCTGAACTTGGCTGACGAGAAAATGATGGAAGCACATCCGTACATAAGCCGGCAGGAAGCCCGGACGATTGTCGCCTACCGATTTCAACATGGTCGGTTCGCGTCGGTTTCGGATCTTCGAAAACTTCCGATGTTCAGTGATGAAAAGGTTCGCCGACTCGAGCCTTATTTAAAGGCCGTTGAATAGCTGGCTTTCCCGTCGCACTGCACTCGAAAGTCAATTCAGACCAAGACCTTGCAACCTGCTAATTTCGATACTTGCGAATGACCGAACCTGCTAAGAACGTACTCGCTACCTACTTGCGCCGACTGACGAACCTCTCCGGAAATAGTCGCTCTCTACTATTGCTGCGATTACCCGGTGATCAGCTGATCGATGTAAAGGAGTTTGGGCATCTCAATGGAGAGCCTGCATTCTCTATTATTAATTCGCTGATCGCGGGACAAAGCAGCAAGCTGTGTCAGGTGTTGGATAGCCGTTTGGAGGCCAACAATATTTCGAGCGGTAAGCTCAAGAAATTACAGCGCATAGAGCGATTCATTTTCGATGAGACCGGGTCGCGGGATTTGCACTTAGGATGGCCTTTTGTGCGGGGTAAGTTTATGGACGGTACGTTGATCCGTTGTCCCCTGTTGTTTTTTCCGGTTACGCTGGTCGCCGACGGCCAGCATTGGGTACTGCAACCGCGCAAAGATGCCGGCATCACTTTGAACAAGTCGTTCCTGCTGGCGTTCTCCTTTTTCAACGATGTGAAGCTCGACGAGGAACTTCTGGACGCGAGTTTCGAAGAATTCGATACCGACAGTACAGTTTTCAGAACGCAGCTGTATCAGTTGTTGAAGGATAAGATTGAAATCAATTTCAACTCGGCTAACTTCCAGGATGAGTTGGCCCACTTCGAGACGTACAAACGTCAGGACTTTGATGAAAAGCACCGCGCTGGCGAATTGAAGCTTTTCCCCGAGGCGGTGTTGGGCATCTTTCCGCAGTCCGGATCGCAACTTGTGCCCGACTACCTCCACATGATGGACAGCCAATCCATGCTCGATCTCGACGATTTTTTCGCCGGAAAAAGTATCAACGGGATTAAACCCAACGGTTCGGCTAGTGAAAATATAAGCGAAGAGAACATCTACACGCCGTTCGTGCTCGACGCATGGCAGGAACACGCTATCAAAACGGTAAAGAATGGCCGGTCAATAGTAGTGCAGGGTCCTCCAGGTACCGGCAAGTCGCAATTGATCTGTAATCTGCTGGCCGACGCCATCGCCTCCGGGAAGAAGGCGCTGCTGGTCTGTCAGAAGCGCGCGGCGCTGGATGTGGTGTATGATCGTCTGGACAAAACGGGACTTTCTGACTTCCTCGGGCTCGTACATGATTTTCGAAACGACCGGAAAGAGATTTTTCAAAAAATCGCGCAGCAGGTAGAAGCCATCGAAGATTTTAAGGCGCAAAACCGGACCATCGATGTAATACAGACGGAACGGAAGTTCTTTCAGCTCTGCCGTCGTCTCGACCAGATTTCCGAAGAACTGGAAGAATTCAAGTTTGCCCTTTTCGATGATAAAGAGTCTGGCGTGTCGGTAAAGGAACTCTATCTCACATCGGACCTGTCGGCGCCATCGATTAACATCAAGCAGGAATATCAATACTTTCCCTTTCGGGATGTGCCGCATTTCCTGCGCCGGATGAAGGCGTACGTGAAGTACGCGACGTTCATGGAAGATGAACGCTTCGTTTGGCGCGAGCGCAAGTCTTTCGACTCGTATCACGTTTCCGATCAGATCGCCATCGAACAAACCTTGCTTGATATTCCCCAATACCAGGAGGAGATTTCGCGTCAGGTGGATCAGTTGTTAGGCGTTGGGCTTAATATAGAGGATTGTGTTTCACTTTATCACAAGGAAGACGATATACTGGGAATGATCAGCGTTCTGAAGGACGACGATACATTTCGCTTTTTTCAGGCAATGTCTGGCGAGACCGACGACGAGACGAGCCTGGTGTGGCTGGCAAATATTGAGCGCGTGAGCCTGAATTGCTTTGTCGATCACACGCCGGAGGTTTCCTTACCGGCCGATCAATTGGGGAGGTTTCTGGCCGTTCTGCAACAGTGCATGGATGCCCGCCGCAGACTTATCCCATGGCTCAAATGGGAATTGACGGGCAAGGAAAAGTTTTTGGTGAAGCGCGTGCTGGTAGCCAATGAGTTGACTTACAACGCTACGGGCTTGAAACAGCTGGAGCAGCGTGTAGACAGTCGGTTGAATTTGGAGCACAATCTCACGGAATTGAAGAGCAAACCTTGGTTGATCGAGGTTCCGGCGAGCTACGACAAGACCGCCCTAAAGGCGTGGTTCGAGAAGCAGAAACTCGCCATGCGGGCAAAACTTGTTTATAACACGTTACGCGAAATCACAGGAGTACTCAATGTAGATCGCCACGATCGACAGGGATTTATTGACTTGTTCCGCGACTTGCTTCGCGTGATCAGGGACGTGCCGGACCGTCGCGAGGAGTGGTATAAATATCTTACCGCTTATCAGGTGAAACAGCTCGTGCTGGATCCTGCGAAGCAGACCGAGTACGTTAAGGCACTGCAACGCGACTTTGATAACCTCTGCGAATATGATAAACTCAAAGAAGAACTGAAGCCTTATGAGCGGGATGTCATTGTACGGCTTTGTGACCACGTGAGTGGCTGGAGCGTGGCGATGATGGAAGAGTTCTTCCTAAACAGTTTGCGCCTCGCCTGGATCGATCACATTGAAACCAAGTATCCCATCCTTCGCTCGGTTTCGTCTATGAAGATGGACGAGCTTCAACAGCAATTGCGTGAATGTGTGGAGGAGAAGCAGCAACTGAGCAAGCAGATATTACTGGTGCGTGCACGGGAACGCGTATATGAAAGTCTGGAGTACAATCGACTGAATAACCTGGTAACCTATCGCGACTTGTTACATCAGGTTACCAAAAAGAAAAAGATCTGGCCTATACGCAAGCTCATTGCCACGTACTACTATGAGCTTTTCCAATTGATTCCCTGCTGGATGGCCAGTCCTGAGTCTGTGTCTGCCATCTTTCCCATGACCGAACTATTTGATGTAGTCATCTTTGATGAAGCGTCACAGTGTTTCGCCGAGCGGGGGTTGCCGGCGATTTTTCGGGGCAAGCAGATAGTCATTGCCGGCGACGATAAACAGCTTCGTCCCAGCGAACTTTACCAGGTAAGGTGGGACGATGAATCGGAGAATCCTGATGAAGAAGTGGATTCATTGCTCGAACTGGCGGGGCGGTACCTTGAAACGGTGCACCTGCAGGGTCATTATCGCAGCCGTGCCCTTGAACTGATCGAGTTTTCGAATACTCACTTTTACGACGGGCGACTGCAGTTGTTGCCAGACCGCGATCAATTGAATAGAAACGAGCCCGCCATCGCATATCATGTGGTGCCAGGTATCTGGGAAAATAACACCAATGCTGCAGAGGCGGATGCTGTCGTGGGAAAAGTGTTGGACATTTTGCGCGACCAGCCGGGCAAAGACGTGGGCGTCGTAACGTTCAATGCGCCACAACAAATGTTGATTCTCGACAAGCTTGAGGCTGAGGCGCAGCGTGCCGGACTTCAGCTGCCATCGTCTCTATTCGTTAAGAACATCGAGAACGTTCAGGGCGACGAGAAAGATATTATCATCTTCTCAATTGGTTATGCGCCTGACAAGAAAGGCAAGTTGTCGATGCAGTTCGGGAGCTTGAATACAATTGGTGGAGAGAACCGGCTTAACGTAGCGGTTACGCGCGCCCGCGAACGCATCATCATTGTCACCAGCATCCAGCCCGAGCAACTCCGTGTTTCCAGCATGAAGAATGAAGGTCCGCGGTTATTGCGAAAGTATCTGGAATATGCACGGCATGTGGATCTCAGGAAATTTCGGCCGCGGGCACATTACCCAGGCACTAATCCAGTTGAATGGTACCTAAGCAGTCGTCTCAAGCAGTGGAGTTTGGAGCGCCTGCAGGATTTTAACTTTACCGCGAATGGGTTGCCTTACACCGACATCAGCGTGGTGCGCGACGACAAACACATTGGCGTAATACTGACCGACGACAGCCGGTATTTCGCCAGTTTGTCGGCGAAGGATGTGCACGCTTATACCCCGGCTTTGCTCACGCGAAAGAACTGGAAATATCATATGGTCTTTAGCAGGAATCTCTGGAAAGACCGACAGCGTATGGAGGAGGAGTTGATGCTTTTTGTGGGGTCGCAGGCAAATTCGCATAATGGCGAGTAGGCCAAACGTTGACAAAAAAAGAAGCCGGACACTTCTGCCCGACTTCAAACTACAACCAGACGCCCTGAAAGATATTAAGCGTTCACGTAAGCCGGAACACTCTTTACTGTTTTTATAATCCGTGCAGCGACTTTATACGGATCGGCTGCTGAATTGGGACGTCGGTCTTCCAGCCAGCCTTTCCAACCGTTTTCCACCGTTGCAATAGGAATGCGAATTGAAGCACCGCGATCGGAGATTCCATAAGAGAATTTATCGATCGACTGCGTTTCGTGCTTTCCCGTGAGGCGGAGGTGATTGTCTGCGCCATAGACGGCGACGTGTTCTTTAACGAAAGGTGCGAACGCCTGACAAACAACATCGTAGACATCTTTTGAGCCAGCTGTCCTCAATACTTCGTTAGAGAAGTTGGCGTGCATGCCTGATCCATTCCAGTCGGTTGCGCCGAGTGGCTTGCAGTGCCAGTTAATGGCCACGCCGTATTTCTCGGCTGTTCTCTCGAGTAAGTAACGTGCGATCCAGACCTGGTCGCCGGCACCCTTTGCGCCTTTCGAGAAAATCTGAAATTCCCACTGACCGGTGGCTACTTCGGCGTTGATACCTTCAACGTTGATGCCTGCTTCGAGGCAAAGGTCGAGGTGTTCTTCAACAATTTCGCGGCCGAAGGCGTTGGTTGCTCCTACGGAGCAATAGTAGGGGCCTTGAGGTGCGGGATATCCTGCAGAGGGGAAGCCCAGGGGCTTGTTGGTTTCCGGACTCCAGAGGAAATACTCCTGTTCAAAGCCGAACCAGAAGTCGTTGTCGTCGTCTTCGATAGTAGCCCGGCCGTTAGATGCATGGGGCGTGCCATCGGGATTTAATACCTCGCACATAACCAGGTAGGCACTCTTGCGATCCGGATCCGGGAAGAGGGCAACGGGTTTCAGCAAGCAGTCAGAATTATGTCCGTCGGCTTGTTCGGTAGAGCTTCCATCGAAGGACCATCCTGGACATGACTCCAGTGACCCGTCGAAATTCTTCACAATCTTCGTTTTGCTCCTCAGGCTCTGAGTCGGTTTGTAACCATCGAGCCAGATGTACTCAAGTTTTGTCTTTGACATAAGGTTATCGTTTTTGTTCTGGTGTAGATACCATGGTTGCCCATGGGCTTTTGTAGTGTTAGAATTTGTAGACGGCCGCGAGGTTGAGCGATGGCAATAACGTTTGATCCACGCTTCCGTTCTGAAGGTCTTTTGTTTTGATGAAGGAATCTTCTGATGTCATGTCGATGCGGAATTCAGGTATGAAAGTGAATCCTCCCACCTTGTAGTTGCCCGACAGGGTGAATTCAATCACGTTACCGTCGCCGTCATCATCGAGACCAAAGATGTTAAGGTGTTGATTTTTCACCATGAAGTATTCCGCGCGAAGGCCGAGCGCAAAGTTTTCGCTCAGGGTTAGCTTGGGGTAAACGGCGACACCCGCAAAAGATGAATTGTCGTTGCCGGCATCGTCCACCGAATTTCCATTTACTGTTTCTCCTTCGCCGGTCATCTGATATGAAGCGTTGAGGCCGAGGTAGAATGCCTCAGAAAGGTTCCATCCTGTTGTCACATCGGCCTGGAAGAGCGTACCGGCTGAGGAGGCTCCATCGGGATCGACGTCGGCGTCGAGTTTGCCATCCTGGTCACCGTAAAGAAAATTAAACCAGATTCCGCCTGCATCCGTGGTCTTGCCCAACTGGAGGCCAAGGGTGTACGTATTCACCGGGTTGAACTCCACAATATCCGTAGGGTTCATCACAGCAAGTTTACCTACGAAGCCATTGCCGAAGTCAAAATCGGCGCGTAAGCCAGTGTGATTAAAGGGTCCCCATGAGAAGAGGTAAGAGGTAGAATAGTGAAAGTTCAGTGCGGGTGAAATCACTTCATAACCGAGGAAAGTGTTGAACTGTCCGAGGTTAAGGGTAACTGCGTCCCCAAGCTTGTAATACACGAAGAGTTGATTTACGACTGCCTGGCCGGAGGCCGTTCCGAAAACAGCTGCCTGACCGCGAGGGCCGAATACGACATCAGCCGTAAAGCCAACTTTTTCGCCGGCATACGACGCAATGAGGTTCACCATACCAAGAGAGAAGCCATGGCCGTCTGCGAATGAAGTGCTTGGCGCATAGCCACCGTAGTAGGTGCCTTCGTCAGACGACAGTCCGTAGACATTTCGCGTGCCAAACGAAGAGTGAAAATAAGTATCAACAGAACCACCGAAAGTGAATTTAGTGGAATCCTGACCATAGGCGCTGATCGAGAGACCAATCACAGCCAGGCACCCGAGAGCGCGTAAAATTTTGAAATTCATAAGTGTGTTTTGTTTGGTTAAGGGTAGTTGTTTGCTAGGCACCTCGCATTAGGACGATTGGGCGAATTTCATAGCATGCGCATTTCATGATGCGGCTTCTAACTTGTTCGCTTTCAGCTTTTGACGTGCTTACAGATGGTTTAGGTTTAGGTAAAATCAGAGCAGTTGTCAATAGAGTTATAGAAAGTGAAAAGTCAGAAGGCCGGCATCAATTTAGGTTTAGGTTAATGAGTCTGAGTTTTGGAATACGGTACCGGCGTGTACCGGTACCGTGGAGTAAGTGATTATGCGATCTCTTCCTTCATCGTGAAGTCGAGAGGAAACAGCTTCTCGCCGTGCTGGCTGTAGTCTGAACCGGCCTTCTTTTCTTCTGCCGATACTTTCAGCGGAGAGATAAGGTCCGTGATCTTCAACAGAAGCAATGATCCGAAGAAGCTGAAAGCCACAACAATTACCAGGGCGATCAGGTGCGTAACGATCAGGTGCGTGCTGCCATCGATAAAGAGTCCGTTGCCGGTCGTGTTCGCGCCGTTAACTGCCTGCGTGGCGAGGAGTCCCGTCATGATCATACCAACTGCTCCACCCACACCGTGGCAAGGGAATACATCGAGCGTATCTTCGAGTGTAGTCTTCGTCTTCCAGGTTACTACGATATTGCTGATTATGGCTGCAAAGGTTCCGATGAATAAACTGCTCGGGATCGTAACAAAACCGGCTGCTGGCGTGATGGCCACCAGACCTACTACCGCACCGATACAGAAACCAATTGCCGAAGGCTTCTTGCCTCTCGCCATGTCAAACAAAATCCAGGCTAGACCAGCAGCGGCAGATGCCGTGTTAGTAGTAGCAAACGCAGAAGCAGCAAGTGTACCAGCTGAAAGCGCGCTACCGGCGTTGAAGCCGAACCATCCAAACCACAGGAGGCCTGTGCCAAGGAGTACGAAAGGTACGTTGGCAGGAGTCATAGTGTGTTTTTCCTGACCCTTGGTCTTCAGGTACATCGACGCGGCGAGGGCTGCGAAACCAGCTGACATGTGGACTACCGTTCCACCCGCAAAATCAAGGACGCCCATTTTGAACAGGAACCCGCCAGAATGCCAGGTCCAGTGTGCAAGGGGAGCATAGATCAACAAAGAGAACAGGATGATGAACAGCACATAGGACTTGAAGCGAATGCGCTCTGCGAAAGTACCCGTGATAAGCGCCGGCGTGATGATGGCAAACTTAAGCTGGAAGAAGGCAAACAGAACCAAGGGAATGGTTCCGAACAGCGGTGCATCGAGCACGCCTGAGAACATGAAATACGTTGCAGGGTTGCCAATGAGCCCCGCACCGCCCAGGTCATCGCCAAAAGCGATGCTGAAACCTACCACTATCCACAACACACTGATCACGCCCATGGCCACAAAGCTCTGGAGCATCGTCGAAATAATGTTTTTGGTGTCGATCATACCTCCGTAGAAGTATGCCAGACCGGGGGTCATGAGTAACACGAGGGCTGATGCACAGAGCATCCAGGCAACATCGCCCGAATTAATGCCCTCGGTGACGATTGCCGTCGGAACCGCCGGCATAAAGACTGCTAAAACGCTTATGGCGATTAGCAGCACAAGAAAGACAATCGAATTTTTCATAGTGTGTAGTTTTAGGTTTGCTTCTGGTTGTGTTTTTGAAATGAGTGCACCAATTTTTTAATATTAGGGTAATATTTGGCCCTGTTTTCAAGAAAAATTACTGAAATCGTTATAGGTAGGGTAAAATTTGAACCGAAATCGATAATTAATGTGAAGTTTTCAATAAAGCACCCGGTCTTGCAGAAACTCATTGCGCGGAAGGCCCGAATGGCCGCATAATATTTTGAATAATCTCAAAATGGCCTATAAAATTTTGAAATTGTCTTATAATCAAGCGTTTGTGCGCACACACGGCACACGGACGGCCGTCTATTCGACGGTCGCCAGCGTCAATTCGTCGACCGGCCATTTGTGTTAGTGCCTCCGGGCGACAAATAGTTATGCCCTTGAAAATGGCCAAAGTTGTGTAGTTTAAGCCCGTTCCTAAACACGCCAAGATGAAGAGACTGCTACTCATCCTCCTCGTTTCGTACACCTGTTGCACGGCACAGGAAAAGGTGACGCCTGCCCCCAACGCCAAAGACGGCGAAGGTCCTTACACCCAACTCATTATTAGAGGGATCATGCTAATCGACGGCACTGGCGCCCCGCCTATCGGTCCGACAGATATCGTTGTCAGGCAAAACAAGATCGTAGAGATCAAGACCGTCGGCTATCCAGGCGTGGCCATCAACGCGGAGCGACGCCCCAAGCTTCAGCCTGGCGGCATCGAATTGAACTGCGAAGGCATGTATCTCATGCCGGGGTTTATTGACATGCATGGACACATCGGCGGCTCGCAAGCCCCCAATGCCGAGTATGTCTTTAAATTGTGGATGGGACATGGCATCACCACGGTTCGCGACCCATCTGCCGGAAACGGTCTTCAGTGGGTGCTCGACCACAAGAAAAAGAGCGCCGCCAATGAGATAACCGCCCCTCGCATACTGGCGTATACGGCCTTTGGAATGGGAAGCGCCGAGCCGATCAGCACTGCCGAGCAAGCCGTTGCCTGGGTGGTGGCCAACAAGAACAAAGGAGCCGATGGTATTAAGTTCTTTGGCGCCAGCCCCGAGGTAATGGATGCCGCCCTGAGGAAGAATAAGGAATTAGGCCTGCGATCCGCGTGCCATCATGCCCAGATGGATGTTGCGCGTTGGAATGTGGTGAATTCGGCAAAGGCCGGACTCACCACTATGGAGCACTGGTACGGACTTCCCGAGGCGATGTTTACAGATAGAACCGTGCAAGACTTCCGTGTGGACTATAACTATCAGAATGAGCAACATCGGTTTGAAGGCGCCGGCAACTTGTGGAAAGAGACCGCCGCCCCCTATTCGGAGAAATGGAACAACGTCATGAACGAACTGCTGGCCCTCGATTTCACGCTTGATCCAACATTCAATATATATGAGGCCAGCCGGGACCTGCATCGCGCCCGCCGGGCAGAATGGCATGAAGAATACACGCTGCCCTCTCTTTGGAAATTTTATCAGCCCAGCAAGGTTTCTCACGGATCGTACTGGCATTTCTGGGGAACGGAAGAGGAAGTCAACTGGCGCGAAAACTATCGTCTTTGGATGACCTTCGTAAATGAATACAAGAACCGTGGAGGGCGCGTCACAACAGGATCGGATTCGGGATTCATTTTCCAGCTTTACGGCTTTGCCTATATCCGCGAATTCGAGCTCTTGAGGGAAGCAGGTTTTCATCCGCTGGAGATCATTCGCTCCGCTACGTTATATGGCGCGCAGGCCCTTGGCAAAGACAAAGAAATTGGATCGGTTGAAGTCGGCAAATTGGCCGACTTCGTAATTGTTGAAGAGAATCCGTTGCAAAACCTGCAGGTGCTCTATGGAACCGGCGCCATCAAACTCACGGACGATAATAAAGTGGTTCGCGTTGGCGGCGTGAAATACACAATAAAGGACGGTATCGTGTACGACGCGAAGAAATTGCTTGCCGATGTGAGGCGGATAGTGGCCGAAGAGAAGGCCAAGACAGGCTTTGTATTGAAACAACCGGGAATAGAATAGCCAAAGCAAAGCGATACAATGAATCAGATTGATGACTGATACAAACATGAAGTACTTTCTGCGAATGGAAGAAGCGTTGCAATTCCTGGCAACCGCGTATCTGAGCTATCAATTGCCGGTGCCGGGGTGGTGGTATTGGGCATTTTTCCTCGCGCCGGACCTTTCCATAATCGGCTATCTCATTAATACGCGCATCGGCGCCGCGATGTACAACTTTGTACATCACAAGGGAGTTGCCGTTGTTTGCTGGCTCGCGGGGATGTATCTGAACCAGGTGGAACTTCAGTTCACGGGTCTGGTGTTGTATGGACATAGCTCATTCGACCGCCTTTGTGGTTATGGGCTCAAATACGTTGACGATTTTAAGCATACCCATTTGGGTTGGATGGGAAAAAAATGAACGAGAAGGCTGAACCGGTACGAAAACTATTCATCAAGAACATGGTGTGCGACCGTTGCTCGATGGTGGTGCACCAGGAACTGGAGAAAATCGGCATGAAACCACTGCATGTGGCATTGGGCGAGGTGACCTTACGGGAAGCACCATCGTCCGAGAATCTCCATCGTATTTCGGAGACGCTTTTGTCGGTGGGGTTTAGTTTGATTGACGACAAAAAGTCCCTGACCATCGAGCAGATCAGGAAGGCGATCATAGACATTGTGCATCGTGGCAAAGCTCTCCAAACCAACCTTTCAGATCATTTGTCTCTACTAATCGGTCGCGACTATTCTTACCTCAGCAATCTCTTTTCCGAAGTCGAGGGCACAACGATCGAACAGTTCTTTATCCATCAGAAGATTGAGAAGGCGAAAGAATTGTTGGTCTACGGCGAATTGACGCTGAGTCAGATTGCGGCAGAACTGGGTTACAGCAGTGTCTCGCACCTGAGCAATCAGTTCAAGAAAGTCACGGGCTTAACGCCTTCGCATTTCAAAAAGGTGAAAGAGAACAAGCGCACACCGATTGATAAGGTGTGATCATCCGGTCAGTGGGGTTCGGCGGCGGCTACAGATCCGATGTATTTCTTCCACCACCACTGGAACACCACCAATCCCCATACGCGGGCATGAACATCGCCCGGGCTAGACGAAAATAGCTGCTGCTTGATACGATTGATCTCCGCATAGTCAAAAACCCCCTGGTTAACGATAAAGTCTTCCGATAGCAGGTCGTCCATAATCAATGATTTCATCTCGGTGCGCAGCCATTTCAGGAGGGGCACTTCAAATCCTTTTTTTGGACGTTTGTACAGCTGCCTGGGCAGAATATCACGGAAGCCGTCCTGCAGGAGACGCTTACGGATGTTGCCGTTGATCTTGTAGTGATCCGGCAGGCTGAAGAGGAAATTAACTACTTCGTAGTCGAGGAACGGAACGCGAACCTCCAGGCCATTGGCCATACTCATCATATCGACTTTTGCCAACATGTCGTTGGTCAACACCATATGCATGTCGGTCAGGAAGATGTCGTTCATGGTTTCGCCGCTGTCGGGCAGGAATTGCAGGAGACTCTTTCTTCTCGGGACAAATTCTTTGAGCCACAGGTTCATGCGGAGGTCGGGATGAAGCATCTTCAGGGCATCGTCCTTGCTGGCAAAGCCCGCCCATTTCCAGTAGCGATCCTTGGCATTCATTTTGGCCCCTTCGGCAAACCGCGAGAACTGGCGCATCTTGTTGGCCAAGGCGCTGTTACGAGATTGCGGCATCTTGTTCCACAGCGATTCGAGCGAGACAACGACATTCTCTTTCCAGCCGCGATGGATCGTCCGGTAGAACGCCGCGTGTTTGTTGTATCCGCCAAGCATCTCGTCGGCGCCATCGCCAGATAGCGCAACCGTTGCGTGTTTGCGTGTCTCTTTGCTCAAAATATAAACCGCTATCGCCGAAGAGTCGGCGAAGGGCTCGTCGATATAATCCAGTATGTTGTGAACGTGGCTGTATAAGTCGGCGTTCGTCAGCGAAAAGACAGTATGTTCGGTTTTGATGTGTTTCGCGACCAGCCGCGCATAAGCCGTTTCGTCGAAGAATTTTTCGTCTTTGTATCCAATGGAGAAAGTATGCAGGTCTGGCTTGTGCTTTGCAGCTAGCGCCGATATTACCGAGGAGTCGACACCTCCGCTAAGGAAAGAACCTAGCGGAACATCCGCGACCAGGCGTTTGTGCACGGCTTCGTTCAACAGCTTTCTGAACTGCTGGATGGCATTGGGATAAGACAGATTCGTCGCCTGTGCCTTTTCCCGATCGTATGGTATTTGGTACCAGCATTTCATCTCCATTGTCTGGTGTCCCACCGTCATGGAATGACCTGGCGCCAGCTTCTTCACGTCAAGGAAGATGGTGTCCGGCGAGGGAATGTAGTTGAGCTGCAGGTATATATAGAGTGAATTGTAGTCAAGTTTCTTCTCGAAGCCGTACTGCAGGATCGACTTCATCTCTGAGGCAAAGATGAACTTGTCTTCATCATATAAGTAGAGCAAGGGTTTGATGCCAAAACGGTCACGCGCCAGAAACATTGTTTTCTGTTGTTTGTCGAACACACAGAAAGAAAAGAAACCATTTAGCCGGCTCAGGCATTTTTCACCTTCGTGAATGTACAGCTTCAGCAACACCTCCGTGTCTGATTCCGTCGAGAAGACAATACCCTGGCTTCTCAGTTCTTCGCGCAGTTGTTTATAGTTAAAAATTTCCCCGTTGAAGATGATGCAGTAGCGATGGGATTCATCCCACATGGGTTGATTGGCTACGGCACGCGTGTCGATGATGCTTAGCCGACGATGGCCGAGGCACACGGATTCATCAAGATAGATGTCTTGAAAATCAGGTCCTCGCTTTTGCAACGCCGTCGTGGCATTGGTGACGTGGATCTTGTTAAGTTTGCCGAGGAGATTAAATGCAAAGATTCCAGTAATTCCGCACATGTACGCATTTTTCGGTTGAAAGGTGGGAAGTTAGAAACTTTGGCACACCATTTTATACTCAAATTCTGCCTAATGCATATATAGATGGAGAAATCACATAGCGGGCCGTTAGAATTTGCGTCAGGTGGCGATCAATTGTCACTTGGTGTGGAAGTAGAACTACAAGTATTGGATGAGAAAGAGCTTCAGCTCACGCCACGTGCGCAGACATTGCTTGATGATTGCAGTAATAAGAAGTTTGATCAGGAGTTTTTTCAAAGTACACTTGAAATCAAGACCGGCGTATGTGAGCATGCGATTGCCGTAGAGGAAGACCTGTCTGACTCTCTTCGCTTAATAAAAGCCGCGGCCTCGAGGCATGGGCTTGCCATTGGTGCGTCGGGTACCCATCCGTTGTCTGATTATCGCGACCACTTTATTACGTCATCGGATAGATACGCGGAGCTAATCGATCGAAATCAATGGATCATTCGTCGCATGGCCGTGTATGGAATGCATATCCACCTGGGCATGCGTTCGGGTGATGACTGCATCAAGCATAGTTTTTTCTTTTTTCACTTGCTACCACATTTGTTAAGTCTTTCGGCCAGTTCACCATTTTGGCAAGGCAAGGATACCGGGCTTTGTGCGTGCAGACCCACAACTTATGAGGCACTCCCTACGGCGGGGATGCCCTATTTGGTAAAAAACTGGAAGGAGTTCCAGCGGTTGTATAAGTTTCTGCTGCGATCAAAGTCTATTCAGGGTATGAAGGATCTGTGGTGGGACATTCGTCCAAGTCCAGGCTACGGCACGCTCGAATTGCGCTTTTGTGATCAGCCCGCAACCCTCGATGAGATGACGGCCTTGACGGCATTTGCCCACCTGCTTGCAAGCTGGTATCGCGATCACGAGCAGGAATGGAGTTCTTCGCATGCGCCACTTAAGAACTGGATCATTCGGGAAAACAAATGGCGTACACTCCGGTACGGACTGGATGCCGAGATCGTGTACACGGCCACTGGTAGAACCAAGTCACTCCGTAGGGACATACTCGATTGGCTCGATCGACTGGCTCCGTATGCCAAAGACATGCATTATGAACGGTATGTAGATATCATCCGTGAAGTTTCCCTGAAGGGCAATAGCGCTCAGCGGCAACGGGCTGTGTTTTCGAAGACCAATGACGTCGGTGCCGTAATTGGTCACAACGTGCTTGAGTTCAGAAATGGCCACCCGAACTGGCTCGCTTAGGTTTATGGTTGTTCCCCATGGCAAATCGGACCAAGCCTATTGTTCGATGTTCCGATTCTATTAATTACCTTTGGACGGACACCCCGTTCAATGGAAAACAATAGGCCGCAAGAATTGTCAAATCGGCGCATGGTAGGCGACTCAAAAAAAATCTCATTTGTAATACCGGTGTTTAATGAGGCAGCCAACATTGGCGTGCTCCTGAAGGAGCTTAACGAAGCAATGGAGGGCGTTCCTTATGGGATGGAGTTTATTTTTGTCGACGATGGAAGTCGGGACAACTCGCTGAACATTATCAAAGGATTTGCGCATGAAGATCCACGCATTTACTTCATCGAACTGTCACGCAATTTTGGTCATCAGTACGCCCTCAAGGCAGGCCTGGACTTATGCAGTGGCGACTGCGTAGTCACCATGGATTGCGATATGCAGCATCCTCCGGAAGTCGTGAAACGTCTGATTGAAAAGTGGGAAGAAGGTTATGATGTTGTCTACACCCGGCGCAGCGACGACAAGAATCTTCCCTGGATGAAACGCAAGACATCTGCGTTCTTCTACGATTTGATGAACAGCATTTCAGACATCGAACTGGAACGCGGAACGGCTGACTTTCGCCTCATGAACAGGAATGTTATGGATGCTTTTGCTCATTTGAACGAGAGTGACTTGTTTATCCGCGGCCTGGTCAAGTGGGCTGGGTTCAGGCAGACGGCTGTGGATTATGAGCCTAACCTCCGCTATGCCGGACGTTCAAAATATAATCTTAAAAAGATGATCTCATTTGGACTCAAAGGTATAACGTCGTTTAGTGTTCGCCCCCTGCAAATGATCGCCTCGCTCGGCATGCTGCTATTTTTTATTTCGATGGTGCTGGCACCTTACGCCATCATCAGTTATCTCATGGGCAAAACGGTTTCAGGCTGGACTTCCCTGATGATTTCCGTTATCTTTTTCGGCAGCCTCCAGCTCCTGATGACGGGCGTGGTGGGTTTATACATCAGCAAGTTGGTTATCCAATCCAAACATCGCCCCCTGTATTTTATTCGGGACACCAATTACGTCGGCATACGCGACATTGCTCCGCCTACCGTCCACCGATGAAAAAGGTGTTGCTTTCGTTCGATATCGAGGAATTCGATATGCCGTTCGAATATGGAAAGCACCTGCCGCTTGACGAGCAGCTGGCGATTTCAAAGGATGGCTGTGAGATCATCGTCAACCTGCTCCGGAAGCATGAAGCGCAGGCAACATTTTTCAGCACGGTTGTCTTCGCGCAGAATGCGCATCACATGCTGGCCACGATTCGGAATGAACATCATGAGTTGGCGTCACATGGGTTTTATCACTCGGCTTTCAGTAATTCACACTTGCTGGAATCCCGCCTTGAGCTCGAGAAGTTGTCGGGTTTGAGCGTGACGGGATTCAGGATGCCCAGGATGATGCCTGTCGATGACGATGCCATCGAAAGCGCGGGTTATCGATATAATTCGTCCATCAATCCGGTATGGTTGCCCGGGCGTTACAACAACCGCGATAAGCCACGCACGCTATTTCGCCTGGGTAACGTCTGGCAATTGCCAGCGTCTGCAACGCCTGCCCTACGGGTGCCGTTGTTCTGGCTGTCGTTCCACAACTTTCCGTTGTCCGTCTACCTGCAGGCATGTACCAACACGATGAACCAGGATAACTATTTGAATTTGTACTTCCATCCTTGGGAATTTACGGACCTTTCCTCTCCGCGCCTGGGCATGCCGTGGTATGTGCGAAGAAACTCTGGTGAATCGATGCGCCAGCGCTTCGATAAATTGCTGGGCTGGATGAAGTCGCGTGGTTATGCGTTTTCAACTGTTTCAGATTTTCTCGGTGCGAAATGAGGCGATCGAATGCGACATGAACGAACACCGCTACGATACTGTCTGAGATCGTTCAAATTCCGAACCAGTGGCCGCATCTTCTCAGGTCATTTTGACCCCTGCATCGATTCTGACATCGCTGATCGAACGAGTTCCGACAGTTCTGTCTTTTCGGTTGCGTCCGGGCGCAGTCCCACGAGGCCATGAATCTGACCCGGAAAACACTTGGACCAAACTTTCACACCCGCCTCCTGAAGACGGCGGGCATACAACTGATCCTCATCATGGAATATGTCAAACTCGGCAATAATCATCACTGCGGGAGGTAGGTTGCGGAGATCAGCCGTCAGCATAGGGGCGAACTCAGGATCCAGGAATGACTGGGCATCGGCATAGGTATTTTGGGCGAACACGATGAATTCGCGAGTTTGAAAATATCCTGAAGCGTACTTTTCATAGGAGGGATACTGAGATTGATGCGCCACGTTATCGAGAGACGGACAATTCAATACCTGCAATTTGATCTTGTTGGCCAGTCCTGTCTTCTTCGCCTTCTGGCAAACAACAGCCGACAGGTTTGCGCCGGCGCTTATCCCGGATATCACGAGTTTATTGATGTCGGCATCCCAGGCGCTGCCGTGGCTAAGCAACCATTCGAACGAACGATAGGCGTCGTTCACCGCGGCCGGAAATTTGTGTTGGGGTGCCGTTCGATAGTCGACGGCAAATACGATGGCGTTGAGCTCCTTCGACATGCGCCAGCACTCTTGCTTCATGAAGGGAAGAAAGGGAAATACAAATGCCCCGGAATGGAAATAGAGGACTGCGGGAAGATTCTTGCCGTGATTGGCATTGAAGATATAAACGGGTATGCTATCACCGGGTATGATAGTGATCTGGACGTCACCCGCCGGAAAAGACTTGTCTTCTCCCGGGTTGACCTTCCGTCGCACCTCGATGGATAGCCGACTCAGCTTCGGCTGAAGGTCCTTAATTGAGTCATGCAGGACAGCAGCGACTCGTGGATCGAGTATGCCGTTGCCACAGTTTTGTGCCGGCAAGTTTAAACAGACAAGGACCAGCAGTACCGGCAGGGTTAATCTAATCATGCGGATGAAACAACATTAAATTGTAAATCCTGTACTAATTTTTGCTCCGCGAACTGCCGTTTATTTTGGTGTCTCGGATCCCAGCGACTTGAAAAAATCATCGATGATGGCGTCGCGATTGAAATTCTCCCAGATCTTAACTGTTCGTGGGTTCGCCGGACGATCCACCCATTTACCGTTGATAAGCCTGGGAGCCGGTACGGTCACCTGCTGTGCCCAGGAGGGATTTTTTACGATTGACACCGCAGCCATGTCGAAAAGTGCCCGCGCATTTGATCCCTGATCGTAAGGGATGTGCTCGAACAGGTTGGCAAGGTAGTCACCGAGATTGGTAAATTCTCCGCCGTGTCGCCCGGTAATCGGGCCAACATTTTTCGGACCCAGTCCCGGCAACCTTTTCAAGGCATCTGGTTTTGACAGCGTAACGGCCGCGGTACCCGACGGTTTGCCCCATCGGACGGTAACGATTTCCATTTCTATACGCGTATTTAACACGTAGTTTATCGGGGTTGTGTCACTCTCCAGGTTGTACTCACCAGGATCAGGATAGTTAGAGCCAAGCCACACCAACTTGATCTTATCGGCCAGGGTCGTGTCCTTCTTCAGCGCGAGCGCGACATTCGAAAGCTTGCCGACCGCAATGACGACGAGTTTGCCCCGCGTATTTTCCCGTGCGGATTTAATTATGAAATCAACCGCGTCGTGACCATCAAAGGTAGGTGAGCTGAGGGTGGGGGCAATCGCAGCAAACGATTTGTCGGCGCCCTTCAATAAGGGTATGGAATCAATCGCACAAAGTTTCATAATGCGCTCCGCTTCGGCATACTGAGCGTCAATGTTTCCACCCCCCATGGTGGTGTTCACGGTGACGCCTTTAATGTCAAAAGTATCCTGGTTGTAAAAAAGGTAAGCCATGGCGTGTTGGTCATCCAGCTCGTTGTTCGCATCGGTGTCAAGAATCACCGGGAGCCGGTTATCTGCTGCTGTCGTTGCGGGCAACATTGCCTCTTTATTTTCCGGCGCCTTGCAGCCCAAAATGATGGTGGATGAGATGGTGGCCAGTACCACGGTTGTATAAAATTTCATGTGGGGTTCAGTTTGTATAAATCATTACAAATGTAGGATGCGAATGTCGTTTTTGTCTGCATCGCCGAGAAGTGGGGATGGTGTCGACGTCCAACTCAACGTCCGACTGCGTCACGCCGGGCTAGGTTCCTTCTGCAGGTGTCATCTTCGAATAGATCAGCAATCCCAGGCCCATCACAAAGCAAGCAAACATTACATACAACAACGCGTTTGTCCCGGGCGGTGCTGCCTTGAATTCTTTCCAGATAAACACGCCCCAAACAGCGGCAACAAGAACGGCGCCCTGTCCGAGTCCGTAAGATACGGCAGGTCCGGCACTGTCGGAAGCGATGATGCTGAACGCCATGCCAATGCACCAGATAACGCCGCCCAGCACACCCATTACGTGACTTTTGGAATCTCCGGAGAAGTAGTCTCGGTAACTGACCGGAGCGCCCTGAACCGGCATGCGCATGAGCACCGTATTAAATACAAAGTTGCTGACAAAAATTCCCGTGGCAAAGAGCACGATAGCGGTGTAAGGTGTGATCCTCCCGGCTTCTGGATGTGCGAAGTTCACCGCCATGCTGTTTACCACGAACCCATAGAATTGCGCCATGAGCATTCCTGCGACAATTGATAGCACGAGTCCCTTGGTCGACACGCCTGACGATTTACCAGCAGTGGAATGGGTCAATCGTCGATACGCAATGGCGTTAACGATGATGCCGATAGCAATGAGCCCAACACCCAGGAAGATCAATGTAGCATCGCCGGTGGGAATTTTCAGGTAGTTATCCAGCACGCCCCAAATGAGGGCTATGCCGATGCCCACGGGAAAGGCCACCGACATGCCGGCAATTGAAATTGCAGCGATGAGAAGTATGTTGGCGAGGTTGAACACAACGCCGCCGATAAACGCAGAACGAAGGCTGGCAGTGTCCGATTGCTGCAGATCTTCCAGAAAGCTTCGTCCGGCTGATCCCATGCTTCCGAGCGTGAATGCAAAGAATAGCGACATCAGCAGGATGCCCAAAACGTAATCCCAGTAGAAGAGCTCAAAGCGCCACGATTTTTCCGCGAGTTTCTGCGTGTTGGCCCAGGAGCCCCAACAGATCATGGTAACGAAGCAAAAGAGAATGGCGACGGGATAACTCTGTATGGTAAACATCTTGATCCGTTTATGATTTCATTTAGGCTTGGCCGTATTGGTCGACAACGGTGCATCGGCGTACACAATGTAGGAATGCATCTTGACGGGCTGGCTTTCATCAGGGTTGAGTAGTTTGAGTCTCACCTGGTGCTTCCCTTTGGGCAGCTGATATTTCCAGCACAGTTCATAGCGTCGAGTCGTGTAGCTGGCGGGCAGGTCAACGGTTTCGGCCAGCTTGTCATCGACATACACCTCCATCTTCCCTGCATACGTGGATTTGGAATCCCATCGTGCGGACTCTCCCAGCACAACAAAGCCGATCCCCTCGAATTCGAAAGAGAATTCCTGGCTGAGTGTTTTTCCTATATTCTTCTTGGCTACGGGATGATGACCTTCGAACGATTGCTCCATTCGCACCGGCTTGGGCGATTGCGTACGTATCGCAATCGTGTTGCCGTCTGTCTTTCCGCCATTTTTAGCGATTACCATCAGGGCATGTTTGTATCCTATTTCATAGACTTCGTTCAACGACATTGTTGTGTACTTGAAATCTATCGGTTCTGCTTCTTTTAACCCCTGCTTCCAATAAGCGGGAATTTTATCATACCCCAGCACGGCACCCAGTACGCCGCCGGCGCTGGATGGATTGCAATCAGAATCCTGTCCTGCGCGGGTGCTGATGTCCATCGTGCGTGTAAAGTCACCGTTGCCGTAGAGCAGCCCGAGCACCACGTACGCAGCATTTACCGTGGCATCTATATTGAATGGGACAAATACACCATCGGGACAGCCAATGTCCTCACTCCATTTTTTTTCAATCTCGAACCAGGTCTGCTTCCAGTCGTTGGGATATTGCGCGTGCCACCGGATCACGTCGCTGATCACCTGGTGAAATCTGCTTTGTTCGGGTATGGTCTTCAGCGCTTCCTTAACGATAAATGGAATGTCGGTTGAGGTAAACGCCAGGGTGTACATCGCCCCCACATAGACCCCGCCATACCATCCGTCGCCATAGTTCATGATGTGACCGATCTTGTCGCTGATCTCCGATGCCGTATTCGGCATGCCTGGCGACATCAGGCCCGCGAAGTCAGATTCAATCTGGTAGTCGATGCAATCGGCGTGGGGATTGTTCAGCCAGTGTCCCGACTGGGGTGCTGTAATCCCGTGCAATATATTATAACGTCCTGCCTGGTTGGCATGCCAAAGCATGTACCCTGCGTTGGCATAGGCCTTTGCAAATTCAGCGATAGGCGCGTCCAGACCGTGCTTTTCAAACACATCCACGAAAGTGAGATCCATGTAGACATCATCGTACAGGCCAGCGTTATTTTCCATGGTGTGCTTCAGGTACCCGTCATACCATAATATGGGAACGTATTCCTGAATCATCGTCCCGCAGAAGCGGAATTCTGTGGGGCCGCCAAAGGTCACACCGATCGTTTGTCCTGCCCATCCCCCCTTGATCTTGTCTTTCAGTACGTCCTTGCTAAGCGTCACCATTCCCGCGGGTGGATTCTGGGAAAAAGAAAGGAGGGAAAGGCCGCACAACGCGGTGATAAGAACAGCGCTAGCCATTCTGCGTATAAGCAGGCCGTTGACAAGCCACCGACTTATGTTCAAAAGATCAACCATGGATGGTTTTGGTTATGTTGCTCACGTATTTAAGGCCTATATCAGAAAAAATCATGCTATGCTCAAGTTAATTCGTGGCGATGAGGAGCTGACGATTGAGCGCCCATGCGCGTTACCGATAGAGCGGCTGCACGGTTGGCAAGTGAAACCGCATCATTCATCGCGCTGCCTTCCGACAATGCTACTGCTAATGCTCCATTGAACACATCACCGGCGGCGGTCGAGTCAATGGCCGTGACTTTCGGCGATTCGATCAGCCGGGGGCCAGCATCGTCGAACACAAATGCTCCGTCTTTACCCAGCGTAATAATTACCGTGTGGATCCCCTTATTGCGGAACCATTGTGATGCCGCGGATGCCGAGGGCGAGTCGGTGACCTTGATGCCGGTTAACGTTTCAGCTTCCGTACCATTCGGTGTAATCACCGTTATCTGCGCCAGTAATTCGTCAGGCAACGCCCGGGCTGGTGCCGGGTTGAGGATAACGGCGGCACCCTGCTTTCTGGCAAGGCGCGCGGCATGAATAACGGTGTTCAGGGGAATTTCCAATTGCATCAGTACGATCGCCTGTCCGTCGAAAAGGTGCGCCGCCTGAGAAACATCTTCCTCTGATAAGGTACCATTCGACCCTTGCGCGACGACAATCGTGTTCTCGCCTTTTCCATCGACGGTGATCAAGGCAACGCCGGAAGGCCGCTCACGATCGACGTATATATGTTCAATCGCTATGCCTTCTTTCGCGAACTGCTCACGCGCCTTTTCACCAAAGACATCGTTCCCTACTTTGGCGACGAAAGTCACTTGCCCTCCCAGGCGTGCGGCAGCGACTGCCTGATTGGCACCTTTGCCTCCGGGAAACAGGAAGAACTCCCCACCCAGTAATGTTTCGCCCGGCTTGGGAAATGATTCAGTCTTAATGACCATGTCGGTATTGGAACTACCGACAACTACAATTCGCTTCGGAGGAGGCATCTTAAATCGGGACGTAATCGTTTCCGATACTACAGTAATTTTTGGTGATAACGAATCAAAAATTCACAATCAAAAAATCTTCCCGCGGTTCCAGGATTCCTAACGGACCCCTTGGTCGAGTATTGCGTTAGATTTGACCGCGAGGGATACCAATCAGCCAGTGTCGTCCGTTATTACTACTGTGAATGCCATGAATAACTTATATTTGGAGCAACATTTTTTCAACTGATCCTGGTGTATGCTGTTTTTTCAACACCGTATTAAGCAAAAGGCTGTCCTCATAGTCTGCGCTGGAACAACTCTTCTATTGGCCTCCTGCGCGTCGAACAAGCCGTCCGCCAGGCGCACGGGTGTCAGGACGAACCCATCGGCCGTGCACGCGCCGGACAAGAGGGAAACGAAACCGGAAGTCAAGACGTCGGAAGATGTGGCCGCGAGTGTCAGTACGCCGTCGACAGAGGTTGAGACGGTCATCACCGCGGCTCGTACTTATTTGGGAACGCCCTACAAGTATGGCGGCACAACCCGCTCGGGTATGGACTGTTCAGGCTTGTTGTTGAATTCGTTCAAGGTCGTTAATGTCAGTTTGCCGCGCAGCTCGGAAGCGCAAAGCAAAGTCGGCAAGGAGATTCGAAAGATGAACGATCTGGAACCTGGTGACCTGGTATTCTTTGCAACCGGCAAACGCAAGGACGAGATCACCCACGTGGGATTGGTTACCGACGTAAGGGCGAAAGACAACATCAAGTTTATCCATTCATCAAGCTCGTTAGGTGTAGTAGAGACAAACCTGTACGCAGAATATTATCTGAAGCGGTTCCGTGTCGCGAGAAGAGTGATCAGGCAATAGGATAGTCTCGGCAACCTGACAGATAGTTAATGCTAAAACGAGTTAAAAAAACGTCGATACCCTTTTCAGTTCGTACTGATCCAGGCAGTAAAGAGATATATCATATGGCGCAAATGCAACCGCAGCACTTTTAACGCCTTCGATAGATGATATTCGACAGCTTTGGATGAGAGATGGATGTGGCCTGCTATCTCGTTGTTATTCATGCCCTGGAAGCGACTCATAACGAATACATTTTTTGTCGTTTCCGGCAGTGAGTCAATCTGTCTTTCAATAGCCAATTTTAATTCGTTATAGTTAACGATCTGCTCTGTCACGTTTTCCCCCAGGTTTAATGTTTGCAGAAATTCCTTTTTGTATCGGCTGCGAACACACTCCTTATCTATTATGTTAAAAACTTTGAACCGAACGGCGCCGAGTAAATACGCCAGAACAGATTGATGAACAACTATTTTTTGTCGGTTTATCCAAAGACTGATAAAAATTTCCTGCACAACTTCTCTCGCCGTCTCATCAGAACGCAGGCTGGCAAAAGCAACTGCATATAGCTTCATGCTATACGATTTGTAGATCAGCGTAAATGCTGCATTGTCACCCTGCCGCAAGCGCAGCAACAGGTCATTATCTTGGTCAGAGCAGTTTACGTGATCCATAGTCTGATCCCGAATATGCAGGGTATGATAAGTGTAAATTAAGCACTTATTTGACGAAATCGAATGAAAGGCATTAGAAAATCGTTTGTAAATATTTTCATTATCGTTTAGGGATTTTTCCCGCTCAGCTTACTATGTACAAACTCCAGAAAAGGAAGTGGAACTCGATCAGGCAAAAATCTTAATACAAAAGTTATCCAGGGGCCGATGTTCGGCGACCGAACGTCAACAACTGCTGGCTTGGTGGCAAGACATTTCCCTCCGCACCGAAATCATGCAGTACATGTCTGAAGAAGAACAGCAAACGGTGAGGGAGGAAATGTGGGTGGCAATACGTGAAGGCATACTAAAGTCTGAAAATGAAAGGAAACCCATTGGCCATGTCATATCAATGGTGCAGAGAAATCGGCTGCCCCTTGCGGGGATCGCCGCTTCGCTGCTGGTGTTGATATGGTTCACGCTCAGTAATCCATTTTCGGGAGAAATTGTCATTCAGACGGACTTCGGTGAAATCAGAGAAGTATTGCTTCCCGATAATTCGACCGTGCTGCTACACGGAAATTCTTCAATCAGTTATGCCAAGAACTGGGATGAGCAGGGCAAACGTTCCCTGCGGTTAACGGGCGAGGCATATTTCAGTGTGCTGCATACGCGACAGAACTCGGAGTTTACGGTCTATACAGCCGGCGATTTATCAATTACTGTGCTGGGTACTAAGTTTAACGTTAATACCCGGAAACAAGGCACTGAAGTGATTCTTGAGGAGGGCCGTGTAAGGCTGGACGACGGGCATGACAGTTATACAATGAAGCCCAGGGAGATGGTGTCTCACTCTGCTTTGGATACGAAATTTGTTTCGACAGTCATCAAAGTGCGCGAAAAAGTTTCCTGGAGAAATCGCGTCTTGATTTTTGAAGATGAATCACTCGGTGAAATTGCTGAAATACTGAGAGAGCGCTACGGTGTCAATATAGTTTTTGAAAATAAAGCCTGGAACGCCGATCCCTTCACCGGTTCTGTCCCTACCGATTCAGTCCTGCTGTTTCTGGACAAAATCAAGAAGTTGTACAACGCTGATGTTACACACGAAAATGGTGTCTATGTGGTTCGCTAGCATCCGACTTCAAACTCAAGGTAATCTGATAAACACGATAAATACTTAACAATTTTCCTATGAATAAACGATTACGACAAGGTAAATCAATTGCCTTAATGGTAATGCTATGCGTGGGTGGGCCCCTTATCGCTCAGGTTCCTGAAGTGGTACTGGCGTCAAACAAGAGAACGACAACCACTCAGGTATTAAATGATTATTCGTTGCTTGAAGTTATTAAAGAACTGGAAAGAGTCCATGATGTGATATTTGACTACCGGAAGAACTTACTTAAGGATAAATCCCTAAGAGTTTCCAAGTCCGATATCCAGACATCGTCAATTCAGCAAGTCCTCAACGCCGTGCTGCCACAATTCGGACTGCAGTACAAAAAATACAGCGAAAGGTCATATCTCATTTATCTTCCGGAAGGGGACGCTGTAAAGAGGGCGAAATCGCGCAATGAAGACGTTCAATCAGATGTTGAAAATATGCCGGACTATGGTTCTGTGCATTCAACCTTTAAATACTATGCAGTAACTATAAATGGTACTGTTAAGAACGAATCTTCCGAACCATTGCCCGGAGCAAGCATTGTGTTGAAGGGTACAACAACCGGAACCGTCACAGACGCGCAAGGGAAGTATGTATTGAACATTCCTGATGGCGGGGGAACGCTGGTGATTTCCTTTATTGGTTATCAAACTGTTGAAGAGGTTATAGACAACCGGACGGTGATAGATGTTGCCCTGCAGCCAGACGTAGCGTCGCTGGGCGAGGTAGTGGTGATCGGCTACGGAACGCAAAAGAAGGCTGACGTCACGAGTTCTATCAGCTCCGTGAATGAAAGAGACTTTAAGGAGCAACCTGTCACGCGCCTGGACCAGGTTCTTCAGGGCCGGGCAACAGGTGTTCAGGTCACTAACTCAGGTGGAGCACCGGGTGGCGACGTGAGAATTCGCGTACGGGGTGCAAACTCGCTTAGTGGCGATAATGATCCCCTATACGTTATCGATGGATTCGTGGGTGGAGACTTCAACATCATCAATCCCAATGATGTAGAGTCGATCGAAGTCCTTAAAGACGCGTCGGCTACAGCCATCTACGGAAGCAGAGGTGCAAATGGCGTCATCATTGTCACAACAAAATCTGGAAAGCGCGGTGAGATGAAACTTGACCTGGGCGCCAGGTTTTATTCATCGCAGGTCCTGGATAAATGGAATACACTTAGCGCCGGAGATTTCGCGCAAATTTCAAATGAACGCGCACTCGCAAGTGGTGGGACACCCAAATTCACACAAGAACAGGTAGATCAATACGACGCTAACGGTGGAACGGACTGGCAGGATGAAATTTTCAGAACTGCGCCAGGGATGGAATATCAACTGGCGATATCCGGCGGAAGTGAAAAGATAAGATATCTCATATCGGGGAACGCCCTTGATCAGGACGGTATCATTAATAACAGCGGCTTTAAGCGTTATACATTGCGTTCCAACATACAAGCCGAACTTTCCAAAAAACTAACTGCCCGTTTCGTATTCACGGGAGTGCGAAGGTCAAATCTCAACACCGCTGGTACGGGTGCGCGTGGCGGTGCTGTAGCCCAAGCGTTGGCATGGGCTCCTACAACTCCTGTACGCGACGCCCTTGGTAACTATGTCCTAGAAGATCCGATAAGTTCGCTTTTTTACAATCCGGTAGCGCTGACAACCGAAATGGAGGCAAGGCAGGAAAGGACTACCGCTATTTTGCTGACCGGACTGAACTACGAAGTATTGCCCGGACTTACCGTTGACGCACAACTCGGTCTGAACTATTCCAACAGGCAAGACAAATACTATTCCGGTGATGTTTCTGCGGACACTGATATTGCGAGCGCGAGCCGCTCGTCGAATGAAGACCTGGCTTGGCAAAGTACGAATACGGTGAACTACCGAAAGTCCTTTGGTATTCATGCGTTCGATATCACGGGTGTGTTCGAAGCGCAGCAAATGACATCTAATGGATTTGGCGCTAGCGTTAATGACCTTACCTATCCCTCTACCAAGTACGATAACCTGGCGCTGGCAGCGTCTAATTCGGTTTACTCAGGTTATTCTCAGTGGTCGCTGTTATCGCTGGTTGGACGCGTGAACTATGCACTTAAAGACCGTTACTTATTGTCTGCTTCTGTCCGCCGCGACGGTTCATCCAAATTTCAAGGAGACAACCGGTACAGCACGTTTCCAGCAGTAGCGTTGGGTTGGCGTTTGTCGGAAGAATCGTTCATGCAAGATATAAAGTTTGTCACTAACCTGAAGCTCCGGGGCAGCTGGGGCCTGACCGGCGCACAGGGCATCAGCCCATATGGAACCTTGTCAGCCTACTCTACCAACGTCGATGACGCGTCCGCCGTTTTTGACGGCACGTCTCCAGGTACAATTACCTCGGGCATCATCCTGGCCAACCCCGGAAATGCCGGATTAAAATGGGAAACGACTGAACAAATCGACATCGGCGCAGACTTCGAAGTTGCGCAGGGACGCGTTAGCTTATCCGTCGACTATTTCAAGAAGACAACTGACGATCTTCACCTTCTGAGACCGCTTCCGGGTTACGCAGGCGGATACAGTATTCAATCCAATATCGGTTCTAACGAAAACACGGGATGGGAATTTGCGCTGAGTGCCGTTCCCTTGCAGGTGGGTCAGTTTCAATGGCGCACCACATTCAATGTTTCGTTGCTCAAGAACGAGATTACCAACCTGGGTACCGATCGCGATACCATCCCTATGAGCCAGTTTCAAAACGTGCTCATAACGGGGCAATCCATGAGCGCTATCTGGGGCTATAAATTCCTGGGAACTTATAAGCCGGCTGACGCTGCTGAAGCGGAAGCGTACGGCCGGACACCCGGTGACGCCCGCTATGAAGATACCAATGGAGATGGTGTCATCAGCGCCGCAGACTATCAAATAATAGGGACAGGCGTTCCGAAGACCTCCCTTGGCTTTAATAACACCTTTACTTACAAAAATCTATCGTTGAACATCTTCTTTCAAGGCCTGTTTGGATTCGATAAACAAAACTATTCGTACGCATACGGGATGATAGGCAGCACAGACGCCAAAGAAATTATTTTTGAGGATATCAAGGGGCGCTACATTCCAGGGACTAATGAAACGTCAGAGATTCCGAAGTTCGGCGGTCATCCGCTTAACAGCGAAGCGCGTTCATCTCGTTTCGTGGAACAAGGCGACTTTTTGCGACTCAAGAACGTGAGTCTGGCCTACACCGTGCCACGCACCAAGCTTCAGAATATTGCGGATATCCGAATATTCGTGAGTGGCACCAACCTACTGACATTTTCCAGCTACAAAGGAATTGATCCTGAATCGAATTCAAACTCCGTGAGCGGCCTTACCTGGGATAATATTGGCACAGATGCGCAAGTGGGATTGGATTATGGATCGTATCCGAATTCAAAAACCTACACCATGGGCTTTAATGTAACTTTCTAACCCGAACATCATGAAAAAAATACTTTTACTTTTCATTGTTGGCCTCACAGGATGTAGCTCTTTCCTTGACGAGGATCCTAAAGGACAAATTCTGGGAGATAATGCCATCAACACAGTCAAGGGACTTGATGCCGCTTTAACGGGAACCTATAAGGGACTCCTGCGTACCTGGTCGCGAGGCTTTCTTACTAACGGCTCCCTGCAGGGTACCACAGCAGGTGGCGACGATCTGACAACACTTCCTGACGGGAACAAAGAGAAGTGGCGAGAACTTGATCAATTTGAAGTGAATGATCAAAATCCGCACATAGCACAGATCTGGAATGGATGCTACAAGACGATACAGGGCGCAAACAATGTGATTATTAATTCGGTCAAGACCGAAGGCGACCCGGCGCAAATTGGTCAGATAGTGGGCGAAGCTTATTTTCTCCGGGGGCTTTCCTATTATTGGTTGGTTAGAAGTTTTGGACGTGTTCCGCTGATCACACAATTGGAATTCACGGAAGACCTTCTCACCGTAGGCTTGAGCGAAGAAACAGCCATTTACGAGGCTATTGAGGCGGACCTGGTCCAGGCGGAAGCGCTGCTTGCAAATGCGAAGCGCGATCCCGGCCGTCCGAACAAAGGCTCTGCAAAAGCATTGCTTGCCGACGTGTATCTCACACAGGGTGGATGGCCGATTAAAAATGCATCGAAATATGCCATGGCCGCAGCCAAGGCTAAGGAAGTTATCGACCACAAAGCCGATTATGGCTTTGATCTTGTCGACGAGCTTACAACGCTGTGGCCGGGCGCCGCATACAGCATTGGTACTTCGGAAGAAGTAATTTCGTTTCATACATCAGCAAACTTCGGAGGATCGGTTAACGCATTTTGGGGTGACTCCGGACGACCGGGAGAAAGTGGCGGCTGGGATGATTATTTCGCGGAGGTAACGTTCTTTAACAACTTTCCAGAAGGGAAACGCAAAGACGCTACATTTTTGACTGCGTGGCGTAACAATGCCACTGGTACTATGATACAGTGGCAAGACAGTAATGCCAAGCATCCGTACTTCAAGAAGTTTTCTTTAGTTGAGCCAATATGGGCTTCAGGGATGCCCGTCCACATCATGCGCTATGCACACGTTTTGTTGATCTATGCGGAAGCGAAGGCCCGCTCCGGTAGTGTTGATGAGCAGGCGTACACAGCCGTTAATTTGGTCAGGGAAAGGGCGGGGCTTGCGCCGCTGGCGGGTCTGACGGTCGATGCGTTTGCGAAAGCTATTGTGGACGAACGCGGTTGGGAGTTTGCGGGAGAATGGTCGCGTTGGTTCGATCTTGTTCGCCTGGAAATGGTCGAAGAAGCCAATTCGCATAAGGCCGCAAATGATCTTAAGCCTACTGGAGTCATCACGAAAGCTGATTACCGTTTTCCAATTCCAGGCGCCGAAGTAATGATAAATCCCAACCTTGCTGACGAGGGAGATTAGCGCGCACCTGCCATGTTAAAGGCAGCAGGGCCTGCCATCGTTGCGAGACGGCAGGCTCCTGGTCAACTAAATTGTTTCGCGGGACCCGCGAGTCAGTCCGCACGATATTGCTATCTTGGCTCACAACATCCTATGAAAACGCGTCGCGATTTCCTTAAGATGTCGGCCATGGGAGCCATGCTGCCGGCAATCGATTCAATGCCGCACACTGTTGCGGCCAATAGTCCTATCGTTATTTCCACCTGGAACTTTGGGCTCGAAGCAAACGTCGAGGCATGGAAAGTACTTTCCAAGAACGGCCGGGCGTTGGATGCCGTGGAAGCAGGTGCGCGTGTGCCCGAAGGCGATCCCAGGGAGACATCTGTGGGGCTGGGCGGCTTGCCCGATCGGGATGGAAAGGTAACCCTCGATGCTTGCATCATGGACGAAAAGGGCAACTGTGGATCAGTCGCTTTTGTCCAGGGAATCGTTCATCCCATCTCCGTAGCAAGAGCGGTCATGGAAAAAACGCCGCACGTGATGTTGGTGGGAGAGGGCGCGGAACAGTTTGCCCTGGCGAATGGATTTAAGAAAGAAAAGCTGCTCACACCGAATTCCGAAAAGGCCTGGAAAGAATGGCTAAAGACCGCGAAGTACAAGCCAATCATCAATGTGGAAAATCACGATACGATTGGAATCGTGGCATTGGATGCGGCCGGGAATTTATCAGGTGCCTGCACCACGAGCGGACTTGCGTATAAAATGCATGGCAGAGTGGGAGATTCACCTATTATTGGCGCAGGGATGTACGTTGACAATGAAATTGGGGCGGCTGCGGCCACGGGCATGGGTGAAGAAGTGATCAAGATTGTTGGCTGCCACCTTGTGGTAGAGTTGATGCGCCAGGGAAATAGTCCGCAGGATGCGTGTAGACTGGCCGTTGAAAGGATTGCCAGGAAGAACCCCGAACGCGCAAAGGAAATTCAGGTTGGCTTTCTGGCACTCAACAAAGCCGGCGAGGTCGGTGCGTTTTGCTTACAGAAAGGATTTAATTATGCCGTGCATGATAAGTCCGGAAACCGATTGATTGACTCAGGTTTTTATTTCTCATGAAAGCTGAAATTGTTGTTTACAACATTGCCTCAGCATTGGCCGCGGAAGCCGGTGGCGCTGATCGGATCGAACTTTGCGATAATCCCGGTGAGGGTGGAACTACGCCGTCGGCAGGTGTAGTTGAAGTAGTAAGGCAGCACGTAAACCTCGACGTGTTTGCCATGTTGCGTCCGCGTGGCGGAGATTTTTGTTACTCGAGCTACGAATTTCATTCGATGAAGCGCGACCTCTTCCAGTTTCAGAAACTCAGCATCGACGGTGTGGTATTCGGTATTCTCCTTCCAGATGGAACAATCGATAAAAAGCGATGCGGCGAATTGATTGCCAAGGCGCGACCCCTTAAAGTTACCTGTCATCGCGCATTCGACATGACGCAGGATCCACGTCAGGCCCTTGAAGCTTGCATCGATGTGGGTTTTGATCGCATACTTACCTCGGGGCAAAAGCCGCAGGCATTAGCAGGGGTAGAGTTGATTCGCGAATTGATACAGCAGGCCGCGGGACGTATAACCATCATGCCTGGTTCTGGCGTGAATGAAAACACCGTGGCTGAAATTGTGTCGAGGTCTGGTGCACAGGAGGTTCACTTTTCGGCAATGGGCAATGAGCCTGGCAAGATGGTCTATAAGAATCTGTCGATTGCCGGGATGGGCTCGGAGGAGGGTAGCGAGTACCTGCTCCGAACCGTAGATCCTGAGCGGGTCAGGCGCATCAAAGCACTTGCTACTCAGGCGGTACGTGATGTCGGAGATTAACTACCGCAATGGCTATGCGCCAATGGCGCATAGCGGGATAATAAGGTACAAACGGCGGGGTTACTCTGCGCGCTTCGCCTTGATTGGGAACGTGCCGAACTCGCCGACTGTGATCTCTCCTGTGAACTCGTTGTCTTTGATGATTGATCTCACCTTCACGACCATTTCGTTTCCGCCTTGTCCGGTTGTGGTATATTGGAAAGTAAGTTCGTTACCAATAACACTAACTGATGAGAGTGGCGTTTCACGGTTGGATCGCTTGTTCGTTACGAGACCTGTATAGCTGCCGTTGTCTTTCTTAATTAACACGTCGCCGGCTCCGCCCTGAGGTGATTCGACGGTATAGTTCCAGGTACCGTCGGCTTTCACAACTGCATTGGCATCTGCGCCAGGAAGCGCGGCGCCTGCCACTGCTGCCGTGCCGGCTGGACGACCGGCTGTACCCTGCGCTCCTGTAGTCGGACGAGCGGTTCCACCCGAGGCTCCGCCACGCGGCTGACCGCCCTGTCCACCTTGACCGCCGCCCTGTCCACCTTCCATGCCTCCGCCGCCATCGCCGCCTTCTTTCAAATCATCGTTGCTGATGGAGCGCCTGCGGGACGGACGCTGTTCAACGCTCATCTTACCGATGCGGTAGCTGAAGTTAATGCGGAAGCTCATGTTGCGCATCACGTTAAGACTGTTCTGCTGTATATAGGGTGTCTCCAGTTTGCTCGGAATGCGGAACTCGCGTGTGAGGAAGTTCTCCGCACCAAATCCAATACTTCCCTTTTTATCGAAGATATCTTTTCTTAACCCCAGACTATACATGGCGAAGCTGCCTTGCGTTCCCTGAAGCTGCACCTGGCGGCCGCGGGCAAATCCAAAAGCCTGGATACCCCAACCTTTTCCCAGGTTGTAATTTCCGAACAGGCGACCGCTGATAATGAAGCCTTCGTTGTGCGCATCTATATTATTGTCGAGTACCGCATAGTACATGTCTGTTCCGCCGTTAAGCGAAAGCTTGCCGACATTTACGTTCGCGAATATGCTCATACCATACGCATCTTCTGTTCCGATGTTCTCGTAGGTGGTCAATATTCCTCCGTTCTCCAGGGGAATGCGTACTTGTTGAATGGAACCAGTCGTATTGCGAACGAATGACGTCAAGTTCAATGATACACCTTTTATAAAGGTGCTGTAACCCAGTTCGTAATTGTTCGTGTATTCTGGATCAAGCTGGGGATTGCCTTGCGAGATGTTGATCTGGTTAGAACTCTGGATGTTCGGATTCAGAAAGCGTATAGAGGGCCGTTGTATCCGACGGTTGTAAGAGACCTTGATCATACCGCCTTTGCCCAGCTTTCTAGACAAATTGACACTGGGCACAAGCACGCCATAAGAAGGAATGTCAATATTTTCTTCTGTGCGTGTAAATGCGTCGATCGTGGTGTATTCATAACGCGAGCCTGCCTTGATGCTGTACCCCTTGGGCAGCGTTATGGTATAGGAGAGATAGCCGGATACAATGTTTTGATTGTAGTTGAGGTTATTGGTCAGGCGTACGCTGTCCACCAGGGAATAGTTGCCGTCGCCTTCAGGATCGGTGAAGTAGGAATAGTCGCTATACGCCCGGCGTATGATATCCTTGGCTCCCATTTCCAACATCTGGTTTGAGCCTATCGGCGTTTGAAAATCCGCCTGAAGCGTGATCTCGTCGTTATAGCTGTCGTTCAAATTCTTATAGCCACTGGGTACACTCAGCCCGCCTTCCTCGAGGGTGACATTGGTGAAATCATTGTTCCGGTTGTTCTTGCTATAAAGTGCCATCAAACTGAATTCCTTCTGCGGCTTTTCGTACAAGTGCGTATAGGTAAGACTTGCATCGATGGAATTGTTCAGGTCATTCGTCTTCACATTGCGCAGGTTGCTGCTGGTAAGAGCATCGTTTGTGTACATCTCCGTGTACAAGCCATCCTGGTAGGAAATGTTGTTGCGTGCGCCAAAGCGTACTGAGGCAGCGAGCGTATTGTTCTTGTTGATGTCGTAATCCCATCCCAGATTGTAGTTACCGAAGAGACCATGGCTTCGGGTGTCCGCCTGTTGCAAATTGAGTGTTTGATTTCCCGAGATAGGGTCCGTGGTAAGCTGATCATTTTCAAATCTACCATTGATGTTATACATCGAGCGGCCCCAACCACCCAGGGAAAATCCCATTTTACCCGTGCGCAGGTTTCCATTTAGCCCAAGGTTCGAACCCCTCGTGCCAACTCCGGCATCCACGTTCAAGGTCGCCCCCTGCAGGTTATTCTTCTTGGTTACGATATTGATGATACCGCCGGATCCTTCCGCGTCATACTTGGCGGATGGAGAGGTGATCACCTCTACCGTCTTGATCTGGTCGGCAGGGATCTGCTTCAACGCGTCGGCTACACTGCTTGCCATGATGGTTGACGGCTTGTTGTTGATGAGGACCAAAATGTTCTGGCTGCCCCGCAAGGTTACATTGCCATCCATATCTACTGATAACATCGGCACGCGCTTCAGCACGTCCGTAGCATCGCCACCCTTGGTTGTCTGATCGTTCTCTGCATTGTATATCGTGCGGTCTACACGTTCTTCAACCAGGTCTTTCTGGCCTTCGATCACCACTTCTTTCAATACTTTTGTACCGGTACCCAGTTTGATAGTACCCACACTTAAGTCGCCATGCTTGTCCAGCTTTATGCCGTTAAGCGTTTGCGTTTCATACCCGATAAATGATACCGTTACGTTATAGGTTCCTTCGCCAACTTTGTTAATTATGAACTCGCCCTTGTCGTCGCAGACCGTGCCGTTTACGGGTTTGCCCGTAGCCGGATCGATGAGTGCCACCGTAGCAAACTCAACAGGTTGATTGCTGTCCACATCGATCACTTTTCCCGTGATCTTGGCATTTCCCTTTTGCCCCGTGACCTGCTGCGTTTCCGGGTTCTGTGCGCCCGCAACCTGGATGCACAAAAAGCCGACCAATGCGGATAATAATAGTTTCATTGTGTTCTTAGAAAAAAAATACTTTAACCTTACCTGGGCATGGAAATCTCATGCCGATTCCAACTGTTTATACTGCAAAACAAGGCCTTTTGTTTAAGACCTTTCACGGTTATTATACCAGCGGGCACTTTGATTCGATGATTCGGCCACCTATTCGACGGATCCGATCTATAGTGCTTGAAAGGGTGTTCGTCGAAGCAATGATGAGGTGGGTATAAAAGAGTACAATTGAGGCATCTGTTACGACCGCACGAAGTACCTTTAGGCCATTCATAACGTTCAGTTGAATCATGTCAACGTTTTTTCAGCAGCGTCGGGTCGTTCTGTTGCACCTTTCTTTCTGGTGCGTGTACCTGTCGTTCTTCCTATATCAAATCACGTCGTGGCGCGGTAGGGAGTTTGACTGGGGCCGCGTCGTGACAGCCGCGTCGCTACAGATAACGTTTGCGGCGCTTGCTGCATACCTCAATTACTTTCTTCTGCTTCCCCGGTTTCTGAAACACAAGAACCTGCTTCGGTACGTTGCGGAATTCATCCTGCCGTTTGCATTACTAATGGTCGTAAGGATATCATTGGATCGTTTCATCGTCGATGGTTTCACAGGTCGGGAAGAGTGGATGTATAGTACCCGGTTCCTGGTGCAGGTGATCATGACCAACCTGTTTATCGCGATCTTCGTGGCGATGTTGCGATTTGCCCTCGAATGGATTGACCTGGAGGCAAAGAAAAAGGAAGTTGAAAACGAACGACTCATCGCGGAATTGAATTTTCTGAAAGCGCAGATCAATCCTCACTTTCTTTTCAACACGCTGAACAACCTGTATTATCTCGCGTATAGCAAATCGGAAAACACAACGGAAGTAATCGCCAAGCTGTCGCAGATGATGCGGTATATGATTTACGACTCCAATCATCCTAAAGTGTTGTTGAAAAAGGAAATTGAATATATGCTGAGCTACATCAGCCTGGAAAGACTGAGACTCAACGACCAGGTACCGATTCAATTTAACGTTACGGGAAACACCGATAATGTGTGGATAACTCCGCTGATATTCATAACTTTTCTGGAGAATGCATTTAAGCACGGTGTGAACAACAACAATCCCAAGGCGTGGGTGAATATTTCAATCAGTCTGCAGGGAAACGCCTGTGTATATTCTGTTGAGAACAGCAAGACCAACGAATCAAAAGAAAGCATGGAGAAATCGGGTATTGGTCTACGGAACGTCCAGCGACGTCTGGAGCTGAGTTATCCAGGCGCCTACACGCTGGAAATGAATGACGCACCTGACAAGTATGCTGTTAAACTGAATCTTAATCTGGCTTGAAGATCAACTGTATAATCGTCGAAGATGAACCCCTTGCACGTAACCTGCTGTCGGACTACGTGCGCAAGGTTCCCCAATTGAATCTTGTGGAAACGCTGTCGAACCCATTGCAGGTGATGGATGTTCTGCGAAACAACGAGATCGATGTGATGTTTCTCGATGTCCAGATGCCGGACCTCACGGGTATTTCACTGTTGAAGGTGCTTCAGGTAAAGCCGCTCATCGTTCTCACCACTGCTTATTCGGAATATGCGTTAGAGGGCTACGAACTGGACGTTGCCGATTATTTGCTTAAACCCATCACCTTTGAGCGCTTCCTTCGCTCGGTCGACAAAATTACGCTCAGGCTGACTGAACGCAAGGCTCCAGCCCCGTTGCCGGCCAGTAAGCCATCCGTTGAGGCAACGCAACCCTTTGTATTTGTCAAGGATGGCACAAAGCTTATCAAGGTGAGGATTGATGAGATCTTGTATGTGGAAGGATTAAAAGATTACGTGACCATTCACACGAAAACTCAAAAGATCGTTTCCCTGCAGCGGCTCAAGACACTCGAGGAGGAACTCCCGTCGGATAAATTCATTCGCGTTCACAACTCCTTTATCGTGGCATTTAATGCCATCGATGTCATTCACAAAAATGATGTACAGGTAGGCACGATGATGATCCCTATTGGGGAAACGTACAAGAAATCCTTCAGGGAGTTCATCGATAAGAATAAGATCACGGGGTAATTATCAATTGACAATTATTGAAGGGCCTGTCGGCCCTTGTAGCTGTGTCGGAAGTTTGCACCTGGTGTTCGGCATACGGATGCAGTTGCGTTCATCCCGCTACGGATGGTCGGAGAAAAGATGTTGAAGAAATAGAAAAGGCTGTTCGCTACCCGAACAGCCTTTTCGTGGAGCATATCGGAGTCGAACCGATGACCTTCACACTGCCAGCGTGACGCTCTAGCCAGCTGAGCTAATGCCCCAAGGGGCGCAAATATAAACAGTCAATGGTTTGCTGCGCAGTGGCGGGCGACATTTTTTGAGATTATTGGCGTACCTTTGCCCCCTTAATCACAAATTCATGAAATCTTTCGAATCCCTGGGGCTGTCCGGGGCACTTGTCCAGTCGGTACTCCAGATCGGATTTGAAACACCAACACCCATCCAGGAACAGGCTATTCCGGTACTTTTGACCGGAAATCGCGACTTTGTGGGTCTCGCACAGACCGGAACAGGCAAAACCGCAGCATTTGGCTTGCCATTGCTGGAGCTTGTAAACGCCTCTTTGCGCGAAACACAGGCGCTTGTATTGGCGCCGACTCGCGAGCTTTGTCTTCAGATCACCTCCGACCTGGAGAATTTTTCTGAAAAATTTAAGGCCTTCAATATCGTCGCCGTTTACGGAGGCGCCAGCATCAGCGAGCAGATCCGCAAGGTGAAGCGGGGCGCACAGATTATTGTGGCCACACCGGGAAGACTTATCGACATGGTCGATAGAAAAGCAATCAATCTGTCAACAGTCCGTTATGTGGTGCTGGATGAGGCCGATGAGATGCTCAATATGGGCTTCAAGGAAGAGCTGGATAAAATATTGTCATTCACGCCGGAGACAAAACAAACCTGGCTGTTTTCAGCAACGATGCCCCGGGAAGTAAGGGAGATCATGAAGACCTACATGAGCAACCCTTTTGAGCTTCAGATAGGGGAGAAAAACACAGGCAATGTCAACATTGCTCACAATTATGTGCTCGTGCATGAAAAGGATAAGTATCTCGCGTTGAAACGCATCCTCGATGACAACCCGCAGATTTTCGGTTTGATATTCTGTCGTACGAGAATAGACACACAACGCGTTGCCGAGATGCTGATGAAAGACGGCTATAATGCAGATGCTCTGCACGGTGACCTCACGCAGCAGCAACGTGACCGCGTGATGATGAAATTCAGACAACGCAGTCTGCAGATACTCGTCGCTACCGATGTGGCCGCACGCGGGATTGATGTGGAAGACATCACCCATGTGATACACCTTAACATTCCCGACGAAATGGAATTCTATACGCACCGAAGTGGCCGAACAGCCCGGGCGGGAAAGCGGGGGATTTCCATCGCTATGATTTCACGGAGAGAGTTAGGCAAGGTGAAGCAGATTGAAAAGACGCTTAAGACGACTTTCACGAAGATGCCGATCCCTACGGGTGAGCAGGTGTGTCAACGTCAATTGCTGGCACTGATGCACAAAGTGCGCGAAGTGAAAGTAAATGAAGACGAGATCGGAGCGTTCCTCCCGGCTGTATATGAAGAATTGAAAGATGTGAGCAAGAACGATCTAATCAAGCGTTTTGCTTCGATCGAGTTTAACCGATTTCTCGACTATTATCGCAATGCGCCTGACTTGAACATTGAAGATCGGAAGCCGGGCGAACACGAGAGCGAGCGCTACCGCCAGGGTGGAAGGTTCTTTATCAATCTCGGTAAGATGGACGGCATGGAGAAGGGCGACCTGCTCGAGCTCATCGACGACGTCACTGGCGTGGACGGCAAGGCGATCGGAAAGATTGAACTAAAGGGTGCTTACTCGTTTTTTGAAGCCGAAAAGGATAAGGTTGAGGATATCCTGAACGGCTTTAAAGACATTGAATACAGTGGTCGTCAGGTAAGGGTTGAATTGACGGGAAAGGCACCGAGCAATTCCTCACGCGACTACAAGAGAGGTAAGAGCAGCTTTATGAGAAAGCCTGGTGCGGGTCCAAAGAAGGGCCGGGTTTAGGAAGCATGCGCTGAACGTGCCGGCACTCCTGTGCCTGAGGTGAGGCTGATTTCTTGTCCACGACATCAAGGGTATAGTCCTTCGTTGCGAATCTTTGCGACGCAGCCGTGCGCATTTTGTTCCTTAAATAGTGATGAAAGGGTATGATTCTTTGTTTGAAAGTTTTGACCTTAGGCATCATAAACTTCAACTGCTAAACTCGAACATGTTATGAGTACATCCAGACGAGACTTCCTGAAGAAATCTGCTGTTGCAACGACCGGCGCTTACCTGGGTGCCTTGGGATTCAGCCCGAAAAGCTATGCCCGGATTATCGGGGCAAACGACCGCGTTCGCGTAGGGGTCGTGGGATTTTCTGACCGTTTCAGGGGGTCTTTATTACCCGCCTTTTCGTCACTTCACAAGGAGCACAACTTTGATATCGTCGGCGTTTCCGACATCTGGAGGCTTCGTCGGGAGGCGGCGTTGGTACAGCTGAAAGACAAGATGGGCCACGACGTGAAAGCGTATCGGAACAACGACGAGTTGTATTCGTCCAAGTCTGTGGACGCGGTGATCATCAGCACGGCGGACTTTCAGCACGCCCAGCATGGCATCGAAGCGGTGAGGTCCGGATGCGACGCTTATATCGAGAAGCCTTTTGCCGAAACAATGGAAGATAACCGTGCAGCATTAAAGGCCATCAAAGAGACTGGCAAGGTCGTGCAAATCGGATCGCAGCGACGAAGTGGCACCAATTATAAGGCAGCAGCTTCGTACGTGCAAAGCGGCAAATTCGGCGACCTGTCCATGGTCGAGTTAACCTGGAACGTTAACCAGCCCGGCCGTTGGAGGCGCGTGAAGGATGTGGAACTGATGAAGGAGGAGGATACCGACTGGAAACGCTATCTGATGAATCGTCCCTTTGAGCCGTTCAACGCCAGGAAGCACCTGGAGTTCCGTTTGTTCTGGCCCTATTCATCGGGCCTGCCAGGCCAATGGATGAGCCATCAGATCGATACAGTTCATTGGTTTACGGGATTGAAACACCCGAGAAGCGTAGTGGCCAACGGTGGTATTTATTTTTGGAAAGATGGCCGTGAGAATTGGGATACCATTACGGCAGTGTTTGATTATGGACCAGAAAGCGACGCGAAAAAAGGCTTTCAAGTGACGTTTGCTTCCCGCATGCACAATGGTTCCGACGACCCGAAAGAATTGTACTACAGCAATGGCGGAGAGATGAACCTGAATACGAACATGATCACTCCAACGGGTGGCCTGAGCGAAAAGCACGCCACGGCTATGGGCATGAAGGCGAACCTGCTGCCGGAGTTGAATCTCAAGCAGGTTGAGGAAAAGGTAGAAACTGCTGCCAATACAGGTGGTGATGCGCTCACGACCAATCACATGCGCAATTGGATGGAATGCGTACGCAGCCGCAAGGAGACGAATGCACCAGTAGAGGCGGGATATTCGCACGCAATTGCGTGCATCATGGCCAATGCAGCAGCACGGACGGGAACGAAGGTTACGTTCGATGAATCGAAGCAGGAAGTGATGGCGGGTGCGAAGATCTTTAACATTTGAAATCAATTGACAATTGACAATTACGGGCGGCCTGTAGCAAAAGGCCGCGATAGCGGGCTCTCCAATTGTCAATTGTCAATTCTGAATTTTATCCCACGCTACAAAAATAGATTTCCCATGAGAACACTCATGATCGTTGCTTGCTGTGCCATGCTCGGTACTAATGCCCTTGGTCAAAAGGGGTTCAGTCTTAAGGACGACCCTGCTAATAAGAAAGTCCGGGTGCTGTACAACGGACAGCTGCTCACGGCATACTGTTATTTCGATTCGACCGAGAAGCCTGTGCTGTTTCCGGTGAAGACCGTGTCGGGGGTTACCGTGACGCGTGGCTACCCCGTTGCGCCGCGGGAGGGTGAGCGCACGGACCACCCGCATCATCTGGGTATCTGGCTGAATTACGAAAGTGTGAATGGCCTCGACTTCTGGAACAACAGCACGGCGATCGCGAAGGAAAAACTCGACCACTATGGATCGATCCGTCATCAAAAGGTTTTATCATCTACAGGCAAGGGCGACAAGGCAACCCTGTCTGCCAGTAGCCAATGGGTTGACAACACTGGGAAAGTACTGTTGAACGAGGTCACGGATTTTCAGTTTTCTGTATCTGGCAAGGATTTTATCATCGATCGAACGAGTACGCTCACGGCGGCAACCGATGTCGAGTTCAAGGACGTGAAGGACGGCATGCTCGCGATACGTGTGTCGCGGGCCTTGGAGCAGCCATCCAAAGAGGCGGGGAGTTTTGTAGATGCACATGGTGAGATAACCAAGGTTCCCGCAATGGATAACTCACAAGTCACGGGTTTGTACGTGAACCGCGAGGGAATTCAAGGCGATAGCGTATGGGGCAAGCGTTCGGAGTGGGCTTATCTGAAAGGTAAAGAAGGGGGAAAGGACGTGGCCATTGTGATCATTGACCATCCTTCCAATCCTGGTTATCCTACGTATTGGCATGCGCGCGGATATGGGTTGTTTGCAGCAAATCCGCTTGGTCAGAAAGTATTCAGCAAGGGCAAGGAGGAGTTAGATCTCAAAGTAAAGACGGGAGAGAAGACAAGCTTCAAATACAGGATTGTTATTCATGAGGGAGCGATGGTGCCAAAGGAAGCGGATGCTTTGATGAAGGACTTTACTCGGGTAAAGAAATAATTGAAATGGAGAATTGACAATTGACAATTTTGGAGGGCTGGTTTGCCCTCTTTTGCTTTATGCATCTGGATTATTATTTCGTTGCAAGGATTTGCCGCCGAATGGAAAGGCTAGCAAATGATGCACAGTTTTGGCATTCGCGCTGTAACGTTCCGGTCCGCTACTGAGTCTAAGTGCTGACTTGGATTACGCTCAATTCAGCAATCATGTTCAGGAATTACCTTAAAGTCGGCATCAGGAATATCCTGAAGTACAAGTCCTTCTCATTTATCAACGTGTTTGGGCTGGCACTGGCTATGTCTGTTTGCATGCTCATTATTCTGATGCTGGCGGACCAGATGAGATATGATCAATTCCACGTCGACAAGGAGAGGATATACCGCATACTTTCTGACGATTCGAATTCCCCATTCCCATACGCGTCTAGCGCAGTTCCTTTGGCGAACGTCCTCAGTTCCGATTACCCCGTTGTAGAAGAATCCGTTCATCTCATTAGAGGCGTAGGGGGAGATGCCATATACCGGGAAAAGACGTTTGAAATGCGAGGCTTCTTTACTAATCCGTCGTTCTTCCAGGTATTCACCTTTGAACTTGAGAAGGGGAATAATGCTTTGGCCCTTGCGTCACCCAATTCCATGGTAATAAGTCAGGAGTTGGCAGAGCGAATGTTTAAGGATGAAGATCCTCTCGGTAAAACTATTGAATTCGCAGATCGTGGATTACACTATCTCGGTGGCTATCGGAACGAACCGGCGCCAACACCTTGGGGAAATTTTGTCATTACGGGGGTTATTAAAAACACTGGCGATCCCTCGCATTTAAAGTTTGATGTACTCGTTTCGTCAGCATCGCTGCCGTTGTTGACGGCAGACAAGAAGGTGAACGACCTCTCCGGTAACTGGGAAAATGTTTATGAATGTTTCACCTATGTTCTTTTGACCGAGGGAAAATCCGGAAACGACCTTGATAATGCATTAGATGATTTGACAAAACGCCAATATGCGCAGCTTGAATTTTTCAAGGATTTTAGGCTGGAAGGCCAAAGGCTAACAGACATCACACCCGGAAAATTTACAGCCAATCCGACAAGCTTCAGCATGCCACTCATCGGGTATTATGTATTGGGTGTTCTGGCGTTGATCATCATGGCCTCAGCTTGTCTGAATTATACTGGCTTGTCGATAGCCAGGTCGCTGACACGTGCGAAAGAAATAGGCGTCCGTAAAGTTGCCGGTGCAAATAAAAGAGCGCTCGTCTTTCAATTTATGAGTGAGTCAATTCTCGCCGCGATATTTGCGGTGGTGATGGCTTCAATAATGCTGTTTTTCATGGCACCCGCTTTTCAAAGATTGTGGGTCAATCAATACCTTCACTTTGATCTGCATCCAACGGTTTCCGTTTATGCAATATTTCTTGTCTTTGGACTGCTTATTGGAAGCGTTGCCGGGCTTTATCCCGCTTGGCATCTATCAGGGTATCAACCCATTAAGGCACTCAAGAGCCATTCAAACGGGCGGTCCGGAAAGTTGGGCGTTAGGAAAGCGCTTACCGTATTGCAATTTGTCATCTCACTGCTGTTCATCACGACCAGTATTTTAATATTTAATCAATTCAAGCACTTCCTTGAGTTCGACTACGGAATGCAATCCAAGAACATCGTGAACATTCCGCTACAGGGAAATGACTACCAGAAGGTGTCAGGTGAACTAAGTTCGGTACCGGGAGTGGCCGCCATTTCGGCATGCGACATCATCCCGGCCACAGGCATATCTAACGGAACCCGTTTAAGAAAAGGGAATCAGGCTAGCGTGAAAGACGACGAGTATAAATACTTTGACACGTTGCAAACCGACGAAAACTTTGTCAAGAACTTTGGACTTGAACTAGTTGCCGGTATGAATATCCCTGATCAGCGCGCCGCACAAGGTGGATTCATCCTGCTGAACGAAGCCGCTGTCAAAGAACTGGGATATGATCATCCGGCTGAAATTATTGGTGAAGTCTTTGAGGAGGAAGGCACCAGCGAAGCCGTAGAAGTAATCGGTGTCGTTAAAGATTTCAGATTAAGGATGCTCATTGAACAGAATGAGATTGGTCCGATGTTATTACGGAGTGCTTCCAACTTCAATTTTATCAATGTAGCGATCGTCGGCGTTGATACGGAAAGAACGCTGGCTGGGATTGAACAACAGTGGAAAAACATCGACCCGAAGCATCCATTCAAATACGAATTCTTTGATGCACAGCTGGCGAAGACCCATCAGGCGATATTTGATGCGGTCTCTATCATCGGTTTCATCGCGCTGTTGGCTATTGTCATTGCCTGCCTCGGATTGCTGGGAATGTCGACGTACGCGGCAGAGCGCAGGGTCAAAGAAATAGGCATCAGGAAGATCCTGGGTGCGGAAAGTTTGAGCATCGCCATGCTTCTTTCCAGAGGATTTCTAAACGTGCTGCTGGTTTCGGTAGCGATCGGCGCGCCGCTTAGTTACCTGGCAAATAATCTATGGCTTCAGAAGTTACCGAACCGGGTCGAATTTGGAGTGGAGACTGTCTTTTCGGGAACGGTCATTCTTTTGGTGCTGGGTTTGTTCACCATAGGATCGCAGACTTTCAGGGTATCAAGGCGCAATCCGGTAGAGTCGATTAGAAGAGATTAGGCTTGCCCAAACTGTGGGCGATTGGCAAGAACTCCAAAAGAACAAATTAATGGTCAACCATGCCGGTATGACTTATAGCCTGTGTTGTAGCGCGCGGTTTCAACTCAAGAGTTTTTCGTCCCTCATTATCTGTACTGCTTTGTCAGCCTCACGTTTTCCACCACTCAATGAGCCAGGTAACATTATTAATCTCTTCTTTATTTGTCCGTTGTCGTTAAACGTAACGTCAAATCTTGGTCGAGTCAGTCCAGATGTCCCAGAGTTGTACGTCACGCGTTTAATATCTTTTCTGTCAATTATAGGTGTCGCGGAGTTGTTTCTACTTTTTACAATTCCGTAAATGAGATAAAGTCCTATAAGTCCAAAAAATAAAGTCGCTGTTGTGTCACCTTTGTTGAAGCTGTCGTAGGCGAAGTAAATGAGTCCGACTGAAAGAAGCCCGTATATTATTAAAATTCGAGTCACATTATTTCCAACTGTGACTTTTGAAATGTTCCCAATGATCCCGTCCCTCGTTAAGATTATTTTGTCTGCCGTCACGTGACAAAAACCCGTCTTTGTCCTAAATGTCTTCTCTGTCTCCATGTAGTCCTAGAATTAAATTAAAGCCAACATCTATCCAAGCAACTTCATACTTAACACAGATTTGTTTTGATCCTTTGTATAATTATCCAGACTGTTCATTGGTATGGCTGCCAGTGTTCTCATATAAATAAAAAGGAGTCTTTGGCCCGGTTGGCCAATTCTCATCACCTGCGACCACCTCATCAATCTTGGATATTAACCCGCTCACCGCACGCAACTGCACCTTACCACCAACTGCATCCCTTACTACGTTTGTTACGATAACGGATTCCAACCTTGCCTCAAGGGAGAAGTGAAAAATGACGCTCGTCGTCAGATGGGCTATACCGCTCACCCAGGCCCATAGATATAGTCTTATTGACTATATCACCTAACTGATTTCGGCAATGTCCCCCCCTTTTTAGCCAACGACGGGTGAATGGTCATCTGTCATTGTTTTGGAATCATCATCGAGTCATTCCGCTGAAACTTACCGTCTTGAATTTATTTATGCGGATCTCCCAGCAGCGGAAAGAACTGCCCATCCATCTTATATCCCTTGGCCACCGCCGGAACTCCTTCCAGCAGGGGATCATTGGAGTCAGATAAAGTACCGTCGGCAAACACGTTGATCACGAACGCGCGGCGCGAGCGTGGCGATTTGTTTTCGTAAGAGCCATGCACCAACAGCGGGTGATGAAACGACCCGTGTCCCTTTTTCATTTCGATGAATGCCTTGTTGGCGAACTGCTCCTTCTGTGCAGGACTAAGGAAGCGATCTAGTCCATCCATGTCGCCTGCGAGGTCAGGCTTGTCCAGGAGTCCCCACCGGTGACTCCCGGGTATGTAGCAAAGGCACCCATTTTCGCGATTGGCGTCATCAAGCCCAATCCAGCAGGTAAGGTGTTGCATGGGAGTGGTACGCGTCCAATAGCTGAAATCCTGGTGCCAGGCAACTACGCCGCCGTGATGCGCGGGCTTTGAAAAAAGCTGATCATGCCAGAACCGAACCGCCTTGTTGCCGAGGAGCTGGCTGGCGACCACGACAAACGCCGGATTCCAAAGCACATCATGAAATCCGTCAGTGATGCGCCAATGCCCCAGGGAATGGAACAGCACGGCGTTGGGATCTTTCGATTCGTTGCTATGGAACTCATAGAACAGTCCGTGCTGAGGATGAGCAGGGTCTTTAATTTCTTCCAGGTCCCCGATGAGTTTCGTTATCTGTTCGTCATCGAGCAGCTTGATGTTGGCCAGATAGCCATTCTCGTGGAAGAAGGCGACTTGTTCTGGTTCGAGGGCGTACTGTTCCCAGTCCGAGCGCTTCAGCTTCGGGAAGAGTTTCGATACCGGTTGGTGATATAGTGAGAGGTCGTTCATAACGTCTGGGATATGCGGTTTCGATGGTGTACTGACCGTGTGTGTTTGTCTGTTGTCTTGACATAATGGCCACCTGCCATGTTCACTTTGGCAGCGATCAAACCTTAGTGCGCGCCGGTGTGAATCAACATAATTTCCGGGAAAAATGACGCAGCAATCGTTAGAAATTGGATCAGCGGCAGCATATTGTCGCGGCAGAGAAGCCCTCCAGTGCGGATTGGAGGGCTTTTTGCAAGGTTGAATGGGAATCAAAATCGAAATTTATGGCGAAGATGTCGTTTAGTGAACTCATTGGGCGGGAGGAACCCACGTTTGTGGATTTTTCAGCCGAGTGGTGTGGTCCCTGTAAGATGATGGCGCCGATCCTGGACGAATTGAAGTCGAAGGTGGGGGATCGGGTGAAGATCCTGAAGATCGACATTGACAAGAACCCGCAGGCAGCGGCGGCCTACCAGGTGCAAAGCGTACCGACGCTGATGTTATTCAAGGGCGGAAACGTGGTTTGGCGGCAGTCGGGAGTGGTGCAGGCGGAGTACCTGAAGCGGGTGATCGACCAGCATATGCACGCAGGCATATAGGATCGTTTCGGCCTTTGGTAGATAAAATCAAATTATTAATATTGCACCCCGCTCAACAGGGCGGGTTTGTTCGGGGCCGGTTATTGGCCATTTTGGATATTGAGAATTGTTTGGGGCGTAGCCCGATGATAATCGGGGCCGGTTATTGGCCCCTTGTGGATATTGAAATTGTTCGGGGCGTACCCCGATGATAATCGGGGCCGGTTATTGGCCCCTTGTGGATATTGAAATTGTTCGGGGCGTACCCCGATGATAAATCGGGGCCGGTTATTGGCCGTTTTGGATATTGAAAATGTTCGGGGCGTACCCCGATGATAATCGGGGCCGGTTATTGGCCCCTTGTGGATATTGAAATTGTTCGGGGCGTAGCGCAGCCCGGTTAGCGCACCACGTTAGGGACGTGGGGGTCGGATGTTCGAATCATCTCGCCCCGACACATAGCCTTCTGCCAATTAGCAGAAGGCTTTTTTAATGCTAAACTTAGCACGTTGGGACGTGGGGGTCGCCCCGACGTGTCGGGAGAATCATCTCGCCCCGACACATAGCCTTCTGCCAATTAGCAGAAGGCTTTTTTAATGCTAATGCTAAACTTAGCACGTTGGGACGTGGGGGTCGTCCCGACGTGTCGGGAGAATCATCTCGCCCCGACACATAGCCTTCTGCCAATTAGCAGAAGGCTTTTTTAATGCTAATGCTAAACTTAGCACGTTTTTTTTGCCTCGCCAGTTTCGCGTATCCGAACGCATCTGGTAAACCAGATTGCACTGTCATCGGGGACATGGTAAATTACTCGTATGGTCCAGTTGGATCCTCCCTCGACTAACCATCTGGATAATAGTCCCTTTCCATGTGCCATACTTATATTATCGAATCTATGTCAACAGGCAAGTGGTACTACGGTTCCACTTCTAACCTTTATCGCAGACTTGAGGGACACAACAAGGGGCTAAACAAATCGACCAAGAACAGGGGGCCATGGAAGTACATTTTTCTGCGTTCATTCCAAACACAAAAAGAAGCACGGAAATTTGAAACGCAGCTCAAACGTAGCAGAAACAAAAGTTATTTATGGAAAGCATACGCAAACTACTTTCTTGATTCGAATCTTTCCGGGGCGTACCCCGATGCATCGGGGCCGGTTAGCGCACCACGTTAGGGACGTGGGGGTCGTCCCGACGTGTCGGGAGAAGCATCTCGCCAACTGTTGAAATTAGATCTAGAATGACGGGAAGGGCGAAACGCAATAGTGAGACGGTTCGACCCTTAAACCACTGCTTGGAAGAAGTCAGGGCGACTAGTTAAATGCTACCAGAAGATTCAGATCGACGAACAGCCGATTACTGCCAAACGAATTAAGGCCAGATTTCTCGGCGTTAAGTCAGATATCTTAATCAACGATTATCAACACCAATAACACGCCGTAACGAAATCGGCTTTCCATTGGCAATACCCTCTGCGTTGATCAACAGGCGCTTCGAAAAGTCATTGTTGTAAAACCGTATAGTGGCGTTTCCATCGGGCCCTATGTGTACTTCAGGATCCCAAAACAATGTTATCCTGTTGTCCTCTATGGTTGATAGGTTCTTGCTATGACGCAGGTGGGGGAACTTGTGAGCAACTTGGTAACCCCTTACCATCTTTGTTACCATCATCTCTGTGTTTAACATCGGCGTACTTCGCGTGCCAATCGAGATGAAGTAGCCGTTATATGCATTTCCTTTGACATATAAATATTGGATTCTGTCGATCGATATGCTATTGAGCACCAATATCGGATCTTCCTTGTCGCGCTCAAATCCATCTACCATTAACTTGACACCGGGCCAAATAAAATCCCCGTCTCTTGTCATAATCGGTTTGATTATGGGCAGTTTACCGGCGTACCTGCTGACATATTGAACCGTAGGCAAATTCATATCAATCTTGGCTGGTCTTACAAGTATTCCTGACGCTATGGATTGAAGTTGAATCCGACTGCTTTGGATGGTAACAGTGTCCAGCATTGATGTCCGTTGATAGCGTGTCAACTGGCCATGAGATGTAAGGTCATGATATTGCAACTTGGCTGTCTCTCCATTCCGAATGGCTCGATCGATGATCTCCTTCGGCACTGAAGGAATGAATTCAGGTGACAATTTCACGTCCGCTGCCGTTATCGTGCCACGCTTGCCCATAATCATCCATCCAATGGTAGTGCTATCGGGCAATGATAAACCGTTGATAACAAAACCGCCAAGAGAATCTGTATGATGGATAGCAGCAATCCTATTTTTGTCGTTCGGCACAACAATAGCGAATGGCGTATTGGGTAATGGTTTACCATTGGATACTAATATTCCTTTCAATGAAATACCATCCGCGTTGAGGGCCATGTGCTGAACACCTTCCTTTATATCGGCTTGAGGAAAATGCTGAGTCATCATCGCGAGGTCTAGCTGATAGCTTCTTGAATTCATGCGGGACCCGAAATACCATGCAGGATTCTCAATTCCCTGGCCAACAGGATCCAAAAGTGCGCTGCTACGTAAATCGTAACCAGCATCACTATCACCTTGAATATCAGCGTCAGTAACAGAGATGGACAACGCACCTACTACCGGTTGGCCGTCCTGATTAGTGAACGATAGTCTAACCTCGATCGAGTCTCTCGCTTTTGGCTCATTTGGAAACATGTAATGTTCAATTTTCAACGGCGACAGGCGTTGGTTGAAAATTAGCCGTTCGCAGCGCATTGCACCCCTAGAATCAAGCAGCATGATCCGTACAACACCTTCAGGTAGTGTGTTCCTTGGTATCGACAACACTGTTGAGGATCGTGTGATAGCAAGCATGCGGGAGTAGTATACCGTTTCCCGGGATGCTGCGACCAGGAAGACGGTCTTGTCAGTCGAGTCAGCAACGTGAATCTTCAGCAGAACCTCGTCCTGGCCCAGGCTGTTTATTTGTAGCGCGTAGTGATCCTTCGCGGATGGTAGCTGGAAAAGCTTACCTCCATCGACGGCGGCGTAGAACGTCTGACCCTGACCTATGACAATTGGAAATGTACCGATTCCGTGTTTATTCGATTCAAATTGTCCTATTTGATTATTGGATGCATCATAGATCTTGCCTTTCACATCCACAGCCATGCCCTTGTCGTCCATAGCAGAGAAGCCAATTTGAGTCATTACCCCAGGCACAACAGTTCCGCCTTCAGGAAAGAATTTCAGTTCGATCTCTCTGGGCCGTGAGGGCGTACTGACGGATATCTGAGACGGGCTCAATATTGAAAGATCTTTCAGGCAATAAAGCCCATTATCAATCATATGTTTAGTGTATGCCCGTAAGACGTATCCCCCACTTCTTAGATTGCTGTTGAGTGGAAGATAACCTGTTGCCCGAAGATTGTCATTCTTAATCATCTCATGATTGACGATGTTTCCATCTGAATCGATCAGATCCAGATAAATAATTGAAGCAGACTCTAACGTCTGCGGATCATTAATTGGATACACCTGAAACCAACAACGGTCACCTGAAAAATACATTGATCGATCGGTGTGGATAAATAGGCTTGGTGATTGTGAGTGTTGCGAAGCCTCTACGGCGCTGACAATCGAATCGAGCACATCAATAACGGAAGAGCCCAAAGGTTTTGATGATGAACTGTTGTCCTCTGGAAAATAATCACTGGGTAGCAGCTGGCCGACGCGTTCCGTTCCCATAGTGCCATTCACGACGATACTCAATGGATCGACCAACAGGCCATCTTTTGTAACGTCAACATAACCATTCTTAGCGACCACCTTCGAGTTTAGAGTCCGTGAAGAGCTTGTCTTATAACTTATAATAAGGGGATGATCGATAATAATGCGGTATTGGTCTGTCTGCCGATCATACTCACTTACCTGCGGCCGGAACATTGTTTGCCTGGTCATCCCAGTCGTGACCGTTTCTTCGTTGAAGACGGTAAAACCTTCTTCCGCAACGCGATCACTAAGCATGCTTGTGAACAAATGTCTGATTGAGCCACGATAAGTTTTTTGGCGATTGTTACTCCAGTCATCTGCCTGTCGATTGTCTTTCGGACGAAGTTGTTCAAAAAAGACTTTTCCATAGAACTGATCAGAGCGGTTCGATGATTGGAAATCCTGGAGGTGATAATAGATGCGATATCCCAGGTAACCATTCTCGACATCGATCGATCGATCACTCTTTGCTTTTAGCGTATTGACGCGGTTCTCACGTTTCCATTCCAGGTCGATATACCAGGGCTCGGCTATGGTACAGTATTCACTCCAATCGTAACCCAGGAACACGCGCTTGAATATCTTCAGATCTTTTTGCCACTGGCGGTCCTTTTTACTTGCCACAGTGACCGTCGGGAGCAAACGCACCGATTGGCGTAGGGTGATGTCGAAGCGAATTGAATCTTGATGTGTGATAGTGAATGATATCGTTTGTCGCTCATAGCCAAGGAATGAGAAAACGATCTCCCAAGATCCCGGCTTTACCGGCAAACGATACCTACCATCTTGTCCGGTAGTTGTTCCTGTAGTGGAGTTATTGATGAAGAGATTGACGAAAGGTATCGCCTGGCGTGACTGATCCGTAACCGTTCCATAAATGACCTGTCCGAAACCATTGCTTACCGCGAGCGAGAGAAGTAAAAGGGTTACGGCACACCGATTCATAGTACAACTGCTCCTGAATTTAAGAAAATGATTGTACTTCCAACGGAAATAGAGGAGAGGCTTTTTTTGACCACCCAGCAACCATGAACTGCTTCTATCCAAGCCACAGCTCGCGCCAATACTTGCCGTGATAGAACGGCATGAAAAATCTCCATGCCTCCGCCTCTTCGATCACTCGCAATTTTCTGAGACGGTAGATATGTACAAATGGTCTGTACCACAAAACGTAAAGGAACAATCCGGAAAGGAACCAAGCTGATCCAAGCGTCTCACTGACTAAGTACAGAGCAGGCATTGGAATAATGCACAATGCCCAGAATTCAAATCGATTTATCCACTTTGTCGCCATAACGATATTATTCTGAAGGTAAGATACGAAAGCCGGTACTCACGTGCAAAGGTCAGTAATACAACCTGTCGCAACATTAATCAGGGCATTGTATTAAATTGTTACATATAATGGGAAAGAATCATGATGAACTTTTCCTGCCTTATCGCCTAATGGAAACAACAGATCCGAAAACATTCCGCTTTCAGGACGACGGAAAAATTCCGAACAGCAACTATCCACTGCTTATCTATCAACGGGCTTTCAACCTTCGCGGAGACGAAGGCGCCGAGTGGCTGGAACAGCGTTTTGCCTCCCACGACTGGATGAACACGTGGCGCTGGGGCGTTTACGCCTTTCACCATTATCACAGCAACACACACGAAGTGCTCGGCGTGTTTCGCGGCAATGCGCTCCTGCATATGGGCGGCGAGAAAGGGCAGAAGCTCGAAGTATCAGCCGGCGACATCATCGTGATACCGGCTGGTGTCGGGCATAAATGCCTTACGCACAGCGACGACTTTACCGTTGTGGGCGCTTACCCGGGTGGTCTAGAACCTGATCTCATGAAAGGCACACCTGACGAGCGACCCAACGCCGATAAAAGAATCGCCGCCGTACCGCTGCCCCTAGCCGACCCGTTACTGGGCAGAAATCAGGGCCTCGTGACTCTTTGGAAATAACGACATGGAAATGTTGTAAAATCAGCCTACCGTCAGAAAAAAAAGAATCTTAGCGTTCCTTCGCGTCTCGCGTCTTTGCGGTGGGCTCGCCGCAGGCGACGCCGTAGGCGTACTCCTCCCCCTCGTCTACACAATCCCCGATTTCATATACTCTTTTTTCTCCTCCCCCCGGAATTGCCCATGTTCACGCTCCGAATAGGTGGTTATGTGGCAAAAGCAACGATGGCTGAGTTTCCTTTTTCTTGGTTTTCTCTCAGGATGTGTAAACGATCCCAATACGCTCGGATTGTCAAACAGTACGTTCTCCAGTGATTACGGTGTGGTAGTAGTTGATACCGTCACTGTCCGCGTATCGACGGTGCTCCTCGATTCACTTCCCACGTCCAACACCGGTGTGTTGCTGATAGGCAGCTACCGTGACAACAAATTAGGAAGGATACAAGGTGAGGGATATATCCAGGTGGGCATTGGCTCCAGCTGGACGCCGCCAACGGACGCGCTATTCGATTCACTTGTACTGATCGGCCACTACAGTGGCTATTCATATGGTGACACCGCCCGTGCGCACACCGTAGAGGTCAGGCGCATTACACAGCCTTTCCAGGTTTATTCCCTTCCACAATTCTGGATAAACGAAAATCAATACTCCTCTCTTTATACAGCCAACAGCAAGTTCAATCGCAGCGCGATGCGTTACGATGCCCAACCGATAGGGACCCGCACCCTGAGCATCCGTGCCCACAGTTCGGATTCACTAACAGTTCGTTTAAGCGATGACCTTGGACGCGAGTGGCTTCGGAAGACTAAAGAGCAATCGCCCGACATCGTTGAAGACTCCCGGTTCCTTGAATATTTCAAAGGGATCTGCCTGCGCACGGATGGAAACGATGAGAGTTTCGTGGGCATCAACACAACCGATCTTAAAATCAGGCTCTACTACAAAACCTATGTCGGCGAACAACTCACCCAGCAGCACCACGACTATCCATCCTCAACGGGATTGTTTAGCTATTCTGGCATCACGGCCGATCGAAGTAATACGGTCTTGAGCACGCTTTCATCCGCGAATGACGAAATAGTTTCTTCGAAGACTGAAAATATGGCCTTCGTGCAGTCAGGTGTCGGCCTCGTTACAAAAGTTACTTTCCCCTACCTTACCAAGCTCCTTCGCCTGACCAACGTGCTACTGGTTAATCAGGCGCAATTGATCATTGAACCTGTGAAGGACAGTTATAGCGACACCTATCCGCTGCCCGCCTCGCTGACCCTCTATCACACCGACAAGACCAACCTGCCGCTTCAACGCGTCTATGCGAATTATAACACGAGCAACTATCAGTCAGCGACCATCAGTTTCGACGAGGAATTCGATACTTCGACCGGATATCAGTTTACAGTGACAGAACTCGCGCAAAGCCTCCTCGGCACCGAAGGCACGACGGACAGGGGGTTGCTCATCATGATGCCTCCCGAGCAACTGAATACGACCGTGAACCGCGCCTACTTCGGAGCGGGTGGAGACTATCGCTTGCGACTGAAAATATGGTACACGGAATCAAAATGAGGTCAATTATTCAAACATTTATGGATACAGTATATCGACAGTTCTTTAGTCAAAAAATGAGACCCTACTTGGCGGCCGCTGCAGTGCTTGTGCTGCTGGGTTCGTGCACGGACGGTACCGGGAGTGACGACTCAACCCTGATGGGCGAGTGGTACAAGAAATCATCCTATGAAGGAGTCGCCCGCAGCGGTGCCGTTGGATTTGTCGTCGACGGCAAGGCGTACGTAGGAACGGGATACAACGGCACCGTTTGGTTGAAAGATTTCTACGAATACGACGCGGAGAAGAACAACTGGTTCAAGCGTGCCGAATTTCCCGGCGTTGCGCGTAGTTCTGCCGTTGCGTTCACCGTGAATGGCAAAGGGTATGTGGGCACGGGATACAACGGAACAAACTATCTCAAAGACTTCTATGAATACGATCCCATAGCGGACACGTGGACGCAAATCGCTGACTTTGCCGGTACGGCCCGATTTCAGGCCACCGCCTTTTCGGTCGACAACTTCGCCTACGTCGGTACCGGCTATGACGGTAATTACCTAAAGGATTTTTATGCCTACGATCCCACGGCCAACACATGGACGCAGAAAGCCAGCTACAGCGGGGACAAACTCATTAACGCATTTGCTTTTTCAATCGATGGTCGCGGTTACGTGGGTGGGGGTATGAACAACGGACTGCTCAACATCGAGTTTTGGGAGTACGATCCTCTCAACAACTTGTGGAGTGAGAAGAACGATTTGCAGGACGATGATAGCGACGATGATGAAAATGACGACGGCTATGCCATTGCGCGATCGCTGGCGGCAAGTTTTGTGATCAATGGTAAAGGATATGTGACGTTGGGAGCCCGGGGATCACTGGATGCCGGAGTATGGGAATATATCCCCGCTCTGGACCAGTGGACACAAATGACTTCATTCGAAGGATCCAATCGCGAGACACCCGTCGGATTTTCAATCGGGGATCGTGGATATATCACAACGGGACGAAACTCCACCGCACGTTACGACGACTTGTGGCAATTCGATCCTACAGCTGAGGACGTCGACTAAGCGAGATAATACAGAGTTATTTATTTGGTATTTTGGCAACGTGAACGTGTCAGGCCTAAGCGTCGGGAATCAGCAGACCAATCGATGGTTGGTAATCCTGTTGCACTTTGTTGCAGCGGCGACGTTTATTGTCCTGCCCCTGATGTTCTTCGGTCCGCGAAATGATGAGCGGCGTGCCCCGCCTCCGCCGCTGCATGAGGGCAGTTTCAGGCGGCCACCTAATGTACGATCAGAACTCGGGCAGATGCGTCACCAGGACATCAAGGTCATGCAGCGCCACTCGGTGTTGTTCAACGTGGTGCTGATCGCTTTTTTTTATCTGAACATGTATGTGCTGGTTCCCCGGATTCTTACCAGGAAGAGCTGGCTATACTATACGGGCGTTATTGTGTTGTGCTTTCTCGTGGTACTTGCCCTGAACAGGTTGATTGACTATGCCATGATCCGGGATGATTTCAGACCGGGACGGCCGGTGTATTTTGTCATCATCAACTTTCTGCTCGTATTTGGTTTGAGCACGGCCTTGCGCCTTACGAGCGACAGGATCCAGTTTGAGCGGGAACGCGAACAGCGCGAAAATGAAAACCTAAAATCTGAGTTGTCCCTATTGCGTTCGCAGATTAGCCCGCATTTCATGTTCAACGTGCTCAATAGCCTGGCGTCGCTTGCGCGCAAGAAGTCGGATCAACTCGAACCGGTAATAATCCAGCTCTCACAACTCATGCGCTACATGCTCTATGATGCCGGCGAGAAACGCATGACCGTCAGCGATGAAATTGAATATTTAACCAATTATATCGATCTTCAGAAACTCAGATTCGGCAACGACATCGCCATTACTTTTAACACAACTATAAGACGGGGAGACCTGGCCATGGAGCCCATGTTGTTGATCCCATTTGTTGAGAACGCGTTTAAGCACGGCACCGGATTGGTCATGGATCCTGTGATTGAAATCGATCTGGTGTCGGATGACAATTCCCTCAATTTTGTCGTCCGGAATAAGTTCAGCCATGCACCGCAGGCAAAGGATCCCAGCTCCGGTATTGGTATTCAAAACGTTCGTCGCAGGCTTGACCTGTTGTACAAGAACTTGTACACACTGAACCTTACGCAGGAGGGAGCTTGGTTTAAGGTTGAATTAAAACTGATTTTGAAATGATGCGCTGCCTGGCTGTCGACGATGAGTCACTCGCATTGGATCTTCTTGAGGATAACATTCGCAAGATACCGTACCTTACGCTGGTCAAGCGATGCAAAAATGCATTCGAAGCTCAGGAGGTGCTGTCGAAAGAGTCGATCGATCTGATTTTCCTGGATATACAGATGCCGGGCATAACGGGCATCCAGTTCCTACTGTCGGCTACTGCGCCGCCGTTGGTGATTTTCATCACCGCCTACGATCAGTTTGCGCTCGATGGATTCAACCTCGACGTAGTTGATTATCTGCTCAAGCCAGTATCGTTCGACCGTTTCCTGAAGGCCGTCAATAAGGCACAGGAGCTCTTCACGCATCGCAGCAACCCGCAGTCGCCACCGCCTTCGCGCGATTACCTGTTTGTCAACGCCGAATACAATCTTGTGAAGATCAACGTGCGCGATATTGTCTACATCGAAGGGCTGAAAGATTACATCAAGATATTCCTGGACAACGTTCAATGGCCGGTAATCACGCGCATGAGCCTGAAGTTGATCGAAGAGAAGTTGCCGTCCGACAAATTCGTGCGCGTCCATAAATCATTTATTGTTTCACTGGACAAGATCATCTCGATTCGCAAGGGCAAGATCAGCATCGGAAGTGTGCAGGTACCCATCAGTGAGCACTATAAGGAGAACCTTCATCGGTTCATTGACCCCACGCATCTGACGTAGTTGCTGTACTTCGGGTGATGCCGGTTATTTTTTGTTCTTGTCCTTCTTCAGCTGACTGAAGAATTTGGCCCAGTTGAAAGGGTTGAGGAAGGGATTGGTAACCGGCTGATAGCGGTTGTTTGCGGAACCTGCCCACTGATCCAGGTAATAGCGTTGGTTCATATAGCCATCCATCGGCGTCGTTTTGAGCATCAACGCCATCAATTCTTCATTGAAATTGCGCTTGTCGACACCGTGGTCGTCGGTCGGCAAATTCATAGCCAATACGGCCTGTTTAAATACTTCTTCCGTGGGAAAAGACATGATAACGACCTCTTGCAAATAAGTGGTATCCATGACCATCGTTACTACGATCGTCTCATACTCCTTTGAATTTGTCGGAACCGTGAAAAACTGTCGTGCATATCCTACTGCACTAATCGTGATTTCGTCATTTTCGAGCACGGGCATAGAGAAGAACCCCATGCCGTTCGTCGTCACACCGCGACCGGCCTTGGGCACGTACACGTGTACCCCGGGGATCGGGCGTCCCGAAATTGAATCGTCTTCGAGTACGACCCCGGACAATTGAATGATGCGTTTTTTCTGCTGGGCCCACGCAGTTTCCGCGGCTCCCAGGGTGATCGCGCCCAGGAGCGCGATGATCATGATATGCTTGAAATTCAACTTCACAGGCTTAATTGTCCGCGGACCTCAAATATAAATATTAGGCGCTTAACTCCCTAATTTACCCTACATTTGCGCCGAGTCAAAACCGTGCTCAATGAGGCTAAAAACCTTCAATCTGTCGCTTGGAGCGCAGATATTTAAGGCTTGTGCAGATGAATCGAGGTTGCGTATCCTCAGCCTGATTGTGTTGAATGGCGAAATGTGTATTTCGGATCTTGAGAAGATACTGGATTTTACCCAGGCCAAGACTTCCCGCCATCTGATCTACCTGAAGAATGCCGGAATGCTGAATTCGCGTCGCTACAATCACTGGGTGTTCTACCAAATCAAAGACAGCGTCGAGGATATCGTGAAGCAGGTGTTTCAGTTTCTGAAACGAGACCAGCAGTTGATGCATGATCAGCATACTTATCAAACTCTGTTTACCAACCGCGAATTGGCTGTAAACAAGCTGCAAATCCAGGAGTGGCAGCGCTCGACGCGACGCGAGAAAGTAACGTGAAGATGATTGGAATGAACGACCGCCCTATACGCTCCCGAAAGAAGTACTGCACCGTTTTTTTTGATCTCGATCATACGCTGTGGGACTACGAGACAAACGCGTGCGCCACGCTGTCCGAGCTCCACGAATCGTACGGACTTCGTGCAAAGGGCATACCTGAGGTACAACCGTTTCTTGACCAATTCAGAACAGTAAATAATGAACTTTGGGATCTGTTCGATACAGGTCGCATCACTGGCGACGTGATCAGAAAGGAACGGTTTCGACGCATACTGGGTCACTTTGGGGTCATTGACGAGAAGCTCGAACTGGATCTTTCGATCGACTACCTTGATCAATGCCCACGGAAAGGCCAGCTGATGCCCCATGCAACGGAAGTACTCGATTATTTGTCAGGCCGATATCGATTGACCGTGATCACGAATGGTTTCGACGAGATTCAGCAACTGAAGTTAGCTGCCGGGAACCTGCATGGTTACTTCGATCACATTGTCACGTCGCAGAAAGCGGGTCATCGAAAACCGGCTCGTGAGATTTTCGAGTATGCGCTGCACCACAATGGAACCACTTGCGATGAAGCGATCATGATCGGTGACAATCTGGTCACGGACATAGGCGGAGCAAGGGGAGCGAACATCGATGCTGTATTTTTCAATGCAGATCAGCGCATTCACACCGAAGTGCCAGATTTCGAGATCAGCAATCTGCTTGAACTAAAGGACATTTTGTAAATAAACGAAAGCAACGACAGTCCATCCGGGAAGATACACACAGGAAACTCATTATCAAACTATAGAAATACAACGATATGCCTAAAGGAATTTATCACATCCCTTATCCTAAGAATGAGCCGGTGTTGAGCTATGGGCCGGGTACGAAAGAACGTGCAGCCCTGCGACTGGCGTTGGAAGCGGCGCGTGGCGTTACTGCCGACATACCCATGTATATCGGAGGTGAAGAAGTTCGAAGCGGGAACAAGATTGCCCTCCGTCCGCCCCACGACCATCAACACGTATTAGGATACTTCCATGAGGGAGATGCCGGGCATGTGGAGCAGGCGGTGCAGGCAGCACTGAACGCAAAGCCACTGTGGGATGATCTGAGTTGGGAACATCGCGCGTCAATATTTCTGAAAGCTGCCGACCTGCTGGCGGGTCCTTACCGATACGAGATCAATGCGGCGACGATGCTTGGCCAGTCGAAGAACGCCTACCAGGCGGAGATTGATGCGGCGTGTGAGCTGATCGACTTCCTTCGTTTCAATGTGTATTTCATGAGCCAGCTATACAACGAGCAACCGGAGTCCTCGCCGGGCGTTTGGAACCGGACAGAGTATCGGTCGCTCGAGGGCTTTACGCTCGCGATCACGCCGTTTAACTTCACCGCCATCGCAGGCAATTTGCCTACGTGTATGGCGCTCATGGGGAACACGGTTGTTTGGAAGCCGGCCTATACGCAGGTCTTTGCAGCGAATGTGATCATGAAGGTGCTCAGACGGGCAGGACTGCCCGACGGTGTTATCAATCTCATTTATGCGGATGGCCCTATCGTTGGCGATGTAGTGTTCACACATCGTGAGTTCGCCGGTCTGCATTTTACCGGAAGCACAAAAGTGTTCCAGGCCATGTGGAAGACAATCGGTCAGAACATCGATAAGTACCGGACCTATCCGCGTATCGTCGGCGAGACGGGCGGAAAGGATTTTATACTGGCACACCCCAGCGCCGATGCCAAAGAAGTGGCGACGGGCATTTCCCGGGGCGCTTTCGAGTTTCAGGGGCAGAAGTGTTCGGCTGCGTCGCGCGCGTATATTCCCGCGAGTCTTTGGGATGATGTACGCAAATACCTGGTTGATGACGCGAAGCGGTTCAAGATGGGACCGACAGAAGACTTCACCAACTTTATCAATGCGGTGATCGACGAGCGCGCCTTTGATAAGATTGCCGGATATATTGAACAGGCGAAAAAGAATCCCATGAATGAAATCGTCGCCGGTGGAAAGTACGACAAGTCGAAAGGATATTTTATTGAACCAACCATCATTCTCACGAAGGATCCGAGTTCGATTACGATGTGCGAGGAGATCTTTGGTCCGGTGATAACGATCTATGTATTCAACGATGAGAATTGGGACGATGTGCTTTCGCTGGTCGACAACACGTCACCCTATGCGTTGACAGGATCGATCTTCTCGGGTGATCGCTATGCGATCGAGGAAGTCACAAAGCGCCTGAGCAACGCGGCAGGCAACTTCTATATCAACGATAAGCCTACTGGCGCTGTTGTGGGGCAGCAGCCGTTTGGCGGCGCACGGGGCTCAGGAACCAACGACAAGGCAGGGGCAAAGGCCAACTTATCGCGGTGGGTTTCCATGCGTACAATCAAGGAAACCTTCGTGACGCCGGTGGATTTCCAGTATCCGTTTCATCAGCCCGATTAAAATCCAGATCAGGAGGGCACAGAGTTTTTTTTATGAAGCTTATCTTCGTGCATCTCTTCGATGGAAGGTTGTAGGTCCAGACAGATGCCGCATTTTAGTCGAACTTCAAGGCTTAATCCGGAGGCCTGGAGGAGGGCCGTGATATTTTTAGGCAATGCCTGCTCTCAACGCTGCGCGTTGGAACTACGGGCGCTCGCAGGGAAGATGATCACCTGCATACTGGAAGTAATGCTGAGTTGTAAACATGGCACCGCGAATTTTCGGCGCGTAGCGTCGAAAGCACAAGATCTCAAGCCATATGGCCCTCCTCCAGGCCTCCGGATTAAGCCTTGAAGTTCGACTAAATGCGGCATCTGTCTGGACCTGCAACCTTCCATCGAAGAGATGCACGAAGATAAGCTTCATAAAAAAAACTCTGTGCCCTCCTGAGTCTGCATTTATTTCATCATCGATATCGCACAACTTCCCATCTTAGGTTATCTGGCTGCAAATGCTTCATCTTAATCATCCTTCCATCCGGACCTTTTTCAAATTTGATTCGCCAGGCCGCTGTTCTCACGAACAATTCATCGGCTGATGTCGTGCCTAGCTCCTTGTTCGGTTCGCCGGGCATTATCAGGTAAAGCTTACCCTGATCGGCTTCAATTGACAAGTGCCAGTTCTTGTCGCCATAATCACCCAGGATCGAATTGATTTGCGCTGTTGTTAATTTTGTTTCTATCGGCGCTGTAGAAAAAGGTGCAAAAATACTGTAGCCGATGTTGTGCCACGCAGGCGATCCCCATGCTATTGCGGCAAGACCCTGGAGGACGGCAATCGAAAGCGTGCCGATAATGGTGATGCGGTGGATCTTCTTTAAAGTCAAATAGTCATAGATGAACAACGGCACGAGGAGGATGTCGACGTATCCAAATTTTGTAATCGGTGAAGTCCCGGGAAGGAATCGGATGCGATCGGTTGCCGCGGCCGTGATAATAAGGCTTGCCAGGAGCAGGAGTCTCTTGTGCGTTTTCGAATCTTTCCTTGCAGCGATACCCCAGATGAAGAAAGCAGCAAACAATGTCGTCAAGTATAATTCGATCACGAAAATGTCCCACACAGAGTCTTCGACGGGGTACCAGATGCCGAACCTCCTCCTGATCGTGGTGGCGATCAGGGTCACGATAACTAATCCGCCAAGCGCTGCACCCCACTGTCCGAGCTGCCTGTGGTACTTGATGTTCCCTCTCGCGGCGAGGAAGGACTGTGTGAAGAACATCAGCAACCAGCTTGTCATTATTGCACCATGCACGTGCGTGAACCAGTGTGGCGTAATGACTCCGGAGCTGATGACTATATAATCCGGAATGAATCCAAGACCGACGAGCAAGGGGAAAACGACCGCCATACTCACAAAGAAATAGGGCCACCGTTGTGATTGTGACAAGGGATGGATAGCAGGAGGAGTTGTTAGTTCGTTAATCATACAATTGGGTTGTGATTCAACACTTGTTTTTTTTGGCTGGCCGCCATTACTACTCAAATGAAGATCCATAATTCTGCCGCAAGGCATTCAGTTCTTGGTCAGCGAGCAGGAGCGTAATCAGCCATTCACAAATCATCAACGCGGAGACTATTCCAATAATCAGTATCAGAATGATGATCGCAATCTGGATCACAGGTCGTGGGCCGTAGCCGTTGGAAGTAAAATTGATTGATTTCATGCAAGAGGGTTTATGGATTTTGACCGGCTTTCTTACTTCGAATATCCGCTACACAGCATGCGGATTCAATACACGAATCCGTGTAATTTGTGACTACACTAAAAGGTGTAGGATAGCCCGGAATGCAGTGAGGTTCGCCATGAACAGACGTGTATAATCGATTCCGGTTTTATGGGATGCGGGTCTCTTGTCCTTTTATGATCGACCCTGGCGGTTTATATTGAGTTGTGCGACGAGGGAATGAATACAGACAACGGCGGGTGCCGTCTAGACCAGCTTGTTTTCCATCGCGTATCTTACGAGGGAAGCAGTATTCTTCAATCCCAGTTTGGCGAGGATGTTTTTCCTGTGTGTGTCTACCGTGACACTGCTCAAGAACAGCTTTGCGGCAATTTCAACATTGGTAAATCCGTTGGCGATGTAACCGATGATCTCCAGTTCGCGCTTAGTAAGGTGGCGATCACCGCTGGCGGTGTCCCGGGATTCGTTCAGGTGTTTGATGAGGCTCATCGATATTTCGGGACTTACGTATTTTTCACCCTGCGTAACCTTATCAATCGCCTTAACGAGCTCCGCCTTTCCGGCGTCCTTGTTGATGAATGCATCCGCCCCAAGCTTTAACAGCCGGTTCACGACTGCCGGATCACTTAACATACTTACTACAATGATCCTGATACCTGGCTTTTCTTGTTTGATAATGCGGGTTGCTTCGGCGCCGCTCATCTCCGGCATATTGATGTCCATAATGATCACGTCGATGTCTTCTGTCAACGCAATGTCCACGGCCATTTTACCGTTCTTCGCCGTATGAATTTGCCCGATAACTTTTTCTTCTTTCAGTATCTGCACGAGGCCGTCGGTAATCATCTGATGATCGTCTGCAATCAATAGGTTTACAGGCAACAGTTTCTTGATCATATACTTTGGTGGTCGTAGGGAATTTCAATCATTACGCTGGTTCCCATTCCCAGCCGGGAGTCTATGGACATAGAACCCTGCATGAGTTTACAACGCGCAGCCAGATTCTTAAGTCCATATCCTCCGGTATTAATACCGGTATCGAACCCTTTGCCATCGTCTTCTATCATCAGTACGATCCTTTCGTCGCGCTGGCCGATCTGCAGTGAAACGCTGTGCGCAGCGGCGTGCTTCATGACATTGTTGATCAGCTCCTGTGTGATGCGGTAGAGGGCAAGCTCATAGGCCGGCTTGAGCCTGCGTTCCATTCCGAAGACCGATAATTTAAAAGATGCCTGCCTGGTTTCGTTCAACTTGTTGATCAACCCTTCTACAGCAACTGTATAGCCGAATTCTTCAAGTACGGAGGGGCTCAGATTGGCCAGAAGAGTTCTCACATCAGCCATTGCCTCCCCAATGAATTGTTCTGAGGTCTTGGCCAATGCCTCGACTTCGGCGTCGCCATGTACCGATACCTTTTCACGAAGTGACGTAAGGAAGAGTTTCAGTGCCGACAATTTTGTCCCGATGTCGTCGTGCAGGTCCCTTGATATGCGCTTGCGTTCATCTTCCTGTATAGCAACCATTACCCGGATCTGTGCCGCCTGTTGTTTACGCAGTGTCGAGATGCGGGATATATACACCAGGCCAGCTGTTCCAAGTGCGGTCAGACCAAACCCCACATATGCCCACCAGGTCTTCCACCAGGGTGGAGCAATCGTGACAACCAAAGACGATTCGGATTGATTTCCAAAGACATCGAAGGACTTAACCCTGAATTGATAAGTTCCGGGCGTCACATTGAAATAGGAAGCACTCTTTGAAACGGTTACGTTGCGCCAGACACGATCGTATTGTTCCAGTTTGTAAATAATGGACGGTTCATCATTAAGGTCGCTGAAGTCGATATCGGTAAATTCGAATGCAAAAGTGTTTTGGTCATGCGATAGCAAAATCTCTTTCGTTTTTGAAAGCGGGTACTTGAGTATGCCTTCAGGCGATGGAAACAGGGGAATGTTGTTGAGCAGAAACCTTTCGATGACGATCGAATGCGCCATCTTGACTTTATTGAACAGTGAAGGCAAGATCTCGTAGTATCCGTGCATACTTCCCAGCAGCAGATTCCCGTTGCTTAACACTACGCCGGTATTAAGCGTCATGGGATCGAGGCCACGTTCCCGCGTGAGCACAATAGGCCGCATATTTTCCGCAGCCAAAAGTTGAATGACGCCGAGGGACGTGCCAATCCAAAGGTTGTTCTTCTGGTCCTCTGCGATGAATCCCACTAAAGTAGATGGAGGGATCAGCTGAAATTGATCCTTAAATTTGATGAATTCATCCAACCGACGATCATAACTGAACAACCCGCCTCTGCCACCTACCCAAAGCGTGCCTTTGCTATCTTTCATGCCATAAACCACTTCGCCGATGCGATACCTCTTGAAAGTCTTGAGGGACTTGTCGAAGCGAAAGGCTCCTTCTAATCCACCGCCCCATACATTGTCGTCGCCGTCAAGTGCCACAAAAAATACGAGGTCGCTGCTGATACTGGTCGTGTCATTGGGATCGTGTCGGAAGGCTAGAACACGCTTATTACTGGGCTCCAGCATATTGAGACCGCGTGCAGTCGAGAAGAACAGATCACCCTCTTTGGTCTTCACCATGGCTGGGATGGTGTCGGAAGACATGCTGTTTGGGCTTCCGGGCTCATAGTGAAGGTAACGGCTGAACAACGTTGTCTTTGTGTCAAATTGATACAAGCCATAAATTGTCGCGACGGTGAGCAACGAACCCTCACGATACATAGGAAACACATGGTTGGCGAGAGACGCTTCGTTAACCGGATCGACAAAGTATTTAGTTCTATGGCCCGCTTTATCTTGTTTCACCAGGCCGCTTAACGTGCCGATCCACAAAGTTTCATCCTTGTCTTCCATGATCGTTACCACGACGGAGTCTTTCTGGTGGTTTATTATCGGATTTCCCTGGCGAGCTACCCTATAAAGATTGCCTTCCATGGCGCAAAGCCAAACAGTCTGATCTCGGGTGGTGTAACTTCTCCAGAAAAAAGTGTCGCGTAGCCTCACCGTTGAATTTGCGTCTGAACCATACCACTTTATTTTCCTGCTTAGCCGATCGTAAACATGAATGCCATTAGAAAAAGTGCCGATCAATATCTTGCCATCGAAGCTCTCGGTAATCAGAGAGATAAAGTCTTCCGCCCAGAAATACGCTGACTTCCTTAACGCCGGGCGGCTGAGCTTTCCGGGTTCCAGAGGATCGAAGCGATGCCTGGTGAAGGATCCGGTTATTCTATTCATCGTGTGTAGCCCGTCACCTCCTGTGCCGACCCAGAAAGTTCCACGGCTATCTTCGAACATCGTCGTCACGCGATTATCGATAAGGGAATGCTCATTGCCCGGGTCATGCAAATATCGACTGAACTTTCCGGTCTTTCTGTCGAACTTGTTCAGGCCGCCCAGGGTTTTAAATACCTGGTGATCTTGCATAAAGACGGATCCTGTACCGACCCACAGAATACTGTCCTTATCCTCGTACAACGATCTCACGTTACTGCAGCTGATAGACGTTCTGTCTAAAGGATCGAAACGATAGTGAACAAATTTGTCCGAGCCCTTGTCTAGGCGATCTAGACCTGCGCTGGTGGCGATCCACAAGGTGCCGGAGTGATCGGTCAGTAGCGCGTTGACCGTATCGCAACCGAGGCTGTTCGGATTATTCTTTTCATGACTATAATGCGTGAACACGCCCGTTATGGGGTCAAGCCTGTCAAGTCCGTGATAAAAGGGAGCGATCCAAATGAACCCTGCACTGTCTGCCGCGATGTTCTCGATGTGGTCGAGACTCAATGAATTGACCTCGGCATCATGCTTGTAGGCCACAAAGGTGCGGCCGTCATAGCGGAACAGACCTTGCCCGGTTCCTAACCAGAGAAACCCCTGGCGATCCTGCGTCATTCCCTGTGCTGTGGTTGTGATAATGCCCTGCGCATCGTGAACAAGGTTTAGTGAAATACCTTGAGCAAACGTCAGGACCGGCAGTACAAACAGTACCGATGTGAGGGCGACCCAAATCGAACGGAAAGTCATCTTTGTAAGGTAAGCCAAACCCTTGATTGGAGCGGTCGGCGTGTTCTTATAATTGTCATAAAGAACAGTGGAACCTCAGCGTGGAACAATGCCCTTTTTCCAGTATAATAATTTACACCAAAAAGGGTAGAAGGGCTTCTTTAAATCCAGACTCAAGAGGGCACAGAGTTTTTTTTATGAAGCTTATCCGGGCTCATCTCTTCGCTGGAAGATCATAGGTATGGACAGATGCTGCACTTAGCCGAACTTCAAGGCTTAATCCGGAGGCCTGGAGGCGGGCCATATAGGTTGATATCCTGTGCTTTCGATCGCTACGCGACGAAAATCTGACGTGCCATGTTTACAATTCAGCGTTACTTCCGGTATGCGGGTGATCATCTTCCATGCGAACGCCAGTAGTACCAACGCGCAGCGTTGTGAGCAGGCAATGTTTTATAATATCCCGGCCCTCCTCCAGGCCTCTGGATTAAGCCCCCAAGTTCCATTAAATGCAGCATCTGTCTGGCCCTACAACTTACCACCGAAGAGATGAGCCCGGATAAGCTTCATAAAAAAAACTCTGTGCCCTCTTGAGTCTGGATTTTCCTTTGCGTCCTGGCAACCTTAACCATTGTCACCAGGACGCATCTGAAAGGGTTCAAACCTTAATGTTCAATTTCCGGTTTTCAATTCCGAATCGTACCAGCGCACTTTTCTCGAGAAGTACATCAACAGACCGATGATCATGAACAATCCGATACTGCCAATAAGCAGCGAGTAGTCCTGTTCCTGTATGATGACAAAGATGAACGTGTAGAAAACTGCCAGCAATGCTGAAAAGAGAGTCACCAGCCTGCGCACCACCAGGAAGGTTCGCGAGTAAAATGTGATGAGGGTTATCGTGGCGACCGAAGCCAGCAGATACGCAGCGTTGTAGCCCATGTGTTCTGATATGCTGAGCAGCAACACGTAGTATATTGTGAGGGCCGCTCCGACGAGAATGTATTGGAAGGGATGAATGCGTACGCGTTGTGTGATCTCGACCAGGAAGAGTGCCATGAAGGTGAGGAGAATAACCAGCACACTGTATTTCGATGAACGGATACTCTTCTGATATTGGTCGACAGGCACCATCAGTCTCACACCAAAGTCGGCGTTTTCGACTGACTCATCGCCGTTCTTCCATTGCTGCGGAAAGGGACGGTTGAAATGCAGCACTTTCCATTCGGCTTTGAACGCATCGGTCGTGACTTCGCGGTGTTCAGGAAGGAACTCGCCATCGAAACTGGGATCGGCCCACGGACCCTCTATGCGCACGGTGGTGGATTTACCCACTGGGGTGAAATAGAGGCGCTCGCTGCCTTTGAGTTTGAGTGCGATGTCGACTTTTCCGACGAAGTCGGAGGCCCCGGTAGCAGGTACTTTCACAATGATTCCGTTTCCGGCGACGCTATGGGTAACGACTGCCGGATTTTCGTAACTGGAGTTTGTCATGGAGGAAGCAACAGACGAGACCTTTACGCCGATGTTACTGGAGGGTTCTGCTGTGAGACTCTTTCCGTTTACCTGGAATGAGAGCGAGTCGCTGATGCCCCGTACATCAGTTATGCCGAAGACCAGGTAAGCGTCTTGCCATTGGATAGCGTCTTCGGTGGCCGCCAGATTCTTAAAATCCGGTGCCTGGAACGTAGCGTTGATGTTGAGCGCTGATTGATAGACCACCGCGTCGAAGAGTCCGCGCGAGAGCTTTTCGGGCGTTACAACCCCTGTCACCTGCAGCGATTGAGGGAGGAAATACGCCTTCTCTAAATGTTCACGGATCTCTTTTCCGTCTTTGCCGAGATCAATGACTTCTTTCACCACGAATGGTACGACCAATATGGGTCCGGAAAGCGTTTGGGGTCCCGACCACTTGTCGGATACTTCGCGTATCATTTCTGCTGACCGGTCCTGTCGCTCTTCGATGATATGGTCGATCCATTCGCCCGGGATAAGTAAGATGATTACGAGAAACCCGATGCTGGCGAGCTTTACCATGATCGATTCCTGCAGCCAACGGTTGAAGCGTTCGATAATGCCGAGAGGAGGAGTTAAGTTTTCCATATGTTGAATTGTTTGACGTTTAATGGGCAGAAAGAATAATCTTAATTAATATAGAAAGTACTTTTAAATTGAAAGTAAACGCACAAAAAAAATCACTTTTGTTGTTTGATTACGCTCTCGAGGGCATCGATGTGCTTTTTGAACGCCGTACGTCCCCGGTCGGTAATCTTGTATTTCGTATTGGGTTTTCGATCGACAAAAGATTTGGTCACGGCCACATATTTCTCGCGCTCGAGGGCTTTGATGTTCGACGCGAGGTTGCCGTCGGTGACGTTCAGCAATTCCTTCAGTGCACTGAATTCAAATCCATCATTCGCCGCCAGCACAGACATGATCTGCAGTCTGATGCGATGCTCCAGTACTTTATCCAGTTGTTCGAACGGGTTCTTCACGAATCGTATTTGTTGTACAATATGGCACCATATATTATATGAAGCACGCCGAATCCGATTGCCCAGAAGAGTAGTCCAAAGCCGGGATAGAGGGCGCAGATGAGCCCCAGTATTATTTCCGAGAATCCGAGATACCGGATCTCATCGACTGTATTGGTGCTCCCATGGATGAGTGCAAGCCCATAGAATAGGAGACAGGAAGGTGCGGCCAGTCCGAAGTGTCCGGTGTACAGCATGATCAATGTGAATAGGCCACCCGTTATGAGGGGGATAGCAATCTTTTGCAGAAGCAACTTACTGGCCGGAGTCCACAGTTTCGTATTTTGTTTGAGGGTTTTTCGTTGGGTAAGCCAGAGGCCGGTCGCTACGGACGAACCGAGAACAACACACGCGATAAGGATAAGTTCGAGGAGGGTCGCCGGCTCGTTGATGGTTTGCGTGCGGTAGTCGAATGGTGATCGCGGATATTGAATAAGGAAGTACGCGGCTGTAGCGCCGCCGAGGGCGTAAATGCCAGCGAGGATACCAGAAAAACCACTCAGGGAGATGAATTTTGCCGACCGGTCCATCATGCTGCGGATGGAGGCGAGGTCTTTTTCGTAGTCGGAAACGTCCTTCATTAAAAAGTACTTTGGATTACAAAGTAAATGAACGGAGATGAGCCTGGCAATGTTTCGGGAAATTATATTTTTTGGAACACCGGCCGGGAGGGACTTCTAAGTGCCCTTGACATTGGTGGGGAATTCTTCGGCGGCAATCCTGATCATTTGGGTGTTTGGCCGTGAATTATGAGTAAAAACAGCCTGTTTTTTTTGGCGATTTAACGCGCAAGTCCTTAATATTGCACTCCCTTTTAGGGTACAGTCCTCCTTAGCTCAGCTGGTTAGAGCATCTGACTGTTAATCAGAGGGTCCTTGGTTCAAGTCCAAGAGGAGGAGCAGTGAGAATCAGGCAGTTACGACCAATATCGTGACTGCTTTTTTTTGCGGTTTACACGTTGGTAGACACCCACCTAGGGTTCACCTTATCCCCGACTAGAAATATTTTTTTTACGGGCATTTTTTGGCGGCCGGTAAGAATCGGTGAATATTCGTAAGTGAATAAAACCTAAACATGCTAAAAATACCCTCCCGCAAGCAAATAGCCGACGCTTTAGACGTTACTCCTGAGACGGCAACAAAATTCCTAAAGTCGGCGGGAATCAGTAATCGTATTCTCAATTCAGCGGACGTGGAAACATTGAGAAAGAATTGTCATCCCCTATTTTTTCAGATGTCACGTGAAAAGCTCGCAAAAATTTATCGAAGACACCCGGAGACATTGGCGAGCGACTTAAAAGAAATTGGAATTGATCACCAAAGCAAATTGTCATTTACTGATCTCCAGAATATCTATTGGAAACTAGGGTTGCCCGACTGGATTCTGCCTTTTGGAATTCAAAATGTTGCTCCTGCAAGGACGGGTGTTAAAAAGTTCTATTCGCAAATCGGGGTTACAATGACAGAGAAATGGTATGATTTCTATTATAAAACCCTTGGAACCGCTGACATTGTGCAAAGTTCCGAAAGTACGAACTCCACTGAGCTGCAGTATGTGTGGAATGCACCTCGATAATTTCTCGGCGAACATCGAAATTTTCTCGAAAAACGATCTCTTTTAGGCTATCACATCGAGCAAATCTCGGCTGTATTTTTATTGTAATTTCCCGTTGCTTCATTGCTTCTGTGATTTAATTATCAAGAGCAATGGAGCTAAAATTGATTAACGCAGAGGAGCTAAAAGCTATACTTTATCCTGTCATTAGGCAGGCCTTAAGTGAAATATTGGCTGGCAAGACTAAACCCGATGCAGAGGATTTAATCTCTTTCAAACAGGCCTATACGCTTTTGGGTATGGCCCCATCTACGTTGTATAATCTCGTATCGCAACGTCGTATCCCCAATTCAAAAAAAGGTAAGCGCCTCTATTTTAGTAAAAAGGAGCTGTTGGCGTGGATCGATTCTGGTAAAAGAAAAATCTTGCAGTAATCAAGTCTTGCTATGAACGGGAACAGAGTGACCCACAAGAAGTACTGCGAACGCTGCGGAGTTGAATTCCGAGCTGGACTTGCGAGTTCACGATTTTGTAGCGCTAGATGCCGGGCGGCAAGTTGGCGTTCGGAAAAGAATTTGCCAGTGTCAGAACGCGAACGGCAAATTGATCGCCTTGAATCGACACAACAAGAACCTCAGACTCGCCCGAATAAGGTTAGTGCCGAAACGCAGTTTTTGATGGACTTCTGGGAAGAGAGGGCTGAATATTGGGAGAGAGCCTACATGGATGAACGAAAAGTTTCAATGGAATGGGAAGAGAAGTACGACTGCACAGCATCGGAGCTTCGCGACCAAGTATTGAATCAAAAGTTACTCAATCGTAAGATAGAAATCTTTGAAAAGTCTAAACCGTCCGGCCTGAACGGACTGGCTGAGAATCCTTTGTTAATGAAACTTGCGGAGCACGTCGGTCCAGCGCTTGCCGACTTAGTTACCCGCCTGGGTGATGGCGATGTCAACTCGAAGGCAAAGCGAGCTAATCTCCGCCCAGGCGAATCTTCACATTATATTCAGTTGCCTCTAAATCTTCCTGAAGATCGCAGGATAAAGATTATAGAAATTATGCGTGACATGGCCGCGCTAAGTCTACAAGACCTAGATGTCATGGTCGATTCTATCTTAAAGGGCCTACAAGAACATCGTAGAGTCAATACTGATAATCAATGAAGTAAGAGAGAATTGTTCAATGGCAAATAACGGAAAAAGCCAGGGCTCGAAAACCTGGCTCTTAAAGTTGGATTTAATAAGTAATTCTGTATGACAAATCTCGACAAATTAATTGATACTCTCAAAGAGCAGAATCAGCACAAAACTATCTCGAATAAGAGCTCCATTTCTAGCTCATTAAATCCGATTATCAGCAATGCCACTATTGAGCTGGTGCGTGAGCTTCCTATCGCAGACGTAGTGCGCCACTACGTCGAACTGAAAAAATCGGGAAGTTCGTATACAGCCCGCTCCCCCTTTACTGACGAAAAAACTCCTTCGTTTTTTGTAGTCCCTTCAAAAAATATTTTCAAATGCTTTAGCAGTGGGAAAGGAGGCGATGCGATAAGGTTCGTAATGGAGAAAGAGAACTTGCCATATCCGGAAGCCGTCAAGGACATATGCAGCAAATGCAACATCCAGGTGGAGTATGAAAAGCACTCGGCTCTAAAACATGCTCCAGATAACTCTGAGCAATTGTACTCAATCAATCAAGATGTGGCCAATCATTATGCTGTTGAGTTACTCAGTTTAAATGATAATCATCCGGCATGCATAGAGCTTTTCGGCAGGCGACAGTACACGAGAGACACTATTCTTCAATGGCAAATAGGCTACGCTCCTGGTAATTCAGATAGTTACAATCCAGGCGATTGGCGCTTTCTTGCAAAATCAATTAAGAACGACGGGCATAAAGAACGGCTCATTGAATTGGGGCTAGTTACCGTCAAGAATAACATTTGCTACGATGCTTATAGAAACCGACTGATGTTTCCGATCATCGATCATCGAGGCCGCTATTGTGGATTTGGCGGTCGGGCCCTAGATCCTGATCAGTTTAATCCTAAATATGTTAATAGCATTGAAAGCAAACTCTTTAACAAATCAAAACTATTGTATGGTCTCAATTTTGCGGTCAGCGCAATACGCAAAAAGGGGTTTGCAAATCTCGTTGAAGGATATACTGATGTGATTAGTTTCCATCAGGCTTCGCTAGACAACACTGTTGGTACGTGTGGCACTTCCCTTACTGAAGATCAATGCAGGTTATTAAAGAAATTCACCAGCCATGTTAAACTCTTTTATGACGGCGACGAAGCTGGAAAAAATGCTACTCTACGAGCAATTGATATTCTGATTGCCACTGGTATTCAAACAAGCGTGGTTCCAATGCCCGCAGCTAGTGGTACCAAAGTTGATCCCGACGAATTAGTTCGAGTGTTCTCAGTTTCAAAGAAATAAATCCAAAAATGGTTATGCTTGACGGGATAAATTCGTTGGAGGACTATATCGATCGGTATCAAACGGATGGCGTCATATGGAAAGCTACGTCGTTGTTATCGGACATCGCTCCAACCGATGTAAGAAGGCACGATAACGTTATGGTATTGGTTCACACACTTTCTCTGGTACTTCAGCCAATCCTAAGGGATGACTACATAAGAAAGATAAGTGGCTTATTTAGTATTAATCACAAAACTCTGCAAAAACTGGTTAACGAGACTTTGCAGCTTTCGAAAAAGAAAACCGAAGTCAACCGCCTCGCACGAAAAAATAATACGACAAAATTGGAAGGTGATCCGACGATCTTCCGATTTTTTACCGAGCTAATTGCAGTAAAAAAGGATGGCGAAAATATTTTCAAAGGGATCAAAATTGACAAAGTCAAGTTTATCGAGCTGCTCTCACACTTTGGTTTCGCGAGATTTGAGCCGAGTTCAACTGAAGACGGAACGTTTATTTTTGTCAGAATAACCGATAACGTAATAAAGACCGTCAGTAGAGATCAGATTATTGACTTTCTTGAAACCTTTATTAGAACAAGGTATCGCTTTTCAGATGCCGGATACCAATATACAGACGCGGATATTCTGTTGAATCACTTTTACGAACGAATTAATCATCATTTTAGTCAGGATCTTTTCGCCAGAGTCCGCACCACAGAAAGAATAGTTATTCATTCTGATTCGAAGGATACGACCTTTCTCTATTATAAAAATGGCTATGTGGAAATTAGCAGCCGAGGCATGTTACTGCGTAAATACGATGAAATGGACGGATCAATCTGGGAGCATCAAATGTTAGACAGAGACTTCGTGCTAAGCGATGTCGAGCTTGAAGTAGAAAATCACATACCGATTGGAAGCAGTCCAGACGCTAGTGGCAAGGCTATAAATGTCATGAAGGCCGGCCTTTTTGCGGATTTCTGTTACAAGATTTCCAATAGTGATTTTGGACGATTCAAATCTCTGTGTAGCATTATAGGTTACGTAATACACGCCTATTATCAATATGGATTAAAAGCAATAGTTCTTACTGATAGTACAATCAGCGAAGAAAGTAATGGAAGAACTGGCAAGACGTTACTTGCAAAAATGATTGGAATGGTGCGCTCGTCCACCGAGATCAACGGCAAGGATTTTGATAGCAGTGATCGGCGCAAGTATCAAAATATCGAAATTGGTACACAAGTCATTCATGTAAATGACGTAAAGCATCGAGGAAAGGGTAAGTTCGAGATTGAGGATGTTTTTAACGACATAACCGAAGGCGTTATGGTAGGAAAGCTATATAGGGCGCCATTCAGGCTGTTTGCCAAGATGATGTTCTCCACAAATAGGACCTTGAACATTCAGGGCGACAGCCAAAAGGACAGAGTTGTTGAATTTGAGCTTTCATCGTTCTTTAATGCAGAAAATAAACCTGACAAGTACTATGGCCAATGGTTCGGCCGCGATTGGGATGCCGCTGAATGGAATAAATTTGACAATTTCATGTCCTCGTGCGCACAAGCTTTTCATCAATTCGGAATAATTCCACCGGCTGAAATCAATTTGGGTGAACGCAAATTGGTAAACCATACTTCGCCAGAATTTATACAGTTTATGGATGAAATACGAGACAATTTGAAGTCCTTCGGAATGCCATGGCCAGGGTATTTTCAGGGGGCAGAAACAGGCCCAAATGCTTCTTGTGAGATTGGAGAATTTGAATTTGATAAGAAACGTCTATACGAAAGATGCGTCAGCGAAATCAAAGAATTAAGGGAACAAAAATGGTTCACTAGTAGGCTCTTTTATAAGTGGCTCAATCTATATTCCAAAGCTAGATTTGGGATTGATAAGCCGAGCGAGCGGAAAAGTAATGGTGCCTACCTAATCAGGTTTGCTCCTGAAGATTGACAGCTCTCTTAACTACTTTATTCTTTTGTATTATCTAAAGAAGATCAGAAATTACGCACTGTACTTAATCAGTTAGATGACAGCCAGGCACTTACTTCAGTACGGAATGAGTGCAGAATCAGGGTGGAAGGATTAATTACGCTCTTGGAGAGATAGCGAGTGCTAGAAACTCCGCACTCTATACACTCCGCGCGCTGCATTCCGCACTGTATAAAGCATTGATTCATATCAGAGTGGACAGAAAAGTGCAGAAATCGCATCTGTCATTTCCCGGTGGTCGGTTGGACCGCCCGGTGACCGGTGTTTTTCGGTACCGCATTTGTTCCTGTAGTATAGCTATTGATGGAGCACCGCGCCACACCACGAGGGGGTAAGACAGCGACAGGGTGGCTCATTTCAATTCAGACCTTTCCGTAAAGGTCTCGATCCGGACCAGGATGGGACGCGTCTGGCCAGTGGCGGATGGCTATTTTACGGGTAATAGAATCCGTCTTCCACGAAAAACAGAACCCGTGCGCGGAAAATAGAACGCATACGCACGTTAAAAGAAAAACGCGTACGAGAACGCTTTCGCGAAACTGTCCGCTGTAATAAGGATGCGTACGCGGAAAAAGGAAATGTTTCCGGCGGAAAAGGAAGGCCCTCCTACAAAGGGCATTTTGAGTCCGACAAGGAATGTTCCATCCGGATCAGGCGCGTTCAAACCGGATCGGGAACGTTCCCACGCCAGCGAATGTGCAATTTCCATTTCGGGATAATGCCCAGACTTTGAGTTTAAGCCTTGTGAACGAGCTTGGCCCTGTCTATTTCCGCCAGCGCTTCCTCGTAAAATTCAATGTCCGGATCAAGCCAATCTGCCTTTTTTCTTGCCCATTCTATCCAACTTACAAACTCCGTTGGCTCGATACCTTTCTTAAAACCTTTTTTCTCCAGTTCGTTAATGTAGTTCCTGATGATTTCTGCTTGGCTCCATCGATTAGCGTCGGCTACTAACCGTTTAAAGTCCGTGAACTCTTTCGCTTTGAGCTCCTCTCTTAACTTCCTCTTTTCAGCTTCAATTCTTTGTTGTGCCCACCCGTGCTCCAGCTCCTCTTGGTATTCTTTCAACTTCAGCCCCTCAATTTCCAAGGCGGCAATGAGCTTTGGAACTTGTCCCTCCAATTGAGTCTTACCATCAACCCATTGTCGGGTTTCCCATCGCCTCCTTATTCTTAGCGCCAGTTTACCGGTTAGTTTCAAGTCGGATCTAGTCCCATAAGTTTCTTGGACTTCGATTCGCTTACTCAATTCAACCAGAGAGATTTCCATCTTTTGTCCGAAGACGATTATGTAAGAGCAGTCTCTATCGATTTGAAAGTATGTCCTCGGATTTTAAGCGCCTTGATCAGCACAACATCCATGATCCGAAGGGCACGGTCGATGTTTGGTTTACTTACGCTAATTCTAAGATGGTTTGAGGACGTCCAAGCGATTCCACCTCTGTACCATGGGTTCTTTAACGCATCGGTCAGGCTAGCTTTCGCTTTCGAGATTAGTTGATCTGGCGCCGTGAGCTTATTGGGAACAACTAGATTCAATCGTTGATCGTTTTCTATTGCTTGTTTTAGGATATCGCGGGGTGGTGCATTTCCTTTATTGTGAACCGGGACAGCCAAAACTGAGTCGCCGGTAAAATTGCTTGATAGCGGCGGGCGTGCTGGAACGTTTTTTTTAAACTTGACCCTTTGCCAGTATCCGGCAGGTGGAATGGGGACATTTAGTTTTTTGCACAGTTTTACTACTTCATTATCTGCGATAGCAAACTTCTTAGCAACAGAAGACCTCGATTGAGTCCAAACCAACTCATAGAGTTGCTCTCGCGTAATATTGCCTGGATCCATAGAATTTATCTTAAATTGAGGGTTGCGATAGTTAGAGCCTATTCAAAGTTACCCAGATGATTTATTCGTTATGCGGTTCAAATTTATAACCTCTTCAGATCCGTTGGTAGGTAAAGTAATTGAACTGGGGAAGAAAAATTCAGGCACGCTCGGCATAATGCCACGAGACGCTTACATCGAACAGGCCAAATTAAATGTTTGGTGGCTGCTTACGATGGTGATAATCTTATCGCATATTGCCTTTTTCGAGTTGCACGGAAAAACGGGAGGATTGCAATTACGCAATTGTCCATAGATCCCGTCCATAGACGCACGGGCGCAGGAATGTTGTCGGATTGAAAAAAGTATAAAAGAAGTTTACTTGGGGATAGATTTTGATGAGAGTCGCCTTAAAGTAATCCAGACATTTTGCAACGGGCGTGGATGTATTCAGGTTGGTGTAGGGCGACGCTCGCCTTCCAAGTAGGTTAGTTCGGTGAGTAAATATTTGATGGCAAAGGAAGACCAATTGGAAAAGTCAAACGTATGTCAAGGACTCAGGAAAAAGCTCAACAAATCATTGACTTATTGCAACAAGGTACATCGTTATGAACAAATTATTGATGGGTTTTCAACTTAACGACTGCCTGAAGAACCCTTAGAACCAATAGAACGGCAACTCAACTTAGTTTAGGTCACTCAAATAATGGCAATTTTTGCAGGCTTTGTTGGCATAGATCGATATCAAGATCCGCACATCCGAGATTTAGCAGGTGCGAAGAGGGATGCAATTGCTTTGTGGGCATTGCTTTCAGATTCTATTCAAGATTTAAGTGCGACGATTCTTTTGGATGACAACGCCAGTCTTGACAACATAAATGATCTATTAGCCAAAACTTTAGATGCTGCCACAGTAGATGATATTGCAATTATAACCTTTGCAGGACATGGCACTAAGGACCATCGACTTGTTTGCGCTGATTCAAATTTCAGTATCCTTGCGGCCACAACTATAGGAATGGCCGACTTAGCTGCTCGTTTTCGTTCTTCAAAAGCGCGAGTAGTTATTTGTATTCTTGATTGTTGTTTTAGCGGGGGTGCCCCGGCGCGTGTATTAGAAGATTCGGTGATCCTCCGGGCTCTTGATCCGAAACTAGATGAAGTGGGAGGCAAAGGCCGAATTTTGATTTCAGCAAGCAATGTTGACGAACCCGCCCTGGAAGATCCGAAAACGCGTCATGGTCTATTTACAAAAGCACTAATAGAATGTCTGCAAAAAGCCGCTGCGCCCGTCAATATTCTTGCAGTGATTAACGAAACGATTCCCCTCGTCAGGGCCGCAGCAGCTCGTTTTGGTAGGACACAGACGCCTGTTTTGTTTGGATATGTTGAAGGCGAAATGTCTCTTCCCAAGATCCTGGCTGGCAACAATTTTATGGCTGCTTTTCCAGAAAGTTTTGGTGAAAAAATCTCATCAAACTTCCAAGACTTAACCAAGTATGGAATTGATCAGGGAGTGATTGAGTTATGGAAGAACCAATTCGCGGCCGGATTGAATTCTCTTCAGATGGCGGCAATAAATGATCACGGCGTCTTATTGGGAAACTCGTTATTGGTAGTTGCTCCAACAAGCGCGGGCAAAACGTTTGTTGGTGAACTTGCTTCTATCAAAGCCATCCAGCAGGGCGAAAAGGCTGTGTTTCTGCTTCCATACAAAGCTCTTGTAAACGAAAAATATGATGACTTTCAAGCCCTATATGGAGATCAGATTGGACTGCGCGTAGTACGTTGTAGTGGCGATTGGCAAGATCAAACGAGCGCCATTATAAAAGGCAAATACGACATTGCATTTTTCACATATGAAACCTTTCTAAACCTATCCTTAATTTATCCACACCTACTAAACCAAACTGGCTTAATTGTATTGGATGAAGGACAGTTCATAACGGATTCGCATAGGGGAATCGTAGTTGAACTATTATTAACAAATATTGTCAGTGTTCGCAAACGGGGAATTCATCCACAAGTTTTGGTATTGAGTGCGGTAATTGGAAATATCAATGGATTTGAAAAATGGCTAGATAGCGGAGTCTTACAAACAAGCGAGCGTCCCGTGCCGTTAATTGAAGGTGTATTGGATCGACGTGGCGTTCTACAGCAAAAAGATGTCGATAATAATGTTTCACTAATTCAGCTGGTTTCACAAGATCAAATCTTTGTTCGTCGAAGCGAGCCATCATCACAAGATATGATTGTGCCTTTGGTTCGACAACTTGTTTCTCAAGGTGAGAAAGTAATTGTCTTTCGAAATAATAGGGGTTCAACTGCCGGTTGTGCGGAATATCTTGCTAACGAATTAGATTTGCCTGCCGCACAGGGTGTCATAGACCTATTGCCCCAGGTTGATCCTTCATCAACTTCACAGAGATTAGTTCGATGCTTGGGGGGTGGAACCGCCTTTCATACAGCTGATTTAAAGAGAGAGGAGAGAAGTGTGGTAGAGAACGCATTTCGAAAACCAAATAGTAGCGTTCACGTACTAGTTGCCACCAGTACCATTGCTGCGGGAGTAAACACTCCAGCTTCCACTGTTATTATTGTTGAAACGAATTTTCCAGGGAAGATCCGTACACCGTACTCGGTCGCAACATATAAAAACATGGCGGGTAGAGCAGGAAGACTTGGTTACGAGAAGCAAGGAAGGACAATAATGCTCGCAGATTCTGCTGTGCAAAGAGAGCAACTTTTTCGTAAGTATGTTCAAGGATCTCCAGAACCATTTTCCTCTTCATTTGATCCAAACCATCCTGAGACATGGATGATACGATTGTTAGCGCAAGTCGATAAAATTGGCAGATCGCAAGCAATTGATTTAGTTGCAAACACCTATGGCGGTTTTTTGAAAAACCTATTCGACGCAAACTGGCAGCCCAGGTTTCAGGCCCAAATAGCTGTACTGATCAGAAGGATGGAGAAGGATGGGCTCATTGACGATTTAGGAACTGACCAAATTCAATTAAGCATGCTTGGCCATGCATGCGGACAATCTCCGCTTTCGTTGAATTCTGCACTTCGATTGGTAGAAATGTTAAATCGATTGGGAGGAAATAATGTCAGCGCCATGAGATTGATGGCCCTGGTTCAAGCCCTGCAAGAGCAAGACGATGACTATACTCCACTAGGGAGAGGGAGGTTAGAGTCAAGTAGGCCAAGTGAGGTCACTTCAAAGTATGGAGCGCAGATCACAGGGGCATTGCAACACCAAGCGCGGACAGATGAAATTTACTATGCCCGGTGCAAGCGCGCCCTAATATTGTATGACTGGACTAATGGAGTTTCTTTAGAAGATATTGAGAAAGCTTATACGCCAAATCCCTTCTCTCCCGTTGGGCACGGTGACATCAGAGGTTATGCAGACGCCACCAGATTCTATATTGGATCTGCCTCAAGAATCGCAGCAATTTTATTCCCTGGAATGGGCCCCACAGAAGTTGATATTGATAATTTGCTTACCAGACTTGATATAGGTCTACCCTCAGACGCACTTCAGCTGATAAAAATACCAATAACATTAGTCCGGGGTGAGTATTTAGCTTTATACAATGCAAATGCGAAGACGATAGAGGAAATTAGAACAATGTCAGAAGAACGCCTCTCTAAACTCGTTGGCGAAACGAGAGCAAAACAGTTACTGGTAGCTGTTCATAAAAAAGAACCTTAAAAAAGGTGTGATGAAGAAGCGCTATTAACTTTTCCGGTAGTTAAGCTCAAAAGCGTGCTTCAACATTCCTTCCGAAAATTCATCACTTCGAACAATCACTTCTCCCGATATTAAGCCTGGACCATCAGCGAGAACAATCAGCTCTTGATAGAATCCATTCGTCTCCTTGTCCAGTTGAAGGATACGTACCGCGGCAACCTCACCGATTCTTTGACTCCGGTTGGCAAAAAGGAATTCATTTGTAGTTTCAACCCAGATGTCAAAGGAGATTGGCGGGATTAAATTGTTACGGAAACTGTACCCTTGAAGTTGATTATCCTTTTGCTCTTGCAACGCTTTCTTCAGTTCGTGCCGAGATATAACCTTAATCTTTTCCGAAAAAACTACTTTTATCTCGAGCTCCAAGTTTATTGAACGATTGGATCGATTCTCAATAGAGACGTCGATAAAATCCAAACTATAGGAGGACAATTCTTTGTCCTCGCATTTGCCAATAAATGGAGTAATGACGAGATCCATTGCCCGATCCCGGGCAGCAAAACGATTTTTATAAATCGTTTCAAAGTCATCCCTCACCAATCTCCGTGTACTTGAACCCTGTCGAGTAAAACCGTCGCCTGGTCTATATTCGATTTTACCAGTGTTATCTTTTACTTCCTTTTTAAACAGATAGGGACGCTGCAAGTTCTTGAATATTCTAAAATAGGCCAATTGGTGGCCATCATAGTTAAAAGATTTATATTCAAAATTTATCCTGGGTTCTATATTGCTTTCAAGAAATTGCTGGTACTTCGCTTCATCCGTTAATGCGAATACATCGTCAAACCCACAGGCCATTCCATTTTGTTCAACAACACCTATGATTATATACTTGTCTTCATCCGCAGGATGATTTGCCATCGCTGATATATCTTTAAGAATGTCATTCCTAGAGGGATTGTCTCCTAGCGGATATTGTACCTTCTTATAATCCAGTGCATGATTTTCAGAATTATACGCAATAATGTCTTCGACTACTTTTGACATGCGTCGAAAAAAGTTTAGGGATATAAGTTTAAGAAAATGTGATAAACATTTATAGTATTTGTTTCACGTATGTGCTCCGCCTTAGCAACCTTTATATTTGCCCGGAAAGGGGCTATGGAAAACTCCTTATCAATAGTTTGGAGGGGATACGCTTTAAAATGAATCTGCTCAACATAGTCCAAATACTTCTTCCAAGTGTCTCCAAAGGTTTTTGTTTCGCAATACGCGACAATAAAAAGCGGACTCACGCCTATCGGCTCATTTCTAAAAATCTTTGTTAAGTGTTCCTTGATTACTGAATCGCCTTCAACCCCTGATGGTACATAATATAGACGAAAACACTCTACGGCAGAAATATGATCGTTTCTTTCGTTAGAGATGATCAGATCTCGAAATGCAACACCCGCACTGTGTGCTCTACTGGACGAATCCGTTAAACCGCCCATCGATTGGTCCTTGGCCGTCCAACTCCTGAAACTAAATCGATGATTTAGACCTGTGCAAATAATTGCATTGTACTTATTCTCATCGGACATCTTTCGGTGCTCAAAAACATGGTCAATAAACGACGCGCAGACACCGACAATCGAATCTACCAGATATTGCTCACCTGCCCGATTAAGTTGGTGTCTTTTGTCTTTCAACCATTCCTTAATCAACAACTGATAAACAGGATAATTACTTCCGGCCACACTGCTGATCTCTGGCGTCACACGAAATTCTATATGATTCAAAAAATCGATCTTTTCACCAGCATAAGCGGCGAAATGATAGTCGAGGAAAAGATTAATCTCTTCTCGCGGCCGTATTTTCACCATCTCAAAACGAAACTCAAAATGATATTGTGCAAGGAGATGCCTAGTATCTCCAAAATTTAGACCGACTGGATACTTATCTTTCATTGCCAGATGCTCCCTCCAATAGTCGTCAAGATTCTTTATTGCGTAATCATGTTTCTTAATCTTGGAGTCTTCTTGAAAAGCATAGTAGCCTGGGATCATGCCTACCTTAACGTAGTGTTCGTCTAGTAATTCAAGCCTGTCCAAAATGGCATACTGGGGCTTATTTTTATCCAGTGGTTCGATGGCCGTAAGGGTGTCGAGCCAACGGTCGGCCTCCATGTACATTCCGGATAAGATACCGGCCCGCTCAAAATCGATTTTATGTTCGTCCATGCCCAGGGTTGCATCGTATGCTATGAACATGCGGTGTGTTTCGGACTCAGCATCCATCTTTATTTTGTAGAGCCAATTGACGAGTTCTTCAGTGTTGAAGAGAATCGTACCTTTTGCCTCTGTAAGCATCTTGTTAAGTTCTGTTTTGCCTGGCTCAATATTGTCAAGGCATCTTTTTCTATAGTCCCGGTTTTCCAGAAACTTTGATAAATCATTGTTAATTATCCTGATAGAATTTTTGGGTTTCATTTCAAGCAAGGATATTTTCCCGGTCGATCGTAAGAAAGAATCAGTCATAATCTTCAAGATTTGTTTTCGCTCCGCTTTCCGATCGCGAACAAACTAGCCTCCGAATCATATGAGCACCAAGCTTGTCATCTGCGAGAATTGGCTTCAATGTCATATCGCCAGAAGTTCTTTCGTTGCGAGTTCAACGAATCCTGTGAATGAAGCTCTTCATTCGTATTGAGAACTACAAAATCAAACTTGTGCTTTATAGTTTAAAATTCATGGCAGTCACCCAACTTTTGAGTTTATTTTTGTCAAAAGGTCCGTTAAATGGCAGTTGAAAAACTCGTAACTCTCCTGGCAATCCTTCTTATTGGCCTTGTAGAATTCTGTCAAGTCAATTCGAATTGTTTGGAGTTTGAATTCGTGTATGAGTTTTGACTTCTCGTCGCTAATGTCACTTGTGACTACAATTTCAACAGCAAACTCAAAAGCTTCAATTGTTATTAATTTGACATCAGGAACAGTTCTTTTTAAATTTCTGAACTCACATTCACTTCTTAATCTATCTATTTTAACATGCTGATTTTTCAATTCGATGTCGGCAAATTTGTAAGAAGGTAGCGTAAATCCATCCTTGTCCTCAAACCATTTGATAGCTGTTTATGCAAAAGTGTTTCCGGCCTGATGTCATGTTCGCAATTGGCTCTATGGCTGAAAAGTAATTTCCTTTTGCCGATTGTTTAGGAATCAAGACCCGCTCCGGATCCGGACAATCATGGTCTGGACAAAAAAGTCTCATGCCAGCCTGCATTGCCACGTAGGCAATGTCTGGTTTTGTTATTTCGCCTGAGTCAGGACTGTTTGCTTCAGCTATTGGATTTACAAATTCGGACATTTATTTTATCCATGTTTTCGAAAAAAGAGCAGTCGACTAAACTTTCTTTATGTTATTCCTATGTTTAATGAGCGAGTTACAAAACAAATTGGGCCAAAAACTAACTAATTCCATATATTTTCGACCTGCGCTGAAATGCTTCCTTGGCACCCTCAAGAATTCCGCAAGCTAGGTCTCTTGTTTTAGGATCGTCTATGGAGCCGCGAGAGACAATAACACTTTTCTCATTGGTGCTCTTTAAAACAATAATTTGTTCGGCGTCACCGAGGACAGCAATATTCGCATTATGGGTGACAATAATTATTTGGCGACGTTCCTTCGCCATTCTTAGAACAGGGACCAAGCTTTGATATATGAACTCGCCATCTAAGTTGTCTTCTGGCTGATCAATAATCAACGGCGAATTGCTCTTAGACGAAAGCATGAGAGCAAGGAGAACGGATTGTTGTTGACCCAAGGAAAGCTTTGCAAAGTCTCGGCTTACCGGCGTGGGCGGCCCGCCCGTTGGATTTTGTAATAGCTTCGTAACAATCAACTGAGGAAGATCAAATACCTGACACCTCTCTAAAGCAAATCTAATTTCTGGAACTGATAACTGTTGAATAATTCGATTTGCGTCATCGTTATTGAAAACCGGAGTTCCTTCGTTTGTTTTCACGGACATTATTTGACTTGACTCACGACTATCAATTGCCTTCAGTAGCCCAGGCATAGTGAGCTGTTGAATTAAAAGCGCGGCACGAGGGACTTGTATAGTTCTCCAACTCATCGCTTGCTTGATTTGTTCTTCCGCCTCAGGTGAATAAGAGCTATTGTGGTACTTTAAGCTAACTGTTAGATCGGTAAGTGCTGACCTTAACGCTTCAGATGCAGTTTTTCCGTAAGCATTTCTTGTCATTGCTATTTTTTCTCTGGAGTGCCACCGGCGTTTGGAAACGTCTTTATACAGTTTCCTTTTTTGTTCCAGATAAGGTTTCCAAGTTTTTAGCGTATTTAAATCAGCCAAGTATTTTGCCTCACTATTTGCTAGCTTCTGGATATAGAGCATATCCAGCGGAATGTTAAGCGTAGCTAGCTCCTTCCTTTTTTCGTCAATAACACGTTGAGCGCTACTCTCCTTAGATTTCCAAGCAACTATTTGCTTACTTATTTCCCGCTCCATTTTACCATAACCGGCCGTGGCCGTGGATTGAACATTGGACACATCCTTTTCAAATTGCTTTGCGCTGGCTATTATTCCCTTAAACTCCTGACCTCCGATTTTTAGAAGCTTCGGATCTGTAAGGGTAATTATCTCTTCAATTTTTGCATTAGGCACGAGATTTTCGACTCCTGCCTTAAGATCGAGCATTTTTCGAGAAACTTGAGACTGAATTTCGCGCTCATTCGCCAATTGGCGTGATAATTCAATGACCTCTTTTGCTTTGGCTTTTTCCAGCGCAGAAAGTTGCTGTTGAGTGACAGCCAGAGACCTTTCTACCTGTGGAATTTGGTTAACTTGATTTGTAGCTTTGGTGATTTCTTCCTGAATTTCCAATAGTTCGTTCCGCGCCTGGTTCTCGTCATGAATGCAGCTTGTCACATCTACGAAGCGATCCAAATATGAAAGTAAAGCGATTGGATTGGTTTGCGAATTCTTACTTATTTTTTCCGTCTCGCCCTGGCTGTAACACTCAATTTGAAAACGTATTGGCCCATCGTCCGGATTATCAACATTCGTGAGAGAACTGGCGTGCGCTCTCTTTAGCGTATGATATTGTCCCGCTTGATCGCACCAAAAGAAGGTGATGTTATTCGGCCAGATTTCGCAATCAACCAGTTGATTATCGCTCTCATCACCCTTTAGACATCTCGCTGCTTCAAAGGTTGTTGATTTCCCTGTACCCCGGCCACCTATAATGCAGTTGAGATTCGCACTGAAATGAATTTGTTGTGCATGCAGAAATCCGCCCTCGAAGTTCAGTCCAGCGATCCTTGGAATCGATAAAGGAATCTGATCTTCAATTCTAATTCTTGCGTCGCCTTCTTCCAATGCAATGTGAAAGGATTCAAATGACGCGTTATCCATTTTAATACGTGTTACCCTCTTGTCACCAGAGGCGTTGCGACCGAGTGCGTTAAGCGTGTGAGCATCGGAATTAAGTAATCGAGCCAAGTATTGACTAGAACCAAGTCCTAGGCGTTTTATTCTCTCTCTTCCAATGTGCTTGCGGTCTGAGTTAGTATCTCCATCGGAATAAAAGATATCCGATGCGGCCGACTTCAGTTCAATTCCTAACAATGCTTTGTGACATACGACGTCAAGTTTATGGGGAGACGCGCCCGGATTTTCATATTCATATCCGCTAGCTGAGTCAACATGTGCAAGGATTGCCAATCCACCCAATTGCTCCACAATGTTAAGACAATCCAAGACAGAGTTTTGGCATCTCGACTTTGGCGTACCGCGGTCAACAATGTTCACCCTGCCAAATAGTTTCTGTAATGGGTCAAGTTTTTTGAAATAGCAAAGTAGATGACACTCAGGTGTTGACAACTCTATTGCTGGAATCACAAGCAGATTCTGTCCTTCAGCAGCTTTGAGCGCCGACGCGACATTCGTAATTTCATTATGATCCGTAATCGCAATTACTTCAAGTTTCTCTGCGATTGCAGCTCGAACGATAGCCTCTGGTGTCATTGTGACGTCTTTGACATCGTGTGACGCGCCATACGAGTGAATGTGCAAATCTGCTCGGAAAAATCGGGCGCCATTGGGTGTACTCAGTAGGTCAGAAAGTTTCATTGGGGAAGTTGTTCATAAGTAGCCGGTAGCGATGATTTAGTTTGAGAAAAAGCCAAGACAATCAATTGTACGACCAACGGGCTCGTTGAAGACACTGAAAGCAATCCTTCCTTTGTCACATTTGAAACTATAAAATTCCATTCACGATCGGCATCCTGTTGGAATCGTTTTTGTTGATGGTGGTCGATTTTACCTGCAATAAAATTCAGCGCGGTACCAACGGTCTTTTTTGTTGAGCTGACAATGGTAGGGTTTTGTTTGGTAAACCACTCTCCACAATGCTTACATTTTGGTGCCTCGACTTGAACATCCTCTAGAACAGTATGGACATTTTGTTTGTTATTTATCGAATTTTTTGAAGCTCTTGGGTGGACGTCTTTATTCTACTGCAGATATTCTTGCAGCTTAAGTAGGTAAGTCAGCCCGTTGGACGCTTTTTTGTCCTTAAATTTGAAATGAGCTTCTATAATCTCATCAGTCAGTTCTGGTGTTTTAAGATTGCTTCCAATAAATCCCGCAATCGCTCCGGGAACACTCAACGAAGATAGTGTTCCTAGTGCGATACAACTAAGAAACCCGTTTTTAACAAGCTTTAAGATATTTTAAAACGTTCGTCCCTTATCTTGGTTATTTCAGTCTTAAGTTCTTGAAGTCTCGGATTTATGTCGGAATCTACCAGAGTCATGATGTCCTGATTAGTGATCGTGTCGACATTAGAAAACAAAGTGGCCTCAATTTTTCGCAGTTCGATACTCCAAGCTTGAAAATAGTCCTTTGCCAAATTTCTAAAACTCAAAATATCTAGCCAATTTATTTGAAGCAGCGCTTCATCAGGTACAATACAATCCAATAATTTTAGTCCCAGCTGTCTAGACTTCATGGGTTTTCCAATATAAGCCTCGTTGTTTAGCCTCGCTAGTATTAGTCTATTTAGGTATGGGTTAATTGATGTAGGATTGGACGTATGTCGATTACTAACTTCAATTACAGAGGTAACTCTTAGAGATTGTTCGGCGGCTAAAATCCTGAAGGCGAACATGGCCTCCTCGCTACTAGTTATCTTAAACAGCTGATCAGGTCTTTGATAGTTAATGAGATCGCTGTTTTTTATCTCGTTTCTATTAATCAAAATCCAATTTTTGAAATCTTTGAACTCACCGGTTGCAGAATTGGATTTTGGGTCAAAATGATGGTCATAAATCCAGTTGTTTTGAATGCCATCGAAAATAGTATCTAGAAAGTCGGGTGTTTTTAAGTCAATCTCAAAATACTTCTTATAAAAGTCTGAGTTGAAAGTGGAGTTAGGTGGCTCATCAACTACTAACTCGACTGGTGTCCCTTTAAATTCATCGATTAAGGTGCTCAAGCCTGATGGCATCCCAACGGTGAAAAAATTGTCCGCTAACATGATCGATGGCCGGTCGACGAAAACCAATTTGTCGGCGAGCAACAATAATCTTTTAAAAGTCAACTCGTCAATTTCTGGAGAATCGGAAAAAACTAGTTCCATTTGTTAGGGTTTGCGCACAACAACATTAATGTATCAAACGTGGCTGGGTTTCGAAGCTACGTCCCTGTTCCACGTGACCGAACGAAATTAGGAAAACCAAACCACAAATTTACATTGCGCCCCATCCATGTATTAACTTTTTTAGCGTAGTTCTTCTATCGATTATAGGTTGATTTTTGTATATGAATCTTCCTGTTTTTTAGTTCGTGCTTTGATGAGTTTTCAATTGCTTTTTTTGCGTCTGATGGATTACCATATTCTACATAAGCGAATCCTCTATTACGTTTTGTTTGAAAATGTTTTGGAATCTTAACCGACACAACGTCTCCAAATTGACTAAAAAAATCTGTCAACTCTGGTTCATTTGTGTCAGAAGGAATATTTGTTACATATATTTTAGTGTAGGTTAAGTCATCTAAAGACTCTTTTAGCACTTTTTCGACTTTAGATTTTGTTTTAGTAATGTCGGGTTTGACTGATTTAAAAGAAGATGGAACAATTATTTCGAATTGCTTAATTTGTTTTTTACTTGTACGGGTTTGCTTTGCAACGGTATAAGCTTTATTTCTGTCGAAATTTCTTTTTAATATCCCTAATTCTTTCATTGACTCAAGCAACTGGCGATATTTGTCAGTATCGACTATTCCACAAGCCTCCCACATGTCATCGGTTGAAAATAATTTTCCATTTGTTCCCAGTCTAACAACAGTTTTTTGTTCTCTTGTTAAGCTTAGTTGATCAAAATTGTCCAGCCAAAGTTTTTCTTCTTTTGTGAAAATGTGCTTTTGGGATAAAACGACTTTGAAAGATTTATTCCTTGATTCGAAATTTGGTGCAGCAAGGTCATTGCTTTTCATTAATTCAAAAATTCTGCGAATTCCTTCTCCTAACTCACGCATATAACCAATTTCGCGAAGAGCCTTGGCAATATTTGAATTTCTAGATTGGTGTACACCTTTTTGGTTTTCGAGGTCAACCACTTTTACGGCCGAAAGTAATTCTCCTGGGCTTTGTATTTCCAGACGATCACCAAATACATAAACTTCAATCCCTCGTCCTTCAATGCTGTAATCTCTATGGGCAATTGCATTGATTAGTGCTTCCCTGCAAGCGAGCTCAGGATAGACTATTTGAGTTTTAAACAATGCTTGCTTTGAAAATTTAGTCTCAGTTAAGTGTGGCCTAATAATCTCCCAACTGGATTCGATAAGTTTGACAATGTTATCAGCTATTTCTTCATCTTTAACAACGTTAAAGTCTTCACCACTCTTGAGTTCATTCCCTTCCACCTTTATGACACGAACTTGCAATCGTGGGTGCCATCTATTTGGCTTTTTCGAAAATAAAAGGAGAGCGGCTCGTTTTAACTTTAGTTTACTTCCATCGAATTCAGCAAGGTCAATATGTTGAAGAAACTTTTCAGGCGAAATTTTAATTGACAGCTGATTCGTAATTTGCGTAATTAAGGCAATGTCGATATCGCCAATGTCTGCATTGTCAATAAACTGTCGGTCGTATTCTCTTGAAATTGTTTCTTCTCTTGAAAAGAGAATTTCTTCAGCAGATATTGGAACTGATTCCAAATCTTTTCGCTGTATACAACGACCATCGGAAGTTAGATAAACATACTCATGACCTTTTGGAATAGTAAAATATAAGATAGTCTTTCCGTCTATTTCTGTTACTCTTGATTTGTAATTTGGAAGGGGTGTGTCTTTATGAACATGAGTCTTAGGAGCATTAATTAATAGCTCAAGTTTTTCCTTTGTAAAATGTATTCCGGTTACTTGTCCACTGTCTTCGACACCTATTAACAATTCGCCCCCGTCAGCGTTTGCAAATGCAACCAGCGTTCTGGATATATCGTCACAAATACTTTTCATATCACGATTTACCTTTCTCTCTGGTGGACCTTCTTGCCCACTTTTGAATTCGCGGTAGTGACTTTCACCTAATTCTAATGCGATTTCCAGTCTTTCTTTTAGTCTAAGGATGTCTATGTCCATGTTACTTTCTTAATTATTTTAGAATTGCGCCTAACGCTTATATACGCGCCGTTGCTGTTCCTTTAAATGTATCACCAAACTGCAATGGCGCATATGTGGTGTCGTACGTCGTTCCTTCTACTAACCCTCATTGCAAATTTCTTTTCCCAACGCTGAGAACACCCATCGCCGCGAACTTGATCACTTTATCCATCACCACGGTCCATAACTGAAAATTCTCTCTACCAAGAAGTGGCTTTATGATTTGGTCGGCTTTCTCTCTCTTATATTGTCCTGACGTTGTACGCCCATAAATAAGCAGGACCTCTCCTTCGCCAAGGCAGTCCTCGATCACTTGCCTTACTAGATCAAACTTAACTTCCTCACCAGTCCCGAAGTGAATCCAATCATCCCACATTACTACAGAAGTCAAGTGATTTGTGGCATTATACATTTCTCTTGAATCCATAGTTAATTATTACAAAATGACCTACAACATCCGAATATACGAATTACCGATATTTTCCTTTTCTGAGAATGTCACATTTTAGCAGAAAACTAGAAGTCGCTACACCTGAGGCATTGCTCCGACTGTCGCAAATATTATTTTATCTGTTTCATCTAATACAGAGCGTTCAAACTGAGCCAGGTATGTTTCGGTAATGACCTTATTCTGATGGCCAAGACCCTCCTGAATCAATTCCGTCGGAGTTCCTGATCTTTTTTGCAGCGTAGCCCATGTATGCCTGGCCACATAGAACGTTATTTCGTTCGCTGTGTGAATGTTTAGATTGTTGGGGGAACAGATCGTTCGTAAGTCCTTGTTGGTTTTTTTCAATAGGTCATTAACCCTTTGTTTTTGCTGCAGCTCTCTGTACCCAGGTTTTAGAATTGGAAAGACAAACTCGCTTCCTAGCGAGTGTATACGGTAATAACTTAGGATGTCAGCAATAGGCCCGCGGATTGGAATTGATAGATAGTTCGTACTGTCTTTCCTTGTTTTTGATCTTAGGTATACAATCCTCTCTTCTTTTATATTTTCCTCCCATTTTAGAAATGCCATATCCATGAAGTTCATACCACGGCATAAAAAGCTAAACACAAAATAATTCCTGGAATGGAATAGCCTGATCCCTTCATCAATTTTGTAATTCATGATCGCCCTCATTTGTTCTTTTTGCAATGCGCGTTTCGCGGTTGCCTCCTTTTTAATAGCGATCTGTTTAAAGGGATTTATTGCGGCATCAGCATATCCTTCATTGACGGCTTTATTGTAGAGCGCTTTTAGTGCTCTGAAGTATGCAGCGATTCCGTTAGTGCTGCAAGTGTTTGCAAGGTGTGATTGAAAGCCTTTGAGAAATGAATAGTCAAAATCGAGGAACTTGAATTCCTTCGGATGAAATTCTTTTAGCCGAGATAGCAGAGGTTTGGCAACGTTATGCGACGAAAATCGTCCATCTTTCTTCATTTGTTCAATTTCCTTGTCGATGAAACCGAAAACGGTAATATTTTTTAGGGAACTGAAAAAACGTTTTTCAAAACGATCGAAGGTGAACTCCTGATTTTGGTTCTTTAGCAAATCGATGGCTGTACAGGCTTTCGACTCCCAAAGATTAATCTTTTTATTTCCTTCTACGGAGATCCTGGGATTGAAACGCCCTGATTCATCATTCCATTGATCCCTTTGAGCTTGAAGTCCGGGGAGTGTGAAATAGCGCCGGGTTCTTTTGTAGGTAATTCTAAGCACAACCGGATGCATACCTGTTGCCAGGGTTTTGGATGTAAACAGTATTATTTTAGCCTTCGCCTCGGCAAGCTTCATGGTTTACACATTGGTTTACACAATCGCGAGTAAGTTACCAGAAATAACCGTGAACAACGGTAAATACAAGCGCTTGTATATCAAATACTTAACGGCAAATATAGAAGAAGTTTGGTACTGAGAAAGAAGGAATTTCTTTCTGTTAATCAGAGGGTCCTTGGTTCAAGTCCAAGAGGAGGAGCGGTGAGAATCAGGCAGTTACGTAAAGTGACTGCCTTTTTTGTTTTTGGATTGTAAAAACAATTGAAAAACATTATCACAGCAGTTCTGTTAGATCCGCACCCGCTTTAATTTGGTGGAAGTGCGTACTTTTGTCGCACAAAGACTCATTTAATGTTACTGATTGGCTACAATAAAATTCGAGCCAGCGGCAAACTTTGCAAAAGCTTTTCAAGTTCTTCCCTTTTCTATCCGATTCCGCATTCCCGGAAGCACAAATTCTGTTCAAATAGCAATGGAATTTCCGCACGTGCGGAAAGTTGATATCTTGAGCTTATCAATTATGACACTCCTGCCCACACCTACATATGCAGCGCCTCGTTGATACGACTATCTTTGTACTTATTGCAATGGCTGGAGCATCGTGCCTTAGTACGGAAAAGGCAAGTTGTGAATTTCTTCACTTGCTCAAGGACCAGCCAGCAACAAATTCTAGTTTGAGAACCAATGGGGCTTATCATATGATCAAGCCGCCTTATCGCATCTCTGTCGACTATAAAAATGGCGTACCTGGTAAAATCATTACCAATCCTTTTTTACATGCTCCCTTTTTTTTCTTTGAAGATGGCACAGTTCTTCACCAGCTATATATCGTAACAGATTCTGCTGAGTATGCAGATGGTATCGAGTTTAGACCTTATTCTAAGCGTTCGTTTAACAATTGGGGTGTCTACTCCATTTCACATGACACCGTGCATGCTATTATTTACATCACGTACGACCATAAATCCAGATTAACACCGCGCCACCAACTTTTGAGTCACTTTAAGGGAATAGCACAAAGCGATGGAACAATAAAGGATTGGCGTATGGTAGATCCATTTCCTAGCGAAGCATTAGGATACAGTACGAATGAAGAACTCTTGGATAAATTGGAGGAACCGGCAACCCTATATTTTAAACGAGTGCCAATTAAGCAATGGATTGATCCAAATTTGGCATGGATACGAAAGCTTCCAGCCAAAAATAAATGTAAGGAATGAAGGATTACTAAATACCACATACCTATACTCCTCCATCATCTTTTTGGTCCGCTTTTGAGTCCAAATAAGGACGGCTGATCCGGCGAGGATTGCTGCAATCAGTCGTCATGTTTGTAATCGGTAGTTCTGTCAAATGCCTGCCGGCGCGCCTGTTCGTTGTTGCGTAGGTATGCTTGGTTTGCGGGTCGTCAATTCCACTCACATCATCAGTTCCATTCGCGGTAACCGATAGCAACCTTCCTATACATCATGTCCGTGTCATAGGAGCGATCTATCTGCTGTATGTCTGAAAGATTGACGGATGGTTGGTCATCCATAGAAAAATTCCTTCTCCTCAATTCTTATGCGCTTTTCAGCTGGGATCTCAATTGGTTCACTCTCTTCTTCGCGGTCAAATGCTTGCAGTTCATAGCTTTTCGTGTCAATTGGAGTAGTGTTTATTATTAGAATTGCTACATAGGAGCCATCACTTGGAGGGGTATGAACGACCCAACGGAAAAGTCGCACGTTGCTGATGTTTTAGCCGGTGCCTTTGAAATGACGCCTGAAATCGAGGGTAGAATGCTTCTTTTTGAAGCAGCACAGTATAGCCAGTTCAACGAAATCGCTATGACGCCGGCGGTTACTCTCCGCGCCGAGGCTTGCTTAAACTATCTCGACGAGGATGAATAACAATGACGCGCGCCATATCGAACGCGCTGCGGAGGCTTTGCGCGTGGCGATGGAGGTTTGCGGCTGTTACCTGGACTTAAAAAGTGAACTTCGTACGACACTTCATCAGTAAAAAGACCGTCTTCTTCAGCGTAGCATTCACGGCGCGAATTTGTTAAATTTGAAGAGGAGCTTCTCCGATTCCCACTCGGCCGACGAGTTAATGAACGTTGTACATGGTCCTTTCACGAATCCTCGTCCTTTTCATCTCCGTGCTAATAATCGGCGCGCAGATGGCAGTGGCACAATCCGATAAACAATTAAAACAACCGGCCCATGTTCTCCCGCAAAATCTCAGTTGGTGGGATAGCATCTATCTCTTTCCGGCCTTTAAAGAGGGCCGCTTAGTGTTCACGACAGGATTTTCTCCAGAGGAAACCGTCAGGTTGAATTACAATATGTACTCCGCCCAAATGGACATGATAAATTCAAACGGAGATACGCTACAAGTAGAACCTCTGAAAACGATGAAGTCACTTTTGTTGGACAGTAACCTGTTTTATTATGATCCGCAGAGGGGGTATTTAGAATTGGTTTTGCCCGGGAAGGTGAAACTGGCTTCCCGCACCTTTCTGATGTTAACCAAAATCGAGGAACAACGTCAATTGGAGGATTATCGGGGAAAAGCTTTGGATTACGACACATACTACCGGAGGGTATCGACCTATTTCTTTATCGATGATTCTGATCGGATTCGCAGCGCTTCACCCGCAGCCATACGCAACATGCTTCCCACCTACAAAAAAACTGTTTCGGAATACATTCGCAATGAATCCATAGACTTCGCCCGCAAAGACGATCTCATTAAGCTTATCAAGCACTGCAATTATCTGGCAGGTACTGTTGATGCGCAATGAACCTTTGGTCGAATTTGAACTTAAAAAGCGATCTCCGCTCGGACGTGCATCAATAAAAAAGTGCCGCCACCCTCACGGATAACGGCCCTGGAAACAAAGAACGATTACAAGACACACCCGTTCGTTCAAAAAAATACGGCTGCCCATTGCGAGGCAGCCGTTAAACAAATTCATGAATCAGGTAGTCGATCTAACGTAAAAGCTATACGCGGCGTTTCGTTTTTAGCTACTTGGTTAAAACCCAAACGTTTACATAAGAGTTGGAGTCCTTGTAAACGCCCTGCATTGAGATCGTTTCAGTGGGAGTTTCCCATTTATAATTATACTCAGGATTGAGGAAATTCGGGATCATTTCTTCTCCCACCATATTCAGGGTCTTATCAATAACGCCTTTTAACTTTCGCGTCTTATTGGCCTCGGGACGGTAGGTGTACACAACTCCGAGTGAGTCATCGTGGTAATACACTGCGTCGAAAGCCCCAAACTCTTTCTGAACGTCGCGAGCAATTTTTTCAGCATTTGTTAACGGCTGCTCTTCTTTTATCTCCTCTTTCTTGAAGGATAACATAACAAGGCAAAGGAATAAACCTAAAATAAGTACTCGTTTCATTCGTGTAGGGGTCAGCATACCGAAATTACGAAATTTAGACCTTCGGGCCAAGTTCGATTTGCTGACGGTAACGGCCCAGTCCAAACGTTGTTTCTACCTTTGCGCAAAGGTACAGGCCGTTACGATCCGGTATTGCTTTGTCTATCAGCTGGACGCGATCGCCATGCCGGACGACAGGAGTTCCGAACACGGTGATTTTTCCCCGAGATCCGGTGAACTTTAATTTATCGATTTCCAATTGCGCAAACTTTGTCAGCTCCTCTTTTGATACGTTGAAGTAGGTCAGCGTCCGTTTTTCTCCTTCAGGGTCGCCTGGCTCCCTCGGTTTTCTTGTTATCGTCGCCGATCGATTGATAGAAGAACCTGTAAAGATTTCATTAATTGGGACGTTATTCAACGCGCATATGTTATGGACGTGTTAATCGGGGGATATGTGTTTGATTGTGGACGACAAATACTTATCGTCAATTAAGAAGGCACAAGTGGATAGACCATTTATGATCCCTGAGATTGCTGCACATCAAATAGATATTTCAGTGGGACAACTTGCGCTTGACGAATTTAAATTGGCTGAGTTCATTATGAAAGTGAGCAAACTGAGACCGGAGAATGGAAAAAAGAAATTGAAAGACAGACTTCTTATGTAATGTGGGGACTTTGTCCTTAACGATATTCAATCACGCTGAAATTGGAAATGATGTTTGCAAACACGGTCATTGGAATTTCCTGGGCTATTGTCGTAGTCATTTGGTTGATCACCGGCGCTAATACGGAAAAAACAAAAAGGACTTCCAGGGGACGAGCTGTTAGATGGTTTCGCCTTGTGTTGATTGTTGCCTTTATAAGTTGTTTCCTTATAGAAGACCTCAGAATACTTAATACTTTTTTTCTCTTTCCGCCTGATCTTTATATTTAGTGGCTGAGTGTCGTACTCTGCGTCATTGGAGTCTCTTTTGCGACCTGGGCACGAATGGAAATAGGAAATAAATGGGCCATGCCCATGGCTCAGACAGAAAGCACTGAATTGGTTACATCGGGTCCATACCGGCTAGTCCGTCATCCGATCTATTCCGGACTGTGTTTAGCCATGATTGGCTCTATGCTTACAGCAAGTGTTTTATGGTGCATTTGGTACGTACTATGGACTCTGTACTTCGTTTACTCAGCGTTCATGGAAGAACGCGCTATTGCTGTGAAATTCCCAGCGGATTACCCGATGTACAGGAAAAGAACCCGAATGCTGATTCCTTACTTGTTTTAAGAGCAACTATAATAGGACTTAAAATCCAACTTTTCGGTTCAGCCGCGGCTCAACCCCATTTTATAAAATATTTTGCTCTCGCCTTGCTGCCCCATTTTTTCTCTAACGTTTTTCCATTTTAGGTGGATTGAGTGTCAAGCCTATTTCATGTCGGGAGCGTCAAAGCAAAAGCGGCCACCCAATGGATAGCCTCTAGGTTATTATGTCTCGACAATTTAGCAGATTCAGCTTGACGACTCATCCTTCGAATGCTGTTTGAGACGTTTACTAAGAAAAGTCTTCCCCCATTGTGTTAGGTGGTCATCCAACAATGCCACTAGCGCGGACATCGATCCGATTGTAACAAGTATCGAAGGCCAACTTACAAGGTGATCCCTCAACAGGAAAGCTAAAGTCGAACCGGTGGTGAACAGGACCACAAAAATCTTCAGTTTTCTAAGATAGTTCCTCAACCTGCTATTCATGATCGCTAATTTAATGAATTTCATAAGTAGCTCCTAAACCAATTTAAGTCGATTACAACGCCAATGAGTGATGTTATAGCGGCGATTGTTGGAACCAAAGGTATTGTCTGGATTATGATTGGTGGGCTTCCAGAAGAAAGTTATAAAGAATTGGTCGAAACGAAGGGCAATAAGAAAAACGTGTTCGATCCATAAATCCCAGTACAAATTTTATCGCCCTCGAATAGATGATTATACTATTACGAATTTATATGCTGCTTCTACTTACACCGGGTTGTTCAGCGAAAACGACACTGTATTGACAGGGGCCATCGCTCCAGGCCATGTGCCGGTTAAAGAGGTGTTCGACATCTAACCGAGTACTACCAGACAACCTGCAAGAGGAAATTAACGTTCAAGCAGGTGCAACAATTCGTTATGACTTTTATTATTGAGAATTTCCGAATGGCCAGGATGGCGATCCAGTAAACACGTTTTATTTCGATGTCAACGGTTTCATATCTAAATCCATCTACAAATCGTTGTACGCAGGTATAGGATTTACACAATACAATATTGGAAAAGATCTGACCTATTCGGTTGACTCGAAAACAAAGACACTTCAATTGGAATTTAACTCTATTGACTTTTTGATTGGAATCAAAGTCAAGAAGATTTTCATAGAGCCTAAGTTGTCTATTGTACAAAAGGACTTTCCGGGAACGATAAAGGATAATGCAACATTACTGGGCATCCGAATTTGCTATATGTTTTTTGGGAGTTGATGTTGCCGAATATATAGCCCATTACGATCCTTAATAACCGTGTCGATAATTCCACCCGGTCGCAGCACCTGTCGCAGTCTGTTTCTTTCCTTGAAAATTCAAGGTTATGAGGTTTTGTAATGGTCGCGGTGTCCGTGAGCGTTTCGACACTAATAATGACATCCAGGTTGCGTGGATTGAAATTTCTATATTGTTAAGGGTCGATGTCCCGTAAACTTTTCTCCATGAAATATTCTTTTATTGCGCTACTTGTCTTATTCAACTGCCAGATTTCAAGTAAGCATCACGATGTTATTATCGCCAATGTTAACGTGGTAAATATATCTACTGGAGAAATAGATAAAAATCGCTTGGTACATATAGATGGCGAAAGAATCACAGCGATTGATAGTGAGATTTACGATCATCAAGCCGACACATTAGTCGATGGCACGGATAAGTATTTGATCCCCGGATTGTGGGACATGTACACACGCTATCATCTGTATTTTGCCAACCTGAACATGGCAAATGGAGTTATCGGAATGTGCGAAAATCCTGTGGATATGAAACAACTTTCTGAATTAAGGCAGCGGAAAGTAGGCAAGCAGTTTATTGTACCTGAAGTCTATTCCGGGGGGTTAGTACTGGATGGCCCAGGCCCCGATTCTGCAGGATTCGAAAATAGTGAAAACGAAACGGGACGTCATCAGCGCGATTAGCAGGCAAAAGAAAGATGGGGTGGATTTTATAAAGGTCCTTAATCAATTGTCGCCTGAGGTGTACCGCGAAATTGCAAAGTGCACAGATTCACTTGCTATGCCCTTTTAGGGTCATGTACCGTTCAAAGTAAGCGTCTGGGATGCCGTCCTTTTAAACCAGAGAAGTATTGAACACAGCATGGGTATCCTTGAAGCTTGCTCGTCCAAATCAGACTCACTTTATGCCTATTTCAATACTACTGATATGATATTTGCCGGCTGGAAAACAGAAGTATTCGACCTGTTGATTAAGACGTTCGATGAACACCTTTTTGACTCACTCACACTCTATTTAGCAAGTCATGACGTATACTTAACCCCAACGTTAGTGGCCGCCCGTGGTTGGTCGCACAGATACGACACTGGTTACTATGACGACCCTCGGATGAAGTACCTCCACCCTAATATACTCACCTATTGGAAAACACCACGCGACACTGCAGAGATTGCAGCTTACCGGCGCAAATATGAATTTGAACGGACATTAATCGGGAAATTCAGGCAAGCAGGAGTTAAGTTTCTTGCGGGTACCGACGCGCCGTCATTCTATACATATCCAGGCTTTGACTTGCACGCGGAGCCTCAGCTTCTTGTCAATGATGGATTTACCAATTTACAGGCACTCCAGACAGCAACATTGAATCCGGCGGTATTTTATGGGGAAAACAAACGACTACGGAACCGTACAATCGAATAAATACGCAAGCATGGTACTGTTAAATAGCAATCCACTTCAAGACATTGCAAATACCACTGATATCAATTCGGTTTTTATAAAGGGCTAGTATTTAAGCAGACATAGCCTCGACAGTCTATTGAAGGTACAACAGACGGCCTACTACTATAGCAATTGAGACCATGTATTTGCTTATTATAATGAGGCAACTTTCTCCGACGTGACGGGTAGCAGGTCATTGAACTTTTGGAGGGCGCTATTAATTCCTGGTACGTCCAGTTGACGCCTCCCGGCGCGGACAAGGAGGGGCCTATATTGACCCGCCGGCGTCGAACCTCAAAGAACGGGCGCCCCCGGGAAAGTGCGCTTCCCAAAGCTGGGCCGTTTCACTCTCCCGGATGAGCCTGTACTGCCTTCCGTTAATTTTCATTAGTCCGCTGATTCGGGTAGCTCACCCGTTACGTACTTGCCTATCGTGATTCTATCGACTGAATACCTATGCGCATCAATGCCCCATACGAGCCAGTTATCTAAATCCCGCATAGGTTGAAAATTACTATCAAGGTTAATTTTCGCGAGTAGTGCGTTAAAGGCGGTCGCAAGTCTTGATTATTTCAATCCCTATGAACGGCTGCTCTTTTACTTGTTAGGTGTAGCCATTGCGTTAGTTTGCCTCAGCCTCGATCGAATTCAAGTTCAGTGGCTCTTACGTCACCCTCAGGAGCTTTCAACCTCAACGTTCTTAACATAATTTGTGCCGCAGTCACACCGTCTTTTTCCTCACCTAAACACGCTGCCATCAGTTCATCAATTAACGGTATGGGGGGGTGGACCTTCTTGTTCCATCGAGCACCAGGTCCGGCCTTAAACGGTTTCAAAATCTTGTTATTCATGGCTCACAGTTATCTCGCAGTAAAAAACCTCGTTTATTTCATATTTTTACGCGCTCGGGCGAAGTTTTGAAACACGAGTAGACTCACACCGACGCTTGATAACTTCCAACAACCTGTTCTGGAAGTCTTTCAATATGACATCACCCCACAACTTGCCGTAAAAGTTAATTTTTGAAGTGAGCTGATAACTTGACTTCAGTTCGAGCACAATCTCTCGATGCGGCCTCGCCGTTAGACGGTAAGTCGCATTAACAAATTGAAAATAATTGCCGTTCAGCACGTGCTGATCAAAAACCTTCTCGCCAACGGAATTAGGATCAACTTGAATATCAAATGATACGGCATGAAGAGCGTCATAATGCGTGATTCGTTCCATGAATATCAGCCCACCTTCGAAATGGCCAATTCGCTGTCCACCTACACCCCTGGTATCAACTGTTGCGCTAATGGGTCTTGGAATGCCAAGGTCGTGAAACCATCCACCATTGTATTCATGTTCCGAGATTGAGTCTACCTCTATTATATTGAGCCAAACCTCCTCGCTACCGGACGCAATTACTACGGTGCTCGTTACATCATAAGTTGCCGAAGGACTGGTGATCAATTGTTCCAACGGCGACAACAGGAATGGCAACATCAGCAATCCTACATACTTGCCCTTCTTCTGATCACGCCTAATTTGGATGAGGCGAAAAATGAAAGCTCCTATTGAGGCGAGGATAATAAATGGCGCTGCAAGGACCATCAAGCAAAGAAATCCTTCCAGACCAACCAGTACCATAGTAAGGAAAAACGTACCGACTGTTAACCACGGAATGAAGATCAAATTCCTATACGACTTCAATTGCTCATAATTTGCCAACATGAGCGGAACCATTCCAAGAACGGTTGGTATTAGAAAGAGATAACTTATTGATGCCAAGGTGGCCCGCTCGCCGAAAATGATTCGCGTCAAAAGTCCGTAGGTCAGTCCTAGAAATATACCAATGACCAGTAAACCATATTTTTCCCGGGTCGTTTTCATCCACTATGCGTTGTCAATACTAGTAAACACCGCATCGAATCTCAACTTCCGGTTGTCTATACTGGGTGGCAATTGCACCCGCTTATTGGAGATGAGTTTCCTGATTCCTAAGGATTGCAGGAGCGCAAATATTGTCGTATTCATCGGTTACTTTTTACTATTGAATCAAAGATAACTTATAAGACCTCGATACCACGCATGGAATGATGCAAAATCCGTGGCTATGAAGTACACCCCTCCGCTTGATTCAATCGCCGCTTTCGTCTTGTGATGCTGTTCGCTCATCCGGTCGCGTCCCACTTTCACTTCCATCGATACGTGCCGACCATTGATGACTCAGTGGACGTCAGCAGTCCCGCGCTTAGTTGACGACGGGATACGCGCAGGTGGCTGCCTATTCTTTGCCCCATGACGCGCAAAACGTCTTCCACAGCATGACATGAAGAGAGGCTACACGTTCGAGGACCAAGGAGAAGTTAAACTGGGATTATATACATTCACAGTCAAGAGTCTTATCAGAGAGACAAAGAATGAGCTGGCGGCGATACTCATTATTACGAAGTCGGATGCTTCTGGAAAAACGTACTACGTATGTCTGCCAATCAACAACAAGGACCTTTTCGTGAGATACTCCAACGACATCAATGCATGGGACGAAGCATTGACGACGACCTACTGTTTTGTTGTTTCAGGATACCTCAGCTCAATGGCCTCCGCCACCTATGAAATTGCAGAAATCCAGCAAATAAAGGCACTTCCCTTACCTCCGGCCATTCTGTGGGCTTCATCGAAACCTCCGGGCATTGACGAACGTCTTTGACGCGAGCGGAAATATTGGAGAGATTACCGGAAAAAATCTTGATTGAGGACCGACTCAACTGGCTCCCTTTATCTGGTAGGCCGTTCCACACAGGTGTCAACACCGAAGCAACAGGATCTTTTCCAGCAGGCAATGATGGAGATTTTTTGTTGCCGGTGATATTGCTCATAATACATCGATCATCGTCAAGGGTTACAGGAAACAAGCTAATCGGCCTGATTCTAACGTCATCGAAGACTGGTATCATCTTGCCGCATGAAGGCGTAATCCACTGAATTCCAGCGCCAGGGATGGTTAGATCGAAAGGCAAAGAAGGCTGATACTAACGACGTACATGTTTAGACATTCATAGGGCAGCCATCGGTAAATAAGCCCGTTTATCGATCTGCCATTCCAAAGGTGACCGTACGGGCGTAACTTTTGGACTACAATAAGCGAAGGTTTATAGAGAGAATCTGCACTTTGCCGATAATTTCAGCGATCAGAAGATATGAAAGAAGGCAGTATTCGCGAGCTGCCAGCGGTGGAAAGCTTACACTGTCCCGGGTCTCATCAATGGTCGATGGGCCTCGGGCTTTCTTTTTTGGGCCTGTGCCGCGACAGGAATTTCGCGCAAAAAAAACCTACGAAAAAGCGGCTGGAAAAACAGCAGGTATTTTTCCTTCGCTGTGGTCACCGGGAGCACCGTGATACAGAAAAATCCGCGCAAATTCCTGTAGCCCACACCTGGCCAGAAAAAACAGGAAAAAATTTTACCTTAATTTTTCCCCTGAAATAGTATCGAAAATTTTTGAGGTGTTAATTTGTGTACGAAATGGTACCAATGTGTACAGAAGTGTACTAGATGGTACCAAAATGCAAAAGGGACCAGTAATGCAGGATGACCGCCACTTAGTCCCTTATCGAGAGATATGGTAGGCTCTGTTTGGCTGTTAATGGGATAACCTCCCAGAGTCGGCACATGCATCGATGCTTTTCTCTCCCACTATTACCCAGCTACCAGGCATAGGTACATGTCATCAAGAGTCACAAGGCCCCACAGGGGCCTTTCTCTTTTTATACCCACCGGAGTGCATCACTACTCCGAAATATTTACTATCATTTAAATCGGCAACACGGTGCCCAAACGCCACGAAGGCAAAGGACAATAAGAATTACCAAAAAGCAATTTTTCCGTACCGAAATTTTACGTCCTCTCCAAAAACTGGTTAGGTCCACGGCGAGTCGTTTCGCAAAGATGCATAAGAAATTAAAAACTAAAATACTTTTACTGTATGCAAATGATCTAATAGCAAACCAAAATACTTGGATACTTACCTTGCAGACATGGCTTACGGGATACGGACAGAGTTCGAAAAAGGAGGGATATTGACTGCGATCGTTCACGTCGATGCCATGGTCTGTCATGCCTACCGCCTGGAGAATAGCGACAGGGACATCTGGTACGCACCTACGTCGGCGGAGGCAGCAGTAAGATTGGCTTACGGCAAGGGTCGGATAGGAGGGAGGTACAAGACAGCTCGGGAGGTCTGGGAAGAGATGTTACCGCACCTGGAGAGAATACCTTCTCCGGGTTAAAAGCCTACATGGGATTCGTTCCTGCCTGTTATATTGGTTCCCGCATGGAAAGCCGCGACATCTACGTCATACCCTATGGAAGCACTCGCTGGGGTTGGAAGTACAAGGACAGCATCGCACAGAAGATCTACAACGACCTGGACGAGTGCCTGCATTACTGCCGGATACAGGCCAAGAAGGACGATTCGAAGCTGTACCTGGAAGTCAAGCCAGGGAAGTTCATCATGCAGAAGGTGTAGTCTTAGCATTCTACGCCCGATCAAAGGTTCCAATATTTAAATGCCCTTTTCTTCACGCTTCCCATGTGAATTAGGTTACGATTTTCCCCTTCCGAAACCTTCCTTGTGTATTCGTCAATATCAACAATCATTGATCCGATAATCCTGTTCAGATCCTTTCGATCTTCCTGAAGGTCATCGAGGTAAAATGAAAGGGAAACCCCTGGTTTATGGTCCTCCGCGGCATTTCCCGTTGGACACCTACAGGCGAATTCCTTCCAGGCGGGCCTGACCGAGAACGTAGAAAACTTAGCAAACACTTGATTCGCCATCTCCGGTTTTGTATTATTGGGTTACAATTTTTGAGTATTCTATTCTACTGCAAGAATAAAATATCGAGCAAATGCCAGTCATGGATTGACTTTCCGTCTACAAAACGCAAGTTGAGATATATCGCAACGCGAGGTAGTCAACGTCACGCGTTAGCCGCAACACGGCAGCCAGATCCGTCTCGGATCTGAGCGAACCTTCTTTTTTTATTATTCACTACGAACCTGACCTGTCGGGTTACCATTATTTTTTTTCACCATAGGCTGCGCGTGCTTTAAATGCATGCTTGAGTGCAGCCGTTTCAATTATTCCGACTATGAAAACTTCTGATAACAGATTGTGGAAAGTTCTTCGAACCCTTCAGCTTCACAAATTGTATAAAATGATAAAACGTGTCGTGCCTAGTTCGGTCGTAAAGGCGGTCGACGACTACAAACGGAAAAATTCTTTGTCCCTCTAGTAATACCACACGAGATTGAACCAAAGTATGCATTAGCCTGGTCCAGGCTAGAGCGCATGGGCGGTGAACTTGGCGACTATTTAGAATTTGGTGTGTCGTTGGGAACATCAATGGCCTGTATGCATCGCGTTTTAGAAAATAGGAAAAGCAGGTCAAGCATTAGGCTCTTTGGTTTCGATTCATTTGAGGGCATGCCGGCATCCGCTGCATTCGAGGATGAAGGCACCTGGATGCCTGGCGAGTTTGCCAGCTCTATTGATCAAACACGGCAATATCTCGATGAAGCAAAAATCGACTGGAAGAGGACTCACCTGATTAAAGGCTGGTTCGATGAGACCTTAACTCCTGAAACAGTAAAAGTGTATAATATCCGAAAAGCCAGTATTATTATGGTTGACTGTGATATTTATTCAGCTTCTAAGACTGCATTAAACTTCGCATTGCCAATGATTGTCGATTTCGCTGTCATTTTTTTCGATGATTGGCGAGACGATATCACATTCGGAGAATACAAAGCATACAGCGAGTTCCTCAACGAAAACAAGCATCTGAAATCTGAAATGTTTGGAGAATACCGTCCTACGGGCATGATTTTCTTAGTGACAAATACGAAAGAAGTTCATTAACGAGGGCGAGTATACACTGACTTTGTATTTGACCATTTCTGCTTATAATGCTTTTTAATAGATTCTTGAGTCTTGGAAGCCTTGATTATAGCCTTCGGTGCCTTCTCCTTGGACGCGTTCCTTTTACTTTTATTCGTCTTCATAACGTGGGATTTTATGACAATAGAAATCGAATTAAGTTAGTCCCAAACAAAAAAGATCCCGAGTGGCAGAGCCACTCGGGTGAACACAGTAAACGACGAACAACAATGAACTCACTTGTGGGAGAAATTGCGGTAGTGCCCAGCACGTGCTGCCAGACAAGGAACCGCAAATCCAAAGCAATAAAAGTGTTTATCCTTACTGATGGTCATAGCAAAGATACGTTGATTAATTTTTACACAAAACAAAAAGTTCAACACATGTAGACAAACTCAACGCACGACGTGTAGCTCGCACGTTATTTTGAACTAATTATTGAACTTGCTAGGACAATTTTGTCCAATGATGAACGCTATTGTCCTCATCACATAGTCAACATGGCTTCAAGGACATTCTAGAAACCATGGCCACACTGCAACTGCCCGGCTACACTGCGTAGATAATTTAGATTTGATCTCACTTTTTTTTGTTTTTCGCTGGTGGTCTCGTTAAAAGGTTGTATATTAATAATGCCGATTCACAATTCAGTGACGGTTCCTTCTGACCTACTTTCGGATAGGTCGTAAATCAAAACTCACATGCTATACGCCATCATTGCGACAGCAGCACTGGCTGCTATCCTGATGCCCGAGAAGGGCTGGAGGTTTATTGTGAATCTGTTTCTGCGCATGAGTAAGTGAAAGACGATAAAGATGAATTCTGGTTCCTGTTCCCTCCTAGGGACAAAGAGGACTATTGGAACTATAACCCAGACTGGTCTAAAGAGACTGTTAAGGATCCAACCGCCAGGCGAACAATATCCCAACGTAATCAAGACGATGCCATAATCCTCAAGGAATGGGAGATTTGGAAGGGCACGAAGATTAACTTCTGTAGCTCAATAGGTTTGGATATGGGATTACATCGGAAGCTCGTGGAGCAGTCCCTGAAACGTTCTAAGGCATGGCGTAACACAGACCGCAGCAGGGAGGTGAGAGATCGCGACATCGTTGTTGATTACATGCGGCTCATAAAGACTATGTCGGTTACGCAGGCCGCAAAGCAGATCGCGAGCAAGTACAATTTTTGTTGGAGTTGGATTTACAAGGTCACAATGAAGGCCCGATGAGGGCTACATGGCTTTGTTCATGTATGAACCCTTTGACGCTGGAATCCTTATATTTTAACGCATGAGTTCACAAGACTTTGATATTTGTTCGACGGCGAAATTCATTGATCACCGCAACCAACGTATGCGAGCGGAATACTCGCGTCTTGTAAATGAGGCTCAATCAGGTGGCAAGCCAAAATGTTATGTCGCTTTATAACGGCCTGGCTCAGAAGTACGGCGTGAGTGTGAACCACTGCCGAAGACTTTCCATTTCTAGACCAAGAGGATTCGGCTTTGAAAGAGATGGGCGACTAGAACCTCCTTAAATTTAAAGAATGTATCAGGCAGTTATCGACAGGCGAGAGAATGAGATGCTTGGAAACATCTATCGTTATAGCTCTGAGCATCGACACGACAGGCAGTGTTTCTGATTGAAGCAGGACACAGGAAATCAATCATTCAGAAACTCGATCGGTACGAGAAGCCGGGGATATCAATTTGAGCTTGAAGTATTGGCCTGTTGGACTGGAAGATGACCGGATCACCAATTTCGGCGCATCAGAGCCACTGTTAGTCTCCATTTTTATATGGAAAAAGGGATGGTTTTGCTACTTTTTTTGGTCTGGTTCCAGCAAAACCCGGTGGAGGCTAAAAAGGCAAACAGTTTTGAATTAGTAATAATTGTTGAATTGTTAAGAATCAGCAATGGCTAAAACAATCCAATTTTTTTCCTGACATACAGATTTGTAGCATGATAACTGTTGCTTTGGCGTACTAGTCCCTTGGGTTTGCATTTAATTGATTAACTTTAATATTTCGGAGGTATCTGACGTCTATCCCTACGGTTCCAGATTGCCCGAAGTACAAGGACGACATTGCTCAGAAACCTCAAAACCTCAAATTTACTTACACCAAGCTGGCATAAACATTTTGTTGTTGGCAGTGCGGTCTACTTAACGCCTTTAAGTTCCTTTTTTAGATTCTCAATGTTATTTAGCGAATCCTCGTTTTCCGGAAAGATTTTCACCGACTTCTCATAATATTCGAGAGCTTTCTTTTTAACTCCTCTACTTTTCCAGTACTGTCCCATGTTTGCGTATGCGCTTGAGCTGTTTGGGTAGTTATCAAGATTCATCTGAAAGAAAGCACGCGCAGTATCGTACTTCTCAAGATACAAGTAAGTACTGCCAAATGCTTGGGTTACTCGCTCTGGTGGTAAAACGGTAATGCCTAAATCTTTAGATAGTTGTTGGTATTGAGATTTGAGTTGCTCAGCAGTGGAGACCATAATGTAATCCGTCCTGTATTTCTCAAAAATGAATCTAAGTGCATCATATTCACCTATAAGGGCAACTGATGCATGATCATCGTCGGGGTAATATTTATACCGCCATCGTAGACCGGACTTGTTCCTTGTTTCAAGGATAGCCGCAAACTCTTTTATTCCTTCAAAGTGAAGATTCTTTGTATCCCAACTTTTAAGCGAAACCGCTTGTGCTAAGTACAATGTTCTTCCCGCCAAGTTTGCGGTATTGAAGTAGTCACGTCTTTGTTTAAGCAATGATTGATTGTCCCACCACAAACTTGGGTCGAGTGCTACATAGGCATTAAAAGATTGAGGCATTGTACAAAGCGCATGAAGGACCGTAAGCCCGCCAAATGATTGACCTATCAAAACACGATAAGGAAATGTTCTAAAGGTTGATTCAATTTTTGGAGCAAGTTCGTGAGTTATAAATTTCAAAAAGTTGTCTGTTCCTCCGCTCGGTTGAAAAAAATCATAGTCTTTACCATCCGCGCCAACTGTTGAGTGTGTCGGGTTAAGGTCTCTGATACGATTTGTATTTGGTATGGATACTATGATCATTTCAGGTATCGCAAATGTTTGATTTATCCCCGAGCCTAATATTTGAATTAGTCCGCTCAGTGAATGAAAGTGGGAGTCACCATCCAATACATACAAAACCGGATATTGTTGAGCTTGGAAATATTTATCCGAGTAGTTGGGCGGCAAATATATCACACCTCTCGTGTCTCATTCAAGACTTCAGAATGTATTGAGATTTTTTGTCCGATTTTTAGAACTGGATCATTGTCTTGGCAAAAGGAACTCAATGAAATTAAAAAGGGAAATAGAAGTAGCACAGATTTATATATCATACGGGCATTGGCTGCAACAATTTAGTAAACGCATTGCTGCCATGGATGTAAGCGTATTCGTTATTTTTCTGTTATTACTTCTGCAAGCTTCAGTTTTCGCTACCGTTCGACAAAGCCTTCGAATTTTTCAGCCACGTAGCAGCACGCCGCTGCAAACCAGGTAATCCCTGGGACCGAACCTCAGCCCAGCGCCATGATCTGCAGCAGGAATCCCAGGATCAGAAAGATGATGCCACGAGTTGATAGTTTTGCTCATCTCACGAGGTGCTCTTTAAATCCATCCCATTGATTCTGGAAGCTGACAGCATTGACATACATACCAGATTTTGTCATTAATTGGTTAAGGTACTTTGAGATGCTCTCGCCCATGATCTGGCTATCAATCCACAGGAACACGACTCCAACGACATCGAATATGAGTCCTGAGATCCCGTTGTACTTCTGTAATTTGATATGGTTCTCGACATCGACAGTATTAGGCATGGCCATGATCACAAGCTTCACGACCAACGCAATGACCAGTTCCCATTGCAGCAATAATCTCAGGAATAGCATACAGAGCAGTTTACCCTCTGAATCTACGAAAGACTAAAGTTCTTCCAAAACCTTCCATCCAAGGTTCCAGCACAACGCAGATCGGCCAGCATTGCAACTGCAGCAGCGCATAGGTAACGACCGACCCCATCTCCCCACTAAGACCTGGTGAAATCCTGCGCGCCCTGTGGCGATGCTAATAGCGGCACGCGTGCAACGCAAAAGAGGCCACCTTGGGGTAGCCTCTTGATAATTATGACCTATTATTTAGCAGATTCAGCTAGACGACCCATCCTTCGAGTGCTGTTTGAGACGTTTACTAAGAAAAGTCTTCCCCCATTGTGTTAGGTGGTCATCCAACAATGCCACTAGCGCGGACATCGATCCGATTGTAACAAGTATCGAAGGCCAACTTACAAGGTGATCCC